>Ga0209577_10005231_pt1 | contig 12112 bp, 7 predicted proteins | sample GraSoiAngelo_109_FD_185874 | JGI IMG/M metagenome (GOLD analysis project Ga0209577, IMG submission 185874) | Grasslands soil microbial communities from the Angelo Coastal Reserve, California, USA - 14_0903_12_20cm (SPAdes) (version 2) | ecosystem: Environmental > Terrestrial > Soil > Grasslands ... | reverse complement strand
AAAGGCTTCGCAGCTCGATTATCTTTCAAACTTCCCAAAGCCCGAATCGCGCTGACGCGCACACGCAAGTCGTCGTCATGCAGCGCCCGATCGAGCAAAGCGTCGAACGCTTCCTTATCTTCAGTCGCCCCCAGCACACGCGCGGCGTTGGCGCGCACAATCGGATTGCTGTGGTCGAGCATACGACGCGCCTGATCGTTACCGTCCTGCAAACGCAGACGCGCGAGCGTATTCAACGCATCAGCGCGTACGCTCGGCTCGGGAGACGACAGATACGATGCCACCACTTTCCCCGCGCCGCTGGGGCGTGCGCGCAGCACCGCCGTCAATCCAAACGATTCAACGCCCGAATCCCGGACGCCTCCTGCGGTCATCCCCGCTTCCTTGCGCTCAATAACTAACGCATCCAGGACGACTTGACCAATGGCCTGCCGGCGCTGCTCTTCGGTCGGCGGCAAGGCGGCGGCGATCTTTCCCAGCGCTTCGAGCGCCCGCGCGCGCAGGTCAGATATGCGCGAGGCCTCGATTAGCGCGTCCGTGGCTTTTGCTGATTCAATCTCGCCCAGCGCGAACGCCGCCATCTGCTGCGCGCCCCAGTCAGTATCTTTCTTAAGCAAATCAATGAGCGGCAGGACCGCGCCTTCGTCGCCGATGCGTCCGGCGGCCAATGCGGCCCGCGTGCGCACTTTGGGATCTTTGTCGGACAACAGGGATTTCAGCTTGTCATCCCAGCGCCGTTGGTCTTCGGCGCGAATGATTTGCAGCAGAGTATTCGTCGGAATTGCTATGGAAGTCCTGGCGCGAGGACGAGTCTCCGCGAAGGCAGTCGTCAGCAAAGCGACAATAACTATTCCGGCGTAGACTAATTTTCGGAAGCCTCTGGCTGGCATGCGCGCACTTAGGGTTGGAATTCTACAATGTCGGAGTCGAATTGTCGCGGTTGGGCGATCATCTCGAGCGTCTAAAAAGGTCGGTATCGACAATGTCGTTGATTCCTCTTATTCACACTCGGTTTCAACCCGGCGGTCATCTAACTTCGTATTACTCGCAGAACCGTTTCAACGGTTTCCATCCTCGTGACACAGATAAACCGTTGAAACGGTTGTAAGAAAATCCAATGCGAACGGCAGGCCACCCGGTTGAAACCGGGTGAGAATGAGAAGAAGTCTGCCTGCCGTTTCTGGATGAACGCTTCGCGAAAAAAGCGAGAGGGCGGACAAAGCCCGCCCTCTCGTCAGTATCAGACAATTTGCAAATGACTAAGCCGAAGCTTGTCGGCCGATCAAAATGCCGTTCATACTTGAAAGCCAAGCATGGGAATCAGCCCGCGGCGCCGCCTACGGCCACCGCCGGCTTACGATTCAAAGCATCTTCAACCTTCTCAGTCTTCACGGCCTCCAACTTCGCGGCATCGATCACGTTGTCTTTGCGCTCGACCTTGGATGACTTCTCGGTAGCCGCCTTTTGCTGAACCATCTTGCAGCTTCCTTCAAAGATTCCGCCCTGCTCAATCATCAGCGACGGAGTTTGAATGTTGCCATTCAGTTTTCCCGCACGTCCCAACTCAATGCGCTGGCCCGCGACGACGTCGCCATTGACCACTCCATGAATCGTGGCGATCGAAACTTCTACATTCGCGTCGACCTGGCCCCCCGAGCCAACAATCAGCGTGCCGGTCGCAGAATTGATGCGGCCTGAAAAACGGCCATCAATTCGGAGCAACGATTTGAATGAAGCCTCTCCCGTAATAAGGGTGCCGCTGGCAATGAAGCCACTGAGCGTGCCGTCCTTGATCTCTCTCGCGATTGTTTCACTCTCCGTCAATGCTTTGGGAGTCGCCGGCGCTTCGGTTGGGGGGCGCGTGACGGTCTCGCCGCTCTGATACGGTGAATAACTGCGAGTTGAGTAGCTGTCGGTTTCGGGTTGAGTCTGGCTCTTTTCTTCGTTTGGATTCTTTCCCATTCTGAGCATTTCTTACCTCCGTGTTTGAATCGGCGAGCAGTCGTCTCGGACGCCGGGTGGTGACAAACAATCACGCGATCCGTCTGATTAAATTGAAACTGGCCGCGTGGCCAATCGTTTTGTAGGAAGCCGCCCTTGTGGGCGGGCCAACATAATAAACCCTGGCCGTGTAGACTGTCCAGCCCAATTATGTCAGAACCGCGAGCGGTAGCGACCGGATCATTTTCCATTTGTCATTTAGCATTATTTAGCATTTTTCATTCGCGATTGTCAGATGGCTCTACCGTAGACTCCAAATGCCATTGACTCTAATGCACGGTGACGGTCTGAATCATCTTCAAATGGTCGAATGGCAAATGGAAAATGACAAATGGAAAATGATCCGGTCGCTACCGCTCGCGGTTCTGACACGCTTCCAATAAGTTCTCAAGGACCACGGCCTCGCGAAAATGCTCCAGCCGCGGAAAGTAAGCAGCGCCGCGGTCGAGCGCCGCTCGCGGCACCAAGCCTACAATTTCAGCGCCCGCAACTTCCACTCCGCGCAGGCTGGCCTCGGTGTCGACAGCGTCGAAGGCCCGGGCGATCGTCGTTTGTTCGTAGTCCGTCAGGTTCATCGAAACCTGAACCAGCCCGCGCGTCTTCAATTCAAAGCCAAGCGCCTTCACGAACGGCAGGCCGCCGCCACTTTCGCGGATCGCGCGAGCAATACTACGCGCGACTGCGATGTCATTTGTTCGCAGGTTGACATTGAACGCAATCAGAAATGGACGCGCGCCCACGGCAATTGCGCCGGCTGTCGGATGGGTTCTTTTCTCGCCTACGTCCGGCGCGCGATCGGGATTCGTTTCGATCTCTCGTCGAAGCTGCTCGATCCCTTTGCCACGCACTTTCTCCAGACGGATACGATCAGGTCTCAACGCCGCGCGCTCGTAAAAATAAACCGGAATCGAAAGCTCCTGCCAAATGCGCCGCCCGGCTTCATGGGCCAGGGCCACGCATTCGTCCATCGTTACGCCGCGCACCGGCACGAAAGGCAAGACGTCGGTCGCGCCAATACGCGGGTGCTCTCCGGCGTGCGTGGGCAAATCGATCAACTCAGTTGCGGTGCCAACCGCGCGCAACGCAGCTTCGATCAGGTGCTCAGGCGGAGCGACAAACGTAATCACCGATCGGTTGTGATCGGGATCGATGTGGCGGTCGAGAACTCTCGCGCCGTGAATCGATTCGATCGCCCGCTCGATGCGTCTGATCGTTTCGGGCTTGCGGCCTTCGCTGAAGTTTGGTACACACTCAACTAGATTGCGGCTTGCGGACTGCTGATTGCGGATTTGAAAACTGTCAGTCATGGATGGCTCCAATATCGCATCAGTCTAAATCTAAGATCACAAATCCGAAATCCGCAATTCGCAATCCGAAATCAAAACCGTGGCGCTTGATCGATTCATCAATGAACGCAAGAACGTCTGGCAGAGGCTCGAGGAACTGCTTCAACGTCTCGATCAGATGACCTTGCGTCGCTTGAAGCGCGACGAGGTGCGCGAATTGGGGCGCATCTATCGCCGCACGGCTTCTGATCTTGCAATTGCTCGCGCCGAATCCCGCGACCCGCGGCTGATCAATTATCTCAATAGCCTGGTGATTCGCGCCCATGGTCGCATTTATCGCGCCGACGCCCAGGGCGGGCGGCGCATTTGGAATTTCTTTGGGCGCGACTTTCCGCAGACGTTCCGCCGCACCTGGCGTTACACCGCGACTACTGCCTTGGTCTTTTTTCTTTTCGGAACGCTCAGTTTTCTTGCTACGCGGCGCGATCCTGATTTCTCGGAGCTGGCAGCCGTCAGCCCGGGAATGCGCCACCGAATCGAATCTCGGATTCGTTGGTGGCAAGAGATTAACGAGGCCAACCAGATTGAGTCCACCGCCATTTTCACTCACAACATTCGCGTTACGGCTTATGAATTTGCGCTCGGAGCGTTGCTCGGTGTCGGGACCCTTTTCTGGACCGCTTACTTTGGTCTTAACACGGGCGCTATCTTCGCGCTCACGTATCGCGCCGGCTTCGGGAATGACCTCACAGCCTTTGTCGTGGGCCACGGCGTGATTGAACTCTCTTGCTGTTTCATTGCCGGTGGTGGCGGTCTTTTAATCGGCACGGCAATGCTGATGCCGGGAAATCTTTCACGCGCCGATGCTTTGAAAGCACGCGGCATGGAAGCAGTGAGGCTGGCGGTCGGCGCTTCGGTATTGCTGGTCATTGCCGGAATCATCGAAGGCTTGATATCGCCTCAGCCGATTAGTCCGGTGATCAAGTTCAGTATCGCGGTGATCACTGGCCTCGCGCTGTATTCGTATCTGTTACTTGCCGGTCGAGAAGACGGTGCAGTAAGCGGCGCTGATTTAGATTCAAATCGATAGCCACGGCTCTGCCGTCAGATGCGCGGTAAGTCTCCGACTTGCCGACCGTAATAACTAATTACTCTAAATAAGAATCTGGCGTGGACGCTTCACGTTGACCACTTCCAGATTCGCGCAAAAGCTATCCCGCCGAGGGCTGCCAGGAAAGGAAAGAACTCAACTACGTAACGCGGCTCAGGATTTTCAAGGGTCGAAAAAAAAGCGAGCCGAGTAACTACGATCAGGCACACAAGCGTTAGCCAACTACGCGCGTAAAAGTCTCCACTCAGCCACAGCACAAATGCGCCGGCGAGGCCGGCGAGGGTATAAATCCCGACTATAGCCGCGAACAGCGGAAGCCATATATGTTGGTGAATGTCATAATCGAGATCTTCAAGCGGAAGGAGCGTGCCCTCGAAAGGATAATAATCCGAATGCGTATTGAACCAGAGTGACGCCGCGCGCTTGGCCGGCATCCAGAAGTAATAACGAAGCGGATGGCGCGCAATTCGTTCGGCGGCTAGCCGGCCAAAGGCTGCATCGAGCTGCGGCGTCATCGCGACTGGGCCGCGGTCTTCCGGCTTTGACTCATCTGATTGATCCTCATCGCCTTTGTCGTTCTCGTCCTCTTGATCGCTGCTGTCTTCGGTTTCATCGCTCTTCGCATCACCGTTCGACTTGTCATCTGTATGCTGTGGCGATTGATTTCCCGGATTTGGCGTGGCTTTGGTTGCCAATGCCGGCGGATTTACCGGCGTCTGTTTTGGTGATGCTGGCGGCGTTGGTGTCGGGCTCGCCGGCGCTTGCGACTGCTCTTCATCATCGCTCGCTTGTTCTTGCGGCGGATGATTGTACTGCTCCAGCAATGCCGCGACCCGGGTGCGCTCATCGAGCGAATCGAACGCACTATTGGGCAGATCGTCGATAGTGATCGGCTGGATGCCGACTTCCCACACGGCCACATCGATATAGCGCTGGTCGTCTAACCAGGTTTTCACCCAGCGCAGGTAACCATGCGGAATGAACTCGCCGGGCATCTCGGCGTTCATCGGAGCCAACGGCTGAAGGATATGAAAGACGCGCCAGTTGCGAATGGTCCAGGGCGTAAGCGCGAGCGCGAATGCGATCGAGAAAACTGCACCAGCGACAAAGGTGCGCGATATTTTTGAGCGCGCGGGCCGTAGCGTTGTGGCGATGCGTTCTTGATGTCCGACAAACTTCAGTTTATCGTCTCGTGAATCAAGAGTCACGGAATTCTCGTCAGCGACAAACTGAAGTTTGTCGGACAATAATCCAAAGCGGTGTCGCGCGGCGCTTGCCACCGCACTCCAAATGGTTGTGATTACCAGCGTGAAACCGATCGCCGCAACGAAAAGTCCGCAGTCGGGACGGAGCAGGACCGCTACGCCACCGAGTAAGCCGGCGATAGCCCACCAGGAAAGTGCATACTTGAACCTCTTGCGATCTCCCTCTGTGTCTTCTGTGGTGAAGCTATTTCGAAATGCCAGCGTCGCCGCCAGACACATCGCCACGACGAAAAAATTCGTCGGCACTTCCGTAAGAATCGTCACCGCATAGATGGTTGTGAATGGACAGACAGCGGCCAGCGCCAAGGCTGCGATTGCCGTCACGCGCTTTCGTTTTTCATCAGGTTGCCAATAGAAAGCGAGCAAGGCCACCAGCGCGCACGTGCCGGTATCAATCAAAGCCTGCGCCATGCGCACGGCGCCGTTGTTAGTGTGGCCGAAGACTGAATACACGCCGGCAAGAAAGAGCGGATAACCGGGAAGGCGAATATAAGAAGGATCGTAAGGCGGCGCGGTCTCATGCGAATAGACGTGCTGTTCGAGAACGTTGCGCGCAATCTGGGCATAAATGCGCCCGTCATCAGGCGCGTCATTGGGGAACCAACGCGCAATGGCAACGCGAAAGCCAGCCGCGACCACGAGCAGCACGAGAAAAACAAACCACTTTTTTTGCGGCTTGAACATTGCTGGTAACATCGGGGAATTCCAACCGTAGGAGAACCCTCTCAGATGCGGCACTCGGGCCGCGATGTGGGCGGACAAGTCCGCGTTCCAAACGCTTTCAAAGGAGAGACAGTTACGGCCGCGCCGCGACGGTCGCTTTCCGCTCGAGCTTGCCCCATCCCACCACGGCGCCGCGTATCGCAGTGCTGACTGACTTGACCATAACGTAATACATGACCTGCCGGTAGCAGAAGCGTTGGAGGAAGAGCCACCAAAGCAAGCGCCAATGTTCTTTCCGTTCCAGCGCAAAAGCGAAACCGGCGGCGCACCAATCGACTGCGAGAAACAGCGCGTAGTAAAAAAGAACTTGCTGAAGATTGGTGAACCGGTAGCCGCTTGGCTGCTGTAACCAATCGAGCCCGTTCGACAGAAAAGTGTAGACCAGCATTAGATCCATGATCGGCGAGATCAGAGGAAAAATGATCTGGAATATCCACACGTTCGGCATGGCCACAAAGCCCAGCGCGCCATAACGCGGACGAAACAGCGTATCGCGATGCTTCCACAGACATTGGAGCGTGCCATAGGCCCAGCGGAATCTTTGTCGCGCCAGCATCCCCAAACGATCGGGCGCTTCAGTCCAACCGATCGCCGACTCTTCATAACCAATCTTGTAACCGAGTTTCCGTATGAGCAGCGTAAGATCCTGGTCCTCGGCCAGAGTGTCTGTGCTAAAGCCGCCGCATTGCTCGATCAACTCGCGACGCCATGCACCGACTGAGCCGGGAACGACGGTGATGCAGTTGAGACTGGCGAACGCGCGCCGATCCATGTTTTGAGAAGTGATGTATTCGAGCGCTTGCCAGCGCGTCACGATGTTGATGCGGTTGCCGACTTTCGCATTACCGGCGACGGCGCCGATCTGAGGATCGACAAAGCGACGAGCCAGCCCTCGAATCGTGTTGGCCGGAAACTGTGTGTCGGCGTCGAGCGCGACAATCACGTCGCCTTTCGCGTAACGCAAACCAAAGTTCAACGCGACGGCTTTGCCGGCGTTTGCTTCCGTGAATAGACGAACCAGGGGTTCGTCCCCAAAGCTTTCCCGGACGACTTCGCTGGTGCGATCGGTCGATCCGTCATCGACTACAATGATTTCCAAGCTTGGATAATCGGAATTCAGCAAGCTGCGAATTGTGCTTTCGATCACTCGAGCCTCGTTGAACGCGGGGACGATGACCGATACGAACGGCTCGTAATGCTCTCCCCTATGCTCCCGCTCGCGGCGTCGCGAGCGCGCCCACTGCGCAAATGCCAGGGCGCCAATAAACACCAGCCTTCCCAGGCCCAGGACAATTCCGATTATGAAGGCCCACTGCAAGAGCCAACCGCCGGTCGATAACAATAGAAAGGCAACCGTATCGGTGCGCGTGTAAAAGCTTTGGCTTGGCGGCAGCGGCGGCATTACTTGATCGCGTGTCCAACCACCCAGGTCCGAGACCAGCACGAACTTGAATCCGTTCGCGCGAAGTTCGTGGATTAAGCGCGGCAAAGCCTCAACTGTTGCCTCGCGTTCGCCTCCTGAATCGTGCAGCAAGACCACCTGTCCCTGGGTCTCAGGGTTCTTGTCCATCGCCTTGTCGATCGTCTTTTGGACAATCTCATCCGCGGTTACGCCCGGTTTCCAGTCGCCAGGATCGATGCGCAATCCGACCATCACATAATTAAGTTTTTGCGCACGGATCGCGGGCTCGACTTCTTCCGGTGTGTCGGCTTCCGCGTCTCCGAAATAGGGTGGACGAAAGAGCACTGTCGACCGTCCGGTGATCGATTCGATCAGACGCTGTGTCGCATTGAGTTCGAGGTCGGTCATGCGTCCGGGAATTTCGCCGAGGTTCGGATGCGTAAAAGTATGATTGCCAACCTCATGGCCTTCGTTGACGATGCGGCGGAGCAAGTCAGGTTCGGCCTGACCATTCTTGCCGATCACGAAGAAGGTTGCGGGCACGTTCTCCTGTTTGAGTATGTCGAGGAGGGCCGGCGTATATCTGGCATCCGGTCCATCGTCAAAAGTCAGCGCAATCATTCCCGGATGATCTCCGGTGCGCTCGATCACGTAAGACGAAGGAATCTTTTCGTTATCGTAAGTTTCCGACGCAATAAACCCAGTCTTCGGATCGACGTTCACGCCGCGCTCGCCGTCATGGGGACTGGACTGCACCTGAAGCAATTCCCCGGTGCCTTCAAAGTCCACTTCGTAACCGTAGACCATCCGTTTCAACGCATCCGGCGAGGGGCTGGACTGATCGGTTCCGAAAACCGACCAGATCGATGGGTCTTCAGAACCGAGCCGCCACAAAGCGAAACCGGCCGGATGATAACCGCTGGCGGCGCGCATCTGGTTGAATGCCGTGACGCCGTCGAGGAACCAGACAATGTGATGCTTCTGATCCTCTTCGTCGTAGTCGTAGTGTGGATTGCGTGTCTCGGGGTCGAAATCGATTTTCGCTTCCGAGTCTCTGGCATCAATCAACGCTTGCTGAAAACTTACTTCCTTCGCATCCGACCCTTCGGTCCAGTTGTAACCGTAGTTTCCGAGGGCGACAATCGTCTTTGCGGGATCCAGCTCACCCATCCGTTTTGACAGCAGATCTTCATACCAATTCTGCGCCGCTACGGACCCGAAGTCCTTGTTGGCGTAATGCTGATCGTAAGCCATCAGCATCAGGTAATCGGTGGCCGCTGCATAGTCGCGATAGCTCCAGTCCGGATCGTCGAACGGCACGGTCTGAACCACGATCCATCCGCGCGGCTTGAACGCCGCGTACAACTCCTGCATGAAGCGCAATACATTCGGCTGCATGTCTTTGGTAGCTTCCTCAAAGTCCACGCAGACGCCGGCGAACTTGTTCTGTTCGACAAACTCGGAGACCGCGTTTATCAATCTCTGCCTCGAATTCTCGTCGCCCACGGCACGCGCCAGCAGATCCTTCTCAAATTTTTCATCGTTAAGGTTCTGCAACATTGGCAGGATTGAAGTCTGCGGACGCTTCTGGCGAATCAAGTTCAAAGCCTTCAACGCCTGCCCATCGTTAAGCTCGTCCGCGATGGGCCGCTCGTCAGGCTTGGCATTCACCAGATGCGCCCATTGGGGCAGAACCCAATCGAGGTGATCGAGATTTCGCTCGAGTGACGAATAGCTAGATTCGTCCCAGTCGATATAGAAACCGATGGCGAGTTGTTTGGCGTTGAAGCTCGCAGGCGCGGGCAGGGGCGTAGTTGCCGGCGGCGGGGCGACCGGCAGGAGTTCCGCATGCTTGCCCGGTACGCGCTTAACTTTCTCGTAAGCTTTCTGCAATTCGGCCTGCGCTTTTTTCGCTTTGGCCTCACGCGGGTTTAGCAAAGGCACTGGCGGTTGCGGCTTGATGTCGGAGCTGTGCGGCAGGTGTTGAAGCGGCCGCAGATTAAATCGCGGCAGCAGTGGATTGGACAATACGCTGGAGATGAAGACCGCAGTCAAAGCGGTGATCACCACACCTAACGCCAAATAAGTGCGACGCACATGACGCCAGCGACGGCCACGCGGGTCGTAGAAAACAGGGGACTTGGGCAAACTCTTTTCGGACACTTCACCACTCTTTCCGGCAACCGGGAATCAATTTTGAGTTGCGGGACGGTATTTGATGTCTATATCTAAGCGCGGGTCGATAGTCAAGGAGAAGACGCGTGTAGACAAGAATTCAGACGCAAGAACGGCCCGGCCTGCAGTGCAAACTGAACCAGACCGAACCGCTCAGATTTAGATGCGCGATGTGCGTGGTTACACGTTACGCGGTGAATGAAGAGCCGCAGCCGCAACTTCCCGTGGCGTTCGGGTTCGTGAAGGTGAAGCCCGAGCCCATCACGTTGGTCACGTAGTCGATCTCGACACCGTTCAAATACTGGGCGCTGAACATGTCAACGAACAGGCGAACGCCTTTTTCGTCGAGCACGAAATCGCCCTGGCGCGATTCTTCTTCGATATTCAAACTATATTGAAATCCCGAACAGCCACCCGGAACGACGCGGACGCGCAGTCCAGCGGTTTCGGGCAAGCCTTCCTCGCTCGTCATAAACTTCCTAATCTCGTTTGCCGCCGGTTCCGTGACACCTAAACTTACGCTTGGTGCTGCGGGTGCCGGGGGCGCTGCGGTTGTTGTAGGGGTTGTAGTTGCTGGATTCGCTGACATATTTGACTCCTATTCGATTCTAAGAATTGCTCATTACTAATTACGTTCCACGAGAAGCAATCTTACTGAGATTTTCGCAAAACAACAAGTTCCGGTTTCATCGCCTCGATCGAGACTTGGCGGGCGACTTCTTCGGCTGCTTTTCTGAACGCCTGTGCCTGCGGCGATTGAGGCTGACCAATCACCACGGGAACTCCTTTGTCACCGCCCTCGCGCACTTCGATTCCCATTGGAATCGAGCCGAGAAACGGCACACTGTATTGCTGGGCCAATTTCTGTCCACCGCCTTCGCCGAAGATGTTGTAGCGCGCGCCGGTGTCGGGCGCGATGAAGTAACTCATGTTTTCGATCACGCCGAGCACCGGGACGGCGACCGTTTCAAACATGCGCAGCGCACGGCGCACGTCGATAACTGCGACTTCCTGCGGCGTCGTGACCAGCACCGCGCCTTGCACGGGCACGAGTTGCGCCAGACTTAGTTGTACATCGCCAGTTCCCGGCGGCATGTCCACGATCAGGTAATCTAGCTCGCCCCACTTCACGTCGGAAAGGAATTGCTTCACCAGTCCATGCAGAATCGGCCCGCGCACGATCATCGGTTTGTCGCCCGGTTGCAAAATAGCCATTGATATCAGCTTGACGCCGTAGGCCTGGACCGGAATCAATTTGTTGCCGTCTACTTCCGGTCGCTCGCGGTCGACACCAAGCATGATGGGAACGTTCGGCCCGTAGACATCCGCGTCCATCAAACCAACCTTCGCGCCGTCGAGCGTCAGCGCGACCGCGAGATTCACCGCCACGGTCGACTTGCCGACGCCTCCTTTGCCGGACGAGACGGCAATGATGTTCTTTACGCCGGGTACGGAAACCTTATCGCTGAGGCCGCGACCTTTGGGCACCTCAGCGTCCATCGTGACGTTCACCGATTGCACCCCCGGAATGGCGCTCACAAGTTCGTGCGCGGCGTTCTTCATCTCGTCGCGAACGGGACAAGCCGGCGTCGTCAATACGATGCGAAAAGAGATGTTACCTCCATCAATATTCAGATGCTTGATGAAGCCGAGCGTAACGATGTCTTTGTGTAGATCCGGGTCTCTGATCTGGCGCAGCGCGTCAAGGACGATATTTTCATTTAGGCTCATTTGTTATTGAATGATTCCACGCGCGAGCAACGTAAAGCAAGCTCAGAACTTGCGGCAGATTCAGAACACCCAATGACCTTCCACGTAGAGACCAGTGAAAAGGGCGAGGAAGAGCAAGGACCAGACAGTAATTATTCGGTGCCAACTGCGACGCGAAGCTATCAGTGAAAAAAGAATGAAGAGCGGAAACATGATCACGATAAAGCGCGCTACGCCGATAATAAAAGTCGTACTGGTGAAAAGCAGCCAGTTACCGAGCATCCATACGGCGTATGATGGTCTGAGCTTTATGAATGACCAGATGGTCGCGGCGAAACCAAGAATCAAAAACAGAAGGTCCTGGGTGCCGGTTATCACTCCGCCTTCGCCGGTTCCATGCCAAGCCATCAGAAACTTCTCTCTTACTCCTATCCATGGC
>Ga0209577_10005230_pt1 | contig 12114 bp, 12 predicted proteins | sample GraSoiAngelo_109_FD_185874 | JGI IMG/M metagenome (GOLD analysis project Ga0209577, IMG submission 185874) | Grasslands soil microbial communities from the Angelo Coastal Reserve, California, USA - 14_0903_12_20cm (SPAdes) (version 2) | ecosystem: Environmental > Terrestrial > Soil > Grasslands... | reverse complement strand
GCGAGGAACCGCGCCTGCTGTGCATTGGTCGCACCGAGCGCGGGATTCTGACCATTCGCTTTACCTATCGCGGCGAAACCATTCGGATCATCGGCGCCGGTTATTGGCAGAAAGGCAGGAGAACTTATGAAAAAGAAAACCCGATCGAAAGTTAAGTACACTGATGACAAAGGTGAGATGGAGGGCAAATGGCGTCTCGTCCGGCGCGGCGAGCTGCCCGATCTCGACGCATTGCTCGACAAGCTGCCGGAGAAGACCAAGGTCACGCTCGAGCTCGACAATTCAGCTCTGGAATTCTTCAAGCGGGAAGCCCGGAAACGAAATACCAGCTATCAGCGCATGATCCGGAATTTGGTGCGTTCTTACGCTCAATCTCATAGCTAACAAACAAGGATCCAAAGATCCACGTCGAACTCGAGCGCTGTGGCGCAGATGATCGCATCGGGCAATCTCAAACGCTGTTCTCTTCTGAGTTGTACCGCGCGGGCACGGATCGACAGAGTCAATTCACAGATCACAAGTTGACTCAGAAATTCGCGGATCTTCTGTTCTTCTTCGGGTGTCAGGGATGGCCAAGCTAGCAACTCCATCTCGGTGATTACCGAGAGACCGTAACTTCCACTGGGAAGTGGTTCGGCCAACCGACCGCCGAGCAGATAGAGCGCGACGTTGGTGTCGAGTAGGCCCGTCATGCCCACTCGCGACGCGCGCGTCGCTGCCAGACCAGTGGATCTTCCCGTAATCGTATCGTCCCGGCGAATTGAGCAAAATCAGTTGGAACTTTGTTTCGCAATTCGCCATTCACGCGCGCTGCCAGAAACTGAAGCAGTTTTTGTTTCTGTTCGAGCGGCAACGCATCGGCCGCGGCTTCGATTTCAGTCAACGTGCTCATAACGGAAGATTACCACGCAAGGCGGAGCATGCGATGAGAAAGTCCGCGACGGTGAGGACACCATCGCCAACACGCGAGGCGCGTATGCTCCCCGACCAGATTGCGGTCGCCGCGGCGACCGCCACTACAAAATCGCAGGCGACACGCCTGCCACCACAGCACTAGCGCTTGTTGTAGCCTGGCGCAGTTCGTGAGATCGGCGACCGTCGAGATCAGCATGGCTGAGCCGAGCAACTTCGTTCCAGACGAGGCAACGGTGATAATCAGCGATTATTCCTTGGGCCGTTCCGAGACGTTAAAGAAATTCCATTCCCATGTCTTGCCGTTATCTGGTGAAAAGGCCTGACCCCAGACGGGGCGGTCTTTGTTCCGCGCATCCCAGCGGAAGACGACGAGGATCGGTTTGCCATTGAGCGTGTCTTTGCCGAAAAAATGGCCCACGCCGTTTGGGTCGAACGAACCGATGACGGGAGGATCGATCTTTCCCGTGTTGCTCGCGATCCAGTAGAGACTCCAAAGTCGTGTCTTCGGGTCGAATAATCGCAAGGTGAGACCTTCGAAAAGTTTGCCGCCCATTCCGGGAAACTGCGTGGTCGAGTAAGTATCCATGTCGGCCGCATCGTTTAGAATCTTTGTATTCACGTCCGAGGAATCGAACTCCGTCCAGGTGCGGCAATTGGCCAGCCGCTTATCCAGGTGCCGGTTGTGCATTTTCCATTTCCCGACCAGGAAATCGAAGTCGTTAGGCGAGGAATTGGGCGAAGCGGACATCTTGAGCTCGCCCTGAGCGTCGAATTCCACTTTGGGGATCGGAATGCTTTGGTCCGCCGTCAGCTCTTTGTTTTGGGCCGGAGCAAAATGGGAAACCGCCAGGACCAGACTGATGATCAGGCAAGTTCCAGGAACGAAAGTGTGTCGCATCGCTCAACAAAAGCTAAAACCGGGCGGCAGTAAATCGCCGCCATTGCTGCATCTCCAGGAGGCCGTGGTCCTGACGGCATTTTGCACAAACGCCTCGATACCGGATGAAGTAGCAAGCCTTGCCGTTCACACTGTTTGGATGGACTCGAGCTCCCGAATGTAGTCGGCGGGTAGCTGCCAGTGCTTTGCACGTGCGACGATGAGGTTTTTGTATTCGCAATCGGGCAAGGGCGGATTGGGTTGGGGATGGCCGCGATAGAGTGGAAAGTGCTCTTTGTTGTTTCAGTGGAACCAAATTCGCCCGCGTGGAATGCTGGTATTCGTGACGGTGATTTCATTGTAGCGTTCAATGGTGTGTCCGTTGAATCCTCCGACGACCTTTTTAAAATGCTGACTGAAGAAAAGATCGGAATCTTTCAGGACGTAACGGTGATTCGTCAGGATAAGAAAATTGATCTGCGGGTTTACGCCTGTGGAGGCGCGGATGCGTGCGTGATGTTGGAAGCATTTATCTTGCACATATGATTGATGTCTCTTTCACACCTTTCCCATTTCTCACAACGGAGAATTACGCGCTGCGGAATCTCATGCCAGAGGATGCGCAGGAGATTTTCGCTCTGCGCTCCAGTGACGAGATCAACAAATATCTTGATCGTCCGAAAGCAAATACGCTCGATGATGCACGAAACTTCATAACCAAAATCATAAACGGCATTGCAAAGAACGAATCGATATTTTGGGTAGTGACACCAAAGGGTGAATCAAAATTTCTCGGATCAATTTGTCTCTGGAAAATTTCAAGAGAGGAAGCGAAGGCGGAAATCGGCTTTGAGCTGCTTCCGGAAAATCACGGCAAAGGAATCATGCAGGAAGTGATTCCAAGAATTATTCAATTTGGATTTGAAGAGATGAAACTACAAACCATCGAAGCTGAACTTAGCCCGCGAAATCTGAAATCGGTTCGGCTGCTTGAGAAAAATAATTTCACCTTGGCAGCGGTGAATGAAGAGAATCCTGATTCGGAAGTGTATGCGTTGAGGAGGTGAGATGGCGACAGAAAAAATCAGAGCGCCACCCACGTCACGCTCTGATTTCTTATTGAGATTCTAAATCGCTTTTATCGTCAGGCTATCGCCACGTACCGCCGTCGCCGAGGCTTTGGCGAGCCAAGGATTCGTTGGAGCGCTGGAGCGTTAAAAGTGACGGGTGACCCGCGTTGTATCTCGGTTGGTTCCCTCAGCGCTCGACCGCTACCTCGCGGCTTTACCGGCCATGTCGCTCACCCAGTCGCTCCATTCGTCGTTTGTGCACTAACATCGACCCGCGTCGCTCACGAGGTATGTGCGAGCGCAGGCGCTGGCGGTTTGATGCCTTGTTCGGCGGCGACTTCCAGCGCGCCCTCGAGTGCGAGTTGAATCTGGCGCGCGGCTTCCTCGCACGGGTCACCGTGCGCCATGAACGACTTGGGCAATGAAGCATTCGTCGCTTTTCTCCGCAGAATACCAAATGCGGGTTTCGTAGTCGCGAGGATGGGGTTGCACCGGTATTTTCATTTTCTATAAACATCTTTTCGATGCCGCACGCGTTGGATTTCTACAATTTTTGCGTTGTGGAGAAGCTCGTACACCACGCGATAATCGCCGACTCGAATTCGGTAGGTCCGCTCGCAACCGCTCAGTTTCTCCGAGCCACGGGGCAATGGATTGTCAGCGAGCTTCTCTACTTCGGCGATAATGCGAGATATTGCCTCGCGTGAAATTCGGCGCAGATCCTTTCGCGTTGATTTTCGCCACTGCAGATTTAAAGGAGGCCATCGCGCTTGAGCTCGGAAACGAATTGCTCGTGCGGAATGGTCGGCTCCTCCCGGCGTTCGACTACGACGGCCAAATCTTCAAGGTCTTCCAAAAGTTTTTCGTAGTCGGCGATGGGGACAACGACCGCCGTGCGTTCGCCGCGATCGTCGGTAATGTACTTTACGGAATCGCTCACGATTGGAGAATAGCGGAAAGCAATGTTGTCTGCAATCCGGACGCGTGCATCATTGAAGTTCGTTTGCGCGAGACGCCAAACCAGCACGCGAGACGCGCGCGCTCTCCAGATGCATTGCCACTACACAAGTCTAGGAATAAGGTCGTGTTATGAATGGTTCCGTGAATCCGAACAAAGCACTCTGGGAAAAAGGCGATTTCAGGCGCATCGCAGACACGATGCGCGAAGGCGGAGAAGCGCTGGTGCAGAAACTCGGAATCACGAAAGGAATGAAGGTGCTGGATCTGGCTTGTGGGGACGGCACTACGGCAATTCCCGAGGCGAAACTTGGCGCAGACGTGTTGGGGATCGATATCGCGCGGAACCTGGTCGATGCCGGGAACCGACGCGCCCAAGAGCATGGCCTAACCAATCTTAGGTTTCAGGAAGGTGATGCGTCGAATCTGGAGCACGTGCCGGACAAGTCCTTTGATCTCGTCGTCAGTATTTTCGGCACAATGTTTGCGCCCAAGCCGTTTGATGTCGCGAAAGAGATGGTGCGAGTGACGAGACCGGGAGGCCGCATCGTGATGGGCAACTGGATTCCTAATGATCCGACGCTCGTAGCGCAGATTTTGAAGATCAGCTCAAACTACACGCCGCCGCCGCCGGAAGGTTTCGTTAGTCCAATGACGTGGGGCGTCGAGAGCAATGTCATCGAGCGGTTTACGGCGGCGGGAATTCCGAAAGAAAACATCTCGTTCGCGCGTGATACGTTCACTTTCAACTTCTCGGGCGCACCTTCGCAGCTCGTGGATGTATTCAGGAAATATTACGGGCCGACCATGAATGCGTTCGAGGCTGCCGAGAAACAAGGCAAAGCGGATGAGTTACAAAAACAACTGGAAGACTTGTTTAACAGCCAGAACGAGAGTCAGGAGGGCACGTCCATTCCTGCAACGTTCCTCCATGTGACCGTTGAGAGAAAGTAAGAAGTAAGGGCCTTGGCTGCGTGATTCGTTGCAGCGTTGACACGTTACATTGGAAAGATGCAAAAGTTCGCGATGGCGAGGACGTCATCGCCAACACGCCGGCGGCGTGCGCTCCGCCTGATCCGGATTGCGGCTGACACAGCCCCGCTACAGAAGAAGCGTTTCGGCTGGCAGCCGAAAACGGACACGCCAGCGGCGTGCGCTCCCCAGACGAGATGCGGCTGACACTCCGAATGGATTGAAACTCGCTCCCCGCCACTTACCTTCAATGTCGCTCATTCCCCGTTCGCTCCATTCGCGAGCAGAGCAGCCGCCACTATAAAATTGCAGGCGGCACGCCTGCCGCTACAGATCGCGACGAAAGTTACAGGTAAGAGTTAAGAACGATGAAGTGCCGTCCGGCCGTCACGGTTTGTTTGGCTTTTTTTTGCCTTGCGGTTGTCCGCTCGGGTGAGGGCGATTAGCGCCTCCGCCACCCATTTGCGGATGCTTCCCTCCCATTTGAGCATCACGCGCTCCCATTTGCGGATTGCGCGACATTTGATTCGTCGCATGCGGTTGGCCGGGATGACCTACGGGTCCGGGCATTTTGCCGGTATGCATTTTCGCCTGGTTTCCGCCCATGTTTCCTCTGTTCCCTTGATTTCCGGTCTTAAGCTTGTTTTCGCTGGCTCCGGCTTTTCCCGCTCCGGTTCTCTGAGGATTACGTTCGGCCATGTTCCCAGTTTTGTTTTCACCCTTTGCCGCTCCTCCCGCAGCTCCGATTGCCTCGCCTTTGCCTTGTCCCGCACCTTCGCTCTTGTTGAATGACTTGATCGCATCGGAGTTTGGATGGCCCTTGTTCACCGATGCCTGGAGATTCTTATCCTTGCTTGCTGCTTCCTGTCGCGCGAGTTGCTGTGAGGTTGGCGGAGTTTTCCGCTCCGCGGCGGCTTTCTGTTCCGCGGTCGGTTCCGCTTTCACTCCATTAGGCCCGTTAAAGCTGGCGCGGTTAGCGTTAACCTGTTTGTTCACCACATTGCGATCGACATATGTGTTATGAATGACGGTGTTATTCACGCGGGTCACAGCGGTGTTATAACGGAACGCGTTTCCTTCCCATCGGCCGCCCCAGTAACCATTTCCCGAATACCCATAACCGTAATTAATGCCTCCATAAAAACCGACAGTCGGACCCCAGTAACCCTGGTTAAACACATACGCGCCGTTGTTCCAGCCCCACCAGGACGGGGTCCAAAGCAGGCCCACGCTTGGCGGCGCGAGCCATACTCCCGGCACCCAATAATAATCGCCGGCACCCCATCCCCAGTAACCCGGCGTCCAAATGTAGCCTTCCACTGGACAGGGCGGTTGCTCGTATACCGGCAGGACGGGCGGAGCAACATTGACCGAAATACCTACCTGGGGGTACGAAGACGCCAACGGCAAGCCAACAAACAGGAGTGCAGCTAAAACAATGGGACGCAGTTTCATAATTTTCATGTCTTAATGGTTAACCGGAGGTGGATCAAGAAAGTAGCGGAAAAAAATCAAGAACCGCAGGACGACAAGCTGTCTATAGAATCTGAGATCCTTCGGCTGCGCTCAGGATGACAGCGCTGGCTTCAGGCGCGTTGAAGCGTTGAATCGTTAAAGCGACGAAGATGAAAGGTTGCGATGACGAGGGGAGCATCGGTGCAGTTGGGTGCTTTGAGTCGTACGGGCTCACAAAAGTTCGTTTTCGCAAGACGCCAAAACCAGCAGGCGAGACGCGCGTGCTCGCGAAACAGAATTGCGGCTGACACAGCCGCCGCTACAGGAGTTGCTTTTCGGCTGGCAGCCGCTGCAACGGACGCGAAGCGACGGCCTGGGTTTCAAACGGAGTCGCCGCGGCGACTGCCCATTATTTTATTCGGTCGAAGGTCTTTTGGAGAATTTCGAGGTCGCTGGCGTTGCCAGTTTTTTCGCGGGTAGTCTCGATCCATTTCTTCTCCAACGAATTCTTCGTTGGGCGGTCCGTTTCGTAGAAGACCCCGAAGACGCCGGGAAAGGGAAGTGTGGCGAGTTTGTACGCGGCGACTTCATCGGTGACGTCATGCCGCAATTCGTCCTCGGGCGTGCCGTCCCATTTCTTTTCCTGAATGACTTCGAAGCTGCCGCCCTTTTTTGGATTGGCCGGATCGAAGACGTCCGGAAAAAATTCGACGCATTCAGACAAACATTCGATGACGCTGAAGCCCTGATGATCGAACGCACGCTCGATCAGTTGCATCATGTGCGCCACGTTCGCAGCGTGCGTGCGCGCGATGAATGTGGCGCCGCCTGAGATCAGCTTTTTCATCGGGTTGACCGGTTGATCGATTGCGCCCGTCGGATCGGTCTTGCTCTTGAATCCGATGGGCGATGTGGGCGACGTCTGTTTTTTCGTCAGGCCATAAACGAAGTTGTCCATGATGAAATACGTCATGTTGATGTTTTTGCGCGCCCCGTGATCAAGATGATTGCCTCCGATGGAGAAACCGTCGCCGTCGCCACCGAAGAGAAACACGTGGAGATCGGGCCGGGCGAGACTAATACCCGAAGCGAGCGGCACCGCACGGCCATGAATGAAATGTGCACCGTGGCCGTTTACAAAGTATGGAAAACGCGATGAACAACCGATCCCTGCGAGCGTGACGATCTTTTCGTGTTCGAGATTGCGTTTCTCGAGAAATTTATAAAAGGCAGCGAGCACGGCGAAATCGCCGCAGCCTGGACACCATGTCGGGTGGTCGGCGGTGATGGCTTTCTTTGTTAATTTTTCGCGCGGCGCCTCGGCGATCGCAGGCGAGCCCGAGCCGGACTGGCGGTTGCCTGCCGCTACAGGTGTTGTGCTGCCGTCGCCGTTCCCTGTTGTTGTTTCAGCCATAAAAATCTAATCAGGAACCCAGAAAGTCCGAGTCGAACCAGCAATAGTTTTTCTTGGCTTCATGGTTTCCAGACCTATTCCTGTTTTCCTGCTTTCCTTATTCATCATTTACCACAGAGAGCCAAAAAATGCGAGCAATTGAGCAACGCACACGTCGCGAAGCGTGCCATTGGCCGGCGCTCGGCTGGGCGGGCGTGATGCTGGTGGCGATCTGCTGGCCGCTGAATTGGACTCTCCCGGGTTTCCGCACGAGTTACCTGTTCTTTCCGCTGTGGCTTGGATACATTTTAGTGGTCGATGCCTTGGTTCAGACGCAAACGGGTAGTTCCATCTGGATGCGTTCTCGGCGAGATTTCGTCCTGCTGTTTCTTATCTCGGCGCCGGTGTGGTGGCTGTTTGAGCTAATCAATCTGCGCACTGAAAATTGGGAGTACCTCGGGCCGGAGCTGTTCGACCCGCTCCAGCTCCCGCTTAGCACGATTTCATTTACGGTTGTTGCTCCGGCCGTGTTCGAAACTGCTGAGCTGATAGGCAATTTCGGCTTGATGGATCGATTCGCTTCCGGGCCGCGACTTCCTTCAACGCACGCAGTGTTTGCCGGCCTCTTTGTCGTTGGATTGGCAATGCTCTCGGCGATGCTGGCATGGCCCACACTCTTTTATCCGTTCGCCTGGATTGCGCTGGTTTTCATTTTGGAACCGATCAATCGCTGGACCGGCCGGCCATATTTTCTGAAAGAGCTGCGTGAGGGCGATTGGCGGACGGTGATCTCACTATCAGTTGGCGCGCTGGTGTGCGGTTTTTTTTGGGAGATGTGGAACTACTACTCGTTTCCCAAGTGGATTTATCACATCCCTGGCCTGGGGTTTTGGCGAATATTTGAAATGCCGTTGCTGGGTTATGGCGGTTACATCCCGTTCGCGCTGGAGCTGTACGCGCTGAAGAATTTTATCTGGCCAAACGGGCCGCGACTACAAAATTAATCAGGAAGCCAGGAATGCAGGAAAAAGAACGTTCACGGATTCCTGGTTTCTAGATTTGCTCTCCTTCGTTAAGCCAATTTGTTGGCCACGGTTCCAAAGGCGGTGTCAAGTCACCGCACTCCAAAGCGGCTTCGCCGCGAAAACAATCCGCCATCCGCAATTCGTTAGCCCACGCCTTGCGGCACAACCTCTCGTAGCGATTTCACGTTTTCCGCTCCGGTGTCTTCGTGAACAATTGGCGCGCCTTCGCGCGGAATGTGTCGCGCCGCGAACGAGCGACCGTGGAACACGCCATCCAGAATTTCTTTCACGCGGAAAGTGAGTCCGTCGGTCTTTGTAAAGCTCGTGATTTTCGGTTCGCAGAAACGTGCCCGCAGAATCGTGGCGAGCTGGCCGTAGCCGTAGAGTCCCTGGTCGTTCATTTCCACCGTGACGATGCGCTTGAATTTCTCGAAGATTTTCTCGAGGCCGTTCGGCAACGGGTGAAGATGTCGCAGATGGAGAGCACCGACTTTTTCGCCGTGTTTGCGCGCAAGCGCCACCGCGTCGTGAATGGGTCCATAAGTCGAGCCCCAGCCGACGAGCAAGGTGTCCCCTTCCTGATCGCCATAAACTTCCGGCACTGGAATTTCTTCGGCGAGCTTGCGCAACTTATTGCGACGCTTCGCGGTCATCGCCATGTGCAACTTCGGGCTTCCGGTCGGATGACCCATCTCATCGTGCTCGAGGCCGGCCAGGAGCGGGTATTTCCCATCGAGAATACGGGTGCCCGGCGGGGCGTGCTGCGTGATTTGATCGATAGGATACGGCTTGTGCGTCTGTCGCGGTGTCAGATCGGGTTTTGGATTCTGCATCAGCTTCGGCAGATCCGGTTCGTCGAACGCTTCGATGCGCGTGGCCAAGGATGTATCGCTCAAAATGAATACAGGTGTGCTGTATTTGCGCGCGATGCGCGCCGCCTCGAGCGCGATATAAAAACAATCTTCCACTGTCGATGCTGCGAGTACCACGCGCGGACTGTCCCCATGGCTGCCGAAAATTGCCTGATGTAAATCGCTTTGCTCGACGTTGGTAGGCAAGCCTGTGCTCGGACCGCCACGTTGAATATTGCAAATGATTAGCGGGATCTCGGCCATCGACGCCCAACCGATCGCTTCGGATTTGAGGGAAATGCCGGGGCCGGCGCTGCCGGTCACCGCGAGATATCCTGAGTACGAACAACCGAGAGCGATTGAAACCGATGCCAACTCGTCCTCTGCCTGTACAAAGATGCCACCATATTTTGGCAGCTCCCGTCTCAGCGTTTCCATGACAGACGACCAGGGCGTGATTGGATAACCAGCGCCGTAGCGGACACCGCCGGCGATCAGTCCGTAAGCGAGTGCCTGGTTGCCATCCATCGTGATCTGCGCGCGACCGCTAGGTCTCGGGATGTGCTCGAAACGGTAGTGCTTTGTCAAAACATTGCCGACCGGATAGGCGTAGCCGGCTTGGAAAGCCATCAACGCCGTGTTCACGATGCTCTCGTCTTTGCCGGCGAATTTTTCGCTGATCAGTCTTTTCAACTTATCAGCGTCGAGATTGAAAATCTTCGCGATCAATCCGAGAACGAAGATGTTTTTGCCTTTGTCCTTCGCGGTGCCGCCAAGCGCCTCGACGGTCAGACCTGTGATTGGCACGCCGACGTAAACGAACCGCTTGTCATCGAGATTTGGCTCAACGTTGTCCGAATCGTAGAGCAACACGCCGCCGTCGCGCAGGAAACCGATGTGGTCCTGGTAACTGTGCTGGTAAAACGCGACCAGAAAATCAGCTTCATCGCCGGCCGATAGCACTTCGCCGGAACCGATGCGCACCTGGAAAATGGACGGACCACCCGAGATCGTGGCCGGGATGGTCATGTAGGTCATGACGTCGTGCTCGCTGCGTCCGGCAAGGCGGGCCAGGAACGCACCCGCGGTTTGAATTCCATCCTGCGAATTACCCGCGAGCCGGATCACCGCGTCCTGAATGCTTTCAGGCCGCAAATCGGCCCTCTCGCTGTTTGGCGCGGCGGTTTGTGCAGCAGTATCCGGTCGTTCGCTCACGGGATTAGAAACCTACCAGATTGAATAATCATTTCCACAGGCAATTCCAAGGGTTTGGATGCCGTGTTCCTTGCAATTACCGGGTCATTAGATAATTGAAAACGTATGGCCGAAACGCCAACAATCGACCCGGCTCGTCAGGAAGAGTTCGTTGGAAAAGTGGTCGAACAGATCAGCGGCACAATGACGACACTGCTCGGGGCTGTTGGCGATCGATTGGGATTATTTAAGAACCTGGCGCAGCAAGGCCCGGCGACGTCGGCTGAACTCGCGTCGCGAACAAACCTGAACGAGCGATACGTGCGCGAGTGGCTGGGCGGCATGGCTGCGGCCGGGTACTTGAATTACGACGGGCCGACAAAGCGTTTCAATCTACCGGCTGAACACGCCTCGGTGCTCGCGCATGAGAACGGCCCGTTTTTTGTTGGCGGCATGTATCAGATGCTGCCCGCGTTCACGAACGTATTCGATAGAGTCGTCACAGCGTTTCGCGATGGGGGTGGTGTTTCTCAATCGCACTATAACGACATGATGTGGGACGGGCTGGAACGATTCACCTCCACCTGGTTTGAAAATTTGCTGTTGCAACAGTGGATCCCTGCCATGCCTGACGTGAAAGCGCTTCTCGAGCGCGGTTGCGATGTGGCTGACGTGGGATGCGGGCGAGGGCGCGGTATCATCAAACTCGCCCAGGCCTTTCCGCAGTCGCGTTATGTGGGGTACGACAACTTTGGACCGACCGTTGCTCGCGCGACAGCGAATGCACGCGAAGCCGGGGTACCAGACCGGGTGCGTTTCGAAGAACGCGACGTCTCGAAAGGATTGCCGGGGCAATTTGATGTGATCACCACGTTCGACGTGGTGCATGATGCAGTCGATCCACTCCAGTTGTTGCAATCAATTCGTCGCGCGCTTAGGCCAGGCGGCGTTTATGTTTGTCTCGACATCAATTGTTCAGACAAACTCGAGGAGAACGTGAATCCGCTCGGTGCGATGTTTCACGGGGTTAGCGTTTTCTACTGCATGACGACGTCGCTGGCGAACAATGGTGCAGGGCTGGGCACGCTAGGTTTTCATGAAGCAAAGGTGTGGGAGCTTTGCGAGAAAGCAGGGTTCAGCAGCGTCCGGCGCGTGCCGTTGGAAAACCCTTTCAACAATCTGTACGAAGCGAAACCGTAGGGCATCGCCAAGCGCGGCGAAGCGAGCAGGACTTCGCCAGCAGTTTCGTTAGAAGTGGTGCAATGCATCTGCACGCGCTGTAGATACGATCTTGAAGTGCAAGTCAGTTGTGTAGTCATGCGAGTGAGGGATTAAAAGGCTTTTGGTGTTTGAGCACACCGAAGGCGATGTGGATGAGTTTGCGCATGATGGCGCAGACGATGCT
>Ga0209577_10005229_pt1 | contig 12118 bp, 11 predicted proteins | sample GraSoiAngelo_109_FD_185874 | JGI IMG/M metagenome (GOLD analysis project Ga0209577, IMG submission 185874) | Grasslands soil microbial communities from the Angelo Coastal Reserve, California, USA - 14_0903_12_20cm (SPAdes) (version 2) | ecosystem: Environmental > Terrestrial > Soil > Grasslands... | reverse complement strand
CTCGACGACGCGCCCGCGCACTGCGTTAACGCTCTTCACGCCGAGCACCGCCTTGGCCGCGACGCCTCCGAGCAGCATGACCAACTCCGGGTCAATCAATTCAATCTGCTCGAACAGGTAGTTCGACGTGCACGTCCGCGTCTCGATTGACTTCGGCGTGCGGTTCTTCGGCGGTCGGCACTTCACCGTGTTCGTGATGAAGAAGTCTTCGCGGTCGAGTCCCGTGCCTTCGAGCACGTGGTCGAGGTAGCGCCCGGCGGAGCCGACAAACGGCCTGCCCGTCTCGTCCTCTTCCTTGCCCGGAGCCTCGCCGATGATCATCACGCGCGCGGTGTACTTGCCGTCTCCCGGTACAGCCTGTGTACGCGACTCGTGCAACGGGCAGCGCGTGCAGACTCGTATCTGCGCGGCCAACTCGTCTAACCTCCGCGCTTTTTTAGACTTCGCCATCGCCCTCCCGCGTGTGCGTCTCCGCTTAACAACCCGGCTTGCAACTTGCATGCTATAGCGCGCTCTCCGCAACTTAGGTACGGCGGCGCACCCAGGTGAAATTCTCGGAACTTGCACAAACCTACGAGCGCATCAGCGAGGCCAAGGGCGACCCGGCGCGCGTGCGTCTGCTCGCCGACGTGTTCCGCAAGGCAGACCGGCCCACGCTCGAAGCCGCGGCCCACTTCACCCTGAGCGAGGTCGTTGACCCGCAGCTCTCCGACCGCCTCGGCACGGGGCCGGGCGCGATTCGCTCGGTGCTCGCGCGCATGTTTCATCTCGACGCGAGCGAGATTGACGAAGAGGTGAAGCGCACGGGCGACATGAGCGCGGTCGTCGCCGCGCACGTCCGCGGCACGGACACGCTCACGGTTGACAAGCTCTGGCAGAGGGCGAACCGCGCCGCCCGTAGCGACGAGAGCCGCGAGGCGCTGGTCGAGTACGTCTTCCGAAACACGAAGCCGGTCGGCGCGAAGTATTTCACGCGCATGGTGCTTAACCAGATGAGGATCGGCGCTGGCTTAGGGACGACGGCGCGGGCGCTGGCTGCCGCCTTCGACGTTGACGCCGCCGAAGTCGAACACCTCTACGCGATGACGAACGACATCGGCCTCGTCGCCGCGCGAGCCGCGAAGGGTGAGAAAGCTTTAGCGCGCGCGGGCCTCACGCTCTTCCGGCCTTATCAATTTATGAACGCGCAGAAGGTTGACCGTCCCGAAGAGATTTTCGAGAAGCTCAAGGGCAAGCAGATCATCTTCGAGGTGAAGTACGATGGCGCGCGTTTGCAGATTCACTTCAAGCGCGGGCGCACGCCGGAGATACGCTTCTACTCGCGCCGCCTCAACGACGATTCGCGCGCCATGCCCGACATCGCTGCGGCTCTGCGTAAAGCGTGGAAGGGCGGCGATGCTATCGTCGAAGGCGAGGCCGTCGCCTTCGACCCGGCGCTCAGTGAGAAGCAGCCCTTCCAGGCTGTGCTCATGCGCCTGGGCCGCGTCCACGGAATCGAGGAGAAGGCGCGAGAGATTCCGCTCGTCCTCTACCTCTTCGAGTTGGTCTATCACGACGGCGAGGACTTGATGAACGTCGCGCAGGCCGAGCGCCGCGCGCGTCTGTCGAAGCTCTTCCGCCCGACCGACCGAGTGAAGATGACCGAATCAATCGTCACGGACGACATCGAAGAGCAGGCTAAATTTTTCCGCCATGCCATCGAGGAGGGTCATGAGGGTCTCGTCGCCAAAGACCCCGACGCGACATACGTTCCGGGCCGCCGCACAGAGAACTGGATGAAGATCAAGCCGGCGTTTGAGACCCTCGACGTGGTCGTCACCGGCGGCATCTGGGGTTCGGGCCGGCGGCGCGGCCTGCTCTCAAGCCTCATCGTCGCCGTGCGCGACCGCGAGGACTTTAAGACCGTGGGCAAGGTCGGCACGGGCTTCTCCGAGGAGGCGTTGCGCGAGCTGACCGCACAACTCGAACCTAAGATCATCACCACGCGCGGGCGCGACGTGGAGATCGAGCCGGAGGTCGTCATCGAGGTTGACTTCCAGGACATACAGAAGACCGCGCGCTACCGCGCCGGCTACGCCCTGCGCATCCCGCGCTTCAAGCGCGTCCGCACCGACAAGAGCACGCGCGAGGCCGACACGCTCGAACGCCTCAAGCGCCTCTACAGGCAGATGCATTAAGACATTTCCGATTGAGCGTGAGTAGATCGTTTGCGCCGCCCGCGGCATCATCTCTCGTAAATCCGTTACCGTGTGCGCCTGCGTAAAAGAGATGGGCAATCCGCCGCCGCGTCGGGCGGCACTGGGTGACAGTCGTCAGCGAGCCGACTAAGTTTTTCCTCCGAACCGTTGAAAGCGTCATGGCAGACTACAGCTTCGTAACCCTGTGGCGGTTCCGCGCGCCGCTCGCGCCCGTCTGGGATTTGATCTACCACTCGGAGCGTTGGCCGGAGTGGTGGCGCGGCGTCGAGCGCGTCGAGAAGACCGAGCTGGGCGACGCCGAAGGGATTGGCAGCGTCCACCGCTACACCTGGAAGAGCAAGCTCCCCTACCGCCTCGCCTTCGAGATGCGGCTCACGCGCGTCGAGCCGATGTCGTTCATCGAGGGCGAGGCCATCGGCGAGTTGACGGGCACGGGGCGCTGGCACTTGACCGAGGGCGAAGGCTTGACGACGGTGCGCTACGACTGGAACGTCTCGACGACGAAGGCGTGGATGAACCTGCTCGCGCCTGCCGCGCGGCCCCTGTTCAAGTGGAACCACGACGTGGTGATGAACTGGGGCGCGGAGGGCTTGGCGAAAAAGCTCGGCGTCGAGCGTCTGAGAGCCGAAGAGGGTTAGCCGCAGTCTCCGGCGCGGCTCTCGTCAGTCGGCAGCCGACCGACGAGAGCCGCGCCGCCCGTCAACTCGTCTTCCGCTTTTTCGTCGTCTTCTTCGCCGAAGCCTTCGGCCTCTTCTCTTCCCCGATCACCTCCGCCGCGTGGCCCGCGACGGCGAACTCGTCGTCAACCTTCTGCAAGAGCCAGAGCGGTCGGCCCCTCTCCTCGCGCCCCTTCATGCGGAAGAGACGCCAGCGCCCGCGCAGACGCTCGCCTTCGAGTCGGAAGCGGAGCGCGCCCGCGCGCCAGGCGGCGGCGGGGTCGTCCGTCTCCGGCTCGAACGTCCCCGTGTCCCATCTATAAACCTTGCCCGCGCCGTAAGTGCCTTCGGGCAGAACGCCCTCGAAGGTCAGGTATGAGAGCGCGTGGTCGGGAACCTGCACGGCCAAGCGCTTCGATGCGGGGTCGAGCGAAGGCCCCTTCGGCACGGCCCAGCTCTTCAGAGTGCCGCCGATCTCCAGACGGAAGTCCCAGTGCAGGTGGCTCGCGTGGTGCTCCTGCACGACGAATTTCAGCCGACGCTTCATGAGTTGATTCTGCCACAGAGGCGCGGAAGACGTGTAAGTCGCCGACGCGCACGTTGATGAGTCGCGGCGGTCAAGTTAGTATTGGGCGAGGGGAAACTGAGGAATCATGTCAATTTCATCCGACATCGCGGAGCGCCTGGGCCGACGCGCGCGCACAGCGGCGTCTGATGCGGAAGTGCTCGCGCGCCTCTCGGAGATCGTCGGCGCGTCGAACCTGCTCGTTGACGAGGAGAAGGTCGAGCCTTACGCGCAGGACGCCTTGAAGGAGAAGTTCCCGCCCGAAGCGGTCGTGCTGCCGCGCAACGCAGCGGAGGTGTCGGCCATCCTGCGCCTCGCCAACGAGCGACGCTTCCCCGTGACGGCGCGCGGCGGCGGCGTCGGCTACACGGGCGGGGCCGTGCCTGTGGAGGGCGGCATCGTCATCGGCACCGACCGCATGAACCGCATCAAGGAGATCAACGCCGCGAACCTCTACGCCGTCACCGAGCCGGGCGTGACGACCTACGCGCTGCAACAGGCCGTCGAACAGTTGGGCCTCTTTTACCCGCCCGACCCGGCGTCTTACAAGAACTCTTTCATCGGCGGCAACATCGCCGAGAACGCGGGCGGCATACGCTCGGCCAAGTACGGCGTGACGAAGCACTACGTCCTCGGCCTCGAAGTCGTGCTGCCGACGGGCGAGATCATTCAGACCGGCGGACGGGTGAGTAAAAACGTCGTCGGCTTCGACCTGACGGGACTCGTCTGCGGCTCAGAAGGGATGCTCGGCATCATCACCGAGGCGACGCTCAAGCTCCTGCCGCTGCCGGAAGCGACGCGCACCGTGCGCGCCACGTTCAAGACGATGGCGGCGGCCTGCGCCTGCCCCACAGCCTTCACGCGCGAGCGCATCACGCCCGTCGCCATCGAAGTCTTAGACCGCAACTCTATCCGCGCCGTCGAGACGGAGTTCGCCTTCGGCATAGACCCGCAGGCGGGCGCGCTCCTCCTCGTCTCGACGGACGGCTCGCGCGAGGAGGTCGAGCGCACGGCGCGCGTCGTCGAAGAGGTGGTGAAGGAACTCGGCGGCTACGACGTGCTCCGCTCGGAGACGCGCGAGGAGGAAGATAAGTTGTGGGACGTGCGCCGGGCGCTGTCGCCCGCGATTAAAAAATTCGGGACGCTCAAGTTCAACGAGGACGTGGTCGTGCCGCGCTCGCGCGTGCCCGAACTCATCGAGCGCGTCGAGGAGATCGGGCGTCGGCATCAGACTTTCGTCGTCAACTTCGGACACCTCGGCGACGGCAACATCCACGTCAACTTCATGTGCGAACGCACGGACGCGCAGGCCGTCCGGCGCGCCCGCGCCGCCGTCAGCGAGACCTTCGCGGCTGCGGTGAACTTAGGCGGCACCATCAGCGGCGAGCACGGCATCGGCTACGTCAAAGCCCCTTACTTAGACATGGCCCTCGGCGGCGACGCCATCGAAGCCATGCGCCGCATCAAACGCGCCCTCGACCCCAACGGCATACTGAACCCCGGCAAGATGTTCGTATGAATTTTAGATTTTTGATCTGCGATTTTTGATTTGAAAGCTGTCGGCAGTCGGCTTTCAGCTAAGGACAAAAAGCTGGGTGCTTTAAATCGCAAATCAAAAATCGCAAATCAAAAATGCTCTCCGTTCTTCTCGAACTTCAGCGACTCAAGCGGCTCGACCGGACGGGCTGGGTTCTGCGCGGACTGCCGCCGGGGGCGGAGTCCGTGGCGGCTCACAGTTACGGCGTGGCGCTGGCGGCGATGCTGCTGGCGGACGAGTGCACGGCGCGCGGCGTGGAGTTGAACGTCGAGCGCGTGCTACGGCTCGCGCTGCTGCACGACCTTCAGGAGACGCGCACGGGCGACATGCCGCGCACGGTCGCCGACTACTACGGCAGGGAGGCGCGCAAACGCGCGGAGCGCGCGGCCTTCGACGACGTGATGCGCGGCGCGGGCGCTCGCCACGCCGGACGCTACGGGGAGTTGCACGAAGACTACGAGGAGCGCGCGAGCCTGGAGGCGCGACTGGTGAAGGCGGCGGACGTGGTTGATCTGCTGGCGCAGGCTCTGGCGTTCGAGCGCGCGGGCGCGCGCGGGCTGGAAGAGTTCTGGGAGGACGCGGGGGCGAAAGACTTCGGCCTCGAAGGCGCGGGCCGCGAGGTCGTGCGAGAAGTCATCGCGGCGCTCGTGCGCGCCCGCGGCGAGGAGTGAGTGGGAGACTAAGAGACGGGGGGACGGGGAGACAGAGCGAAAGGCCGAAGCGGAAAGCGAACGCATGAAAGTCTCTCACCGCACGTGCCATCTCCCGGTCTCCCCGTCTCTCCTCTCCCTGTCCCCTGCGTTTCGCCTTGCGTTGACAAGGCCGAAGCGCGTTTGTTAGCTTCCCTTAACTGTTCTGACGAAAATTGCTGAGGGGATGTTGGCCGCCGCGCGGTCGCTTTCTTTCTCGGATGCCCAAGCTGAAAACCTCTGAGAGTGTGTCGCCTTCGCGCGTGGCGTTGGCGCTGGCGGCGGCCCTGCTGTTGGCGGGGTGCAACCTCTTCAAGCCGAGCAAGAAGGTCTCGGTGCCGCAGCCTCTGACGCCGCTCGTCGAGGCCGACATCTCGAAGATGTTCGAGGAGGTCAACCGCTTCGCCGCCGTGCGTTCCCTGAACGGCAGGGTTGACGTGCAGTTCCTCGACAACAGCTTCGCCGAGTGCGGCATCGCCGAGAAGTACAAGACCGCCGACGGACGCGTCGTCGTGCAGCGACCGGGCGAGATATACCTCCTGATCCAACTCCCCGTCGTCGGCACGAAGGTCGCGGAGATGAGTTCCACGGGGCAGCGCTTCTGGGCCGCCGTCTATCTGGGCGACGCCAAGTACAAGCGCTTCGTGACGGGCACGAACAGCGCCACCTACGAGAAGCTCGAAGCCGACGGAAAAGGCGCGTCGCCCGATTGCGGCGGGGGCGGCAAGAAGCGCGAGGAGGCGATGCAGCGCGCCACCGTGAGCGCGCTCTCCTCCCTGCGCCCGCACCACCTGACCGAGACGCTGCTCGTCCCCCCGGTCGCGACCGACGACCCGAACCGCATCTACGCCGTCGCCGAGTCGTTCGAGGAAGAGGCCGACCCGCGCCCCGGCGCGAAGCCGGGCGCGCGCGTCGTGCACGGCTACTACATCCTGAGCGAGCTTGAGCCGCAGGGGCAGGGGCGTGCGCGCGTCCTGCGCCGCTTCTGGTTCGACCGCGTCGGACAGCTCAGGCTCGCCCGCGTGCAGAGTTACAACGAGCGCGGGCAACTCCTGACGGACGTGGTTTACGGCAACCAGCAGGGCTTCGGCGAGGAGGGGCGCTACCGCCTGCCCGCGCGCATCGAGCTGACGCGCCCGCAGGAGCACTACTCGATCCGCATCGCCTTCCAAGACCCCGGCGCGGTCAAAGTTGACCAGCAGTACGACCCCGACATCTTCGTCCTGAAAAACACCTCCGGCCTCCAGGAGGTTGACCTGGACGCTAAGAAAAAGCCGTGAACCGTAAACCGTGACAAGTTATTTCTGCATTGGCACGGCTCGCGATTCCCGGCACACGGATTTATCTCGTCACGGTTTACGGTTCACGGTTTACGACTGATGGAGAGCCTTGTCACAGCTAACGTGCGCCAGCGACCGGTGCGCGCCGTCGTGAGCGCGGCGGGCGTGGCGCTGGGCGTGTGCCTAGTGATGCTGTTCACGGGGCTGGCGCGCGGGATGTCGAACGACTTGCAGCGGCGCTCGCAGAATTTGAAGGCCGAGATTTTCTTCACGCGTTCGAGCGGGTCGGAGCTGATGAGCACGACGGCCTCCTTGCCCGTCAAGTACGCCGACGAGTTGTTGAAGATAGACGGCGTGGCGATGGCCGTCCCCGACATCCGCTACATCTCGCAGGGCGGCAAGGGCATCGGCTTCGAGCAGGTCGAGGGCGTGGACTGGGACGGGTTCGCGGCGATGAACGACGTGCGCCTCGTCGCGGGCCGAGCGCCGACAGCCGTCAACGAGGTGGTCGTTGACGAGACGAAGGCGCAGAACAGCCAGCTCTCGGTCGGGAGCACGCTCAAGCTCTTCGGCAACCAGCCCTACACCGTCACGGGCATCTACACGCCGGAGGCCGGCCCGCGCGTCAAGATGACGCTGGCGGCGATGCAGGACGCGCTCGAAGCGCCGGGCAAGTGCACCTGGGTTTACGTCAAGCTGAAGAATCCGGATCAGGCGGTCGAGATGGCGCGGCGGATTGACGAGCAGTTGCCCGGCAACAAGATTCAGTTGACGCGCGACATCGTGACGAACGTCGAGAAGAGCATCCCGTACCTCGGCGTCTTCCTGCGCACGCTCGTCGGGCTGTCGGCGGTGGTGAGCGGCCTCGTCGTGATGCTCGCCATGTACACGACCATCACGGAGCGGACGCGCGAGATCGGGATACTGAAGGCGCTCGGCGCGTCGCGCGGCTACATCGTCGGCGAGATCGAGAAGGAGGCGGTGCTGATCAGCGTCGTCGGCGTCGCCGCCGGGTTCGTCGTCTCGTTCCTCGCTGGCTACCTGATCCAGCGCTCCTCCGGCCTCGTCTTTGAATACGGCTGGGAGTGGGCGCTCACGGCTGCGCTCATCGGACTACTGGGCGGCGCGCTCGGCGCGCTCTACCCGGCGGTTCGCGCCGCCAATCTCGACGCTGTGAGCGCGCTGGCATACGAATAGGCGTAAACCGTGAACCGTAAACCGTGACAAGTCATTTCTGCACTAGTACGGCTCGCGGTTCCCGGCACGCGGATTTCTCTTGTCACGGTTTACGGTTCACGGTTTACGACTGATGAGAACCATTCTGAGAGCGGAGAATCTGTCGAAGGTTTATCGCGTGGGGAGCGTGGATGTGCCCGCGCTGCGCGGCGTGTCGCTCGACGTAGAGGAGGGCGAGTTCGTCGCCATCATGGGGCCTTCGGGCTGCGGCAAGTCAACGATGCTGCACCTCTTGGGCGGGCTGCTCACGCCGACCTCCGGGCGCATCACGATTGACGATGAAGACCTGACCGCCGCGACGGACGCGCGGCGCACAGACATCCGCCGCCGCAAGATCGGCTTCGTCTTCCAGCGCTTCAACCTCTTCCCGACCTTGACCGCCGAAGGCAACCTCAAGCTCGCCGAGCGCATACACGGCGGCGACAAGCGCGGCGACCCCGAACGCCGCCGCGAGACCCTGCGCATGCTCCAGCTCGAAGACAAGATGCACCACAAGCCCCTGGAGCTTTCCGGCGGCGAGCAGCAGAGAGTCGCGCTCGCGCGCGCCGTCGTCACGCAGCCCGCCATCGTCCTCGCCGACGAGCCTACGGGGAACCTCGACTCCGAGAACTCGGCCATCGTGCTGAACATGTTCCAGGAGATGAACTACCGCTTCAACCAGACCATCATCATGATCACCCACAACCCGGAGGCCGCCGCCATGTGCCGCCGCATCGTCCAGATGCGCGACGGCCAGATCGTTGCCCCCGCCCCGCGCGTACAGATATAATGCAAGTGCAGATGCTGGATGCTAGATGTCGGATGCTAGTTTTTTCTGACATCTGACATCTGACATCTGACATCTGTTTTATGCTCTGGCGCGTCTTCAAAAGAATCATCCTCTGGTCATACGGGCGCACGACCTGGCAGTACGACATTCTGTGCGCCCTCATCCTGGCCTTCGTATTTCTCACGCCTAAAAGCTGGTTCGAGCGGGGTAAACTAACCTGCACCCCGGCGCATCAAAATGGACTCGAAGCGGCACAGAAGCTGCTTATCAGGACTACGGGGGCGACCGACCCGAAGCCGGACGCACAGGACATCGAGCGCTGCGCGCGTAAGATCACGGACAAACCGGATTTGCGCGTGATGGGCTGGCGGGAACAACGCAGCACGGACGGTCGGACGGTCGCCTACGAGGTTGACATCGAGCCGTAATCCCCTATACTTACCCGGTTTCTCGGAGACCGGGGCAGGAGTCTCCCTAACCGTTTGAAGGAGTTCGCATGAAGAAGTTTTTCGCGTTAGCACTTGCCACGTTAATGCTCGCCTCCTCGCTCGCTTTCGCACCCCGACCGGCGCGGGCGCAAGGCCCCGGCCTCGTCAGCTCCATCCTCAACAAGATGGAGCGCAACCGGCGCGACCTGCACAGCCTCCGCTCGGCGATCACCATGCAGAAGTACAACGCGCAGCTCAAGGACTACGACATGTACAACGGCGACGTGCAGTACATCGCCGGGAAGGGCGGCAACTCGAACGTCCGCGTGGAATGGTCGAAGCCCGTCCATGAACTGCTTGCCGTCAAAGACGGCGCGTACACGCTCTACCGCCCGCGCCTGAACACCGCCTACCAGGGCAGCGCCAAGAGCGCGTCGAAGAACAACAAGGTGAACAGCGTACTCGGCTTCAGCCTCAGCGTCTCCGGCGCTCAGTTGAAGAACCAGTTCAACGTCGAGCTGGCGGGCGAGGGCACGCTCTACGACGGCGGCCCGCACGTGTGGATGCTCAAGCTCACGCCGCGCGGCAGCGCCGGCTACCAGTTCGCAGAGGTGTGGGTTGACGACGACGGCATGCCCGTGCAGACGCGCGTCACCGAGAAGAACGGCGACTCGACGCTCGTGCGCCTGACCAACATCCAGCGCAACGCCAACGTCCCGTCGGACGCCTTCGACATCCCTCTGCCCGCGGGCGTGAAGGTCATCAAGGGCTGAAGTACGAAGTTTCGCAGCCAGAGCACGAAGGGTTCTGCCCGCCGGTGGTCAGAACCCTTCGCCGTTTTTGCGCGCGCGGCGACTTGACCGCCGCCGCCCCGTTTGCGTATTGTCTAGCCGAAACTCCCGCAAGGGCGCGCCCGCGCAAAAACCTAGAGCTTTCCCGCGCCGGGGCGGTCAAACGAAACAGCCTTGATGAAGCGAAGCACGTTTTTGAAGCTGAAGCTGCGCGAGGCGCGGTTCATCACCCGCGCCTTGATACAGACGCGCCACCCCGTCCTGGCGCACGTCATCCCCATGCGCCGCTGCAACCTCGCCTGCTCCTACTGCAACGAGTACGACAAATCTTCGGAGCCTGTGCCGCTCGAAGAGATGCGTCGGCGGCTCGACCGCTTGGCCGACCTCGGCACGTCGGTCATCACGATTTCGGGCGGCGAGCCGATGATGCACCCCGACCTCGACGAGATCATCCGCCACATACGGCGGCGCGGAATGATCGCCGGCCTCATCACCAACGGCTACTACGTGACGCCCGAACGCATCCGGCGTCTGAACGAGGCCGGCCTCGAACATCTCCAGATCAGCATTGACAACATCGAGCCGGACGAGGTCTCCAAAAAGAGCCTCAAGAACCTCGACCGCAAGCTCGTCCACATCGCCGAGCACGCCGACTTCTACGTCAACATCAACTCGGTTATCGGCGGCGGCATCAAGAACCCGGAGGACGCGCTCACAATCGCGCGCCGCGCCATCGAACTCGGTTTCTCCACCACGGTCGGTGTCATACACGACGGGCACGGGCTTCTGAAGCCGCTGGCCGAGCGCGAGCGCAAGGTTTACGAGGAGCTGAAGCGCCTGAATAAGTCGGATTACGCGCGCCTGGGTTGGTTCCAGGACAACCTCGCCGCGGGCAAGTCGAACGACTGGCGCTGCCGCTCCGGCGCGCGCTACCTCTACATCTGCGAGGACGGATTAGTCCACTACTGCTCGCAGCAGCGCGGCACGCCCGGCACGCCGCTCGCCGAGTACACAACGAAGGACATCGAGCGCGAGTACAACACGGAGAAGTGGTGCGCGCCGCTCTGCACCGTCGCCTGCGCGCACAAGGTCGCCATCCTCGACAACTGGCGCAACCCGCAGAAGGGCGAAGGCGTCCCCTCTGTCTCGCCACACCCGCAGCGCCTGCGCGACGCCATCGTGCGCACGCTCCGCGCCGGATAGAAGCACGTCTGAATGAGAAGCAATAATTCCCTCGCGCCGCGCAAACGTTCGGGGCGCGGCAGCAGGCCCGACGGGATCATTCGGAGGGCGTGCGCGCTCGCCTTGCTCCTGGCGCTCGCCGCGCCCGCGCTGTTCTACGTCGTCCGCGACACAGGCGCACAGGGGCGCAAGACGAAAGCTCAGGATGAGAGCGCGCAGGACGCGAAGGGTAAAGGCGCGCGGAAGGCGAAGGATAAAGACGCGCAGGATGAGCAGGCCGACGACGCGCGGGACGCCGGGGACGAAGACAAGGCGGAGACGCCGTTGCTGATAAGGCCCGCGCCCCTGATGCAGACCAGGCCCGCACCGGCTTCACAGAGTAAGTCGGTGCCGTCTGCGGGCAGCGCGCCCGCGCCTGCGACGCAGGGCAAGTCCATGCCGCCGGCGCAGACCAGGCCCGCGCCGACGTTAGAGACCGGCGTCTCTGCCGTCCACGTGTCGCCCGTCTCGGTGACTCAAGTTAGTTTCAAGCAGCTCGCCAAGCAGGCGGCGCTCACGCCCCAGAGCAGCGGCCCGGCGCACCTGCTCGCGATTCACGCGCCGCTGACTACGCCTGAGCCTTCCGCGCGCGCCGCCAACTCCAAGCCCCCGAAAATGATGGAAGGCACGGCCCCGCCCGCGCAGAACGAGACGACCGGCGGGCCTCTGGCCCCTTCGCCCGCGCCTTCGCAGAGCTTCCTTGCGCAGGAAGATGGGCCGAAGGCCGGCAACACGTCGGGCGGCGTCA
>Ga0209577_10005226_pt1 | contig 12122 bp, 9 predicted proteins | sample GraSoiAngelo_109_FD_185874 | JGI IMG/M metagenome (GOLD analysis project Ga0209577, IMG submission 185874) | Grasslands soil microbial communities from the Angelo Coastal Reserve, California, USA - 14_0903_12_20cm (SPAdes) (version 2) | ecosystem: Environmental > Terrestrial > Soil > Grasslands ... | reverse complement strand
CTTTGAAGAGCCCGAAGACAATTTCCATTACGTTCGTAAAAATAATATTCGCGATATGCTAGACACGATGCTGATAGTTATTGCGTTTCAGGAAACTAGAATCATAATCTGAGAAAGGCTTTCTCAGATGTTGCAATTCACCTCCTAATTCATAGCTGTAAACTCAAGAACACGTGTGCTTTCCTTAAAAGGGAGACTACCATCCTTTTCGTTCTTTGTCTAGAACACCGGTCAAGTAATCGGACAAACTTAGAGGCGTGTCCAGGAGATTGTAGGTGCCTTCGACATGGTTTGCTCCCCATAGCGGACTACGGTCCAGGGCTGCGCGCAAGGAACCGCCTCCAAAGGCTCCCGTCTCCCTGGCCACCTCAATAGTGCGCTCGATCAGACGTTGATCCATATTCGCCTCAATGAGTCGTTTGCGAAAGGCAATCAGCGTTCCTTTGCTGAAAGGAGGCTTCTCTGTATCGAGACAGTCTAACACCAGCTGCCAGCGGCGATCCATTGTACTGGCTTCGACCACCTCATCATCTGAAACTCCTGTATAGGCCTGCAGGATCGTCGCCAAGGCTAAAAGTGCTGGAGGAACGGGTGGCTGCCCTCGCTGACTCTCTCGATACAGGCTGGCTAGCTCTTGCTGAAAGGCCTCGTCAAACACTTCGTGACGATGCTGCCGGAGGAAGACAAATAATTTGGCTCGTCGAATACGCTTGATGATCGTTTGTTCCGTAGCTGAAAGCTCAATTGGCGGTTGCCAATAGACGGGTCGCATGGATCTAGTTCCTCCTCCTCTGTCGTTAAAAACTTCAGCCACTTAGAAGGATCATCGAGCTTCACCTCCTTGAATCAAGGAGATCATTTTGTGAACGCGCGTACATCTCTTACGAGGAATATTACCATCCTTTTCGTTCCTCGTCAAGGGGTCAGAACGGTACATTTAATGTATTCACGCGAGCTCGGGACAGTGATGATAGAAGAACAGGTGAAAGTGTGAACGCGTAACCACTTGACAAGACCTCCTGGAGGGTGTGATACTAGAAGTAGAGATATGGACACGTCTACATACTCGAGTTAAGGAGGTTCTGCATGGCCACGAGCGAACAGGTCGCTCAGTTAGCAGGAGTCTCGCGTGCAACGGTATCACGGGCACTCAATGGATCAGCGCGAGTGAGTGATGAAGCAAGAGAACGTGTTCATGCTGCAATTACTGCACTTGGATATGAACCCGATGTCGTCGCCCAGAGCCTGGTTCGACAACACTCCCGGGTGATTGCTGTGAGCCTCTTTCCTGAAGACAACAACCTGCCCCTTTCGCACCTCGGGCAAACGTCGCAATACTTCTACCTGGGTGTGCTGCAAAACATTGAGCGTGAGGCGGTTGCATTGGGCTATGATTTGCTTTTGCCTTCCCGCCCGCACGGCAATTCTCCAGAGAATTACATACGTAGTTTGCAGACCCGGCGAGTTGCCGGGGTCATTATGCTCCACGCAACAGATTCACGCATTCAGGCTTTAATTCATGCGGCTATTCCCACAGTATTCATCGATAGGAAGGGTCAAGGAAGCCATGCCACCTATGTCAAATCGGATAACATGGATGGTGCGCGCCGGGCTACTGAGCACTTGCTCTCTCTGGGACACAGGCACATTGCTTTCCTGACCGGGCAAACCGTTGACCTTGCCGGTATGGAGCGTCTGTTAGGATGCCAGCAAGCGCTTGCGTATGCAGGTGTTGCGCCGGACCCTGGCCTGGTGCGCCAGTCAGGTTGGAATATTGATGATGCCTATGAGGCAGCCAGAGCACTTCTTGCCGAACGGCGCGACTTTACTGCCATCGTTGCCGGGAGCGATTTGATGGCTATGGGTATTCTACGTGCGCTCACGGAACACGGTCTGCGTGTTCCGGACGATGTTTCACTGGTTGGCTTTGATGATGTCGAATTCAGTCAGTATACTAATCCGCCGCTCACGACTGTGCGACAGGATCGTGTGGAGATGGTGCGCGCCGCGGTACACCGGCTCATTGCTATGATAGAAGGCACAGGAGAGGCTTCTCCACTGATTATTCCGACCCAGCTTATTGTTCGCAAATCGACGGGGCCTGTCCCCAAGGATGTACATTGACCATGCCATACATTACCATCTTAGGTGCCGGAAGCACCGTTTTCGCTCGTCAGCTGATGACTGACATTTTGCAGATCGAAGGGTTAGACGAGGGCTGTTTCGCCCTGGTAGATATCGATTCCACACGCCTGGAATTAGCGTGCCGGGTTGCTGAACGACTCATTGCCCAGAGTGGGAAGCGCTGGACGATACGTGCTTCCACTGAGCGGCGTGACTTGCTGGCGGGTAGTGATTTCATCGTCAACGCGATTGAGGTAGCAGGTCTGGCGAACGTGCGCCACGACTTCGATATTCCCATGAAGTATGGGATCAACCAGTGCATTGGCGATACCATCGGTCCAGGCGGCATTTTCAAGGCACTGCGTACCGGCCCTGCCTGGCTCGACATCTTGCATGACGCGGAACGTCTCTGCCCGCAGGCGTGGGTGCTTAACTACACGAATCCCATGTCTATCTTGACCTTTGCAGCGCTTGCCAGCACTGGCATGCGGACGGTGGGCCTGTGCCACAGTGTGCAACATACCTCGAAACAGTTAGCAGAGTACCTGGAGGTTCCCTACAATGAGTTACAATGGCGCTGTGCTGGTATTAACCACAACTCCTGGTTTACGGAGCTGGAATACCAGGGGCAAGACATGTACCCTCGCTTACGCGAACGAGCACAGATACCGGAGGTCTATGAACGCGACCCCGTCCGTTTCGAGATCATGCGCTATTTGGGAGCATTTGTGACCGAGAGTAGCGGCCACTTTTCCGAGTATGTCCCCTACTTCCGCAAACGGTCTGATTTGATCGAGCGCTACTGCCGCGAGGGATATCTGGGTGAAACCGGATTTTATGCGAATAATTGGCCCACCTGGCGTGAAAAGAAAGATAGCTCCATTCGCGAAATGCTTGATGGCACACAAGCAATCCCTTTCACACGGAGCCACGAATACTGTTCTTACATTATTGAGGCAGTGACGATGCGTCGTCCAACGGTGATCTACGGCAACGTGCGCAACACCGGTCTGATCGACAACTTGCCTGATGGCTGCGTAGAGGTGGCCTGTCTCGTCGATCAGACCGGTGTGCAGCCGTGCCACTTTGGGTCACTACCTGAGCAACTGGCAGCACTCAATCGTAATCACATGTCAATTCACTCGCTCATGTGCGAGGCCTTGCTCACCGGGGATAAGGAGGCAGCACGTTACGCACTATTACTTGACCCGTTGAGTGCAGCTGCCTGCTCACCCGCCGAGATCAGCGCAATGTTCGATGAGATGTGGGAGGCGGAGCGGGAGTATCTCCAGCCTTTTGATGGCCAAGAGTGACATACGTATTTCGCTATTTCATGCGTATCAGTTTTACCAGTTGCGCCAGGTTCGGCCTTTGCCCGTACAACAGAATGCCGAAGCGATAGATGCGGGCGGAGATCAGTGCACAGATGAAGATGGCAATGATCATAAGTACAATGGTTAGTGCAATCTCCCACGACGATGCTCCGCCTGCCCCAATGCGCATAAGCATCGTCGTGGGTGTCCAAAAAGGGACATACGAAATCACTTTTATCCATGTCGCATCTGGGGTGGCTATACCAATGAAGCTCACTATGTATCCAACCATGAACAGCCATGTGAGGGGCTGTACCGCGTTCTGAACCTCGTCCTGCCGTTTCACCAACGCTCCCATAGCAGCAAACAATGTCGCATACAGCAAGAAGCCCAGGATAAAGTAGACTAGAAACAGCAAGAGCAGTGTAATCGAGATACTGGTGATATTCAGGTTGAAACCACCACTGTTGGCACCGAAGAGCGCAGCTTGTAAGGGGCTTTGCAGCAGGCTCACGCCAATACCTACGGCGACAAAGCAAGCCATCTGCGTCAGCCCTGCTGCACCGATGCCAACGATTTTCCCGACCATCAATTGGTACGGGGTCGCAGCATTCACCAGAATCTCCATGATGCGGCTGCCTTTCTCCTCGGCGACTCCCGTTGCCACGCCCATTCCATAGAGGAAAACCGACATGAAGATAAGGATAATACCGGCATAGGCGATAATATATCCTGCTACTCTATCGCTTGCCGAGCGGTTGTTCTGATTCTGCCCGGTGTTCACGACGGTAAAGCCTGGTTGAGCAAACAGGCTGCTGGTTTGAGCCGGAGTGAGACCCAGGCGAGATGTTTTATCGAGGAAGTTGAGTTGCTGTGCCAGAACCTGTACCCTGGATAGATTGGTGTCGGTCGTGGCATTGGTATTTGTGTAATAGGTAAAGTGTAGGTCCTGGTTTTTGGAACGATCAAGCACCAACAGGATATCCAGGTTGCCATTCTTTACTTGTTTTTGCAGGCTGTTGAGCGCATTGGAAGCCTGGATGGTAATGGCAAACGGAGGTTGCCCGGAAGTATTCTGTACTGGTGTATTCGTTCCTGTCGCTTGAGTTGTTCCATTGAGCGTTGTACTGATATAGCGAGCCAGCGCATCACCGTGCAACCCTGCAATGGGGCCTGCGTTATTCACCACCACTATTTTCGTTTGCGTATTTGATTTTGAGGCAAAGTACTGAATAATCGTTGGGACACATGCACTAATGATCACCAGCAGCAGGATGACGATGGTACTGATGATGAAACTGCGCTGGGTCACGCGGTTCTTGTACTCTCGTCCGATGATCAAACCAATGTTACGCAGGGTGTTCTGTTTAGCAGCGCCGCCCGAACTGACTGCTACAGCCCTTTGCTCCTGATCTGGAAGTTCTTTTTCTGGTGTTACCACAGGATTCTTTGGCATCGATTCGTTCCTCTTTCCTTCTGCTTTCACGCGACCTGAGCGAAGCTAGCTACGATAGCAGAGCTGGCGGCGTGGATTGCTGCCTCAGGCTGAAACAGCAGATGGAGCGTCTGGCAACGCGGTAGTACCTACATACTCAATGAAGATGTCGGTGAGCGACGGCTCGGTCAGTTCGAAGAGACTGATGATCCCACCATGGCGTAACGCTGCCTCAACGATCAGGTTGGGGTTGAGATTAGCCTGGATGTGCATCTCGATATAATCCTGCCTGCGTTTGGTGACCTGCACACCCTCCAGGGTATCGAGCCAGGTGGCCTCGGGATCGTTCTCGAGCTTCAGATGTACCAGGTTGCGCCCGTGCTGGCGTTTGACCTCTCGCACGCTGCCCTGCACGATGGATTGCCCTTTGTTGATGATCACAATATCCTGGCACAATTCCTCGGCCTGCTCTAGCTGGTGGGTGGAAAAGATGATGGTCTTGCCGCGACGATGCATCTCTAAAAAAGCTTCTTTCAGTACACTCGCGTTGACCGGGTCGAGCCCGCTAAACGGCTCATCCATGATCAGGATCGCGGGATCGTGCAGGATGGTGGCGAGAAATTGTACCTTCTGCTGGTTGCCCTTGGAGAGTTCTTCGATCTTCCTTTTGCGATTGGCATTGATCTGGAAGCGCTCAAGCCATTCGTCCAGTTCTTGCTGGGCCGCCTGCCTGGATAAACCGTTGAGCCGGGCGAGGAAGAGCAATTGTTCATCTACTTTCATCTTGGGGTAGAGTCCTCGCTCTTCCGGGAGATAGCCCCAGTTCCGGCGGGGCACCTTCCGGACATCGTTGCCATTCCAGGTGATACGGCCGCTGTCGGGACGGATAATGTCGAGGATCATGCGCATGGTGGTCGTTTTGCCCGCGCCATTTGCTCCCAGGAAGCCGAAAATAGTTCCCTCTTTCACTTCCATGGACAGGTCTTTGATGGCCTGGAATTGATCAAACGACTTATTGATATGTTCAACTATAAGCCCCATGGCTATAGTACCTCGCTTTGTCCGAGAAGCTACCTGCGTTCCTCGGGGTCGACCGGGTGAATTCTGAAATCAATGCTCATCCAGAAGCTTTTTGCGTGGCGGAAGAAGAGGAAGGGTAATATAAAGGGCAGTGGCAGACCAATGACTATCAACAAGGTGATTGGTTGCTGGGTGAGGGCAAGCCAGATGGCTAATGGCACGATTACGATTGCTATCAAGAGTTCGGTCACGACGAGATTGAGTGCTACCGCCCCTGTCCAATAGCCGGGTTCGCGCTCGAAACGCCAGCCGCAAACCGAGCATCTTTCGTACATAGTGTAGCCTCTGCGAAAAAGTTTCCCTTTGCCGCAGTTGGGACAGCGCAAGAAAAGAGCGCGTATCAGGCCAGTAAAGAAACTACTCAACTTTTCTGTTACTCACTTCTATGTATATTCCTCTAGCAGATGCCTGGTTCCATTTACTCCCATGTCGTCCTCTTTATTATATACCAAAAGCCCTATGCGGGTCTTCTAGAGGTCTTGTCTCTCACCGAGGCTTTGCGCTGCTACCAAATCGGTATGTGTTGAAACTTTTGGGTAGCAGGCTGCGTTTAGAAGAGGTATAACAGAGTAGCTCCTTCTTGAAGTCTGCGAACGGAACGCCGAGATACCAGAATGTCAGATGTTTTACTACTTTTTGAAAGGCAGGTTCTCATGGCTCAGTTAGTCACCCGCGTAACGTCCAATCGTATCATTACCTGGCTCAGATCATTGCTGCTTTCCGATACACCCAAAACGCTCTTTATCACCAACCCACGTGTGCGCATCTTCCTGCTCTCATTCGCCATGCTCTTCTTCGAGCTGCTCTGCATCCGCTGGATACCATCCTACGTGCGCTTCCTGAGCTATTTCAATAACTTCGTCTTGCTCGCCTCGTTTTTGGGGATCGGCCTGGGCATGCTCACAGCACGTCGCAAACGTTTCTGGTTCCCACCCTTCCCGCTCATGGTGCTTCTACTGGCCATCATTGTCATGTGGAACAAGTTCGACCTGCACATCAGTTCGACCCAGGTGCTCTACTACGGTGCAGGTGAAACGCAGGGCGCAACAGCTGATAACTACGCCGTTCTCCCTATTATTTTCGGACTGGTTACTGCCTGTTTCATTCCGCTCTCGCGTTCTTTCGGGCAGCTATTTGCCCAGATTATGCCACTCACCGCCTATACCTTTGACATCATCGGCAGCCTGGTAGGCATTGCCTGCTTCTCCGTCATCGCCTATTTCGCTCTTCCACCGCTTGTCTGGTTCGTCATGTTGACGCTCCTCATCCTGGTGTTAAGTGCACGCCAGACGGTTTTGTTCGTTGCGAGCACATTCCTGGTCAGCCTCATTATCGTTATTCAGTTGCAGCGCGATGCCTACTGGTCGCCCTACTACAAAATCCTGCTTCATCCCTTGCCACAGGGCGGCTACATTGTCGATGTCAACAACGCTGGCGGCCACCAGGCCATGGTGCCCTGGCAATACAAGGAACCCTTCTATCGTCGTGTGTATGAACTCTTCAATGGTAGTTCATTTAAGCACGCCATGATCCTGGGCGCTGGCAGCGGCTCTGATGTCTCCACTGCCCTCGTCTACGGGGTCAAGTCAGTCACGGCCGTAGAGATCGACCCTACCATCCAGCAGCTTGGCGCTCGCTTCAATCCTGACCAACCCTACAGTGATCCCCGTGTGAAGGTGGTCATCAACGATGGTCGCTCCTTTCTCCAGAACGACAAAGGAAAATATGACCTGATCATCTTCGCCCTGCCTGACTCACTCACCCTCACTTCCAGTAACACCAGTCTGCGCCTCGAAAGCTTCCTGCTCACGGAGGAGTCGATCAAGGCGGCCCGCGCACGCTTAAGCAACGATGGCCTCGTAGTCTTCTACAACTTCTATCGCGAGGACTGGCTGGTGCAGAAACTGGCTAACATGGCAGGACATGCCTTCAACCAGGAACCACTTGTCTCTACCTACGGTGGCTGGGGTCGTGCAGCCACCATCATGGTTGGTCCACGACTTAAAACTCTCCCGACTGGCATGTTCGGTCCCTATCATGAAACTGCTTCCAGCAGCAAAGACTTGCGCGTCATCGGCGAGGGCTACTACCCCTTGACAAACGACACTATGGCAACCGACGACTGGCCCTTCCTCTACCTGCGTGATCACAGCTTCCCCTTGATATATGTTCTTGGCCTTCTAATGGTGGCTTTCTATGCGCTGGGCGGCACACTGCTGCTTGCCCCACGCAAAACACTACGCCGCTTCGACTGGCACATGTTCTTCCTCGGCGTTGCCTTCATGGTGCTCGAAGTCAAAAGTCTGACCACCTTCTCGCTCCTCTTCGGGAGTACCTGGTTTGTCAACTCGCTCGTCTTCTTCGCCATACTCAGCAGCGTACTGCTGGCCGTGCTCGTCAACAGCCGCCTCAAAATACGCCGCATCAGCATCTGGTATCTATTGCTCTTCGGAGTCCTCGTCTTGAACCTTTTCCTACCGCCCGAAGCCTTACTGCTGGGCAACCCTATCGCCCGCTACTTACTCGCCAGCGTCCTGGCCTTCACGCCGGTCTTCCTGGCTAACATCATTTTCGCCAATTCTTTCCGCGAAAGCGAAAGCGCCGATATCTCTTTCGCCTCCAACCTCCTTGGCATTATGGTTGGTGGGGGCCTTGAGTACTTCAGTATGCTGTTCGGTTATCACTGGCTGCTTGTTCTGGTGATCATTTTCTATGCCTGCGCTTTGTTGCTGAGGCGCCGTAGGACTGGTAATGCAGGGGCAACAAGTGAAGGGTCCGCGCTCTCAGCACCAGTAGATAGCCTGACTGGTTGATATTGGAGGCGATGTCACTACATGCGCACTGTGAGCGTTTCGACAGCTCCCGTGGGTAGATCAATTACACGGATGGCGTGGTTGTTAGTGTCAGCTACGTAGAGTTTGCCTGCGGCGGCTGCAAGGCCGCCAGGTTCGTTAAATTGGGCACTATCAGGCGCGCCATCTTTGAAGCCGGCGACGCCAGTGCCCGCGAAGGATCGTACCGCGCGTGTCTGCGGGTTGAGTACTTTGATGCGATTGTTGTAGGTATCCGCCAGGTATAGCTGACCATCTACGGCGCAGACTGCCTGTACATGTTGCAATAGCGCTTCATCGCCCACGCCATCGACGTCGCCGAAATCAAAGAGACCGGTGCCGACAAGGGTGGTGACACGTGGTGGGCCTGAGAGAGCAATCGCACGAACGGCGCTCGATTCGCTATCGGCCACATACAGTACGCGATGGTCATCGAGCGTTAGCCCATCAGGTTGCGCGAAGAGGGCTTCTTGATAGCTGCCATCGCGCAGCGCTTCGGGGCCTGCACCTGCGAACGGTTCGATGATGCCACTGGCGAGATGCAGTATGTAGATACGGTGTGAGCCAGCCATGGCGATGTAGAGATCGTCGCCATGGCACACGATGTCCCAGGGCGAATTGAGCGCAACACTGTGTGCCGGCCCTTCTATGGGTGTATGTACCATGCCATATTGTTCGCCAGTGCCCGCTATCGTCTCTACCTGTTGCGTAACAAGGTTGACGCGCCGGATCAGATGATTCTCGGTATCTGCCACAAAGAGCGTACCCCCAGCAAGGGTCACTCCCTGGGGGCGATTGAACTCGGCTTGTGCAAATGTGCCATCTGTATGACCGGGCTCACCAGTGCCGATGATGTGCTGTACCTTGCCAGACAGGTTCGTTTCGACCAGGCGGTGGTGCGTTGAGTCACTGACGACGAGGCGATCGGCTCTGGCATCGACTGCCACTTTGCCCGGAAAGGCCAGGAATGAGCCGGAGGTGGTCTGATGTGCAAAGCGCAAGGGGCGGTGATCCAGCAGTCCGGCGGCGTCAAATTCCGCAATCATCTCCCTAAGCAATGCCTTTCCAGCTTCCGGGTTAAGTTCGCCCTCGTGCCTGGCAATGACTCTATTTTCCGGGTCGACGAAGACAAGGGTAGGCCATGCTTTTATGGCGTATTGCTGCCAGAGATGCTGATTTCTATCATTTACGACAGGATGATCTATGCTGTAGCGTAGGACGGCATCACGCACGCTCTCAGTCAGTTTCTCGTTGGGGAATTTGGCCGTGTGAACGCTGACGACGGTGAGCTCTCCGGGAAAGGTTGTTTCGAGCTCGCGCAATTGTGCCAGCGCATGCATGCAGTTGATACAACAAAAAGTCCAGAAGTGGATGATGACGATGCGACCGCGCAGGTCTTTGATGTGTAAAGGGTGGTCGCTGTTGATCCAATCCAGCCCACTGGGGAAGTCTGGGGCTCGCACTTCGCCCCTGAATGATGGTGCCATGATAGATATCCTGTTCTGTATTGGAATAAAGGCTGTTCATTATATCATATCATTTTGTGGCTCTCGCAATGAAACCTCTTGCGTGGTGGCCAGTATCCGCGTATACTCGCTGCTACCAGAAGAAGGTCTATACGTGTAGTGAATCATATAATGAGCGGTGCCTACGATAAATGTTTCATGAATGGTGGAATAAAGGTGTGCGAGCGGAAGCAGGGCCGATCAAATCGGCGGTGTGCGCGATAAATCGGCACCTACAGTGTATGGATTACCAACATCGTGGTAATACTTACACTGTTCGTTCCTTTTGGTTGGTTAGCTACAAACAATTCATAGGCCGCAAAATATGTAGAATGGAGTTGCTCTCCCAATGAGCGTGCTAAAAGAATTAGAGGGATTACTCCGGGATCGTGGTTATTTACAGGAAGGAGAATCCATTCCTGTTGTGTTAAAGGATGAGATTGATACAAATGAGAGCAACATAGGTTTTTGTGCCGAAAACAATGCTGTTGTTGCTTTGTCGGTTCGATATTGCGCGTTGACTTCTCTCCCCGAGTCACTGGGACAGTTAACCAATCTTCGACGATTAGATCTGACTGGCAATCAGTTGACATCTCTTCCCGAATGGCTGGGAAACCTGGTTCAACTTAGAAGATTGTATCTGGATGAGAACCAGTTGACATCTCTTCCCGAGTCGCTGGGGAACTTGCTTCACCTTGAAGAAGTGCATGTAGATAAGAACCAGTTGACATCTCTTCCCGCGAGTATTGGCCGGCTCACGAGCCTGGAGACGTTGAATGTATATGGCAATCAGTTAGTTTCTGTCCCAGCGAGTCTCGGCCAGTTGACGCGGCTCAAAGAAATAAGTTTGGGTGGCAATCAGCTGGCTTCTCTCCCCGATTCGTTTTGGCAGATGACAAACCTCCATACATTAAATTTAGGGATAAACCAGTTTTCTTCTCTCCCGGAGAGTATTGGAAATCTGACACATCTTCATACGCTAGATCTGGGCCATAATGCATTGACGACTTTGCCCGAGTCACTCGGCAAGCTGAGGAATCTTACTGATTTTCTCTATCTCAGTAATAATCATTTGACGTCTCTTCCCAGGTCACTTGAGAATTTGAGCAACCTTATGTATCTCAATGTAACTGATAATGAATTGACGGCTCTGCCCGATTGGATTGGTAAACTGACTGAGCTCAAAGAGCTTAGACTATACAATAATGCATTGACGGCTCTGCCCGAGTCACTCGGTATGCTGACAAAGCTTAGAGAATTGCATGTGATGAACAACAGGCTGGTTTCTCTCCCTGAGTCGATTGGTAAACTGACAAAGCTGAGAGAATTGCGTTTGAATGATAACAGGTTGACGGCTCTGCCTGAGTCACTCGGCAAGCTGACACGTCTTAGACACCTGGATTTGAGAAACAACAGGCTGACTGCTGTCCCGGAGTCAGTTGGCAAACTGGAAAGCCTGGCTTATCTCGATTTGAGAGCCAACAAGCTGGTTTCTCTCCCGGCGCGTATCGGAGAGCTGACGAATCTTGAAAAATTAGATGTGCGATGGAACAAGTTATCATCTCTGCCAGAGTGGTTTCAACGACTTGAACAGGGTGGGTGTAGTGTTTACACGTAGAGCGGTGTATCCGCGCAACCTTACACTCGATCCTTGATTAGTATGGCAACGTAGCGTTTCTAACGGCATAACAGGGCGTCGGATGTCAGAGCGATCAGCACCATACCCAGGCAGAGCAGGGCCACTCCTGGCCAGCCTGCCCAGATGAGGGCAAATCCGGGTAGGACTGCTCCGAAGCTGCCACCAAAGTAATAGAGCGAAAGGTACATGGAGGCC
>Ga0209577_10005225_pt1 | contig 12123 bp, 11 predicted proteins | sample GraSoiAngelo_109_FD_185874 | JGI IMG/M metagenome (GOLD analysis project Ga0209577, IMG submission 185874) | Grasslands soil microbial communities from the Angelo Coastal Reserve, California, USA - 14_0903_12_20cm (SPAdes) (version 2) | ecosystem: Environmental > Terrestrial > Soil > Grasslands... | reverse complement strand
GCCAGCTCGCGGTTCGCTCCCTGAGAGCGTGAGTCCTGCGCGACCGCCGTCACCCGCGCGCCCGCGCGGGCCACCAGGCGCTCGCGCTGCTCATCCGTGAGCGCCCGCGACGCGAGCACGTCGAAGGTCGCCTCCACACGCGACGCCGTCACGTTCGCGTGCTGTCCGCCGGGGCCCGACGAGCGGCTCGTGCGCACCACGATCTCCGCCAGCGGGATCGAGAGCGCCTCGTCGACGCGCAGCTCGCGGCCGCTCGCCTCTGCGTCGCTCATGTCACTCCCGCGCGTTCGCTGCTGCGCACTCGTCGGGTCCGGCCGCGCGCGCGTGTGCGCCTGCGCGCGCGCAGCGCTCTTCGCGCCGCCTTCAGCTGCCGTCGAGGTCGTGCAGCGCTCGCACGCGCTGTTCCTCGCCCGGCGGCACCTGCCCGTCGCGGCCCACGTAGCCGTCCTTGCCGCCCACGATCACGTACACCGCGTCGCTGTCGCCGCGGTTGCGGATCTTGCGCACCGTCGCCGCGTCCACGCGCGCGAACGCGCCCTCGCCGAGCTGCTCGACCGCGCCGTCGCCGAACTCCATCTCGATCGTCCCGCGGTGCACGAAGTACAGCTCCTCCTGCTCGTCGTGGTAGTGAGAGCCCGTCTCCACGCCCGGCGGGAGCACGATCGCGTTCACGCCGAACGCCGTCACGCCGAGACCGCGGCGCACCTTGCGAAAGCCCGGGCCCTCACCGAGGGCTTCGAGACTGCCGACCGCCCATCCCTCGCCCGTCTTCACCGCCGGGTATTCAGCTGCGCTCATTGCTCGTGTGCCTCCTAGTCGTTGGCTACGTGTCCGTCCTTCGGCGAGATCGCGCCGCCCTCCGCCACCCAGCGCTCGAGCCCGCCGCGCATCGAGTAGGCCTCGTAACCCGACGCGCGAAACGCCGCCGCCGCCATCGCCGAGCGCGAGCCCACGCGGCAATAGAACACCACCGGCGCCTCGCGCGGGATCTCCGCCGCCCGCGCCGACAGCTCGACGAGCTCGATGTGGTCGCTGTCCTCGATGTGCCCCGCCTCGCGCTCGTGCGGCGCACGCACGTCGACGACCGCCAGCTCCCTGCCCTCCTGGAGCCACGCCGCCACCTCGCGCGGGTCCACCTCGAGGTCGCGCTGCTCGCCGTTCGTGCTCATCCGCACCGAGACTAGCGGCCGCCGGCGTGTGTCGAGCGCCCGCCGGCAGTAGCCGGCAGTAGCGCGCCGCGTTCTTCGCTGCGCGTCCTTTTGCGCCGTCCAGGCGCCATCAATACGATTGCGCGCGTGCAGGCCGTCAGCGACGTCTACGCGATCCCGCAGGAGCACCTCGACTTCTGCGCCACGATCGCGCAGATCGCGAAGGAGAAGATCGCGCCGCGTTCCGCCGAGATCGACGAGCGCGCCGAATACCCGTGGGACATCCGTAAGGTCCTCGCCGAGCAGGACATCCTCGGGCTGCCCTTCCCGACCGAGTACGGCGGCACCGGCACCGGCACGCTGATGCTCAACATGGCAGTCGAGGAGATCGCCAAGGTCGACGCGTCGTGCGCCCTCATCCTCATGGTCCAGGAGCTCGGCACCCTGCCCATCCAGCTGTTCGGCAGCGACGAGCAGAAGGAGCGATTCCTCCCGCGCTGCGCCACCGGCGAGCACTCGCCCGCGTTCGCCCTCTCCGAGCCCGAGGCCGGCTCCGATCCCGCCGGGATGAAGACGACCGCCGTCAGGGACGGCGATGAATGGATCATCAACGGGACCAAGAACTGGATCTCCAACCTCGGGATTGCCGACTTCTACGTCACCTTCGCCGTCAGCGACCGCGAGGCCCGGCGCATGACCGCCTTCGTCGTCGAGGCTGACCGTCCCGGCTTCAGCGTCGGCAAGCTCGAGCACAAGCTCGGCATTCGCGCCTCGCCCACCGGCCAGCCGATCTTCGACGAAGTCCGCGTGCCCGAGGACAACATCATCGGCGAAGTCGGCAAGGGCCTTTCGGTCGCCCTCGGCACGCTCGAGCGCACCCGCCTCGGCGCCGCCGCGCAGGCTGTAGGCATCGCCCAGGGCGCCACCGACTACGCCGTCGCCTACGCCCGCGAGCGGCGACAGTTCGGGAAGCCGATCAACGAGTTCCAGGGCATCCAGTTCAAGCTCGCCGACATGGAAACGCGCACCGCCGCCGCGCGCGAGCTGCTCTACAAGGCCTGCGCCATGGCCGACCGCGGCGACCCGCAGCGCGCCAAGTACTCCTCCATGGCCAAGGTCTTCTGCTCCGACACCGCCATGGACGTCACCGTCGACGCCGTCCAGGTCCTCGGCGGCTACGGCTACGTCAAGGAGTACCCCGTCGAGCGCATGATGCGCGACGCCAAGATCACCCAGATCTACGAGGGCACCAACGAGATCCAGCGGCTCGTCATCGGGCGCACGCTGAAATAGGCCCGCGCCTGAGGCGGGCCTGCTCCGCGGGCCGCGCGCGAGCGAGCGGGTCGTCTCGGAGAGCGCACGCGCACGCTCGGCGGGTGCCGCGGGGCAGCCGTCGACTCGGAGTCGGTGCTGCGCGCGCTGCCGCGGCGGCAGTGTGCTCGGAGCGGGCGCTGCGCGCGCGCCCGCGCGGCCGGTCCGCTCGGCAAGGGTGCTGCGCGCGCGCGCGTGAGGCGCGTTGCGCGCGGGGCGTGTCATGATTGCCGCATGCGTTCCCAACGGACGCAGAGGACGATCGGCGGCGGCTCCCAGCACCTGCGGCGCGTCGGCGCCGCGGCGCTCATCTCGCTGTCCGCCGGCCTCGTCGTGATCGTCGTCGCCCAGGGCTTCTCCACGATCGGCGCCGTGCACGCTCTCGAGGATGTCGCGCTCGGGATCATCGTCGCCGCCGCGCTCACCGCGCTCGTCGCCTTCGTCGCCGTCCGCCTCGCCGGCTGGCGCGACCCCGAGTCGGAGAGCGAGTTCGAGGAGATCGTTCGCCACTCCGAGATGCTCGCCCGTGAAGGCCTCGCGTATGACCCCGACGAAAACGACTTCCTCGAGCTCGACCCGCTCGACGACGACGACTTCGAAGAGCTCATTCGCGACGCGCTCGACGACCTGCCCGACCTGCTGCGCAACGCGCTTTCGCACGTCGCTGTCGTCATTTCCGACGGAGGCCGCCGCGAGCGCGCCTACGGGCTCTATCAGGGGGACGGCGCGACCGGCCGGCGCGCACACGACCGCATCGTCATCTTCCGCGACACGCTGCGCCGCGACTTCGGCCACGATCCCGAGCTGCTGCGCGATCAGGTCGTGCGCACCGTCCGCCACGAGCTCGCGCACCACGTCGGCTTCGACGAGCTCGGAGTCGGACGCCTCGATCTGTAGCCGCGACCGGGCGAGCGAGCTCGGGGGGCAGGGCTCGCCGTGCGCTCGACAGCGCCGACCGAGTGGAGGCGCGCGCACTATAGTCACGCTCCCGAATCTCTCCAGGAGGCCGACCGTATGCCCGAGGCAGTAATCGTCGACGCAATCCGCACGCCCATTGGGCGCGCTGTCAAGGGGTCGCTGCGCAGCGTCCGCGCGGATGACCTCGCCGCTATCCCGCTGCGCGCGATCGTCGAGCGCAACCCGCAGGTCGACCCCTCCTCGATCACCGACATCATGATGGGCTGCGGCTTCTCCGAGGGCGAGCAGGGCTACAACGTCGGCCGCGTCGCCGGCCTGCTCGCCGGCATCGATCACCACGTCCCCGCGTGCACAGTCAACCGCTTCTGCGCCTCCTCGCTGCAGACAACACGCATGGCCTATCACGCGATCAAGTCCGGCGAGGGGGACACCTACATCGCCGCCGGCGTCGAGGCGGTCTCGCGCGCCGGTCAGGGCGCCCCGTTCGAGTTCCACCACGACCTCGACGGCTCCGAAGGGTCCGCGTACAACGTCTACATCCCCATGGGCCTCACCGCCGAGAACGTCGCCGAGCGCTGCAGCGTCAGCCGCGAGGCCCAGGACGAGTGGGCCGTCGTCTCGCAGTCGCGCGCCGTCGAGGCCGTCGAGACCGGCCACTTCGACCAAGAGATCGTCTCCGTGACCGTTCCAGCGCACAAGGAGACCGACAAGGACGGCAACGAGGTTGACGTGCCCGAGACCCTCGTCAGCAAGGACGACGGCCCGCGACCCGGCACCACGATGGAGAAGCTTTCCGCGTTGCCACCCGCCTTCAAGGAGGGTGGCAGCGTCACCGCCGGCAACGCCTGCCCGCTCAACGACGGCGCCGCCGCACTTCTCGTCATGTCCGAAGACAAGGCCAACGCGCTCGGGTGCAAGCCCAAAGTTCGCATCCTCGCCTCGACCGTCGCCGCCATCCGCCCAGAGATCATGGGCCTCGGGCCGATCCCCGCGATCCAGGCGCTGCTCAAGCAGGCCTCGATGACGATCGACGACGTCGACGTCGTCGAGATCAACGAGGCGTTCGCCGCGCAGATCGTCCCCTGCATGCAGGAGCTCGGGATCGACGGCGAGAAGCTCAACCCGTTTGGCGGCGCGATCGCGCTCGGACACCCCTTCGGGATGACCGGCGCGCGCATCATGACAACGCTCATCAACGATCTCGAAACGCTCGACGGGACCTATGGCATCGAGTCCATGTGTGTTGCCGGCGGCATGGGCATGGCCATGCTCGTCGAGCGAATCTGAGCCCGATCGAGCTCAGTCCCCGCATCGGTCAGGCGGCTCGCCTCGATCGACTGGATTCTGTCCCGATCGGATTGCGGGTCTCGATCGGATTGCTGTCTCGATCGAGCTGCTGCGCGCGCGTGCGCGCATGAGCGCGCGCCCGCGCGCGGGGGAGGGCGGCTTGCGCCGTCCGCCCGTAGTGCCGCCGCTCAGCGCGGCGGCATCCGCAGCGCGCCGGCTTGCGCCGTCCGCCCGTAGTGCCGCCGCTCAGCGCGGCGGCATCCGCAGCGCGCCGGCTTGCGCCGTCCGCCCGTAGTGCCGCCGCTCAGCGCGGCGGCATCCGCAGCGCGCCGTCGAGCCTGATCGTCTCGCCGTTGAGCATCCGGTTCTCGACGATGTGGACCGCGAGCGCTGCGTACTCCGACGGCTGCCCCAAACGCTGCGGGTAAGGAACGCCGGCACCGAGCTTCTGCCGCGCCTCCTCGGGCAGTGCTCCGAGCAACGGCGTGTCAAACAGCCCTGGCGCGATCGTGTTTACGCGGATGCCGTACTGCGAGAGGTCGCGCGCAGCAGGAAGCGTCAGCCCGACGACGCCGCCCTTCGAAGCCGAATAGGCGATCTGTCCCACCTGCCCGTCGAATGCCGCGATCGACGCCGTGTTGACGCACACGCCTCGTTCTCCGTCCTCCAGCGGCTCCGCCGCCATCATCGCCGTGGCCGCGAAGCGCAGCGCGTTGAACGTGCCGATGAGGTTGATCTGGATGATCGTCTCGAACGGCAGCAGCGGGTGCGGGCCCTTCGAGGACGCGACCTTCTGCGCCCAGCCCGTGCCCGCGCAGCAGACCGCGATGCGCAGGCCGCCGTCGGCCTCTGCCGCCTTCTGCACCGCCGCCTCGACCTGGGCCTCCTCGCGCACGTCGCAGGCCGTGAACTCGATGCCCAGCTCCGATCCCAGCGCCGCGCCCTTCTCGGCATTCACGTCAGCGATCGTCACGATCGCCCCGCGCTCGTGCAGCGCGCGCACGGTCGCCTCGCCCAATCCCGACGCGCCGCCGACGACGATCGCTGCAGAACCCTCGATTCGCACGCGCTGCAGCGTACAGAGGTCGCTTCTCATATGGAGCTCGCGAAGCCCGCGGCTGAAGCTAGAGGCCGCGGCCGCCGAACTCAGGCTGCGCTTTGCAGGCGCGAGAGCGTGAGCGCGAACAGATCGTCGGGGTCCGTCAGCCAGTGCACGAGCTCGAGGCCTGCGGCCGCGAGGTCCGCGCGCACGCGGTCGGGCGTGAACTTCGCGCTGATCTCCGTCCGCAGCTCCTCGCCTGCTTCGAAGTGCACCGGCAAGTCGAGCTCGCGCAGGAGCGTCGTGTGCTCGCGGCGCGCGCGCAGGCGCATCTCGATCCATTCGTGCTCTTGATCGAAGATCGCGATGTGGTCGAAGTCGTCGGGGTCGAAGTCCGCATCCAGCTCGCGGTTGAGCACGCGCAGAACGTTGCGATTGAACTCCGCCGTCACGCCCTGCTCATCGTCGTACGCCGCCTCGAGCACCGCCGGGTCCTTCACGAGATCTGTTCCCAGCAGGAGATGGTCCTCGGGACCGAGCAGCGCCGCTATCTCGGCGAGCACGCGTTCGCGGCTGTGCGGATCGAAGTTGCCGATCGTGCCGCCCAGGAACACCACCAGCCGCGGCCCCGATGCCTCCGGTACGCGGTCGAGGTGGCGCTCGAAGTCGGCGATCACGCCGTACACCTCGAGGCCCGGGTACTCGCGCGTCAGCTGTTCCGCGCACGCCCGGACCATCGTCTCCGTCACGTCCACCGGCACGTAGCGCACGAGCGTCCCCGCCGCGTGCATCGCGTCCAGCAGCACGCGCGTCTTCGCCGCCGTGCCCGAGCCGAGCTCGACGAGCTCGCTCGCGTTCGTCTCCGCCGCGATCTCCGTCGCGGAGCTCTCGAGGATCGCGCGCTCCGCGCGCGTCGGGTAGTACTCCGGCAGCTCCGTGATGCGGTCGAACAGCTCCGCGCCGCGCGCGTCGTAGAAGTGCTTCGGCGGGAGCTCCTTGAACGGCGCCGTCAGGCCGGCGCGCGCGTCCTGCGCGAGCGAGCGCCCATCCGCATCCGCGAGATGCGAATCGATGCGTATCGTCGCCTGCGTCGGGGGGGTCGAGGCGGAGGGCATCAGACGCGTCGCGCGCACGCTATCGCAGAGCCGCTCACGCGGGCGCGCACGCGAGCCTCACCCCCGAGAAGATCTGCCGGCGCTGCGGGAGGTCCCAGTTGCGAAAGCGCGGCGACGCGACGCGTGCGTCCGTCGCCCACGATCCGCCGCGCAGCACGCGGTAGCGATCGCCGAAGAACACCTCCGAGTACTCGCGGTAGGGGTACGGGACGAAGCCCCGGTAACCCTCGAACGCGCTCCTCGTCCACTCCCACACCGCGCCCGTCGCCGCGAGCACGCCCGTGCCCTCCGGCGCGAGCGTCGCCGCCCTCTCCCACTCGGCCTCGCTCGGAAGCCGCGCTTCGCGCGAGCGCGCGAACGCATCGGCCTCATACCAGCTCACGTGGCACACCGGTGCGCGCGGGTGCGCCTCCTCGATCGCGCCGTGCGGGCCGACTTCGTGCTCCTGCCTCCAGCTCCAGCCCTCCTCCGACCACCACTCCCGGCGTGCGTACCCGTGGTCGGCGCTGAACTGCAGCCATTCCTCGTTGCTGACCGGAAGCCGCGCGATGCGGTACGCCTTAGTCTCCCGCTCGTGGCGCGGGCGCTCGTTGTCGTACGCAAAGCCCTCCTCGGGCGAGCCCATCGCGAAGTGCCCCGCGGGCACGTCGATCCAGTCCTGCTCGCCCGCGAGCGGCGCGAGCACGCCTTCGCCCGGCGCGAGAAGGCCGGCGATCGCGAGCGTCTGGCGCATCGTCTCGCGATGCTGGAGCTCGTGGCGCACGACCATCTCCGCGAGCATTCCGTCGCCGACCCCGTCGGAGCACAGCACCTCGATGCTGCGCGCACGCACCGCGCCCATGTACTCGCGCGCCGCCCGCGCTCCGAGCACCTCGATGTCGCCGCGGATCGCTCTCGGCGTCTCGAACGCGTCGTACACGCTCGCGAGGTCATCGCGCAGCAGTTCGAGGCCGCCGAGTCGGTGCGCGATCCAGAGGTCCTCGTATGCCGCGATGTGCCCGAGATCCCACGCCAGCGGGCTCATGATCGGCGAGTGCACGCGCTCGAGCTGCTCGTCGTCCAGATGCGCGACGAGGCCCAGCGTCAGCGACCTCGCGCGCTCGAGCGCATCCACGAGGAGCTCGTACTCCGCGGCGGTGTGGCCCGCATTGGATACGCCGAGCGCCATCTGTGGCCCCACACTCTAGGCGCTCGGCGCCGCGCCCCGTGTGAATTCCCGATGAACCAGCTGCCCGGCGCGTACGCGAGCGGCGGGGCTCGCGTCCATCACTCGTTCTGTTTCGGCGAGGCCGCGTCGTCGACGATCACCGATAGGCGGTCGCGGTTGAGCAGGCTCGCGGGGACGTGCCGCGTCGGGCGCGCGAGCATCGCGCTCACCGCGTCCATCTTCGACGTCCCCAGCGCGAGCATCACGCAGCGCCGCGCCGCACGCAGCACCGGCAGGCTGAGTGTGACCCGCTCCGGCGGCGGCTTCGGTGAGTTGCGCACGCCGAGGCACACCGAGCCCGCCCCCGCGCGCAGCGTTGCCGCGCCTGGGAACAGCGATGCGACGTGCCCGTCGGGGCCGATGCCGAGCACGATCACGTCGAGCGACGGCACGCGCGAGCGCGGCGCCGGCGCGACGTGAGCGCGCAGCGCGCGGCCGTATCGGCGCGCCGCGCGCAGCGGGCCGAGCTCGCCCTCCATGCGGTGGACGCTCTCCGGCGACAGGTCCGGCGCGCGGGCGAACAGCGTCTCGCGCGCGAGCTTGTAGTTGCTTTCGTCGTCATCCGGACGCACGCATCTCTCGTCCGCAAACCACGCTTCCACGCGCTCCCAGCTGTCGAGCTCGTGCGCGAGCAGTTCATAGGCGTGCGCCGGCGTCGACCCGCCGCTCAGCGCGACGTGCGCGACGCCGCGTTCGCGCCGCGCGTCCTCGAGCAGGCGCGCGACTTCGCTCGCGACGCGCTGCGACGCGCCCGCCGCGTCGGCGCATGTCGTCAGGCGCGTCACGCCGTTGGGGAAGGCGCGGTCGCGGCTGCCGTATGCGGGAGCATCGATTGCGCGCTCTTCAGCGCCGGCCTGTACGTCGGGTCGCGCAGGAGCGCCTGCCGGATGCCCTCGCCGAGGATGCCCGACTCGCCGCGCGACGCGCCGAGCAGCGTCCACGTGCGCTCGCTGCCGTCGCGCTCGCGCTGGCGCGCGCGCAGACCTCCCTCGCCGCGATCCAGGCTCAGGCGGAGCTCCGACGCGGTCGCGAGCTCGACGCTCGCGAGCCCTGGCACCGCGAGCTCCGGCGCCGCGACGAGCTCGAGCGCGACCTCGCCCGCGCCCGTCGTGGCCGACCCCGTGAGCGTCCTCGAGCCGCCGTCGTGCTGCGCCGCGCGCGTCTCGCTCGTCGTCCAGCCCAGACGCGACGCGAGCCAGCCCACGAGCAGCAGCGCCGCGACCGTAGATGAGGGGTGGTGGCGCACGCGCACGGAGGAGATCTCATCTAGCTCTGCGCGCATCCGCCCGGAGTCGAATGCGCCCGCGATGCGCTCGCGCCACGGCGTCGAGCGGAGCCACGCCAGGTCGACCACGTACACCCGCTCCGACAGCGAGCACGCGCGCTCGATCGCCGCCCGCCACACCGGCTCGTCGATCGAGTCCACGAGCGCCGCCTGAGCGAGACCGATGAGCGTGTCAGCCTCCTCGGTGTGCCCGTGCGGCGACCACAGCAGCGTGGGCAGGTCGGTGACGACGAGCGGGTCGGCGATCGTCGGCAGGTCGTCGAGGTGGGAAGGGCCGATGCGCACGACGACCGTCTCGCGCAGCAGGGTCAGCTCGCCCGGCGCCGCGTCGTCCGCCGCGATGCTCGCCTGCGCGTCGATGCGTCCGCGGCGCGGGTCGAACGAGAGCACGATCACGCGCGAGGCGTGGTAGCGGCCGACACCCCGCAGCCGGTTCGCGACTTCGCCGCTCCACGCGTCGTCGACGAACACGAGCATGTTCAGCACGCGCGCCGGAACGTACGCCGCGTTTTCTGCGTGCCGCTGGACGAGCAGTTCGCGCATCGCTGCTTCGATCGCGTCGGGCGTCGTGTCGCTCGCGCTCCACACCGCGTCGTTGCGAGGCATCAGATCGCGCGCCAGGAGTCGCCTTCTCGCAGCAGCGCCGCCGCCTGTTCGGGGCCTTGCGAGCCGGCTTCGTACTGCGGCAGCTCCTCGCTCGAATGCGACCACGCGTCGATGATCGGGTCGCAGATGTGCCACTGCGCCTCGACCTCGTCGTTGCGCGTGAACAGCGTCGCGTCACCGCGCATCGCGTCCGTGATCAGGCGCTCGTACGCCTCCGGCGACTGCGACAGGAACGAGGTGCCGTACAGGAACTCCATGTTCACCGGGCGGATGATCATGCGCGTGCCCGGGATCTTCGCGCCGAGTTTCAGCGACACGCCCTCGTTTGGCTGAAGCGTGAGCACGAGCTGGTTGGGCAGCACGCCGAGCGAGCCCTGAGCCGAGAACGCGAGGTGTGGCACCGGCTTGAGCGTCACCGCGATCTCCGTGACCTTGCGCGCGAGCCGCTTGCCCGTGCGCAGGTAGAAGGGAACGCCCGCCCAGCGCCAGTTCTCCACTTCCAGGCGTAGTGCCGCATAGGTCTCCGTCTTCGAGTCCGCCGGCACGCCCTGCTCCTGCCGGTAGCCGGGCACCGTTTCGCCGCCCGCGTGCCCCGCCGCGTACTGCGCGTGAACGGCCATCTCCGGGATTTCCGCGGCGGTCGGTTCGGGTATCGAGTGCAGCACCTTGACCTTCTCGTTGCGCACGTCTTCCGCCGTGAACGACGCCGGAGGCTCCATCGCCACGTGGCACAACAGCTGAAGCATGTGGTTCTGGATCAGGTCGCGCAGCGCCCCGGCCGCGTCGTAGTACGCCGCGCGACTGCCGATGCCGATGTCCTCGGCCGCGGTGATCTGCACGCTGTCGATGTAGTTGCGGTTCCACAGCGGCTCGAACATTCCGTTCGCGAAGCGGAACGCCATCATGTTCTGCACCGTCTCCTTGCCGAGGTAGTGGTCGATGCGGAACACCTGCGACTCATCGAAGATCGCGAGCACCCGCCGGTTCAGCTCCTCGGCGCCGGCGAGCGTCGTGCCGAACGGCTTCTCGATGATCACGCGCACCGCCGCGCCCTCATGGTGCTCGAGGTGCGCGCTGCCGAGCGCCTCGACGATCACGGGGAAGAACATCGGCGCCGTCGAGAGGTAGAACGCGCGGTTGAGCGGTTCGCCCGCGTGCGACTCGAAGCCGTCGAGTTGCTTCTCGATGCGCTCGTACACCGTCGGGTCGTCGAACGTACCGGGCACGTACTTCACGTTGCTCAGCAGACCCTTGAGGACGTCGTCGTCGGGAGGACGGCGCGAGAAGTCGCGGATCGCCTGCTCGCACTCCGCGCGGTAATCCTCGTGCGCGCGCTCGCGGCGAGCCACGCCGACGAGGTGGAAGCGTTTCGGCAGCGCGCCGTCGTGCGCGAGGTTGTACAGCGCGGGCAGCAGTTTGCGGCGCGCGAGGTCGCCCGTCGCGCCGAAGATAACGAGCGTCGTCGGCGCGACCGGTTGGCGCTCGAGCCCCTCGGTGAGCGGGTTCGCGCCTTCGAGCGCGGGCGCCGCCTGCCGCTGCGCGACCGCCACGCTCAGTGTCCCCGGCTCTGTCCGGCCGCGCGCCGCGCGCGCTGCCCGCCATCGCTCTTTGCTCGTCTAGCGCCCTTTCCGCCGGCGCCCTTCGCGGCTTTCCCGCGCGCGCGCCCGCGCGCGGGAGCGGGCGCGGCAGCGGATGCGCTCACCACCGCGTGGCCGCCGAACTGGTTGCGCAGCGCCGAGAGGACGCGGTCGGCGAAGTCGCCGCTGCCGCGCGAGCGCATGCGCTCGTACAGCGACGCCGTGATCACCGGCGTCGGTACGTCGTGCGCCGTAGCGTCAGCGATCGTCCAGCGCCCCTCGCCCGAGTCCTCGGTGTAGCCCTCGATCGCTTCGAGGTCGTTGCCGTCGGCTTCGAAGGCGCGCGCAGCCAGTTCGCACAGCCACGAGCGCACCACCGAGCCCTGTCCCCACAGGTGGGCGATGCGCGCGTTGTCGAGCTCGTACTCGCACTTGTCGAACACTTCGAACCCCTCCGCGTACGCCTGCATGAGCCCGTACTCGATGCCGTTGTGGACCATCTTCACGTAGTGGCCCGCGCCCGCATCGCCGAAGTGCAGCCAGCCGCGCGGCCCGATCGCCGCCCGGCTCTGCTCGTTCGTCTCGGGTGCGAGCACGTCGAGGATCGGCGCCAGTCCCTTGACCGCTTTG
>Ga0209577_10005223_pt1 | contig 12128 bp, 9 predicted proteins | sample GraSoiAngelo_109_FD_185874 | JGI IMG/M metagenome (GOLD analysis project Ga0209577, IMG submission 185874) | Grasslands soil microbial communities from the Angelo Coastal Reserve, California, USA - 14_0903_12_20cm (SPAdes) (version 2) | ecosystem: Environmental > Terrestrial > Soil > Grasslands ... | reverse complement strand
CGTTGACGTAGGCGGCCACCACCGCGACACTGATCACCGTTACCGACGCGATGCGCAGTCCCGCCACGATGACCGGTGCTGCGAGCGGCAACTCGATCCGGGTCAGGACATCGAACCCTGTCATGCCCATGCCGCGTCCGGCATCGACGACTTCGGCCGGCACGCCGCGTATGCCGACGGCGACATTGCGAATCATGATCATCAATGAGAACGCAACCATGCAGATAATCGCATTGGCTCTGCCAAGTCCTACGATGGGAATGAGCAGCGCCAGGAACGCAAGCGTGGGAACCGTGTAAAGGATGCCGGTTACGGCGATTGCCGCGCGAAACACGCCCTCGTGGCGTGCAGCCCAGATGCCGACGATGAGCGATATGGCGAAAGCGATGGCGAGCGAGGTGAGCACAATGACGATGTGCTGGCCAAGCGCCTCGAAAACCTGATCCCAGTTATTGAGAAGCCACTTCATCGCCGCGCTCCGTGCGGTCGATGCGCCCGTTCATTCATGGCGCTGCGCCAGCAGATCGCGGGTCACCCACGAGTGCGTCGCGAATGAGGCGGCGAGATCCTCGACGTCGGGCCCCAGCGGCCGGTCCTCGTCGAGGAACGGCACCACCGCACGTACCGCGTCGTAAGCCATGCCGGTACCGGCGCCGAGCGCGTCACGGCCAAGTAACGACAGATCGACCGCCTGAGCGGCGGTCAGCAGTTCGATCGCGGCGAGATAGCGCAGCGCAGGCAGCATGGCCGCCGCTTTCGCGACGACGTTCGGCGCCATCGAAGCGTGATCCTCGACCGCTTCCGATACCGGCAGGCAATCGAGCATCACCGGCTGCGCGAGGTGCCGTATGTCGTTGTAGAGCGCCGTCAGCGTTTTCTGGATGGTGGCAAAGCCCGAGTGCCCGGGCCCCCGCCGCGTGAGCTGCAGCGGCAGCCCGGAAAGAGCCGGAGAGTAGAGGCGCTGGCAGCGCTGCACGCCAAGCGATGCCGCCTGGGCCAGGCCGAGGCACAGCGCCTCGAACGCAATCGCGAGCTCGGCGGTGTGGAAATTGCCGTTCGACAGCATCTCCCCGGCCGCGACCAGCACCAGCGGCGAGTCGGAAGCATCGTTCAACTCGCGCTCGACGGCATCGCGTGCGCCCCACAGCGTGTCGACCGCGGCACCATGGACCTGCGCCACGCAGCGTAGCGAGATCGGGTCCTGCAGGCGTCGCGCCGCTTCCGGCAGGCTAAGTGCGCTGCCCTCGAGCAGCGCGCGCAGGCGCCCGGCTATGTAGCCTTGGCCGCGAGCGGAGCGCGCGGCATGAACGCGTGGATCGAGCGGACTCAAGTTGGCCCGAAAGCCCTCGAACGAAAGCGCGGCGGCGACGTTGAGCAGGTCCAGCGCGCGAGCGCAGTCCGCGACCGCCAACGCCGCGTGACCCACGGTGGCGGCATTCGAGCTGACAAGCGAGAGTCCGTCCTTTGCGGCCAGCGTTATCGGTTTGAGACCCGCCTGTCGGAGCGCCTCGGCGCCCGCGAGTATCCCACCGCGAAATTCGGCGCGGCCTTCACCGAGCAGTGGCAACGCGAGGTGCGACAGTGGCGCGAGATCGCCGGCACCGATCGAGCCCTTGCTCGGTACGACAGGGTGGACGCGGGCATTGAGCATCGCCAGCATCGACTCCAGCACCTCGAGCGAAATTCCCGAGCCGCCTACCGCCATGCCGCAAATCCGTGCGAACAACATCGCTCGCACGACGTCGGTCGCAAACGGCGGCCCTACGCCGACTGCGCGCGCCTGCACCGCGCGCTTCTGATAGGCAGCAAGATCGCCCGGCCGAATCGCCGCGCCGGTGTTGGCACCGAGCGCAGTGGTGAGACCGTAGATCGGCTTCCCGGATCGGGCCAGACGGTCGACTACGCGGCGTGCGGCGACGACGCGCTCGCGCGCCTCGCTGCCGAGCACGACCTGCGACCCGCCGCGCGCGACCACCTCGACGTCCGCGACGGTAATACCGCGGCCGAGCAGGGTGATCGTTGCGGATCCCAAGCGGCGCATTGCGTGACTATCGATGGACCTGCGCGTGACGCCACGCCGCCACGCGAGCCACGGCCACCTTCGCGATCAAGGCAGAACCGCGATTACGAGCGGACAACGCCCTTGGCTCGAAGAAACGCACGTGCGACGTCCTTCGGCTCTTCCTTGTCGTTGTCGACCTTGTAGTTCATCTCCGCCATCGAGGTCTCGTCCAGCATCTGGCTTACGCGATTGAGTACCTCTGCGATCTTGGGATTCGCATCCAGCGCGTCCTTGCGAACGACGGGAACGAGGTAGTAAGGCGGCCACAGGTTCTTGTCGTCCTTGAGGCGCTTCAACTTGAGTGCGCTGATCATGCCGTCGGTCGCGTATCCGTTGACGACGTCGATCTGCTTGTTTGCGAGCGCCTGATAGCGCAGCCCGATCGCCATCTGCAAATCCTCCTTGAAGTCGATGCCGTACTTCGCCTTGAGTCCGGGCAGGCCATCCTTGCGATCGCGAAACTCCGGTCCGGCGCCGAGCTTCAGGTCTTTGGCCACGCGCGCCAGGTCGGAAAGCGTCTCCAGCTTGTACTGCGCCGCGGTCTCCGGACGCACGACCATGTTGTAGGTGTTGTTCAGCGGCGCTTCGTTCAAGACCACGAATCCTTTTGCGGCGTACTCGGTCTTGACTTTGTCGTAGACTGCCTTCTGGTCGGTCATCGGCTCCCCTTTGAGCACGACCAGCAGCATCGTGCCCGTATATTCCGGGTAGAGGTCGATCTGCTTTTCCTCGAGCGCCTTATGCGCGATCAGCGTTCCGCCGAGGTTGAGCTTGCGCTCGACCTTGAGACCCGCCGCCTCGAGCGCCTGGGCGTAGATTTCGGCGACGACGAATTGCTCGGTGAAGTTCTTCGATCCAATCTTGACCTGGCTAAGCACAGGGGACGCCGAAAAGAGCGCCGCCACGATGGTAAGGCCTAGAAGACGGAAGCCGCGGATGAACATGGAAAAACTCCGGTTAACAGCGGATTAAGTATTCTGACATACCAGCCGGTCGCGGCGACGGTCCGTGGCCTCGGGGCACAACGCCAGGCGAGCTATTTCACGCCAAACGCGGGTAACCCAGGCGATCGGCTTCGTGCGCGGCATCGATGAGCACGCGGTAATCTGCCCGGTCGACTGCAGTAAAGCCCTCGATGAGGAGTGCCTCGCGGGCGTCGGCGAGCTCCTCGGCGGCGGCAACCGCAAAGAGCGCCTCGCGCAAGCGCAACAGCGTTTCGCGAGGCGTCCCCGCAGCGGCCACCAGCGGAGGTACGGGTGTCGGTGCGGTCGTGGCGACGGTCCGTAGCCCCGCGGCCAGCTCCGGCTCATGCCGGCGCAACAGATCGTGCGCATAGCTGTCGAGCGACCCGATATCGGCGTCGCGGGCAAGCACGGCGCGCGCGACGTTGCGTGGGGTGATAAGCGGCCCGACCAGCGTTGAAAAAAGCGAACCTTGCGCGGCGCGGGCGAAGGAGGCAAAAAATCGGCGCGGCGCCTGATAGCCCGACTGCGAATCCTCGGTCGTGTAAGCGAGCTTTTTGCCGAGTGCATCGGTTACGGTGAACAGCGGAGAATCGGCGCGCACGACCAGGTCGGTCCAGTACGTGGGCTGGCTTGGCAGAAGCGCACGGCGAGGCAGCACTGCGGCGAGCACCTCCGGCGCCGGCTGTGCATGCATCAGAGGATAGCCGCACATGAACACGCAACCGAGATCGCGGCGTTTCCACAGCGACGGGAGTGGCAGCGGCGGCGGATAGTCGATGACGTCGCAGTCGATGCCGGCACGCGCTATCACCCACTCCAGCAGCACGCGCCAATGCGCGCCAGTCGCGGCATCGATGCTGTACATGCGAGCATTGGCGATCACGCCGACGTCACTCGATGCTGATCTTGGCGCTCCTCACGATCTCGCCCCACTTCGCCGCCTCGATCTTGATCATGGCGGCGAATTCCGCCGGAGTGTTCGCGACCGGCTCGGCACCCTGGCCGCTAAGCTTCTCGCGGACGTCGGGCTCCCGCAGCGCCTTGGCGACCTCCGTCTGCAGACGCGCGATGATCTCGCGCGGCGTCCCCGCGGGCGCGACGATGCTGTACCACGAAGTGACATCGAAGCCCGCGAGACCCGATTCCGAGAGCGTCGGAATCTCCGACGCGCTGGCGATTCGCTTCAGACTAGCGACACCCAGCGCTTTGAGCTTGCCCGCGCGCACGTGTTGCAGCACAGCGGGCGCTCCCGCGAACATGAGCTGCACCTGACCGCCGAGCACTGCGGTCACCGCCGGGGCGATGCCACTGAATGGCACATGGACCATGTCCGCCCCGACCATGCTCTTGAACAGCTCTCCGGCCAGATGCGCTCCGCTGCCGGCGCCGGGAGACGAGAAGTTAAGCTCGCCCGGATGCATTTTCACGTAGGCAATAAACTCGGCCAGATTGCGCGCCGGAATCGACGGATGCAGCACCAGAATATTCGGCACTGCCGCGACCACGGTAACGGGGGCGAAATCCTTGCCGACATCGTACGGTACGTTGCGATAGAGGCTGGGATTGACCGTGAGATTTCCTGCCGGGGCGAGTACCAGCGTATAACCGTCCGGCGTGGCTTTGGCGCCAAGGGCCATACCGATGTTGCCAGCGGCGCCGGCGTGATTTTCGACCACCACCGGCTGACCCATGTCGGCGCCGATCCTCTCGCCGACGATCCGCGCAAGCGCATCGGCAGGCCCGCCCGGCGGGAACGGAACGATCAGTCGAATCGGCTTACCGGGGTAGGCGTCCGCGGCGAAAGTGAGCTCGGCGGGCAGCGCCAAGGTCAGAATCAGCAGGCATAGCAAACGAAAAACAAAAGACATGGCGGCTCCGTCAAAAAGTTGCGGCTTGCGCGTGCTAAAGGGCGTGCGTTTGCGCAAGATTCGGCGTGGCACGCGGTTACGCGAACCGCAGCTGCTGGCCGAGTTCCAGACCGCGCGCTTTTTCGAGCATCGCGTGCCCAAGGGCGATGTCGCTGATCGAGAGGCCACGATGCCAGAACAGGTTGGTCTCGCCGTCGGATTCGCGGCCCGGCTTGAGACCGGCCACGATCTCGCCCAGCTCGGCGTGCAGCGTGCGCTCCGAGAGCTTGCCCGCTTCGACGTGGGCGCGCAGCGACCCGAACATCCCGTCCTTGCACTGCCCCCAGTCGTCGACGACCATCTTGTCCATGATATCGGTCAGCGACAGCTCCACAGCGCTCATCGTGCCGTAGGGGACGACGAATGCTCCGCGCTCGATCCAATCGGTATGCAGCAGCGGCGCTGGCTGCGCCAGACGCGACGCCTCGACCACGATGTCGGCACCGCGCACGCAGCTCTCCCAGTCGGCGGTGACGGTCACCGCCTTACCCAAATCCGACGAGAGCCGTTGCGCGAACGCATCGCGGCTTTCCGGTCGCCGCGAATGCACGCGGATCACGTCGAAGTGGAACAGCCGGTCGAGCAGGCGCACGTTCCAATAGGCGGTGCCTCTCGCTCCGATGTGCCCCAGGACTTTGCTGGTCCTGCGCGCCAGATGCCTTGCGCCCAGTGCCGTCATCGCGCCGGTGCGCATGTCGGTGATCGACGTGGCGTCGAGCAGCGCGACGGGCATGCCGGTTCGCGGATCGAAAAGATTGAGCAGCGCCATCTCCGATGGCAGCCCGAGCTTGTAGTTGTCGACGTAGTCTCCGACGATCTTGACGCCGGCGAGACCGAGCGGCGCGACATAGCCGCGCAAAACATTGAAGTGACCGTTGAACGCGGGATCGGGAATGAGGTGCACGCGCGGCTCGATCACGGTCTGCCCGCGACCCTGTGCAAGCAGGCCCGACTCGACCGCACCGAGAATTTCGTCGTCGGTGAGCTTGAGCGCCTCGACGTCCGGACCGTTCAGATAGTGCATGAAGATGCTCATGACGTAAGCTCCCGCAGCGCTCCCGCATAGCGCGTTGCGATGCCTTCTTCGAGCGCGTGCCGCCCGTCGCGGATGACCCATTGGCCTCCGACCATGACGTGGCGCACCGGGTTGCCGAGCGCGCAGAACACGTAGGCATCGAGCCACGAAGCGCGGTCGCGTCCGATCAGCGACGAATGGTTCGCGTCGAGCACGACGAGATCGGCGCGCTGTCCGGCCATGAGCCCGTTCACCGGTCGGCCCGACGCCTGCGCGCCGCCGTGCAGCGCCTGTCGATAGAGCGTTTCACCGCCAGAGTGTTGGCCTGTGCGGTCACCGGCCGGCCTTACGACATTGCGCTGTCGAAGCTTCAGGCGCTGGCCATACTCGAGCCAGCGCAATTCTTCGGCGCAGCTGGTCGAGATGTTGCTATCGCTGCCGATGCCGTAGACGCCGCCCTCGCCAACATATTCCGGCAGCGCGAAGAAGCCATCGCCGAGATTCGCTTCCGTTGTCGGGCACAGCCCCACTGTTGCTCCCGTCCGTGCTAGCGCGAGTGTTTCGCCCGCTTTCATGTGCGTAGCGTGTACGAGACACCATGCGGGCGAAACCGGCTGCCTGTCGAGGAGCCACTGCACCGGCCGCTGCCCTGACCAGGCCAGGCAATCGTCGACCTCCTTTGCCTGCTCCGCGACGTGAATGTGAATCGGTCCGCCGCCGATCGCGCCGAGCCCCTCGACCAGCACGTCGAGCGCTTGCGGAGGAACGGCACGAAGCGAGTGCGGCGCGACGCCGACACGCACCGTATCACCGTGCCACCGGCGCAGGCTCTGCACCATGCCCAACAGCTCCTCCGGGTCACCGACGAAGCGCCGTTGTTCGGGATGTGGCGGCACGCCATCGAAGCCGGAGGCCATGTACAGCACGGGCAACAGCGTGAGCCCGAGGCCGGCTTCCTGCGCCGCGGCGATGATGCGCTCGGATATCTCGCCAGGGTTCGCGTAACGTTCACCCTTGGCGTCCCGATGCAGGTAGTGAAACTCACAGACGGAGGTATACCCGCCTTTCAAGAGCTCCACGTAGAGCTGTGCAGCAATGGAGCCGATCGCCTCCGGCGTCAGCGCCGCGACGAAGCGGTACATCAGATCGCGCCACGTCCAGAAGCTGTCGGCCAGGTGGTCGGCACCGCTGCTCTCGGCTAACCCTGCCATCGCGCGCTGGAAAGCATGCGAATGCAGGTCGCAAAGTCCGGGAAGCACGGGTCCATCGATGCGCTCACAACCGTCGGCATTCGCGTCCGCATCGATGCGCACGATGCTTCCTTGCGCGTCGACTTCGCATCGCACGTTACGCGCCCAGCCGTCAGCAAGCCAGACATCGCTGGCGAACCATGGCTGCCTCATCGGCGGCCACCGGCGGCACGTTTCAAGACGGGACCACCGCGAATGTTCCGCCGCGCACGATGCGGTGACAGGGGTTGTAGCCGAGCCGGTACGCCAGCTCGCCCGGCGACTCGAGATCGTCCCATAGCACGAAATCGGCCGCCAGCCCGGCTTGCAGCATGCCGCAGCGGTTCTGCAGCCCCAACGCGTGCGCCGCGTGACGCGTTACACCCGCCAGCGCTTCGGCTGGTGTCAGACGAAAGAGCGTGCATGCCATATTGAGCGCAAGCAGCAAGGATGTCGTCGGCGACGTGCCGGGATTGCAGTCGGTGGCGACCGCCATCGGGACGCCCGCCTTGCGCAACGCGGCGACCGGCGGCACCCGAGTGTCGCGCAGGAAATAGAACGCCGTGGGGAGGAGCACCGCCACTGTCCCGGCAGCCGCCATGGCCTCGATGCCTGCCGCCGAAAGATGTTCGAGGTGGTCCGCCGAAAGCGCTCGATAACTAGCGGCGAGCGCGGCGCCGTCCTGGTCGGAAAGCTGCTCCGCATGGAGCTTGACCGGCAAGCCGGCGCGCTGCGCCGCTTCGAACACCCGCGCAGTTTGGGCGCGGGTGAAACCAATGGTGTCGCAGAAAGCATCGACGGCGTCGACGAGACCCGTCGAGGCGAGCGAGGGGATGACATCGTCGCAGACAAAATCGACATACGCGTCGGGCCGGCCCGCGAACTCGCGCGGAAGCGCGTGCGCGCCCAGATAGCTGGTGCGTACTCGAATGCCGAACCTGTGGCCGAGCCGGCGCGCTACGCGCAGCATCTTCGCTTCGGTGTCCAGATCGAGCCCGTAACCCGACTTGATCTCTATCGTCGTCACGCCCTCGCGCAACAACGGCGCAAGGCGGGCGGCGGATTGCTCGAGGAGCTCGTCCTCGGCAGCGGCGCGCGTCGCCGCCACCGTCGCCGCAATGCCGCCTCCCTCGCGCTCGATGGATTCATAGGACGCGCCCTTGAGACGGAGCTCGAATTCGCGGGCGCGATTGCCTGCATGCACGATATGAGTGTGGCAATCGATGAGGCCGGGCGTCATCCAGCGGCCGCCCGCGTCATGCACGACCATTTTGGCGTCGTCGGGGTCATCGATGCGAGCGTCGAGCGCGCCCGCGGGTAATTCGCGCCGCGGTCCGACCCACGCGATGCGCCGGTCCTTCACCGCGAGCGCGCCGTCCATGATCGTGCCGTAAGCGCTCGCCACCGTCATCGTGGCGAGCTGGGCGTTCACCCATAACGCGTCCCAGCGCTGGCGAGGCGGCGCACTGCGTACGCTCACGGCGCGCCCGCCTCCGTCGGATCCCGCCCTGCGCGCAAGGCCGCGTCCAGAAGCGTCAGATGAACGGCGATGATCGCCGGCGAACTCGCTCCGGTCGAGGCGATGCAGAAGGTTTCGCCCGACGGCGAGCACGCATCGATGCGCAGCGTTTGGCCGCTCTCGGCGAACGGAGGACTTGCGACCTCGCCTCCAATCTTCGCGGAATCCGGCCAGCGCGCGATCTCGGTAGTGATGCCGCCGCCTTTTTTCCACGGCATTATGGCGTAGTGCGCGGGCGTCAGCACCGTCGCGGCGGCTCCGAGCGTCGTCCGCGTGACCAATGCAATATCCGCATCAATCGATCGAGGGCAGGCGCAGCCTGTGCTCGCGCGCGCACTCGATCGCGGTCGCGTAACCGGCGTCGGCGTGACGCATCACGCCGGTCGCGGGATCGTTCCAAAGCACCCGCGCGATGCGCTTGTCGGCTTCCGGCGTGCCGTCGCAGACGATCACCAGGCCTGCGTGCTGCGAGAAACCGATCCCCACGCCTCCACCGTGATGGAAGCTCACCCACGTCGCGCCGCTTGCGGTGTTGAGCAGCGCGTTGAGAAGAGGCCAGTCGGAAACCGCGTCCGAGCCATCGCGCATCGATTCGGTCTCGCGATTGGGGCTGGCCACCGATCCCGCATCGAGATGATCGCGCCCGATGACAATGGGCGCTTTCAACTCGCCGGTGCGCACCATTTCGTTGAAAGCGAGTCCAGCGCGTTCACGTTCGCCGAGTCCGATCCAGCATATTCGTGCGGGGAGCCCCTGGAACGCAATCCTCTCGCGCGCCATGTCGAGCCAGCGGTGAAGCGGTGCGTCGTCGGGGAAGAGCTCCTTCATCCTGCGATCGGTCCGGTAGATGTCTTCGGGATCGCCCGACAGAGCGACCCATCTGAACGGGCCCTTGCCCCGGCAGAAAAGCGGGCGGATGTAGGCAGGAACGAATCCGGGAAAGTCGAACGCGTCGGCGACGCCCTCTTCCCACGCTACCTGACGGATATTGTTGCCGTAATCGACGGTAGGGATGCCCAGGCGGAGAAATCCCAGCATCGCGCCGACGTGTTTCACGATCGACGCTCTGGCAGCGGTCTCGAGCCCCTTGGCATTGGATTGCTGCGCGTCGCGCCAGCGCGCGACCGTCCATCCGGCGGGCAAATAGCCGTGCACGAGATCGTGGGCCGAGGTCTGGTCGGTCACGATATCCGGACGCATCCCGCCCGATTGCGAGCGGGCCAGTATTTCCGGCAGCAACTCGGCCGCGTTGCCGAGGAGCCCGACCGAAGTCGCCGTCTTGCGCTCGACCGCATCGCGAATCATGGCCAGCGCCTGGTCCAAGCCATGCGCCTTGTGCTCGAGGTAGCGGGTGCGCAAGCGGAAATCGATGCGCGACTCCTGACATTCGATCACCAGCACCGAAGCGCCCGCCAGCACGCCGGCGAGCGGCTGTGCGCCTCCCATGCCGCCGAGACCCGCGGTCAGGATCCACTTGCCCGAGAGATCGCCTCCGTAGTGCTGGCGGCCGGCCTCGACAAAGGTCTCGTAGGTACCCTGCACGATCCCCTGCGATCCGATGTAGATCCAGGACCCGGCGGTCATCTGGCCGTACATCATGAGCCCGGCGCGATCCAGCTCGCTGAATTTCTCCGACGTCGCCCAGTAGGGTACGAGGTTGGAATTGGCAATCAGCACACGCGGCGCGTCGGCATGGGTCTTGAAAACGCCCACCGCTTTGCCCGACTGAATCAGCAGCGACTCGTCTTCCTCGAGCTCTTTCAGGGCGGCGATAATTCCGTCGTAGCATGGCCAGTTGCGCGCCGCACGGCCGCTGCCACCGTAGACCACGAGCCGATGCGGATCCTCGGCCACCTCCGCGTCGAGATTGTTCTGGATCATCCGGTACGCGGCTTCGATCAGCCAGTTCCTGCACGTCAAAGTCGTCCCGCGCGGTGCCTTGATGACTCGCATTGGATCGAAGCGGAGGTCGTTTTCTGTGCTGGAATGCTTCAAGCGGGTTTTGCCCTCGAACTCTCGATCGGCGCGCCGATGGTGGATGAAGGCGAACCCGGATGCCGTCACGCCGCCATCGACGCTCGGATTCTCATTCCTCTTCGTGCTTGCGGGACTTTCGGTACTCCGCCGACAATTGTTGCTGAAGGTTGGCCGGCGCCGGCTCGTAGTGCGACAACTGCATCGTCCAGCTTCCCTGCCCTCCCGTCACCGACTTCAGACGGGCCGAGTAGCCGTCCAGCTCGACCAGCGGTGCGAGGCCGGTGATCGCTAGCACTCCCGTCTGCATGCCCTTGGTCCCGGTAACCTGCCCGCGGCGCGACGACAGATCGCCGGCGATGTCTCCGGTCTTCGCGTCAGGGCATATCACCTCCACGCTGACGATCGGCTCCAGCACGATGGGCTTTGCCTTTTCGATCGCGTCGAGGAATGCCTTGCGGCCTGCGGAGACGAACGCGACTTCCTTGGAATCGACGGGGTGGTGCTTGCCGTCGTAGATGACGACGCGCACGTCGTGCATCGGGAAACCCGCGATGGCGCCCGTGGCGAGGACCTGCTCGACGCCCTTGCGCACCGCCGGCATGAACTGATGCGGAATGACACCGCCCTTGGTCGAGTCAACGAACTCGAAGCCCGCTCCGCGCGCCCGCGGCTCGATGCGCAGCGACACTTCTCCGAACTGACCTGCGCCGCCGGTCTGCTTCTTGTGGCGGTGGAAACCGTCCGCCGGCGCAGTGATCGTTTCGCGATACGGAATGCGCGGTGGCCGGGTCTCGATCTCCAGCTTGAACTGTGTCGCCATGCGCTCGAGGACCGAGCGCAGATGCAACTCTCCCAGCGCGCGCAGCACGGTCTCGTTGCTGTTCGGATCGTGCTCGACCACCAAGGTCGGGTCCTCCGCCGTCAGCCGATGCAGCACCTCCCAGATTCTCTGCTCGTCGCCGCGCTTTTTCGGCGCCAGCGCGACACCCTGCATCGGCGTCGGGAACTCCAGCGGACGCATGTGGATGTGGTCCTCGTCGTGTGAGTCGTGGAGCACACAGTCGAATTCGATTTCATCGACCTTCGCCACTGCCGCGATGTCGCCGGGCACTGCGCTGTCGATCTCGACGTTCTTTCCGCCTTGAAGCATGAAGAGGTGCCCGACCTTGAACGGCTTGCGGCTGTCGCCGACAAAAAGCTGCGTATCCCGCGTGACCGTGCCCTGATGGACGCGAAAAACCCCAAGCTTGCCGACGAAGGGGTCCATCACCACCTTGAACACGTGGGCGAGCACATGTTTCTTCGGGCTGGGCTCGGAACGGAACTCCACGACGTTCTCGCCCTCTCCCTTGATGAACAACGGCGGATTTCCTTCGGCGGGATTCGGCAGCAATTTCACGAAGATGTCCAGCAGCTCCGCGACGCCGGCGCCGTTCCGCGCGGAAACGAAACAC
>Ga0209577_10005221_pt1 | contig 12132 bp, 13 predicted proteins | sample GraSoiAngelo_109_FD_185874 | JGI IMG/M metagenome (GOLD analysis project Ga0209577, IMG submission 185874) | Grasslands soil microbial communities from the Angelo Coastal Reserve, California, USA - 14_0903_12_20cm (SPAdes) (version 2) | ecosystem: Environmental > Terrestrial > Soil > Grasslands... | reverse complement strand
GGATCCGCTGAAGGTCTGGAACGCGTATGCGGGTGGGCTCTACGTCCGGTCTCGCTCCGCTTGCGTGCCGCTGATCTTCCGGGTCGGACGGCGCGAGAGGACCGTGCGCTTCGGCCTGGCCAGACGCTGCGCTTGACGCCGGGGCTAGCGCGGAAGGATGTGCCCGAGGTTCCAGACCCGCGGTTCCGGCCTCAGCTCCAAGGTAGCGCCCGGCGATGCCCGTTCAACGAAACCACACGGGCGAGGTGTACGGGCTCCCGTCCTTCCGGGTTGTTCCCAGCACCGCCGGCGACGGCGCCTCCAGCAGCGACCGGACGTCTTCGAGAGACTGAACCGTCAGGCCAGCAGCTTCTCGAACCGCTCTGCGTCGTCGAACGGCCCGATCACCGCCAGCTTCAGCGCATCTGTCGCGATCACGTCCTGCGCGACCCGCTGGACGTCCTCGGCTGTGACGGCGTCCAGGGCGGCGAGGACCTCCTCCGGCTCGGCCGTCCGGCCCTCGAGGGTCTCCCGCCGCAGGCCGTACATGATCAGGCCCTGCGGGCTCTCGAGCTGGAGAACGAACCGCCCCTTGGCGAAGTTGCGCGCCTTCTCGAGCTCCTCCGGCGGGACGGGCTCGCCGGCGACGCGCCGCAGCTCGCTCGCGATCGTCGTCACCGCCTCGTCGATGCGGTTGATGTCGACGCCCGCCTGGGAGTAGAGCGAGCCCGCGTCGGTGTAGCTGTGGTTGATCCCGAAGACGTAGTAGGCGAGGCCGCGGCGTTCGCGCACCTCGCTGAAGAGGCGGGACGACATCCCGCCGCCGAGCACGGTCGCGAGGACCTGGAGCACGTAGCGGTCGGGGTGCTCGAGCGGATAGCTCCGGACGCCGAGGCAGATGTGGGCTTGGTCGGACGCCTTCGTGTGGACCTTGACGGCGCCGTTCTCGCGCAGAGCGATCGGGCTCGGCGCCGCCGTAGCGGACCCGTCGAGGTCGCCGAGCAGCGACTCGAGCCGGTCCAGGAGATCGCCTTCGATCTTGCCGCCGACCCCGACCACGAGCCGCTCGGGCTTGTACCAGCGGTCGATGTACTCGAAGAACGTCTCCCGCTTCGCGGCGCGGACCGTCTCCTTGCGCCCGATGATGTCCCAGCCCAGCGGCTGGTCGTCGTAGAGCAGCTCCTCGTAGACGCCGCCGATGTAGTCGCGCGGCGTGTCGAAGTACATGTTCATCTCCTCGACGATCACGCCTTTCTCGCGCTCGATCTCCTCCGGCTCGAACCGCGAGTGCCGGATCATGTCGACGAGGACGTCGAGCGCGACGTCGCGGTGCTCGGCCGCGCACTTGACGTAGTAGCCCGTGTACTCCTTGCCGGTGAACGCGTTGAACTCGCCGCCGATGGCGTCGATCTCGCCGGCGATCTGCCGTGCGGAGGGACGTCGCTCCGTGCCCTTGAAGAACATGTGCTCAGAGAAGTGCGCGATCCCGTTCGTCTCGGGCGTCTCGTAGCGCGAGCCCGCCGCGAACATGAGCGCGCACGTGACGGACTGCGCCTGGGGCATCGAGGCCGTCAGCACTCGAACGCCGTTCGAGAGCGTTCGTCGTTCGAACGCGGTCACGCGATCAGGGCCTGACGCCGGGCGGCACGGTTCGCCTGGGACACGCGCCTCATGGTATAGACGCCATCTTGGCGGCCGGTGAGCTCACGCGGGCGGCGGTTGCGGCGCAGCCGGAGTGGCTCCGCGCGGTGCCGACCGACCGTCGGCTGCCGCCCGGGAGCGTCGCCTACACGGGCTGCGGGACGTCGTTTCACGCGGCGCAGACGGGCGGCTTCGCGCTCGAGGCGCTCGAGGCTGTGCTGGCCCCGCCGCAGGTCGACACGCTCGTCCTCGTCAGCCACGAGGGAGGGACGCCTCTGACGCTCGAGGTGGCCGAGGCCTTCTCGGGGCACAGAATCCTCGTCACCGGCGCGGCCGAGAGCCCGCTCGCCCGGCTCTGCGAGGAGGTCGTCGTGGCGACCCCGGAGATCGAGCGCAGCTGGTGTCATACCGTCAGCTACACCTGCGCGGTCACGGCGCTCGCTGTGCTCCGCGGCGAGGACGTCTCGGGCCTGGCGGACGCCGTCGCGCGGGCGCTCGAGGCAGAGCGGGAGCCCGTCTCCGAGCACGAGCGCTGGCTGATCGTGGGCGCCGGGCGCGACTGGCCGACGGCGCAGGAAGCCGCGCTGAAGCTCCGCGAGGGCACGCATGTCGCCGCCGAGGCCTACCACACCGAGGAGCTGCTGCACGGGCATCTGGCCGCGATCGACGAGCGTGTGCGGTGCTTCGTCCTCGAGGGCGAAGGCCGCGCCGCCGAGCGGGCGGGGGACGCGGTGCGCGCACTCGATGAGCTCGGCTGCGAGGTGAAGCTCGTCCCGACGGAGCACCCGGTCGTCGACATCGTCCGCTTCCAGCTCCTGACGATCGACCTCGCGGAAGCGCGCGGCGTCGACCCGGACCCGATCCGTACCGACGACGAGCGCTGGAAGCGCGCCCGCGCCGCCTACGAGTAGCCGGCCGCTAGCGGTAGCAGTGCGTCTCCGAGGCCGGGCTCTCGTTCCGGTCGTAGGAGATCCACAGGAGCCAGCCGAAGACCTCGGGCGGCCAGGGCGGCTCGGGCCAGTCGGCTTCGGGCGGTAGCTTCGTACCGCGGAGCAGACGCTTGGCCAGCTGGAGGATCTCTCCGTGGTGCCAGCAGATGACGATGTTCTTGCCCGCGTAGTCGCCCGGTCCGAGCAGCAGGTCGGCGAACGCGTCCTATTTCTTGTCCGCGTAGGGCGTCTCGACTTTCAGACCGATGCGGTCTGCCAGCGGCGTCAGGGTCAGACGAGGCCGGTGGCTCGCATGGGAATCGCTCGCGGCGAACAGGAAGTCGTACCCCGGGCGACTGAGAGGCAGGCTGGGGAAGTACGCGGCGTAGCCCTCGGCGCGAGCTTGCCCCATCGGCGAGAGTCCCTTCCCTCTCACGGGCTTCTCCGCGTGGCGGACGAGGAGCACGGTCGAGCTGGCGAGCATCGCGGCCTCCTTTGTCAGATGGAAGCAACCCTACTGCTCGCGGTCTATGAGCCGGTAGACGAAGCGCACCGCCTGCCACTCGTCGTCGATCGCGCAGCTCTTGTTGTCGACGAGGCCAGCGTCGAGGCCGATCCGCTGAACCGAATCGAAGGACAGATCGCTCTCGATCTTCGACGATTTCTTCGGCCACGCGATCCAGAGCCCGTCCGCCGCTGCCAGCGTCTCCTTGAGCGCGTGAAAGCGCCGCCCGAGCTCCTCGCGGCTCGTCGTGAAGAAGACCGTCACGTCGCTGCCCGGCTTCGCGCCGAGCTTCCGGCTCAGCAGCGGGCCCGCCACGCCTCGAGCAGCTCGCGCTCACGTTCCGGAGCGAGGCCGGCCTGCGGCTCGTGCTCGCGCCGTGTTGCGGCCCACGCCGCCGTGTCCCGCACGGTCTCGTCCACGGGACGAAAGCGAAGGCCCGCGGCGATCGCGCGCGAGACGTCGGCGCCGTGCATGCCCACCCAGTCCGGATCGGCGATCCACAGCGGCAGCTCCATCCACTCGCCCACGCCCTGCTCGATCAGGAACTCGTCCGACACCCAGGTGACCTTCGCTCCCGCGAGCAGCTCGCCCATCGACACGCCCTCGTTCGTGGCGTTGAAGGCGCCGGTGCGCCGCTCCTCGACCATCCGGACGATCCACGGCGCGAGGTCGCGGGCGTCGATGAACTGGACGATCCGCCCCGGCGGGCCGGGCGCGAGGATCTCGCCGCCGCGGTCGACGCGCGCGGGCCAGTAGGTGAACCGGTCGGTCGGGTCGTGGGGCCCGACGATGAGGCCCGGCCGCACGATCAGCGCGCCGGCCGGAAACGCCGCGGCGACGATTCGCTCGCACTCGGCCTTGCGCGCGCCGTACGTCTCCATGTCGTCGTCGCCCATCGTGGGCTCGTACTCGAGCACCGGTGCGGACTCGTCGATCCCCGTTCGACTGAAATCGCGGTAGGCCGAGATGCTCGACACGAACGTGTAGTGCTCGATCCCCTCGAGCGCGTTCGTGGTGCTCTGCACCTGGCGCGGGATCCGTGCGGGGACGTCGATCGCCGCGTCCCACCGTCGCCCACGGAGCGGCGCGAGGTCGCCGTCTCGGTCGCCGACGAGCTTCTCCACCTCCGGGAAGAGCTCCGGGTTCGTCCGGCCCCGGTTGAAGAGCGTGACGTCGTGCCCGCCCGCGAGCGCAGCCTCGACGACGTGCCGGCCGAGGAATCCCGTGCCGCCGAGGACGAGGAGCTTCACAGCTCGGCGAGCGCCGCGAGCAGCCGGTCGACCTCCTCGGCCGTGTTGTAGTGGACGATGCCGGCCCGAACGGCGCCGCCGTCCTCAAGGCCGAGCCGCTTCATCACCTCGAGGGCGTAGTAGTTCCCGTGCCAGACGGCCACGTCTCGCTTGCCGAGGAACGTCGCCGCGTCGCGGGTCGACCGGCCCTCGACCGTGAACGCGAAGGTCGGCACGCGATCCTGCATCGTCGGGAGCCCGTAGAGACGGCAGCTCTCCGGCAGGCCGGCGAGGAAGCGCTCGCCGAGCTCCCGCTCCCACGCCTGGATCGCGTCCCAGCCGAGCGACTGGAAGTAGTCGACCGCGGCGACGAAGCCGGCCAGCAGCTCGTGCGGCAGCGTCCCGGTCTCGTAGCGGTGGCCGAGCGGCTCGTTCGGCGCGGGACGTACCTTGTACGGCCGCCACCGCTCGAGCAGCTCGGCGCGGCCGAAGGCGAGCCCGAGGTGCGGCCCGCAGAACTTGTACGGGGAGCAGACGAGGACGTCGACCCCCGCCTCGGCGACGTCGATCGGGCCGTGCGGCGCGTAGTGGACCGCGTCGACCCAGGCGAGCGCGCCGGCCTCGTGGGCGAGCTGGGCGATGCGCGCGACCTCGGTGATCGTGCCGACTGCGTTCGAGGCCCATGGGTAGGCGACGACGCGCGTACGGTCACCGAGCTGCCGCTCGAGGTCGCCGAGGTCGAGGGTGCAGTCCTCGCGGATGTCGACGAAGCGCACGACGAGGCCGCGGTCGTGGGCGAGCTCGAGCCACGGTGCGACGTTCGCGTCGTGGTCGAGCCGCGTCACGACGACCTCGTCGCCCGCCTGCCACCCGCGGGCCGCCGCCCGCGTGAGCGCGAAGTTGAGCGTCGTCATGTTCGCGCCGAAGGTGACCTCCTCGGCGGAGCAGCCGAGCCAGCCGGCCCCGGCGAGACGCGCGCCCGCGATCAGCGCTTCTGTCGCACGGCTCGTCTCGTACTCGCCGCCGACGTTCGCGTTCGACTTGCGCAGGTAGCGCGCGATCGCCTCGATCACCTCGTCGGGAACCTGCGTCCCGCCCGGCCCGTCGAAGAAGGCGAGCGGCGAGCGGAGCGCCGAGAACCGCTTGCGCACCGCCTCGACGTCGAAGGCGACCGTGCTCATGGTCGAGAAGCTACCTCACGTCCGTCACGCGCCAGCGGTAGACCGGGCTCGGTCGCAACGAGGCGCCGACGAAGCAGTCCCGTTCCGCCCTCGTCAGGAGCTCCCGGAGCTCCTCGGCCGGAGGAGCCGGCTCCAGCTCGACGTCGAGCTCGACCTCGAGCTCGACGAAGGCATAGCGCCCGTCCTCCTCGCGTTTCGTCACGCGGCCGGCGGCCCTGGCGGCGGCGCGAAAGTCGGCCCCGACGAGCTGAACGTGGAAGCGGAGGCTCTCGATCGTGCAGCGGGCGAGTCCGGCGAGGACGAGGTGCTCCGGGGTCCAAGCCGCCTCCAGATCGAGGGCCGCTCCACCCTCTGCCGTGACGCGGCCGGCCGCGTCCTGGGCGATCGCGTACCGGAACTCCTTGGCCCTCGCCACCGCCGGGCCGGCCTAGCGCGGGTAGATGAAGTTGTTGACGAACCCGTCGAGAGTCTCGACGGTCTGAAACGAATCGAGCAAGAACCAGGCGCGGCGCATGCCGGGAGTTCCGTCGAAGGTGACGTCGTGCGCGCCGGCGACGTGGTCGAGGATCAGCCGGCTCACGTCGTCGAGCCCGAGGTCGTCGAAGTCGGCGAAGCACTTGAACTGAACGCCAAGCGCGCGGGCGTAGCGGAGCTTGGCGGCCGCGACGACCTGATCGGTTGCGACGACTACCGGTTGTCCTGAGACTCTAATCGCCGACAGGAAGAGGGAGTGCGATGTCCGGCGACGAACCTAGTGTCCGTACCGTGCGACGGTTGCGATCCTTGAGCGAAGCGGAGTGCTACGCCCGTTGCTACGGCGCAGGTGACACCGTCCGGATCGTGCGTGTGACGCGGCGCCGGCATCACGTCCGGATGTCGGGCGAAGAGCTCCGGCGCCTGTTCGAGCTCCGGCTCGACCTGCGCGAGCCCGAAGCGGCCTGACGAGCGCCGTCCCGGACGTCCTCGCGGCCGATCTCCGGGTGGTCTTCTGCGGGATCAACCCCGGTCGGGTGTCGGCCGCTGCGGCCGCGCACTTCGCGAATCCGCGCAACGACTTCTGGCGCCTGCTGCACGAGGCGGGCTTCACGCCCCGCCTTCTGCGACCGGACCAGCAGTTCGAGGCGCTCGCGCACGGGATCGGCTTGACGAACGCCGCCTTCCGGACGACGCCGGGGTCCGGCGACCTCCGGCGGGCGGATTTCGCCGATTCGCCGGCGCGGCTCGAGCGCCTCGCGCGCGAGCTGAGGCCCGAGTGGCTCGCCTTCGTCGGCAAGGAGGCCTATCGAGGCGCTTTCCGCCAGCGCCCGGAGCTCGGCCTCCAGGAGCGGCGACTCTGCGAGACTCGCCTCTTCGTGCTTCCCTCGACCTCGCCGGCGAACGCGGCCGTGCCCTATGCCGAGCGGCTCCGCTGGTTTCGCGAGCTGCGGCGGCGGAGCGCCGCCTAGCTTTCAGCGGCCGCGGGGCCTCGAGCTCTGCTCGGCCCTTGGCCACGAGCTCTCTGAGCTTTCGAGTGAGCACCTCGCCGCGGTAGATGCCCATCTCCTCCGGCACGAATGCCCATGGTGGCTGAGCCAGACGGGATGGGCAAGATGGCCGAACCAGGCACGTCAGTCGCGCCAGCGGTTTGTAATCGGCGTCCTGCGGTCGCGGCCGAACGCCTTCGGGCGCAGCTTCACTCCGGGGGGCGCCTGCCGGCGCTTGTACTCGGCCCGGTCGATCATCGCAATCGCGCGCTCGACGACGTCCGGATCGAAGCCGTCGCTCGCCAGCTCCTCGCGTGACCGGTCCTGCTCGACGTACGCCTCGAGGACGCGGTCGAGCGCGGGGTAGGGAGGGAGCGAGTCCTCGTCGAGCTGGTCGGCGCGGAGCTCGGCGCTCGGAGCCCGTTCGAGAATGCTCTGCGGGACCACCTCACGGCCGGCGCGCTCGTTCAGGTGCCGCGCCAGCCGGAACACGTCCGTCTTGAACACGTCCTTGAGGAGCGCGAAGCCGCCGGCCATGTCGCCGTAGAGCGTGGCGTACCCGACCGAGAGCTCTGACTTGTTCCCCGTCGCCACGAGCAGCCAGCCGAACTTGTTCGACAGGGCCATCAGCAGCACACCGCGGGTCCGCGCCTGGACGTTCTCCTCCGTGAGATCCGGCTCGCGCTCGCCGAAGACCGGCGCGAGCGCCTCCCGAAACTCCTCGACGATGGGCTCGATAGGGAGCTCCCTGAACGGGCAGCCGAGATCCTCGGCGAGCCGCCGCGCATCCGCGCGTGTCGCCTCGGAGGAGAACTGCGAAGGCATCGACACGCAATGGACGCGCTCCGGCCCGAGCGCCTCCACCGCGAGGGCCGCGACGAGCGCCGAGTCGATGCCGCCCGAAACCCCGACGAGGACGTCGCTGAAATCGTTCTTCTGGACGTAGTCGCGGAGACCCAGCTCCAGGGCGAGGCGCATCTGCTCCAGATCGTCGAGCGGCTCGGCGATCACGGGCTCCACGTGCTTGCCGTTCGGCGAGGGCCGCGGCGAGCCGACGTGGACGACGGCGGCGTGGGGAATCCCGCGCTCGCGCGCGAGAGCGCGCCGGCGGACGTCGCGGAGCCGCCGGGCGACGACCTCGGCCGGGTCGACGTCGACCAGCAGCAGGCACTCCTCGAACCCCGGAGCGCGCGCGAGCACCGCCCCTTCGTCGTCCAGCACGAGCGAGTGCCCGTCGAAGATCAGCTCGTCCTGGCCGCCGACGCAGTTGCAGAACGCGAGGAAGCAGGCGTTGTCGCGCGCGCGGGTGACGAGCATCTCCTCGCGCTCGCGGTCCTTGCCGACGTGGAAGGGCGAGGCCGAGATGTTGGCGATCAGCTCCGCTCCGGCGAGCGCGAGGTCGGTCGCCGGCGGCCCCGGCTGCCAGATGTCCTCGCAGATCGTGGGGCCGACGAGCGTCCGCCCGTGCTCGAGCAGGAGCAGGTCCTCGCCGGGCGCGAAGTAGCGATCCTCGTCGAAGACGCCGTAGTTCGGCAGGAAGCGCTTGCGGTAGCGCGCCTTCACCTCGCCGCCCGCGCAGACCGCGCACGCGTTGAAGAGGTCGCGCTCGAGGAGCGGCCCGCCCACGAGCGCGACGACGTTCCGCGTCGCGCGCGCGATCTCGTTCAGCGTGCGCTCCGCCGCGCGGATGAAGCTCGGCCGCAGCAGCAGGTCCTCCGGCGGATACCCCGTGACGACGAGCTCGGGGAAGAGGACGAGGTCGGCACCGGCGTTCTTCGCTTCGTCGAGCCGCCCGAGTATCCGGTCGCGGTTGCCGTCGAGGTCGCCGACGACCGAGTTCATCTGCGCGAGCGCGAGCCTCATCGTCCTCCAGTTTTCGACTCAGAGTCTAAAACCACTGTAGCAGCGGGGCTAGCGCTGCAGTCGGATCGCGTTCAGGTCGTTCTCGCGGATCTCGTCCGCGCGCCGGATCAGGTCGTCGACGTCGTCGTGCTCGGCGTGGATGTACCGCCCCGACAGCGAGTCGGCGCGACCTGACGCCAACGCGCGGACGAGCTGCGGCGCGAGCTCCGGCGGCGTCCACGGCGCGCCGTCCGGCGCGGCTTTCGTCATCTCGGTTCGCACGAGACCCGGGCTGATCACGAAGACCGGGATGCCATGGGGCTCCAGCTGCTCCGCAAGCACGTTTCCGAAGCGCCAGACGGCGGCCTTGCTCGCCGAGTACGCCGTGCTGCCGGAGTGCGGAAGATACGCCGCGCCGCTGCCGGTGATCACGATCCGGCCGCGGCCGCGTTCGATCATCCCCGGGATCATGGCCCGGCAGCAGAGGTAGACACCGAGGACGTTGACTTCGAAGACGTTCCGCCACTCCTCGGGCTCGACCTCCCACGCGCGCTGCTCGGGTGCGTTGCGCCCCGCGTTCGCGACGAGGAGGTCGATCTCGCCGACCTCGCGCACCCAGCGCTCGACGTCCTCGCGGCGCGAGACGTCTCCGACAAGTGCTATTCCGCCGATCTCCGCCGCGACGGCCTCGACCTCCTCCGCCGTGCGAGCGCTGACGGCGACGCGCATCCCGGCGTCGGCGAGCTCACGCGCGATTCCGGCGCCGATTCCGCGGCCGGCGCCCGTGACGAGCGCGACACCCTCGAGGCGCTCAGACGACACGCGAGATCTCCTCCAGCGCCTCCGGGTTCTCGAGCGACGAGAGGTCGCCCGGATCCTCGCCCAGAGCGCGCGCGCGGACGGCGCGGCGGACGATCTTCGCGCTGCGAGTCTTGGGGAGTGCGGTCACGAACAGGATTCTCTCAGGCCGGAAGGCCTTGCCGAGCTCATCCGTCACCGCTCCCGCCACCTCGCGCGCGAGCTCGGGCCCCGCGGTGACGCCCGGCTTCGGGACGCAGAAGATCCAGGCCACCTCGCCCTTGACCTCGTGCGGGACGCCGACCGCGGCCGCCTCGGCGACGTCCGCATGGCTCACCGCGGCCGACTCGAGCTCGGCCGGGCCGATTCGCTTGCCGGCGATGTTGAGCGTGTCGTCGGAGCGGCCGTGCAGGAACCAATAGCCGTCCTCGTCGACCGACGCCCAGTCGCCGTGCGTCCAGACGCCCGGGAAACGCCGCCAGTACGTCTCGAGGTAGCGCTCCGGGTCGCCCCAGATCCCGCGCGTCATCCCGGGCCACGGCCGGCGGCAGACGAGCTCGCCGACCTCGCCGCGCACCGCTTTGCCGTCGGGGCCGACCACGTCCATCGCCTGGCCGAGCGCCGGGAAGCCCAGCGCCACGGGCTTGATCGGCTCGACGATGCAGGTCGTCAGGAAGCAGGCGCCGACTTCGGTCCCTCCGGAGATGTTGACGATCGGAGCGCGGCCGCCGCCGACTCGTTCGAAGAGCCACAGGTACGGGTCGCGGTTCCAGGGCTCGCCGGTCGTCGTGAACGTCCGGAGCGAGGAGAGGTCGGCCGCCGGGTCACCCTTCGCGCGCAGCGCGCGGGCCAGGGTGGGCGAGATGCCGAGCATCGTCACCCGCTCCGACTCCACCAGCCGCCAGAGCCTGTCCTCGGGCCAGTCGGGCGCGCCCTCCGCGTAGACCACCGTCGCGCCCACGGCGCCGCCGCCCACCACCGTCCAGGGACCCATGATCCAGCCCATGTCGGTTGCGAAGTGGATCCGGTCGCCGGGACGGACGTCCGACTGGTAGGCGGTCTCGCGCGCGATCGAGACGAGGAAGCCGCCCTGCACGTGGAGAGCGCCCTTCGGCTTCCCGGTCGTCCCCGAGGTGTAGGCGAGCAGGTACGGGTGCTCCGAGTCGACCTGAAGCGGCGGGAGCTCGCCGGGGCCCAGGTCCGCGTCCCACTCCGCCGTCTCGCGCCGCCACACGACGACGTGCTCGACCATCGCCGCCTCGCGTCGGGCCTCCTCGATCGTCTCCAGCATCGGGACCCGCTTGCCCCGGCGAAGCGACCAGTCGGCGGTGACGACAACCTTTGCGCCGGAGTCCTGGAGCCGCTGGGCGATCGCCGGCGCGGCGAAGCCGGAGAAGATGGGAACTTGCACCGCTCCCACGTGCGCGCGCGCGTGTGAGGCGATTGCGACCTCCGGGCACATCGGCATGTAGAACGCGACCCGGTCGCCGGCCTCGACTCCGAGCCCGACGAGGGCCTCCGCGAGCCGCGTCACGGCGCGCGACATCTCCGCCCAGGTCAGCTCGCGCCGCTCGCCGTCCTCCCCGAGGAAGACGGCCGCGCGCGCGTCCGGCGTACGTTCCGCCCAGCTGTGGACGCAGCTCCGGGCGAGGTTGAGCTTGCCGCCGACGAACCAGCGCGCCCACTCGATCCCGTCGGTCGTGTCGAGGACGCGCTCCCACGGCTCGGAGAACTCGAGGCCCAGGTCCTCGACGACCGCGGGCCAGAACCGCCCGGGCTCCTCGATCGACACGCGGTGCAGCTCGTGGTAGTCGGCACACCCGAGCAGCCGAGCGAGCCTGTTCACGTTTGCCGTCTCTACGATCTCGGGAGTCGGTACCCAGACGAAATCCGGCACGGCCGGAACATTACGGCCGGCATCGACGTTCGAGGAGGACTATGAGGGCCAGGCTCTTCGCTCCCGAGAACCGCAAGTGGTGGACGCTCGCCGCGGTGGCGTTCGGCCTCTTCATGATCATGCTCGACAACACCGTCGTGAACGTCGCGCTGCCGTCGATGCAGCGGGCGCTCAAGATCGACCGTGCGGAGCTCGAATGGGTCGTGAACGCCTACGCGCTCACCTTCGGCGTCCTCTTGCTCACCGGCGGGAAGCTGGCCGACCTCCTCGGCCGCCGCGCGATCTTCATCAGCGGCCTCGTGATCTTCACCGCGTCGTCCCTCGCCTGCGGCCTCGCCAACGGCCCCGAGGTTCTGATCGCCGCGCGCACCGTCCAGGGCATCGGGGCCGCGCTCATGAACCCGGCCACGCTCTCGATCATCACGGCGACGTTCCCGCCGCGCCAGCGCGGGATGGCGATCGGCATCTGGGCCGGCGTCTCGGCGATGGCGCTCGCGATCGGCCCGCTCGTGGGCGGCGTGCTGACCGAGAAGATCAGCTGGGGCTGGATCTTCTTCATCAACGTCCCGATCGGCGTCGTCGGGATCATCGCCGCGCGGCTCTTCATCGACGAGACCCGCGACACCTCCCGGGAGCAGCGGCTCGACCTGCCGGGCCTTGTCTCCTCA
>Ga0209577_10005220_pt1 | contig 12134 bp, 9 predicted proteins | sample GraSoiAngelo_109_FD_185874 | JGI IMG/M metagenome (GOLD analysis project Ga0209577, IMG submission 185874) | Grasslands soil microbial communities from the Angelo Coastal Reserve, California, USA - 14_0903_12_20cm (SPAdes) (version 2) | ecosystem: Environmental > Terrestrial > Soil > Grasslands ... | reverse complement strand
TGCGCGCGAGGTGGCGACCGCGCTGAGCTACGCCCACAGCCAGGACGTGGTGCACCGGGACATCAAGCCAGAGAACATCCTGTTATCCGGCGGCGAGGCGGTCGTCGCGGATTTCGGGATCGCCCGGGCGATCGTGGCGGCGGGCGCGGAGACGCTGACAGATACCGGACTCGCGGTGGGCACGCCCGGGTACATGAGCCCGGAGCAGGCGACGGGTGCAATGCAGCTCGACGGGCGGAGCGACGTCTACAGCCTGGGGTGCGTGCTGTACGAGATGTTGGCGGGGCACCCGCCGTTCCTCGGCACCACAGCGCAGGAAGTCCTGGCGCGGCACTCGCTCGATGCGGTGCCGCCGCTCCGCACGATCCGCCCCGAACTGCCCCCGGCTCTGGAGCGTGCCGTGCTCAAGGCACTGGCGAAGTCGCCAGCGGACCGGTTTGCTACGGCGGCGGCCTTCAGCGAGGCACTGACGCGGGCCGGGGCTCCACCGGCATTTGCGAGGCGGGCCGCTCGCCCGACCTTGTTCGTCGCGGCTGGTGTCGCCGCACTCGTGGCCGGATACGTGCTCCTGACGCGCCGGTCCGGCTCATCCGACGGGCCGGGCCCATCCATCGCGGTCCTGCCGTTCAAGAACATCGGTGGCGATGTGAGCAACGAGCCCTTCAGTGACGGGATGACTGACGAGATCACCACCGCGCTGGGCAAGGTCGACGGACTGCGCGTAGCGGCCCGATCCGTGGTGTTCCGCTTCAAAGGGAAGAATGTCGTCCCTGAAGAGACCGGGAAGCAGCTCCACGTTCTCTATGTACTGGACGGCGGCGTCCGGATGGGGGGAAACCGGCGACGGGTCAGCGCGCAGCTCATCAACGTGGCGGGGGGCAACGAGGTGTGGTCCGAAGAATACGATCGAGACGCCCGGGACCGGGACGTGTTCGCCGTCCAGGACGAAATCACGCGGGCGATCGTCGCCGCGCTCCGCGTGCACCTGTCTGGCGCCGCGAGCGCCGCCTTGGCGAAGCACGCTACCGTGAGCCCCGAGGCCCACGACCTCTACCTGCAGGGTCGCTACTTCTTCGCGAAGCGTGACTCGGCTAGCCTCAGAAAAGCCCAAGAGTACTTTGAGAGTGCGATACACAAGGACTCCACGTATGCGCTGGCCTGGTCGGGGCTGAGTGACGCGTACAGTCACATTGGGGTGTTTGGCTACGTCCCACCGCGGGCCGTTTATGCCAAGGCCAAGGCCGCCGCCCTGCGGGCGCTCGCGTTGGACAGCACGCTCGCGGGAGCCCACACCTCCCTTGGGTTTATCGCGCTGTTTTACGACTGGGACTGGCCGACGGCCGGCCGGCAGTTCGATCGGGCGCTGGCCCTCGATCCCCGCTATCCCGATGCGCACCTGTTCCACGGGTGGTACTTCGTGGCAACCAACCGAATCGACGACGCCATACGCGAGGTCCAGGCCGCCGTTAACCTCGATCCCTTCTCTTCCGTCAACAACGCCCGCCTGGCATCGATGTTGTTCCTGGCGCGCCGCTACGATGAAGCGCTTGCCCAGTCCCGTCGGGTCCTCGAGCTGGACTCCCTTTTTCAAGGGCCCGCGGCACGCGGGGACCTTGCCCGAGCGTACCTATGGCTGGGTCGGTGCGCCGAGTCGGTAGCCGCGCTAGAAGGCAGGCCGGTATTTGCCGCCGTCGTGAACGGAGGTCTCCTCGGCTACGCGTACGCGAGGTGCGGGCGCCGGGCGCAGGCGTTGGCGGAGCTGGACCGCCTCGGCGCTGTAGCGAGGCAAGGTCGGTTCGTGTCGCACTACGCACTCGCCATGATCCACGCCGGCCTGGGCGACAACGAGCGGGCGCTCGCGGAGCTCGACAGCGCCTATATGGAGCGCGCGTGGGCGATGTTCACACTGAGGGTCGACCCCGCCTTCGACGGCCTGCGCGCCGATCCCCGGTTTAGCCGCCTCCTCAAGAAGGTGGGGTTGGTCTCCTGAGGATCGTGGGATCGGAATCCGATGGCTGAGCTGCTCGCCCGCCTGCGCGGCGCTCTGGCCGATCGTTACGCGATCGACCGGGAGCTGGGCCACGGCGGCACGGCGACGGTCTATCTGGCCCACGACCTGAAACACGGCCGCTCCGTCGCGATCAAGGTGCTTCGTCCCGAGCTGGCGGCCGCCCTCGGGGCCGAGCGCTTCCTCCGCGAGATCGAGATCGCCGCGCGCCTCACCCATCCCCATATCCTCCCGTTGCACGACTCCGGCGAGGCAAAGGGGTTCCTCTACTATGTGATGCCATTCGTAGACGGTGAATCGCTGCGGGACCGGCTGAGGCGCGAGCAGCAGCTGCCCATCGAGGAAGCCGTGAGGATTGCCCGCGAGGTGGCGACCGCCCTGAGCCACGCCCACAGCCATGATGTGGTGCACCGGGACATCAAGCCGGAGAACATTCTGTTATCTGGCGGGGAGGCGGTCGTGGCGGATTTCGGGATCGCCCGCGCGATCGTGGCGGCGGGCGCGGAGACGCTGACGGACACCGGCCTCGCGGTGGGCACGCCCGGGTACATGAGCCCGGAGCAGGCGACGGGCGCAGAGCACCTCGACGGGCGGAGCGATGTCTACAGCCTGGGGTGCGTGCTGTACGAGATGTTGGCGGGGCACCCGCCGTTCCTCGGCACCACGGCGCAGGAAGTCCTAGCGCGGCACTCGCTCGATGCAGTGCCGCCGCTCCGCACGATCCGCCCCGAACTGCCCCCGGCTCTGGAGCGTGCCGTGCTCAAGGCACTGGCGAAGTCGCCAGCGGACCGGTTTGCTACGGCGGCGGCCTTCAGCGAGGCGCTCACCCGAGCAGGCGCTCCACCGTCGGTGGCAAGACGCGCCAGGCGCGGGATCGTGCTCGTCGCGGCCGGTGTCGCCGCGCTGGTGGCCGGATACGCGCTCCTGTCCCGCCGGCCCGTTGCCGGCTCGACCGGCGAACCGGCCCGTTCCGTCGCGGTGCTGCCGTTCGTCAACATCGGCGCGGACCCCGCGAACGAGCCCTTCAGCGACGGGATGTCCGAGGAGCTCATGACCGCGCTGGCCGGGGTGGAAGGGCTCCGAGTGGCCGCCCGAACGTCGGCGTTCACGTTCAAAGGTAAGACCGTCGATGCCCGGGAAATCGGGAGGAAGCTCGCGGTCGGGTATGTGCTAGCGGGAGGCGTCCGGAGGGCAGGAGACCGGATGCGGGTGAGCGTCCAGCTGATCAATGCGAAGACCGGCTACCATCTCTGGTCGGACGAGTACGACCGCGATGCCCGGGACGTATTCGCCGTGCAGGATGAGATCGCGCGGGCGATCGTCGGGGCGCTGGCCGTCAGGCTTTCGGGAGCGGCGAGTGGCTCACTGGTGAAGCGCTCGACCGGAAGCCCGGAGGCCCACGACCTCTACCTCCAGGGGCGCTACTTCTTCGCGCGGCGTGACTCGGCCAGCCTCCGGAAGGCCCAGGCCTATTTTGAGCAGGCGATTCAGAAAGACTCATCCTACGCGCTAGCATGGGCGGGGCTGAGTGACGCGTACAGTCACCGCGCGGTGTTTGGCTACGTTCCCCCGGGCAGCATGTATGCTAAGGCCAAAGCAGCCGTCCTGCGGGCGCTCGCGCTCGACAGCACTAGCGCCGAAGCGCACACCTCTCTGGCGTTCATCACACTGTTCTTCGATTGGGATTGGCGAACGGCGGGGCGGGAGCTCGATCGCGCGCTAGCACTCGATCCTCGCTATCCGGATGCGCATCTGTTCCACGGATGGTACTTCGTGGCAACCAACAGGCTCGACGACGCCGTGAGTGAGCTCCAGTCGGCCGTCAAACTGGATCCGTTCTCCATCGTCAACAACGCGAGACTGGCCTCGATGTTGTTCTATTCGCGCCGCTACAATGAGGCAGTTGCCCAGTCCCGTCAGGTCCTCGAGCTAAACTTGGGTTTCCTTCAAGGACGCGCGGAACTCGCTCGGGCGGACCTACAATTAGGTCGTTGCGTCGAAGCCCTGGCTGAATTCGAACAAGTGGGGGTGATGACCGGGGCTGCTTTCCGAGGCCTTTTAGGGTACGCCTACGCGAGGTGCGGGCACCGAGCGCAGGCGTTTGCCGAGCTGAGCCATCTCGAGACCGAGCAGAAGCAGGGTCAGGTCGTGTCGCATTACGATGTCGCGATGATATACGCCGGGCTGGGCGACACCGACAGAGCGTTCGCAGAGCTGGATAGTGCCTACACAGAGCGCCCGTGGGCCATGTTTGTCCTGAGAGTGGACCCCGCGTTCGACGGCCTGCGTGCTGATCCACGGTTCGGCCGCCTCGTCAAGAAGGTCGGCCTGGAGCCGTGATGCTCACGCCCTAGTCCCTAAGAACCGGCGTCCATCCAGATGACTCCTCGATGACTCTCGGCTGACCGCGGACTGACCGGCCTTTCTTAACCTGCCTTTAGGTCCGTTCACCTAGAGGAGGTTCTATGCATCGCTTTCCGCTCCCCGCGCTGCGCGCCTGCACCACGTGCGCCGTGCTGCTGGTCGGCTGCCAGTCCCCGGTCGCACCGGTTCAGTCACCGGCGACGCGGCCGCCGGCCCAGCCGACGCAGCCGACGCTCTCGTTTGAGATCGGCGGTCCGTCCCGGATCGATACCAACGGGCCCTTCAGCTGGGTGGCATTCGCATTCGGCGGATCCGGTCAATACCAATACCGGTGGGAAGTAACGCGCCAGGGGGAGCAGCAACCCACCACGACGACTAGTGAGCGAGGGTTGTCGCTCCTCGTCACAGACAGCGACGGAGACATGGTGTTGCGGTTGACGGTGACGTCCGGCAATCAGACGAGGGTCGAGAGCTTGGCAGTGAGGAATTGCATTGGTGGATGTAAGTGACGCAGGTCCGTCGACTCGTCAACCGGGCGCAGCGCCGGCTCGCAGCTGCTCGATCATTCTCACTACGCTGGCGTCCGGGGGAAGATCGAGCTCGGTCCGAAGCAGGTCTGCATGCTGCTGGGCGCACCGAACTGCCGCCGCCCGATCGCCGATCGCCACCCACGCCTTGGCCAGGCGCAGCACCGTGTCCGTATCGTAGGGTTTCAATTCGGCGGCGCGGCGCCACCACTCCACCGCCTGGTGCTGTGTCGCAGCCGCCGCCGCGAGCAGGCCGAAAGCCTGGGCACATCGTTCCGCGAGGCGGCTGCGCTGGTCGTCAACCCACCGCTCGAACCCGGGCGCCCCCCGCAGAAAGAAGCCGTCGAGAAACGAGCCCGCGTATAGCCGTATGGCCACCTCGTGGGCACCCGCGTCGAGGGCGTCCTCAAAATCCCACACATCGGTTGTGATCACTGCCCGATTGAGACGGAGCGTCTTCTTGCCGAGGAACAGGTCCCCGCTGCCGAGGTGGCGTCGCTGGAAATAGACCAGCTGGTTCAACCCGTGGCGCGCCCGCGCGGTGTCGCTCTCGGGCCAGAGATAGGCTTGGACTTTGTCGCGGTTCAGCCCCCGTTCACGCGAGACGGCAAGCAGCGCAAGGAGGGCCAGCCGACGGCGTCGGGTTGCCGACCCGGTCGTCGCGTGACCACCCACCAGAAGGTTCAGGCCGCCAAACGTCAGCAGACGAAGCTGCTCCATCAGAAGCGGTGCGAATACCCCAGGAAGACCACCGCCTTCGCGAAATCCCCCCCACCGCCCGGCTTGCCCCCTTGCCACTCGAGCGTGTTCCGTAGGCGGTTGGCGTGCACTCTGACGGGTACGCTCAGCGTGAACGCTTCTCGGCCCCGCGCGACGGCCACCCCCGGATCGACGAAGATGACGTAGCCCGGCTGCCGGAAGCCGTTGTCTCCGCCGCCCACGAGATCGTGGACCGGCAGCCCGTCGATCCGACCTCCGAGGCTCACCGAAATGCCCTCATCCGGCCACAGCGCATACGCGAGCCCGAGCCGTCCCGAATAGATATCCGGCACCGACCAGGACGAGTCGCCCGGGAATCTCGCTGCTACGCCGCTGACCGCACGTGGGCTGAGGAGGTAGGAGCCCGAGACGTATGCAAAGGCCCTGGAGAACACTTTCCGATAGGCCTGCGCCTGCAAGATGATCCCCCAACCCCCATCCCCGGGCTCGATGCCCTGGTGAGCCGTGAACGGCACTGAACCGGTGGCCGTGTAGTACGGGCTGCTCACCGTATTGCTCCCGGTGGGGGCCTTGACACCGACGCCGAGCGCAACGTTTCCCTCCGAGTGTGTCGCCGGGTTCTGGAGCCACACACTGCCGACCAAGCTCACGTCACCCGCGCCGGAAGACGATTGGGTGTGCCGAAGCCCATCGGGCCATATCTTCGCCGAGAACCGGCCGCTGATGAAGGGGACGGTCAGGGCTAGGTTGAATCGCTCGGTGACGGCGAACATGGCGGTGAGATCCACTGTGTGGATCGCGAAGTTCAACGGCTCGCCGCCCGGCGCCAGATCAGGACGGCTCTGGGCACCCACGAACCAATCGTCGGCCGCCAGGCGGCGGTATCCGACGCTTAACTGCCATCCGTGGCGCTTCAGGTACTGGAACGACTCACCTTGTCCGCCCAAACTGGGCGTTGAGAAGCGTATCGGCTCTCAGCCCTGCGCGAACGACTGTCTCGGAATGCCAAGGAGCCCGGCCGCGATCGCCAGCCCAGCTACTGTGTGATGCATCCGCACCAATGATGAGAATTGCATCTTGAGCCTCCCTATCGTGCCGGTAGAATTGCGGCGAGACCCCGCTCGAGCGTCTCTTTGGTGATGGGGCCGGGGTTGACCACGCGGACGACGCCGTCGGACCCGATAAACACCGACGTCGGCACACCGATCAAGGCGTACAGCCTGCGCACCCGGCCCTTGTCGTCGAGCAGCACCGGAAACGGCATCTGAAACTCGGCGACGAACTTGCGGACGTCTTTCATCCCCTCCTGATCCGTCAAATTGATCGCCAGCACCTCGAGCCCAGTCTCCTTGTGCGCCTGGTACGCCGCGACGATGTCCAGCATCTCGCTGCGACACGGTTTGCACCAGGATGCCCAGAAGTTGATGAGCACAGGGCGGCCCGCGTAATCTGACAAGCTCGCTCCGGGACCGGCGAGCGTCTTCAATGTGAATTGGGGGGCCGTGAGTCCCGTGCGGTTACCGGTCTCGAGCGGCGGCGGTGCGGTCCGGTGGAGGTCCACCGGCGTCTGCGCGGGGAGTGGCGCGGCGGCGATGCCGAGCACCACCACGCTGGTCGGGATGAGCCACGAGCCCAGTACCATTTCCTGCGCCCCCTCGTTCTGCACGCCGCACGGCGGAGACACAGAGGCTGAACCGCCAACTCCAAATCGAGCGTTTCAAGTTGGACCAGCGGCCCAGTCCCGTCAAGAGGTAAGGTCGGTGCGAGAGGTCAACTGGCAGTCATTTTCTGGTCATCCGACGGCACGCCCCTACAACAATCCCGCTTCCGCAAAGCTCACATAGCGATCGCCCCCCACGATCACGTGGTCGTACACCGGCAGGTCGAGCAGCCGCCCGGCGTCGACCAGCTGCCGCGTCACCGCCCGGTCGTCCACCGAGGGCGTCGGGTCGCCGCTCGGGTGGTTATGGACGACGATGATGCCGGCCGCAGCCTCCGCGATGGCTGCCCGGAACACCTCGCGCGGATGGACGAGCGAGCTGTTCAGGATCCCCCGCGTGATCAGCCGATCGCCCAAGATCTGGCTCTGGCTCCCTAACGCAAGCACGTGGAACTCCTCGACCGCCAGATCGCGCAGTCGCCCGGCATACACACGCTGCACATCCGCGGGCCCGCGGATCCGCTCGGGCGGGGGCTCCGCCTCAGCGTCGACCCGCCGCCCCAGCTCCAGCGCGGCCGCCACGCGCGCGGCCTTGCCGCGGCCCACGCCCGGGATGCGCGCCAATTCGGCGAGCGGGCGGCCGCCCAGCCGGCGGAGCGAGCCGTCCACCAGGGCGAGCAGCTCGCCAGCGACCAGCAGCGCATCCCGCCCGGCGCACCCCGTCCCGAGGAGAATCGCCAGGAGCTCCTGCCCCGTCAGCGCGGCCGGGCCCACCGCCCAGAGCCGCTCGCGGGGGCGGTCGTGCTCGGGGTGCTCGGCGAGGCGCAGCGGCATGAGGGGAAACGTAGGTGCCGACTGGAAATATCCAGCACCGGAAAATTGCGAACTTGCCCTAACGCGCCTTCAATCCACCATTCACATCGCCGCCCCGTGGCACTTCTTGAACTTCTTGCCGCTGCCGCAGGGACACGGGTCGTTGCGGCCCACTCCCGCGTAGGGACTGCGGGCGAAGGCAGGCTCCGGCATGGCCGGCCGCGGCCCACGCGTGGGCGCCGGCTCGCTCGACGTGATCAAGCCGTCCGCCGCGGGCTTGGTCGCCACGACCGGCGTAGAGCGGCGTCCCCCTCCGCCCCCCGGCTGCCCACCTGCCGGCCCGGTCAGGGTGCGCGCCGGCGAGCGCAGCGACGTGGGCGGGGCGCCGCCCGGGACCGCGATCTCGATCGGCATGTTGCGCCACCAGTCCTTGAACCACCCCTCGGCGAACGTGTTCTCGACGTCGCTCATCAATCCCTTGAACATGTCGAACGCTTCGGTCTTGTACTCGACGAGAGGGTCCTTCTGCCCCCAGGAGCGGTAGTAAATGCCCTCGCGCAGCTGATCGAGGTCGTACAGGTGGTCCTTCCACTTTTCGTCGATCACGCCGAGCATGAAGCGCGACAAGGCCCGCTCCCCCAGACGCACGGATCCGGCCTGCGCGCCGAGCTGCGCCTCGACATCTTTTTCCATGCCCTTCAGGCTGGCGAGCTTCGCCTCGAACGCCTCGCGCGCCGCCTGCTGCACGGCCCGCACCAGATCGTCGCGGTTGTGAATCACCGTCGGATCGGTGACGCCGGGCACCGAGATCAGAAATTTCTGTAAGAACTCAGTCTCGATGAGCGGGCGGTCCCACTGGCCGGGGTCGTCGAACTCCGCGACGAGCCCGTCCGCGAGGCGCTCGACCGCCGCCTCGACCATACGCAAGGCTTCCGCTTTCAGCTCCTCGCCTCCCTCCAAGGCGAATAGCCGCAGCGAGTAGATCACCTCGCGCTGCTGGTTCATCACATCGTCGTACTCGAGGAGCTTCTTGCGGGCCTGGAAATGCTGCAGCTCGACGCGCTTCTGCGCCTGGCCGATGGCGCCCGTGACCCAGGGGTGGGTGATGACTTCCCCTTCCTCGGCGCCGGTGCGGTCCATCCAGCGGGCGATACGGTCGGACCCGAACAGCCGCATCAGGTCGTCCTCGAGCGAGAGGAAGAACACGCTCTGCCCGGGGTCGCCCTGGCGGCCCGACCGGCCGCGCAGCTGGCGGTCGATGCGGCGCGCTTCGTGCCGCTCGGTGCCGATGATCACGAGGCCGCAGGGTGGGTCCTCGTAGCAGCCCAGCTTGTTGATCTCGGGTTGCGTGAGATCGGGCCGTTCGACCTGCTGCCCGAACGCCGGCTCGTGCGACGTGATGCCGCACACTTGACACTTCTTCACGCCGGGGCCGAGCTTGATGTCGGTGCCGCGGCCGGCCATGTTGGTCGCGATGGTGATGGAGCCCGCCTGACCCGCTTGCGCCACGATCTCCGCTTCGCGCTGGTGCTGCTTGGCGTTCAGCACCTCGTGCTTCAAGCCGCGCCGCTTGATCATGCGGGACAGCGTCTCTGACACGTCGACGCTCACCGTGCCGACCAGCACCGGCAGCCCGCGCTGATGCTGCCGCTCGATCTCGTCCATGATCGCGTTGTACTTCTCGCGCCGCGTCTTGTAGATGAGGTCGTGCTTGTCGATGCGCCGCACCGGGCGGTTGGTGGGGATCACCATCACGTCGAGCTTGTAGATCTCCCAGAACTCCCGCTCCTCGGTCTCCGCTGTGCCGGTCATGCCGGCGAGCTTGTGGTACATGCGGAAGTAGTTCTGGATCGTGATGGTGGCGAGGGTCTGGTTCTCCTCCCGGACGGCCACGCCCTCCTTCGCCTCGACCGCCTGATGCAGCCCGTCCGACCAGCGACGCCCGTGCATGAGGCGGCCGGTGAATTCGTCGACGATGAGGACCTGCCCGTCCTGCACGACGTACTCCACGTCCTTGTCGTACAGCGCGTGGGCCTGCAGCAGCTTGTGGATGATGTGCAGCGTCTCGCTCTTCTGAGCGTATTCGGACTCCACGACACGCCGCCGCTCGACCTTCTCCTTGGCCGAGAGCGTCTCATCGTGATCGATCTCGTGCACCGCGTGCGAGATGTCGGGCACCACGAACAGCGTCGGGTCCTCCGGTGACATGGTCTCAACGCCCTTGTCGGTGAGATGGACCGAACGGCCCCGCTCATCCATCACGAAGTAGAGATCGTCCTCGACGTCCCGCATCTTCTGGTCGCGGGCCGGGAGCTTGCGGTCCGCCAGGCGGTCGAGCTCCACGCGCTGCACCTGGGACTTCACGCCCGTCTCCTGGAGCAGCTTCATGAGCTTCTTGTTCTTCGGCATCCCGAGCTGCGCCTTGTAGAGCAGCACGGCGGCGTCGTAGGTGGTCTTCTCGTCGGCGAGCAGCGGCTCGGCCCTCGCGATGAAATCGTTCACCACGGCCGTCTGCTTGCGCACCAGCTGGACGACCTGCGCGTTGTACAGGGCGTATTTCTCGTTCGACTCCGTGCCGACGGGGCCCGAGATGATGAGCGGGGTGCGCGCCTCATCGATCAGGATTGAGTCGACCTCGTCGATGATCGCGTAGGCGTGACCGCGCTGGGCGCGGTGGTCCGGCGAGATCACCATGTTGTCGCGCAGGTAATCGAAGCCGAACTCGTTGTTCGTGCCGTAGGTGATGTCGCACAGGTACGCCTGCCGCCGCTCCGGCGAGCCGGGCTCGGTATCGTCGATGCACCCGACCGTGAGGCCGAGCCACGTGAAGAGGTGCCCCATCCACTGCGAATCACGACGCGCGAGGTAGTTGTTGACCGTGACGAGGTGAGTCCCCCGCCCCGCGAGCGCGTTGAGGTACAGCGGCAGCGTGGCCACGAGGGTCTTGCCCTCGCCCGTGGCCATCTCGGCGATCCGGCCCTGGTGCAGCACGATGCCGCCGATCAGCTGGACGTCGTAGGGGACCATGTCCCACGTGAGCTCGTGCGCCGTCACGACCACCTTGCTGCCGAGCAGCCGCCGGCACGCTTCGCGGACCGTGGCGAATGCTTCCGGGAGGAGCTCGTCCAGCGCGTGCTGCACCGCGGTGGCGAGCGCCTGCTCCGCCTTGCCGAGCTGATCGGACAGGCGCAGCCGCTCCTCGGCGTCGGGGCAGTCGTGCTTGGCCCGCCGCAGCCGCTCCACTTCCGCCGCGAGCGCCCCGGTGCCCTCCGCAATACGGGCGCGGAACTTGGGCGTCTGAGCCTGGAGGTCGGCGTCGGACAGATCCTTGAGCCGCACTTCGTGGCCGTGGATCGCGTCGACCACCGGTTGAATCCGCTTGAGCTCGCGCTGGAAGCGCGTGCCGACGAGCTTGGTGACGAGCTGTTTGAACATCAGTCCTCTAACGATACAACCCGCGCGCGGCGATGTAGTCGCGCACCGCGTCGGGCACCAGATACCGGATGGACCGGCCGCGCCCCACCCGCTCCCGCACCAGCGTGGCCGAGATCCCTACGCTCGGCACCTCGAGCACGCGCCCGATCAGCGGGTGGCACGGCACGGCGGCACCGGGGCGCGCGAACACGGCCAGCTCGGCGAGCCCCGGGAGCGCCTCGACCTCGTGCCAGCTCGAGAGCTCCTGCGCCGCGTCCGCCCCCAGGAGTAACGTGAAACGGTTCCCCGGCTCGCGCCGCGCCAGCGCCTGGAGCGTCCGGACCGTGTAGGACGGCGGGGGAAGCGTGAGCTCGATGCGTTCGACGGCGAGCCGTGGATTGCCCGCGACGGCGAGGTCGAGCATCTCGGCGCGCTGCTCGGGCGTCGCGCCATGCGCGGCCCGCTTGAACGGCTGTTCGCGCGCCGGCACGAACCGCACAGTCGTGCCGAGTTGCTCGGCCGCCGCCTCCGCCACGATGAGATGCCCGAGGTGCACCGGGTCGAATGAGCCGCCGAACAGGACCTCCACGCGGGCTCAGGACGGTGCGGGCGTAGACGCCGTCCCGAC
>Ga0209577_10005219_pt1 | contig 12134 bp, 8 predicted proteins | sample GraSoiAngelo_109_FD_185874 | JGI IMG/M metagenome (GOLD analysis project Ga0209577, IMG submission 185874) | Grasslands soil microbial communities from the Angelo Coastal Reserve, California, USA - 14_0903_12_20cm (SPAdes) (version 2) | ecosystem: Environmental > Terrestrial > Soil > Grasslands ... | reverse complement strand
GTCAGCGCCCAGCTCGAAGTAAGGAAAACCGCGCCGCAAGTAGTCGTAAACAAACCGTAAGACTCCGAAAATAGTACGCCTTGTGTGCCAAAAACACCGAGGCGAATTGGAAAGGCGTTCGCTCCCCGTGGCGAACGCCTTTACTTTTTCGGCTCCTCGCTGGCATCGGCCCTGTCGGGTTGCATCCAGAGGTATGTTCATCCCGTTGATTTGATCTGATGAGCTGGCCGGAACTTTCGCTTAGATACCCGCGGCCAGACGTTGCCCCACACATGTGTTTCGCAACTGGCGTCAGCGTTGAATCGATTGCGATCCTACCGCACTATGTCGGATGAGCTTTGCTAGACGCGGGTCTCCGGGGTCAGATCGGCGGGAAAAGACTTTGGGACTCCATCCGACCGAGCGCCCCAGTTCTGGCACTCATGACGGCCGAGTGGTCACCGGCATCGTCTCGGTTTTTCTTGCAGTAATTGTCTGGATCGCTTTTGGCCGGGCGCTTAACCATGGGTTCGTAGGTTATGACGATCAGAATTATGTCCTCCGGAACCCACGAGTGACAAATGGTCTTACGCTAGACGGGATTCAATGGGCGTTCACCCACGTGCATGCCACTAACTGGCACCCGCTCACTACGATTTCGCACATGCTGGATTGCCAGTTGTATGGCTTGCAACCGTGGGGACATCATCTCACCAACATTTTACTCCATGCCACAGCGGCAATTCTACTTTTCTTCGCACTGCGCGAGCTGACAGCCAGCGGTGATGCTGTAGCCGGGATCGGTGATGCCGGCCGGGATCAACGATCCCGGCTGCAACGTGGCTCGCTTTGGCCGAGCGTGTTTGTAGCCGCAGTCTTTGCCGTTCATCCACTGCGCGTGGAGTCGGTCGCCTGGGTATCAGAGCGAAAAGATGTGCTCAGCGGCGTGTTCTTCATGTTGACCCTCTGGGCTTATGCCCGTTACGCGCGCAGCGATGGGCCTTCTCTTTTCCGCTATCTGATAGTTGTAGTTCTTTTCGCCTTGGGCCTGATGTGCAAGCCGACGTTGGTGACGCTCCCTTTTGTTCTGTTGCTGCTGGATTACTGGCCCCTGGGCAGAGTTCGGCCGTCTTCCTCCAGCCGTCGCGGGGAAACGGCGAGTGCGTGGTCGAGACGGAACACATGGTCGTGGTTGGTGATCGAAAAGGTTCCATTATTTGTGCTCTCAGCCGCGTCCAGCGTAGCGACCGTTCTGGCGCAGAAGCAAGCTTTGGATTTGAGCATTAAAGCGCCTCTCGAGGAGCGTCTTGGTAACGCTCTGATCTCTTACGTCGGGTACGTCGGCCAGATGATTTGGCCGGCGCACCTGGCGGTCTTGTATCCGTATCCCGAGGGTAATCTAGAAATCCCACAGGTGATTCTTGCGTTACTGCTCCTGCTAATGATTTCCGTCGCTTTTTTCCTGTGGCGTAAAAAGTATCCATTCCTGTTGATAGGGTGGCTTTGGTATTTGGGCATGCTGATCCCCATGATTGGAATTATCCAGGTCGGATCACAAGTGCGAGCCGACCGTTACACCTACCTGCCGCAGATTGGTTTGTATCTTTTGGTGGCTTGGGGCGGGATGGAATTGTTTCAGCGGTGGCGTCGCAGCCGCGAAATCCTGGCCGCCGCTGCCGTCCTTGTCATAATGGCGCTCACAACGCGCAGCTATTTACAGACTTCCTACTGGCGGGACACTGAAACACTATGGAGACATGCCATTGCCAGCACCTCAAACAATTACATCGCTCACACCAATCTTGCCCAGAATCTCACGCATTCCGGGCGATTTACTGAAGCGATCGCTGAGTGCCAAGAAGCTCTGAAAATCAAACCGGATTTTGCAGCAGCCCACAACAACCTCGGCGTTGCCTTACTGCGAAACAAACAGAGCGGTGACGGTGCTCTCGGACACGACGGAGCCGTTGACGAAGCGATTGAACACTACCGAAAGGCCTTGCAAATCAACCCCGACTTCACGCAGGCCCACAAAAATCTTGGGATTGTTTTTATGCGAAAGGGGCTGATGGACGAAGCGATCGCGCAGTTTCAAAAGACTTTGGAACTGGAACCTAACGATGCACAAGCAGAGTTCTCCCTTGGAAGCGCTTTTCTACAAAGACGAGAAGTCGATGAGGCGATCGCGCACTACCAAAAAGCTGTGGAGATTCGCCCGGACTACGCGGAGGCCCGAAATTACCTGGGCAACGCCTTTGTCGGCGAGGGCAAATACAGCGAGGCCATAGCGAACTACGCGGCCGCGGTACGGATACGTCCCAATTACTCAGAGGCCCATCATAATATGGGCTGCGTCCTGGCCACGATTGGAAAGAATGACGAGGCGCTCGATCAGTTTAACGAAGCGCTGCGACTGAATGGAAACGACGCGCAGGCCCATTTCGCTCTAGGCTCCCTGCTGGCACGCATGGGTCATCGAGAGGAAGCCGTAGCGCATCTTACCGAGGCATTGCGGCTCAAGCCAGACTACGAATATGCGAAGCAGCAACTGCGCGAACTTGGTGTGCCGGTACCGCAATAGTCGCAGCGCTGAACCTAAAATGCCACTCCACACGATACCGGATTCATTCCGACATTAAGTTTTGTTTGACTAGTTGCTGACCTTCCGTTTTCTTCGTCCGCGAATCATGCAAAATCGTTACCAATTTACTACTGATATGAAAAAGATCTTGGTCCTGTCGATGCTCGTCTCTTCCGTGATGATTTGCTCCTGTCAAAGACAGGAGTCAGCCGCTCAACAACAACTTGGTCAAAGGAAAGTGGAGCTGGATGCACGCGAGGAAGCGTTGGCTGAAAGAAAGACTGTGTTGGATGGAAGAGAAAAAGCGCTAGATGAAAGACAAAACGCGCTAGATCAAAGAGAGAAAGCGTTGGCCCAAAAAGAAAAAGCCGCTGTGACGAATCCTACCGACGTGCAGGGCCAGACTTCCGGCCCTGCACAGATGCAAGCTGAAAGAGACAGGATAACACAGCAGCTTTCCGTCAGGGCTCCCGAACCCTCACAGCTGCGTGCTGAAAAGGAGAGCGAAAGACAACAGCAAAGTCAGCGTCAGCTGGAAGAATTTCAGAGAGAAAGAGAGCGCGTAAGACAGCTTAAGTTGACGGGAGCGTTCATGTCTGGCGGTGCCGCATATCCTGCGGCGTCGGCTACTTCGCCAACTCCGCCTCCTGCAGAAGAGGCTACTTCGCCGAGTCCATCGCAGACGCCGGAGTAAGTCCTAGCCGTTCCGCCGGTCCCAGCGGAGTTGTATTGCTAATGCGCGGTTCGTCTGCGCTTGCACCCGAATCGTTCCTTGGGGATGATGCAGATGCATGCCCGTGACTCTTGAGCAAACCGGGACGAATCCCGCAGTCGCGGCATCTCGTTCTGCCTTCATTCTGCGGTTCGTCAGCACGATCGCGCTTTGGGCAGTCGCGCTGCTGATTGTGTTTTCCGGATACGAGCTGTTGTTTTGGCTGTTGATCAGCGTGTTCGGAATGATCGGCCTTTGGGAATTTTACGGGATGCTCGATCACAAGGGACTCCCCAATTTCAAGATCACGGGAATGATCTGCGGCGCGGTGATGCTCGCCGGCAGTTTTTATTATTTTTCAAAAATCGGACCCGCTGGCTCCTACGATTTCGAAGTTGCCGTCCTGCTCTTTTTTCTGCTGACGGTTTTCGGACGACAAATGTTTGCGCGGCTGCGTCACGACCAACCGTTGCAAACCATGGCTTACACCTTATTCGGTCTGCTTTATGTTCTTTGGCTCTATAATTTCATCACGAAGATTGTTTATCTGACTCCGCGATCCAGCAACGGCCATCTCACGGGACAGTTTTACGTCCTGTACTTAATTGCGGTCACTAAATTTGCCGACATGGGTGCGTATTTGACCGGCAGCGCGATCGGCCGGCATCTGATGGTGCCGCACATCAGCGGCAAAAAAACGTGGGAAGGTTTCTTTGGTGCGATTGGGTTTGCGCTGCTGTGTAGCCTTGCACTGTTCAAATTAATGCCCGGTCATTTGCCGGCGCTGACCTGGACCCACGCGACAGTTCTTGGTGTGCTCCTTGGACTTGCCGCAGTACTGGGCGATCTGGCTGAATCCATCATCAAGCGCAGCACGGACGTAAAGGACTCGGGGAATTTGCTCCCGGGAATCGGCGGCGCGCTCGATCTCTTGGACAGTCTGCTTTTCACCGCGCCGCTGTTGTTTTTCTATCTCCGGCTGGTGATCCGCGTGACCTGAAGAGAGCGGATAGAATTAACAGAATGAACAGAATCGAGGAGGCACCGAAGGGATACGATCTTTGTGGACAAGCGATCGGCGCGGCAATGAAAGTGCACTCGACTCTTGGTCCGGGCTTTCTAGAATCAGTCTATCAAAGCGCTTTGATTTGGGAATTGCGAAAATTCGGACTCAAAGCTGACGCAGAGAGGCCAATTACTGTGCGATACGATGGGCAGGTCGTCGGCGCGTTTACAGCAGATCTATTGGTGAACGAGCGGACTTCTTTCTGAATTCTGGAATCCCATTTTGTTAATTCTGTTCATTTTTTCTGTCTAAATGAAGCGCAAGCGTGTCGTTATTCTGGGTGCGACGGGCTCGATCGGCGAGAGTGCGCTTAAAGTGGCTCGCGATATTCCGGAGCGGATGGAAATCGTCGGAGTAGCCGCAAACAGCAATGCGGAAAAACTCGCGGCGGCTGCGAACGAAACGCGCGCCCCGTTTCTCTGTCTCGTGGATGAAACGAAAATTGAGATTCTCCGCCGCGCGCTCGCATACAAACCGCGGATTTTTTCAGGGGAGGCTGGTCTGCGCGAGATCGCCTGCCTGGCCGATGTGGACATGGTGCTGGTGGCGATCGTTGGCACAGGCGGTTTGCGCCCGGCACTCGCGGCAATCAAAGCGGGGAAAGATCTCGCCGTTGCGAGTAAGGAGATTCTCGTAATGGCGGGTGAGATTGTGATGAGGGAGGCAGGCGATAAAAACGTGAACGTTTTGCCGGTGGACTCCGAGCACAATGCCATTTTTCAATGCCTGGAAAGCGGGAGGAGTCTTGGTGCCCCGAAACATCGCGGCACTGAGGCCGCTCCCACATTTCAATCTTCTGAGGTCAGACGCATCATCCTCACGGCTTCCGGCGGACCATTTCGCGAAAAGCCGCGAAAAGACTTTGATTCCATCACACCAGAACAGGCATTAAAACATCCCACGTGGAACATGGGCCCGAAGATCACGATCGATTCCGCAACCCTGTTCAATAAGGGCTTGGAAACAATCGAAGCACATTGGCTTTTTGGCGTTGAGATGGACCGCGTCGAAGTCGTCATCCATCCGCAGAGCATCGTTCATTCAATGGTGGAATTCGCAGACGGTTCCACGCTGGCGCAATTGAGCTATTCGAATATGTGCTTCCCGATCCAATACGCGGTGACATGGCCGGATCGCGTCCCAAACACTTTGCCACCGCTCGATTTTTCCAAGTTGTCGAAGCTGGAATTTTTTCCTCCGCGGTACAGTGATTTTCCAGCATTGAATATCGCGCGCCGGGCCGGCGCGATCGGCGGCACATTGCCAGCTGTGATGAATGCCGCGAACGAAATCGCTGTCGCCGCATTTTTGGATAGACGCGTGCGTTTCCCGGACATCTGGCAGATTGTCGAAGAAGTGATGAATCGGCACACACCCGTTGCGCACCCCGATCTCGATGCAATATTGGAAGCCGATCAGTGGGCGCGAGCCGAGGCGAGGAAATGCGTTAAAGCGTTAAAGGGTTGAACGGCGCGTCGCTTGCGCACGTCTCAGTTTCCATCATTCACCTATTACAATGATTTTGCACATCGTCCGCGTCATCGTCGTTCTGCTCGAAGTTCTCCTCCTGTTTAATCTGCTGATCGTGGTGCATGAATTGGGGCATTTTCTGGCCGCGCGCTGGCGAGGGCTTTACATAGAAAAATTCGGTGTCTGGTTCGGCAAACCGCTTTGGAAAAAAACAATCAATGGCGTCCAATATTCGCTCGGATCCCTGCCCTTTGGAGGTTTCGTCGCGCTGCCGCAACTTGCGCCGATGGACATCATCGAGGGCAAGGCCGATTTAGATCGGGCCAGGTTGCCGAGAATTTCAGCGCTCGATAAAATCATCGTAGCCGTTGCCGGCCCGCTGTTTAGTCTGCTCCTGGCGTTGTGTTTTGCGGTAATTGTCTGGGCAGTCGGCCACCCGGTCAGTGAAGCGGATTCAACGACTGTCATCGGTTATGTCACGCCCGATTCGCCGGCGCAGAAGGTTGGTTTGCAACCGGGCGATAGAATATTGTCGATAGACGGCAAGCCAGTCAGGCGTTTCATGGGTATGAACGACAGCGTCAGTTGGGATGTGGTGCGCAGCGAAGGCAAAAAAATCGCCGTGAAATTCCAGCGGGATGGCAAGGTGCAAACCGTTTGGGCGGAGCCTTACAAAGCAGAGACCCGCGGGTGGCGCAGGAAAAGTGTGCGCCAGTTACTCGTTTATCCGGCGGAGACACCCATCATCGCCAAAGTAGAGGCCAATACACCGGCTGCCGCGGCCGGGCTGCGTTCAGGTGACATCGTTCATGGTTTCAATCAAACACCGATCTACCATCCCATCGCCCTGTTGGAGTACATCAGCAAACATCCAAACGAAGAGCTTGTTCTTCAGGTGGAGCGAGATGGCTCGAGATTGGACGTTCGAGTGAAGCCTACGCTTCTGCCCACGGCTGGTGAAATGAAACCACGAATCGGAATTCAATGGGACAGCACCGGGATTGTGTCGATCCAACACCCGAACCCGATTGAACAGGTTTACAACAGCGTGACGAGCACACTCAAGACAATTGGTGCGGTCGCCTCGCCCAAATCTGATGTAAAGTTGCAGCACCTGAGCGGCCCGGTCGGGATTTGGAATATTTATGTAAGGCTTTTTGAAGCCGAAGGAGGTTGGAAGCTGGCGCTGTGGTTCAGCGTCATCCTTAATGTGAACCTCGCGATTCTAAATATGCTGCCGATTCCGGTGCTCGATGGCGGGCACATCGTGCTGGCGCTCATCGAATCCGTGCGGCGCAAACCGGTGAACATGCGCGTACTGGAAGTAGTTCAGACCACCTGCGCGGTAGTGATCATAGGTTACATGCTCTACATCACATTCTTTGACGTGCAGGATTTGCCGTTTGTGAGAAAAAGGCTCGACCAACTCGAAGCGCAATCGCCAGCAAAGAACAGCCAGACGCCGTAGCGCCCGTTGCGGGGCTCATCTCAGCCACGTACAGTAGCGGCGTGCACATCGAGAATTTTGATTTTGTATCTCTGGCCGCAGATCGAACTGCCATCACTGTTTACAAACTTCGAGGTCAAGCTGAGGTAGTCGATATTAGCTTGATTTTTTCACTGAAGTTCCGCGAGCCGGAGTTGATGGTCGATATTGAATCACAACATGCGTGAGTTGTCCTACTGCGAGAGTCCATTCGTTTATCACCGTCGCAAGACGCGCGAGGTGAAGGTGGGCAACGTCGGGATCGGTGGTGATAACCCGATCCGTGTCCAGTCGATGATTACCTGCGACACGATGGACACCGAGGCGTCGATCCAGCAGACGATCGAGTTGGCAGACGCCGATTGTGAAATCGTCCGGATCACTGCGCCTACTGTCAAGGACGCGCGCAACCTCGAGCACATCGTCAAGGGCTTGCGCGAGCGCGGGTGCAATGTGCCGATCGTCGCCGACATCCATTTCAAACCCGACGCAGCGATGGAAGCGGCCAAATGGGTAGACAAGGTGCGAATTAACCCCGGCAATTACGCGGACTCGAAGAAGTTCGTCATCCGCGAATACACCGACGAGCAATACGCGGCAGAGCTGGCGCGGATTCGGGAGCGTTTTTCACCGCTTGTCGATTTTTGCAAGCAACGCGGGATCGCCATGCGCATCGGCACGAATCACGGCTCGCTTTCGGATCGCATCCTGAATCGTTACGGCGACACGCCGCTGGGCATGGTGGAAAGCGCACTGGAATTCGCCAGGATCGCACGCGAGGTGGATTACCACGATTTCGTTTTCTCAATGAAAGCGAGCAACCCGAAAATCATGATTGCCGCCTATCGATTGCTCGTCGCTCGATTAAACGAACTAGGTCCGGACTGGAATTATCCGCTGCATCTCGGCGTGACGGAGGCTGGTGAAGGCGAAGACGCGCGGATCAAAAGCGCGATTGGTATTGGCTCTTTGCTCGCGGACGGAATCGGCGACACGATCCGCGTTTCGCTGACCGAAGACAGTCCCCACGAAATTCCGGTGGCGAAAGCGCTGATCGAGAACATCAGCAAAACGTCCGGCTCTCAACTCTCAACTCTCAACTCTCAACTCTCTTTCGATCCTTTCTCATATCAGCGGCGGGTCACCGAGACGATCGAACGCGATGGCGTGAAACTCGGCGGCACAGAATTGATTCGCGTCATCGTCCGACAAACGAACTTTGACAAGATCGCACATAAGATCGACCGAATGGGTGATTACAAGCCGGAGATTGTTTACGAAAGCTCCGGCGTCATTGAAGTCGATCCCCGGGATGAGCTCGAAATTGCGAAGGTCAATGCGGAACGAGATCCGCAATTTGTTACCGTAAAAGACAATGTTGATCTTCCGATAATCGCGGCGTTCCGGCTACTCGCGGCGCGGTTGCAGGCGCGACATGCGATTTTGCTCAAGGACGTATTGGTAGGGGCCGTTGACCGCAACGGCCCTGGGCGATTGGGGTCAATCGCCCCTACCTTGGATTTTCCTGAGACCCTTCTGACCGCTTCCACCAACATCGGCTCGTTGGTGTGCGATGGAATTGGCGACGCGATTTTGGTGCAGGGAGAGGAGGCGCCGGGGCAAGCGCTCCGTTTAAGCTACAATACCCTTCAAGCGGCCGGTTCGCGGATTTTCAAAACTGATTACGTGGCCTGCCCTTCTTGCGGACGAACACTGTTTAATTTGCAAACCACGACGGCGAAAATCAAGGCAGCGACGTCGCATCTCAAGGGAGTAAAGATTGCGATCATGGGGTGCATTGTGAACGGCCCGGGCGAAATGGCGGACGCGGATTTTGGCTACGTCGGCGGTGCGCCAGGCAAGGTGAATCTGTACGTCGGTAAGACGGCGGTGAAATTCAATATCCCCGAGGCGGAAGCGGTCGATCGGCTGAAAGATTTGATCCGCGAACATGGCAAATGGGTTGATACGCTGACCGAGCCCGCAACCGTAGAAGTGGTCTGATATCGCCAGCCGCAGCTTTACTCGACAGTGATCGTTTCTTCAGCGGTTCCGAAGCGACTGACTGCGCGGACAGTCCACTCGCCGGGCGCCAACTGCCAAAAAAATCTGGCGTCTTGTCGCGCTGAAATTTGCTCGCCATTAACGAACCACTGCACATCGTCGACGAGAGCCGCGGAAAGTTCGACCATCTGTTGTGACGATGGCAGGACCGGATCGATCTGGTAGCGCGCGTTCGGCGGTGGACTGATAATACGAAAATCGGCTCGGACATGCGCGCCGATGGTATTGTCACGGCTCGCGCACCAACGGCTGTACGCGTCGGGCAAAAGCAATTTCCCATCCGCTGCGAAATAATCTGATGAATAATCGCGCGGCTCCGTTCCGGCGAGAAAGAGTTCGCTCAGTTTGGCCGGACTGAAACGCGATGGAAGCAATCCTGTCGCCTTGCAAATCTCACGGCGCACCAGCTTTTCGTTCTCCACCGGCAGATCCAGCGGGTGATCGCGCCGCAGTAATTCCTGCATCACAGCGGCCCAAAGCGGTGTCGCAGCGCGGACGGCAAACGTATCGTGCATGGGGCGCCCGTCGAAATTTCCCGCCCAGACTGCGACGGTGTGCTCTCTGTCGAACCCAACTGTCCACGTGTCACGGAAGCCGCTGCTAGTTCCAGTTTTTACAGCAATGCGCTGCTCAAATGCCAGCGCCGAGCGGGTTCCAAAACTTCTTTGTCGCGCTTCGTTATCGCACAAAATATCTGTGATGATTGAAGTCGCTTCAGTTGAAGCGATACGCACGATCGGTTGATGCTCAGCAGCCAAAAATTTCGCGCGCATTGCAGTGCCGCCGCGAGCCAGTCCAGCATAGGCAGCAGCAAGATCGACAAGTCGCGTTTCAGCATTCCCCAAAACGAATCCCGCACCGTAATCCGCCAGTCCCTGCGGAAAATCGAAGCCCCACTTTTGTAGTTGATAAAACGCTGGCCGCGCCCCGAGCCGGCTCAACGTGAACACCGCCGGCACATTCAACGAACAAGCGAGCGCTTCGCGCAAGCGCACCGGCCCAAGATAATGACGATTGTAATTTTGCGGATCGTAGTCGGCATACTCGTCGCGAATTGCATCGGGCGTGTCCGGCAGCAAGCTCCCAGCGGTGAGCAAGCGTTTATCGATCGCGTCCAGGTAGACGAACGGTTTCAGTGTGGATCCACAACTTCGCGGTTGCATTGCACCGTTGATTTGCGAGAGCGCGTAGTTTTCCGAGCCAACCATGGCGCGAATTGCGCCGGTGGCATTTTCGATCACCACCACGGCGGACTGTGTGATGTCATGCCGATTTAACGCTGACAAATGCGAGCGAGCCAAACGTTCAATCGCGGTCTGCAAATTGAGATCCAGCGTCGTCCTGACGGTCCCGTGTGATCCTGGGTTTCGCGCCACGACCGCGTCAACAAAATGCGGTGCAAGTCGCGGCGAATCCGCGTGCACGATTTTCGGCGGCTGGGCAAGAAGCTGTTCCTGATCGCGGTCGATAAAACCGAGCTGAACCAGCCGCGCAAGCGACCGAGCGTATTTGCGTCCTGCCTCTTCTGGATGTCGCCACGGATTTAAGCGCGTCGGCGCCTGGGGCAAGCCGGCCAGAAAAATCGCTTCGCTTAATGTAAGATCTCGCGCCGATTTATCGAAATATGCGCGAGCGGCAGCTTCCGGGCCGATCCGCCGATTACCGTAGCTGCTGCGGTTCAAATATTCTGCGAGGATCCGCTCTTTACTCCAGCGGTGCTCGAGCTTCCAAGCGATGATTGCCTCGTACAATTTCCTGCTCCAACTGCGCCGCTCTCGCCCTGTCGCCAATTTCACCAGTTGCTGTGTGATAGTCGATGCGCCGGAAACAAGATGACGCGATCGCAAATTGCGTGCGGCCGCGGCGGCCAAGGCATGCCAGTCAATACCGCTATGTTCGTAAAACCGGCGATCTTCCAAGGCCACAGTTACGCGCGGCAGCCACAATCCCACACGCTCAAGCGGAATTGGGAATTGCGTGCGCGCTTCCGCCGACGCGAGCTCGGCAATTTCGCGGCCACGACAATCCAGGAGCGTCAAAGTCCCGGCGGGCGATTGTTGTAGCTCGCGAGGGATTGGAATCCACCAAACGATTGCAATCGCCACCGCCAGAACGGTCACTGGCCAGATCAAGAATGAGCGATAAGGCAGAGTTAATCGGCGGAGATCACGCATAAACTGGAAGGCGATAGCCCCGAGAAACGGCTGTCGTACATGGGCGCGACTTGCGTGGCGGGCCAGCGAAATGTTCCCGCCGCCGTTGCACGCGCCAAGATCGAATATGTGCCCGAGCCCGGATCGACTGTGTCGAAATACAGCAGCGCAGAGCGATCGCGCATCTCGGAGTACGATAAGCCCAACATGCGATCCTGCGGATCCGGTGGCGGAAGTTGAAAGAATTTTCCAACGAGTGCGAGATTCGGATTCACGACTTCAAGACCCGCCGGCAGCGCATCTTCCAACGCCACAAAATTTTGAAGCTTTCGCGTGTTCAGCCGGTAAGTGATCAGCAATTGGTCGCCCAGATTTAATGGAGCTTCGGAAGTGCCGACGCGATTGGAGTCGGTCAGATTTTTGACGACGCGTTCGATTCGGAATCCACGATCTACGCGGTCAGTATCGACTTCTTTAGTCGAGTATTCTGCTTGCAGCAAAAACGTAAGTGCGCCCTGATTGAGACCTTTAATTGCCAAGACCTTTTCAATCTTGCTGTCGGGCCATGCGATTGCCCGGCCGTTTCTGGAAAGCACACCGCGCGGTTCGCTTGCGTTCGACAA
>Ga0209577_10005218_pt1 | contig 12135 bp, 8 predicted proteins | sample GraSoiAngelo_109_FD_185874 | JGI IMG/M metagenome (GOLD analysis project Ga0209577, IMG submission 185874) | Grasslands soil microbial communities from the Angelo Coastal Reserve, California, USA - 14_0903_12_20cm (SPAdes) (version 2) | ecosystem: Environmental > Terrestrial > Soil > Grasslands ... | reverse complement strand
ATACGGCGGTGACTTGGCAAGTGAACGGGATGACCGGGGGCAATGCGACGGTAGGCACGATTTCGAGTTCGGGCCTGTACACAGCGCCTGGAGTCGTCCCGAATCCGGCCACCGTGACGGTGACAGCCGTATCTCAGGCGGACGCCACAAAGTCCGCCTCGGCGCAGGTGACGATCACAGCGGCTACCACAGTGAGCGTCACCATTTCGCCTACCTCGGCGACGGTGGCCGCTGGCGGAACACAGCAATTTACCGCGATGGTGCAGAACACCAGCAATGCGGCGGTGACGTGGCAAGTGAACGGGATGACCGGGGGCAATGCGACGGTAGGCACGATTTCGAGTTCGGGCCTGTACACAGCACCTGGAGTCGTCCCGAATCCGGCCACCGTGACGGTGACAGCCGTATCTCAGGCGGACGCCACAAAGTCCGCCTCGGCGCAGGTGACGATCACAGCGGCTACCACAGTGAGCGTCACCATTTCGCCTACCTCGGCGACGGTGGCCGCTGGCGGAACACAGCAATTTACCGCGATGGTGCAGAACACCAGCAATGCGGCGGTGACGTGGCAAGTGAACGGGATGACCGGGGGCAATGCGACGGTAGGCACGATTTCGAGTTCGGGCCTGTACACAGCACCTGGAGTCGTCCCGAATCCGGCCACCGTGACGGTGACAGCCGTATCTCAGGCGGACGCCACAAAGTCCGCCTCGGCGCAGGTGACGATCACAGCGGCTACCACAGTGAGCGTCACCATTTCGCCTACCTCGGCGACGGTGGCCGCTGGCGGAACACAGCAATTTACCGCGATGGTGCAGAACACCAGCAATGCGGCGGTGACGTGGCAAGTGAACGGGATGACCGGGGGCAATGCGACGGTAGGCACGATTTCGAGTTCGGGCCTGTACACAGCACCTGGAGTCGTCCCGAATCCGGCCACCGTGACGGTGACAGCCGTATCTCAGGCGGACGCCACAAAGTCCGCCTCGGCGCAGGTGACGATCACAGCGGCCACAGGCATGGCTTTCTACGTTTCGACCACGGGCAGCGACTCCAATCCGGGCTCGCTCTCCTCTCCGTGGAGAACTATCCAGCATGCGGCCAATTCCGTACAGGCCGGGGACACCGTTTACGTGCGTGGTGGCGTTTACAACGAATCGGCGAACATTTCGGTATCAGGGTCAGCGATAGCAGGCTCGATTACATTCCAAAGCTATCCTGGTGAGACCGCTATTGTGGACGGCACGGGACTGGTACCACCCACCTCGAGCCCGCAAGGTTTGATCAACATTACGAATCAAAGCTACATTTCTATCCGGGGGTTTGAGATCCGCAACTACCAGACCTCTAGTGCATCTGCAACTCCGGCAGGGATCTGGGTATCGGGCTCAGGGAGCAACATCCAGATACTGAACAACGTGATTCATAACATCGTGACTACCTCTGAAGCCAGCGGCAGCGCTTTTGGCATCGCCGTGTACGGCACGGCAGCACCCGCTTCCCTCGATAGCGTCACGATCAGCGGCAATCAGGTTTATAACCTCAAGACCGGTAAAAGCGAATCGGTCAACGTCGATGGGAACGTCACAAACTTCGTCATCACAAACAACAGCATCCACGACAACGACAACATCGGCATCGACGTTATTGGTTTCGAAGGCGTTTCGCCAGACCCTTCCTACGATTACGCCCGCAACGGCACGGTCGCGGGTAATACCGTCTACAACATATCGGCAATAAACAATCCCGGTGAGGGCAACCAGTACGACGCCAACGGCATTTACGTGGATGGTGGCTCTCAGGTGGTTATCGAGCGCAACCTGATCCATCACGTGGACATCGGTATCGAGATGGCCAGCGAGCACCAGGGCCACGTAACTAGCTTTGTCATTGCGCGGAACAACCTGGTGTATTCGGCGAATTCGATCGGCATAACCATCGGAGGATACGCCAGCAACGTGGGCGGCACCGACCACTGCACGATTGTCAATAATACTCTGTTCCAGAACGATACGAAAAACACGGGGAGCGGTGAGTTTCAGATCCAGTACTACGCGACAAACAACGTTTTCAAGAACAATATTGTTTATGCCTCATCGCAGGGCCTGTTTATCAACAACTATACGAACAGCGAGCCCGATCCAGCGGACGTGGATTACAACCTGTATTATTCCTCGTTGAACTCCTCAATGGCGGACTTTATCTGGAATGGCACGAACGACATTGGTGTCTCGACCTACCAATCAGCGACCGGGAAGGATAGCCATTCTCAATATTTGGATCCGCAGTTTCTGAGCCTGACGACGCCTAACCTGCAAATCCAGCCGATTTCACCGGCAGTCAACGCGGGCATCAACTTGGGGCCGACGGTCATAGGTACATTAGACTTTGCTGGCAATCCGCGCGTGCAGGGAAGTAACATCGACATTGGCGCTTACCGGCACTAGCACCCTCGCGAATTCGCTACTTTTCCGTGAGCAATATACGTTAGTTTGCCATCTCGCAAAAAAAAAGAGCTTGAGCGTGAGTGTGCCAGAGGATTCTGCAAAGCACTGAGCGCGCTTAGCGCGCTTTGTTGCCTGGTTTTAAAACTTTCAGAATGTCTGAATAGTCCGCGGACGCGCCGGGAATAGCCAGCCTGGCGTAAGGACAGAGACAGATGACCAATCCCTGGCCTCCCGTTGCTTCGTTCGGCCTTTTACCCAGGCGTCGATAGTAGAGATGTCCTCGTCGCTCAAGCGAGCGTCGTTCGTGAACACCGACGGCGGGGTCGGCAGGCCACCGGGACATCTTGCGTTGCACGACGATTTCTCGCATCACTGAGCGAGAGGAGGCAAGCAAAGTGCCGGGGGCCAGAATAGCAGCTTGCTGCCAAAGATCGATTTTCGCATCCGAATCGCAGCCTGAAGGCTCAGCGCCCACATGTTGCTCTGCCACGGTACGCGGATTGTTTGGGAGATGAACTACGCGGAGGCGGCGTGTACTTTGGTGCCATAGTCGAGGTTGGCGTACCAGTTGCCGCGCCTTGCGGGGTGAGGTCCATGAAGTGCCAGATGGTAGCGAGCAGGTCGATGCCGCGCTCGCGGATGTCGGGGGCCATCCAGGATGCGCAGTGTAGAAGTGGCGTAGGGCGCCGTTGGTGTCGCGGGTGAAAACGGAAACGGCGGAGTCCTGGCGTCCTTCACGGTCTTCGCTGCCGAAGTCGTATTGAAAGTGCGTGGGCTAGTAGGTGGCGCAAGGCAATTAGCAAGACGTCAACCAAACCAGCGGCAAAGGCAAGTGCTTGCCCAATTTCCTCATCCTTATGCTCAAGGTATTAGCGCTTTTGCAACCGACTAACGGCACCATGCGTGAGCCCCGCACTCGAACTAAATACGTATACGTTGCTCTTCAATTTCCTCTGTACCCTTCCGTCGTTTGTTTCCAATCTGTCCCAACACGCCAAACCCGCGGACGTCCGTAAAGACCAGCGAAGCGAATCACTCGCGCACTGCGAGACTGCTCTGTTCTTTGAACCTACTCACGTCTTAAACAAGAGCTCATCCTTGTGGTGTTCCAAAGCAATGCGAACGAGCTGAGCGCGAGTATGCGCGCCCGTCTTGGCAAAGAGTTGCTGGAGGGTAGCCTTGACAGAACTCTCTGAAACGTCAATGCGTTCCGCAATTTCCTTGTTAGCCAGACCTTCAAAGACAAAAGAAAGGACCTGCCGTTCCCGTTGCGTAAAGTGTTCTGGACGAGAATGAGCCGTATGTCTCGTCTTGGCTGCTACGGCCGCCTGCAAGAGTTCTTGGTCGAGGAACACTTTTCCGTCCACTACGTCGCGGATCGCTCGCGTGAGCAAGGCCGCAGAGTGATGCTTCATGAAAATTCCTGAGACACCAGCGTGGATCAACTCGGCTGCTTGGCCTTGGTTGACAACGGCAGTCACGACCAAGACCTTGCCGCCAAAGCCTTGTCGCTTCGCGGAACCCAGGAATTGCGTTCCTGTACTTTCGCCCAGATCAAAATCCAGCAACACGACATCAACTTGCCTTTTCTGCAGAACCCTAAGGGCTTCTTCGATTGTGCCGCAATGCGCTATTACTTCGAATCCCGGTTCGGCGTGTAGGAGCCGCACCAAGCTTTCGCGAAAAAGAGCATGGTCATCAACTATTAAGATCGCGATCGTTTTTTCTATTGCTTCAGTCATGGACGGTTTCTTCGGTAGAGCACAGGGCGGGCACCGATATAACGAAACAGCACCCTGCCGTTCTGGCCTCGTAGGCCAATTCACCGCCGAAACTCTTCATTACCGCGCGCGACACAAAAAGGCCCAGGCCCCCAGACTCAGCACCGCGCTGAAAAGGCCGGAACAGATTTTCAGGACAAGCGATGCCGACGCCGGTATCCTCGAAGCGGATAACCACCCGGGCTGCTTCCTCCGACGCTGTTACACACAGCCTCTTCGACTTCGTGAACTGCATTGCACGTTGGCTATTCTTGGCCAAGTTCAAGAAGACTTGAACGAGTCCGTAGCGGTCCGCCCAAACTAAAGGCAGTGGCTGGGCGACCTGCCATATGATTTGGATTTCTGATTCGCGGTAGGCATTCTCGATTAAGACGCGGAATTCATCGAGCACGGTTTTCAACTCAACCGGCGCCGCGGTCTGACCATGGCTGGTCCGTAACTCTAGAGCCGCTACCCTCTGCAGACTTTCCACTAGCGTGCCCAGGGCGTGAAAGTCCTTGTTGTCCTGCAGTTCCTGGACCCGCGAAAGATTCTTGTGGACTAGCAATACCGCACCGCACAAATTCCTCACCTCGTGAGCAACTGCGCTCACGAGAATGCGGCTGTTTTTTAATAGAAAATCCAGGCTCAAATCCTCTCGGGTACGCAGATCCTCTGAGAGGTCCACGATGATAGCGGCCAAGCGCGGGCCTGAGACGGTCGTGTAAGTGGAAAACCAGACGCCGGCCAAGAAAACCTCTCCATTGTTTCGCTGCCCGGTGCACTGCATTGTTGTCCGAAATGCAGCGAAAGATGGCGCCTGAAGGGCCCGTTGCAAGGCAGGCAGGAAAGTGCTGATTGGTTGCCCTCGCAGCGGCTGTGCTCTCGGCGCCAGCAGGCGCTGAGCCGCGTCGTTGCAGAGAAGAATTTTTCCATCCGAATCAATGATGACAATAGCCGCCGGACTGCTCTCGACCAGAACATGCAACTGCTCTTCCGCTTCCTGCCGCCGCTTCATTTGGTCTCCCAGTTCGTCAGCGTGACGTCGGAATGCGAGATTGCGGTTGCGAATAAGCTCCGAAACAAACAGCCCCGTGCCCATGAAACCAGCGGAGCTAAATACAAGGTGTACGAGCGTCTCATTCTTGGGCAGATTGCTGAAATCAAGAACAGCGCATAGTAGGGCAACGATGATAATCGCTTTGCGCGACAGGAATCCCCCTGCAATCATGATCGGAAAAAGGTAAAGAAAGCCTAACGAGAGATACGGCGCCGCCCACCAGTCGAGCAGGGCAATCGCTGCTCCGAATACTCCCGCCGCAACCACCAATTTCCTACGGTTGGCCGGAACAAAAATGGATAACAGATCCTGCATGACCGAAATCTCATGATGCCCCACCGTTTGAAGAGGGGTGAATCACATTCTAATGGACTGACCAAAAGATAGGCAATTTATGTCTGAAAGATAGTTATTCGGAGCGGAAGGGCATTCCCCTTTTTTGCAGAAGGGAGTTGAGAATGGACATCGGGGACGTCGTGTCCGGACGCGCTAAGCTGAGAGGTATCCGCTGGGCGCTACTCTCCGCCGCGGCCCGCAAGGTGTTAGCAGATCAGCTGACAGCACTTCTCCCCGCCGGAGCTGCAGTGGGGCCGCTTCGTCTAAGAGAGGTGCAATTTAAGCCTAGGCGCAAGCTCACCGCGTACTACGACGTGGTTGTTTTCACCAAGGGCAGGGGCGCTTCTTGCGTTCGCCCCATCGCAGTGACCTGGGGATCGGAACCCGACGCGGATCACAGCCGCGAGAGGATGGATATGACCAAGGCGCTCGCCGAGGCGGTGCGCCGCGGAGTGGCGGCCCCCTTCCTGCGATTGATCGCCGACCTTCCCGACTGGAGCATGCACATTCGGGTCTCGCCGTTGGACGCGCGATTCACGCAGCTTGCTCGACTATCGGACCCGCAGCACGTGGACGCAATGCTTGCAGATACTTACGCGTCAGGTAATGGGGCATGGGATCCGCGTCGAATCAGCGCTTATAAAATCGCGTCGGTTAAGTATCGACCAGGCAGACGGCACGTGCTGCGCTACGATCCGGAGGATCCAGTCAGCGGGGACCGGTATTCGCCAAGCTGTACATCAGCGAAGAAGAGGCGCGCACCTTTCGTCGCGAAGATGGAGCCCGGACCTTCCGAGTTGCGCGGGATAGCAGACTGGCTGGCAGAACGCGGCGGGGACCTGAAGGGCCTGAGGCCGTTCGCCCACGTGGCCCCGGACGCGGTGGTCGTTTATCCGCGACTTTGCGGCGTGCCCCTGTCCGATTACGCGCGGCGACTTGACGCGGACACTGCTAAGTGGTTGCGCCGGGCCGGAGCAGCCCTCTGCACTCTGCATCAGCTTCCCGTGGGGCTCGCCTGTCGGCCTGAGCCCCATGGTCTTGCAGCAGAGATTCGTTCGGTTGCGCGGAAGAGCAATCATATTCGCGCCTTACTGCCGGACGTGGGGTCAGCCATCGGAGCGCTCCTCAACCGTGATCGCGGGGTCCGCAGGGAAAGACACAGCACTTTGGGCTTTTCGTCAAAGGGGACCAGGCCGCCAGATTAATTCGCCCACTTTGGCAGCCCTGGCGGGCTCTTCACTGTGCCGAGGGCTGAAAGCGTCACCTGGCGCTTTAGTGACCTGATCGATATGCATGTCGGTTCGTCGTACGTCCGCGAGCGATCTTGGCCACGAAGGCATCAGAATCCGGCTCGCCCCCGTGACCGGTACCAAAGGGTTTGACAAGAGGGAAGTCGCCGGCAAAGGTGAATCCCGTGATGTAAGCTTCACCAAAAGAGTCTACAGCGATGCTGCGCCCCTGGTTTTCATCTGTGCCGCCGAGGCACGTGGAATAGAGAAGGGCATTGCCCCGAGCATTCAAGTTCGATACGAAGACATCCGGCCCGGCAGCACCCGCGCAGGACTTGAAGGACTGCTTGCTGGGGAAATCGCCAGAAGAAGTAGTTCCGGCGACGTAAGCATTGCCGAAGGAATCTACGGCGATGCCGTAGCCAAAGTCGTAGTCGCTCCCACCGAGATAGGTGGAATAAACCGGGTCGCTGCCTGCCGCGTTAAGCTTAGTGACAAAGGCATCGTAGTAGCCGCCAAACGTACTCTGGAAGGCCCCGCTGGTGGTGGGAAAGTTGGTTAAGACGGTTTGTCCGGTGACGTAAGCGTTGGCGGAGGAATCCACGGCAATGCCATAGCCTTGGTCTCCTTCGTTTCCCAGGTAGGTGGAGTAAACCAGCGCGGTGCCGGCGGCGTTGAGCTTGGTCACAAAGGCACCGCCCGTACTTGTGCTCTCGAATGCTCCATTGGTCGTGGGAAAGTCGGAGGAAAGGGTAGCCCCGGTGATGTAGGCGCTGCCGGACAGGTCCACAGCGATACTATTGCCTTGGTCTTCGGCACCACCTCCGAGATAGGTGGAGTAAGCCAGTCTGGTGCCATCCGCACTGAACTTAGTGACAAAAGCATCGCTGTTGCAGCCACAGATCGTCTGGAAGGCTCCGGCAGTCGTGGGGAAGTCGAGCGATTGGGTCAAGCCAGTCACATAGGCGTTACCGGAAGTGTCGACCGTAATTGCGTTGCCGTGGTCGTTGCTGCTGCCACCCAGATAAGTCGAGTAAACCAGAGCGTTGCCGTCGGGGCTGAATTTTGCTACAAAAGCATTCGGACCAACAGTAGAGGCGAGATGGGGCTGAACAGCATTCGCTGTTGGGAAGTCAGGCGAATCCGTCGTTCCTGTGACATAAGCGCTGCCGGAAGAGTCCACGGACACGCCTGAGGCCGCATCATCGTAGCTGCCACCCAGGTAGGTTGAATAAACCAGAGCGTTGCCAGCAGGGTTGATTTTTGCCACAAAGACGTCTTCATACCCTCCGCCCGACGCGGGTTGGAGGGCGTTAGCTGTGGGGAAGTCGGTGGAGTGCGTGGCACCGGTCAGATAGGCGTTCCCGGAGGAATCTACAGCAATGCTGTTCCCCCAATCGGCGCCGCTACCGCCAACGTAGGACGAATAGACCAGGATGGGGTCGATGATAAGCGGCTTGGTCTTGTCGTAGCGGGGAATGTCGAACCCTAGGCAGTTATTGGCGACTACAAATTCTGCATTCTGAATAACCAGTGGGGAATTGGTCGGGTCACTGTTCGGGTCGCCGGGCTGATAAACATGGGGCTTATGAAGGCGAACCTCGCCGGAGGTCAGCCCAACCACCAAGTCCCCATTTCCATCCACGCCGATTTTCGAGTTTCGATTCTCGATTTCCAGACGGATGGTCTTCGGATTGGCCTCGGCGGCAACTACAAAGTCGTATTCGAGTTGCCGCTGGTGACCGTAATAGACGAGATCAATCCCGGGATAGACGCCTTCGTATTTCACCTTTGCATAGGTCGGCACGTTCGTCCGCCACTTCATCGGGTCCGTACCGATGAAGTAGTTCGACTTGCCCGGCAGTTCGTCGACCCCCTTGACCTTTACCGCTCGATTCGCGCCCACCAATCTCATACGCAAGACCTCGGGAGTCTGGGACTCGGCGCTAGGGGTGTGGGACCGAGGTTCGCGCGACGCAGAGTTGTTGTCTAACTCTGAGCCCGGTAGATGAAGAAGATCAAGCGCACGAGACTTGAGGGAAACGTTCAGGTCGCCTCTCCTGCTCTTCGACTTTTCGCCTGCACCATTGGCATTGCGCAGGGCCAAGACTGCTTCGTCGCCTCTCAGAAACAGCGTGTATCCCCTGCCCTGCGAGAGAAACTTCACACTTGAGTCTATCTGCCCCAGGTTAGCTTCGAAACTCAGGGGCAGCTTGCCATAGTTTTCTAGCAAAGTACCTTGGCTCGTGCGGCTCTGCCGATTCGCTTGGCGAGAGCTTTGCCGCTGAGCTTGATTTGAAATTGGCTGAGTCGCTTTCCCCCCTCGCAGGATGAACATGGGCAGGGTCGACAACAGGAATGTGGGAACGACAAGCTTCGAAAAATGATGTTGCGAAGCACACTTCCACATCAGATCCCCCTCGATCAGAACCCGCGGTTAGCGGTTTCCAGTTCTGGTCTGCTGAAACCGAATAGAAACAACAATGATGGGCGTATGGAGCGCTCCGCCAGCCCTCCCGAGCGTAGGGACGTCCAGTGCGAAGGTCAATCAGGCATAAGCTGGACATATTAGGCGGAGAACTTTGTAGGAAAGGGGATTTTCACACAGTAGAGCCCGCGTGTTAGACAGGGAATGACCCCAGGGAAGGGTGCTTCAACATTTCAGCAACACACATTCATTGCCAATCATCGCGTAATACACTCGGTAGCCCGGTCCCCAATCAATCCGTAGCCCGTACATCCCAGGCGCAGAGATTTGCAAGCGCCAAAGTTCCCGGCGGCAAGCCGGTTGATTCGGGTCGCAATCTTCGCCTGTGTGTGGGCCTCCGCCAGTTGCGTCAGCCAATCATCAAAGACATCTTTTCCGGCGCGGCTAACGTAGTGACGAATCTCGATCACATTTTCGATTGTAATTTATAAACCATACTCGGGTAGTCGGCTTCAGTAAGCGCGACGAGAGTCAGGGCCAGAGAGCGGCGGCAGCCCGGGCGAGTGGGCCTACGTCGCTGCTCCCGACCAGCACGCCTGCCGAAACGGGGTTGAGAGTGTTTCGCGTTTGAACCGCCTGCGGGAATTACTGGGAAGGCCATTCACCAAGCATGCCTAGCCGAGCAGATTGGGAAGTTCAGGTTGGAGCGAATCTCGGAGGATGGCAAGATGAGCTTCAAAGCCAACGGCCACATAAACTTTTTCGGGGAAGAGGCACTTACACAACTGTGTGGTGCCCGGGGGACCGGCATGCACGGTTTTGCCACAAGCTAACTTCTTTGTTGACTTGGCCGCCTAAACTCCTCCAAGCCCTGATTGTGTGGATGCCCGGCTTCTTGCTCAATGGGAATCTCTGGCAGCGACGAATGGGCCTTCTTCTCTATTCTCTGCTGTGAGGACGGGATCGCTGGCGTCAGAGGCCGTCGGATTCAGTGGTCGATTCGATCGGCAGGTGCTTGTCAAATCCGATGTAAATCCTGGCGTTCACCGTGCGGGCGAGCTCGCGAAGCGTTTCCAGCTCCTGCAAACGCAGCAATGCGGGATGTGTCTTATAGGCTTTGGCGGCCTGTTCGCGCTGGTGCAAGGCTTCCACATCCGCTTCGGTCGTCACGCGCTGCGCTTCGGCAGCGGCTTGAGCATGGAGGCGAGTCGCGGTCGCTTGTGCTTCGGCTTCTACGCGGTGGTTCTCCGCCTTGACCTGAGCCTCAATCCGCTTGCACTTCCGATTTCGTGCGCGCCTCGACAAGCTGCGCCTGACTCATGCGCTCCGCCGCGAGGACCCGGTTCATGATCTCCTGCAGGTTGCCCGGGGAAAACCAGATCCTTAACGTCCGCTCGGAGAATGGTGGCTCCGTAGGTCGCAGCGGCTTCCTTAACGTCGCGAAGGATTTCATTGCTGAGGCGATTACGGTTCGTGAGGATGTCCTCGAGAGTCATCGTGGCGAGCGCCCAATTGAACATCGCTGTAAAGACGCCTCAAAACTCACCACGGCATGAAGTGCCGCAGCAGGGTCGGCGACGCGGAACTGCACCACAATGCTGACACGGATGGCCACCTTGTCGGCTGTGAGGATTTCTTGGCCCTTGATAGTGAGCTCGCGCTCACGGACGTCCACGAGGACGACCTTGATTCGTGGACGGCGGTAGAAGCCGAGGTTCAAGTAGCGCGGCCGCTTGTAGGCGACCCGGCTCAAGAACCCGCTTTAGCACGCCGTCCTCGTACCACAACCCGCGGTGTGTAGGCTTAATGATGACTTCACGTCTTCGGGGCACGCCAGCGTCTACGTGGAGCATGGCTCACCTTCAAACTGCCAGAATCTTGGGCCCCGTACCAAACTCCATGTGGAGAACGACTGACCAGATGGATCTTCGTCTGCGGCCTTAGCTACCGTCTTCGAATGAAGACATCAGCAGGAAGTTTGAACCGTGAACTTAATTTGCGAACCTGCTCGAGCGTGAGCTTCCGTTGTCCGGCGAGAAACATGGAAACGGCACTCTCCGATCCGAATTCCGGCACTAAATCACGTTGCGTAAGGCCTTGCTGTTCGATGAGAAACCGCACGACGGATACTGCATCCGCGTGGGGAATTGTATAGTGCGCTCGTAGCGTTCCACGAGTAAGGTCAGAAGTTCGATTGCTTCCACTTCTGCGGAAGAGGGGTCCTCCAGAGCTGTCAATTGGAAGAGGGCGTTTGTATACACTTGCAGTTCCTTGTCATTGTGTATGACGTGGGGAGCACCCTTCGCAATCATTTTCGCCGGGTCAGCGAGAACTGTATTCATTTGCACCAAATCTCCGATCCCATTTCCGGGGATCGTTGTACTCGACGAGGGTCCGGCAGAATCTTGCCGCGGTCGAGTCTCTTCTCTGCCCATTTCTGGCCAACGGTCGGCCTTCACAGCCTCATTGTCGACCAAGGCCCAGTATGAAACTCAGGGAACTAAGGGAACGGTATGGGCTCTTCGCGGTCTTGCGGCAGTCCGCGTTTGCTAAGGCCGGTTACACGGCGCAGAACCCATGCGGCGCCCCTCGAAACGCAACCGCCTTGCCATATCCTACGTATCTAGATATTATCTAGAGATCCTGTGGTTCGATTGGGACGAACGGAAGAACAAAAGCAATCGGATCGAGCACGGAATTTGGTTTGAAGAGGCCCAGAGCGTTTTTAGCGATCCGCATGGACGCTTATTTTATGATCCGGAGCACTCCGAGCACGAGGATCGGTTCATTCTACTTGGTGTGAGTTCAGCGGCAAGAACGCTTATCGTAGTTCACTGTTACAAGGAAAACGATTCCGTGGTCAGGATTATTTCTG
>Ga0209577_10005216_pt1 | contig 12138 bp, 11 predicted proteins | sample GraSoiAngelo_109_FD_185874 | JGI IMG/M metagenome (GOLD analysis project Ga0209577, IMG submission 185874) | Grasslands soil microbial communities from the Angelo Coastal Reserve, California, USA - 14_0903_12_20cm (SPAdes) (version 2) | ecosystem: Environmental > Terrestrial > Soil > Grasslands... | reverse complement strand
CTTCTTCCCGGTCACCCAGACCTTCGGATCAACGCGCCGCAGGTCGAAGGGCACCGAGTACTCGCGCAGCGTCTTGTGGTCGCGCTTGTTGGTGTACTCGTGGAAATACGACATCGCCAGCTCGCGCAGCGAGCGGTAGACCGGGTCGCGCCAGCGCAGGCCGATGCCGTTGGTCTTCGAGATCGCGCCCCAGCGGCCATGGCGCCTGAACACCGCCACCACGTGGTCGAAGTCGCGCACCGCGCGCATGTCAAGGAGCAGCGGCGGCTCGCCTTGTATCCACAAGGCGCAGGCGGCCAGCATGGCGCCCTCGATGCAATGCGCGCTCTCGCTGCGCAGCACCGCCCGCACCGGGCGGCAGGTCCCCCCGCTGATCTCGAAGTTCTGTTTCAAACTGTAGAGAAACGCCTGGACCCGCTGTGGCGTGTCGAGGCGCCGCAGCACGGCGTACTCGGCCTTGGTCAGGCCGAGATGCTCGCGCCGCGCGATGCGGTTTCTGGGCATGGCTCCGAAAAAATATAACGTCGCGGCGCGGCCGGCAATCGGCGACGCAACCCCCTGATTTGTCGGACGTCGTGCGAGCGCTTGCGGCAGATCCGCAGAGGCTGTATTATTCATATATGAACAAACGTCGCGCTGCGCGCCGCCGCGGTTCGGCGGCCTCGGACGACGTCATGTGGTCGCTGATGCAGGCGGCGCATGCGGTCGAGAGCCAGCTCGAGGACGCCTTGGCGCAGGTGGAGCTCTCAGGCGCCAAGCTCGCCGCGCTGACGCAGCTGGTGGAGGCCGATGAGCCGGTGCCGCTTGGCGAGCTGGCCGCGCGATGCGCGTGCGTGCGATCCAATATCACCCAGCTCGTCGATCGCCTCGAGGCCGACAAGCTGGTCCGGCGTGTGGACGATGCCGCGGACCGGCGCAGCCTGCGGGCCGCCATCACGCCACTCGGCCGCGAGCGCCAGGCCGCGGGAGCGAAGAAAGTCGACGAGGTCCGCAGGAAGCTCGGCAAGGCGCTCGGCGCGATCGACCACGCTGCCCTGAAGCGCGCGCTGTCCGATCTGGATTGAGTTTTTTTCGGCAAATCATACATATATGCACTGTTCAGCAGAGAAAGGATCATTCATGAACCCCCCGTTGCTGCTCATTTCGGCTCTGATCACGGCGTTCGTGACGCCGCTCGCACTGGCGGAGGAAATTGCCCCTGACGCGCTGGTGAAGAGCATCTCCGAAGAGGTCATCGCGGCGGTCCGGCAGAACAAGGGTATCCAGGCGGGCGATGCGAGCAAAATCGCCGAGCTCGTCGAGGCGAGGATCCTGCCGCACTTTGATTTCAGGCACACCACTCAGATCGCGATGGGGGTCAGCTGGCGGCGCGCCACCCCCGAGCAGCGCGAGCAGCTGACCCGGGTCGCTGGAATCAGCCTAGCCGCCACCTATCGCAGCGCTTTCGCCGAGGAGGTGCGCAACCACGGCATCGACGGGCTGATCAGTTTGCTGTCGAGCAGGAATCGCGGCGCACTTAAGTCGGTATCGGTGAAGACTTGATTCTGTGTTTCAAACGCCTCATTGGTGATGGGACGGCGGTAATCCAGTCCTCTTCCCAACGCGAGTAGAATCGCCTTTCCTTTTGCGCCGCAATAATCCTCCGCTCTCAATGACCGATCTCGTTTTGCGCGCCAGTTCCCTTGCGGGCGTCGCGCTCGTGCTTGCGGCATGCAGCCCTTCGAACGGTGCACCCGACAAAGGCGGCCACAAGGGCGGCCCGGGCGCTGGCATGCCGCCGCCGGAAGTCACGGTGGTCACGGTCGCGCCGCAGGCGCTGCCGGCGATGTTCGAATACGTCGGCCAGACCGCGGGCTCGCGCGAAGTCGAGGTGCGTGCGCGCGTCGCGGGCATTTTGCTGAAGCGCAACTTCACCGAAGGCGCGCCGGTCAAGCAGGGCCAGTCGCTCTATACGATCGACCCGGCGCCGTTCGAGGCGGCGCTCGCGCGCGCCGAGGCGGACGTCGGCGCTGCGGAGGCGCGCTTCGAGCAGGCGCGCAAGAACGCGGCGCGTCTCAAGCCGCTCTACGCCGAGAAAGCGGTCAGCCAGAAGGACTACGACGACACGGTGTCTGCCGAGGAGATCGGCGCGGCCGACGTCAAGGCAGCGCGCGCGCGGCTCACCGAGGCAAAATTGAATCTCAGCTATACGAAGGTGGAATCCCCGGTCTCGGGAATCACCGGGCGCTCGATGCGCCAGGAAGGCTCGCTCATTTCAGGCCCGGATGCCCTGCTTACCAGCATCACCCAGGTCGACCCGATCTGGGTCAACTTCGGCATTCCCGACAACGAGCAGGCGCAGAGCCAGAAGGAAGTGCAGTCGAAGCAGCTCGAGCTGCCGAAAGACGGCAATTTCGAGGTAGCGCTGCGCCGCGCAGACGGCAGCCTGTACGAGAAAACCGGGCGGCTCAACTTCGCCGACGTGCGCGTCTCGCCCGCCACCGGCACGCGCGAGACGCGCGCCGAGCTTCCCAACCCCGGCGGCGCGCTCAAGCCCGGCGAGTTCGTTCGCGTCATCCTGCGCGGCGCAGCGCGCCCTAACGCAATCACCGTGCCGCAGCGCGCGGTGCTCGAGGGGCCGCAGGGAAAATTCGTCTATGTGGTGAATGAAAAGAGCCAGGCCGAGCCGCGCCCGGTCGAGGCGGGCGAATGGGCGGGCCAGTCCTGGATCATCACGAGCGGGCTCAAGCCGGGCGATCGCGTGATCGTCGACGGGGTGATGCGCCTGGGGCCCGGAGCGCCCGTGCGCATCGCCGAAGCGAAGCCCGAAGCCGCAAAACCCGCAGCGAAAAAATAGCTCATGTTTTCCCGGTTCTTCATCGACCGGCCGATCTTTGCCGCCGTCGTCTCCATCTTCATCGTGCTCGCGGGGCTGGCGGCGATGCGCAACCTGCCGATTGCGCAGTATCCCGAGATCGCGCCGCCGGTGGTGACGGTGCAGGCGGTGTATCCGGGCGCCTCGGCCGAGACGCTCGAGCAGACCGTCGCGGCGCCGCTCGAGAACCAGATCACCGGCGTCGAGAAGATGATCTACATGAGCTCGACCTCGGGGTCGAACGGCATCGTGCAGATCGAGGTGACCTTCGACATCGGCGCGGACGCCGACCAGGCGGCGCTCAACGTCAATAACCGCGTCAAGCAGGCCGAGCCGCGCCTGCCCGAGGAGGTGCGCCGCCAGGGCGTCACGGTGCAGAAGGGCTCTTCGGCCTTCCTGCAGGTGCTTGCGTTCTACTCGCCCGACGGCCGCTACGACAACCTCGCCATCAGCAACTTCGTCACGCTGAACGTGCTCGATGCGCTCAAGCGCGTGCCGGGCACGACCAACGTGCAGATCTTCGGCGCCAAGGACTACGCGATGCGCATCTGGGTGCGGCCCGATCGCCTCACGCAGCTGCGCCTGACGCCGACCGATCTGATCCGCGCGCTGAACGAACAGAACGCGCAGTTCGCCGCCGGCAAGGTGGGCCAGTCGCCGAGCGCGGGCCCGCAGGAGCTCGTCTACACCGTCACCACCAAGGGCCGGCTCGCCGACCCGCGCGAGTTCGAGAACATTCTCGTGCGCGCCAACCCAGACGGCTCGAACCTGCGCCTGAAGGACGTGGCGCGCGTCGAGCTCGCTTCCAAGGACTACGAGTTCGTCGGGCGCATCAACGGCCAGCAGGCGACGCTGGTCGGCGTCTTCCTGCTACCGCGCGCCAACGCGCTGGAAGTCGCCGACAACGTGGTGAAGACGGTGAACGAGATCGAGCCGCGCTTCCCGCCGGGCATGGTGTACTCGGTGCCCTACGACACCACGCGCTTCGTCAGGGTGTCGATCCGCGAGGTGCTGTTCACGCTGGGCGAAGCAATGCTGCTCGTTGTCCTGGTGGTGTTCCTGTTCCTGCAGAACTGGCGCGCGACCCTGATCCCGATCGCCGCGGTGCCGGTGTCGCTGATCGGCTGCTTCGCCGGCTTGTACATGCTCGGCTACTCGATCAACACGCTCACGCTGTTCGGCATGGTGCTCGCGATCGGCATCGTGGTCGACGACGCCATCGTCGTGCTCGAGAACATCGAGCGCATCATGCACGAGGACCATCTCGCGGCGCGCGAGGCGGCGATCAAGGCGATGCGCGAGGTGAGCGGGCCGGTGGTGGCAATCGTGCTCGTGCTGTGCTCGGTGTTCGTGCCGATCGCATTCCTCGGGGGGCTCGCGGGCGAGCTCTACCGCCAGTTCGCGGTGACGATCGCGATCGCGGTGGTGATCTCGGGCATCGTCGCGCTCACGCTCACGCCGTCGCTGTGCGTGCTGATCCTCAAGCGTGAGCACAAGCTGCCCGGTGGCTTCTTCCGCTGGTTCAACGACGCGTTTCAGCGCGTCACCGCGCGCTACTCGAACGGCGTTGCGTGGATGATCCGCCGCGCCGCGATCGGCGTGCTGGTGTTCGTGGGCATGGTGGCGATCGCCACGGGCCTGTGGCGCTTCACGCCCGGCAGCCTGGTCCCCGACGAGGACCAGGGCTTCTACATCAGCGCGGTGATCCTGCCCGACGGCGCGACGCTCGAGCGCACCGACAAGGTGGTCGCGCAGGTGCTGCAAGCGATCAAGTCGAACCCGAACAATGAGGACGCGGTTGCCTTCACCGGCTTCGATTTCCTCGGCGGCTACTTCCGCAACAATGCCGCCACCATCTTCGTTACGCAAAAGCCCTGGGACCGGCGCAAGGTCGACACCAAGCAGGTGGTCGGAGACCTCTTCATGAAGACCGCCGGCATCAAGGAAGGCCTGGTGCTCGCCTTCGGTCCGCCGCCGATCTTCGGCCTCGGGCAGGCGGGCGGCTTCGAGCTGTATCTGCAGAACCGCGGCGAGGGCAGCGCCCGGCGCATGGCCGAGGTGACGGGCCAGTTCATGAAGCAGACCGGGAGCGATCCCAGGTTTGCCTTCGTGCAGACGCTCTGGCGCGCCGCGACGCCCCAGCTCTATGTCGATGTCGACCGCGAGAAGGCGAAGGCGCTCGGCGTGCCGCTCAACGAGCTCTACGGCGCGCTCGCCGCGACCCTCGGCAACTACTATGTCAACGACTTCAACAAGTTCGGCCGAACCTGGCAGGTGCTGATGTCCGCCGAGCCGCAGTACCGCAAGAGCCCGGACTCGGTCGGCGACATCTACGTGCGCTCCGACAAGGGCGAGATGATCCCGCTGCGCTCGCTCGCCAACGTGCGCTACGCCTCCGGCCCGGACTCGCTCACGCGGTTCAATAACCTGCCTGCGGTGAAGCTGTTCGGCGCCGCCGCGCCCGGCATTTCATCCGGCCAGGCGATCGAGGCGGTCGAGCGCATCGCGCGCGAGACGCTGCCCGCGGATTTCAGCTTCGACTGGGGCGGCGCCTCCTATCAGGAGAAGAAGTCGGGCGGCACCTCGGTGCTTGCGCTCGGGCTCGCCGTGATTATGGTGTTCCTGATTCTCGCCGCGCAGTACGAGCGCTGGTCGCTGCCGCTCTCGGTGCTGCTCGCGCTGCCCTTCGGCACGTTCGGCGCCCTGGCTGCGGTCTACTTGCGCGGCTACAGCAATGACGTGTACTTCCAGATCGGGCTGGTGACGCTGCTCGGCCTCGCGGCGAAGAACGCGATCCTGATCGTGCAGTTCGCGGAACTCAAGGAGCGCGAGGGCCTGTCGGCCGCGGCCGCGGCTCTCGAGGCGGCGCGCCTGAGGTTTCGCCCGATCCTGATGACCTCCCTCGCCTTCATCTTCGGCGTGATGCCGCTCGCCTTCTCCACCGGCGCGGGCGCCGGCGCGCGCCGCTCGGTCGGCACAGGCGTCATGGGCGGAATGATGGCGGCGACCTTCCTCGCCATCTTCTTCGTGCCGATGTTCTTCAAGCTGCTCATCGATCGACGACTGCGCGAACGCCGCAGCACCGCCGAGATCAAGGACGAGGTCGAACGCGCGCGCACGGTTACGCGCGCGCAGGTTCAGCACCCGCATCATGCGCCACATCCTCACGAGTAGTTTGGTTCTGCTTTTAGCGGCTTGCTCGACGCAGCCGCGCTACGAGCGGCCACAGGTCGAGCTCCCCGCGGCGTGGAAGGAAGCGGCGCCGCGCTTTGCGGAGGACGGGCGCTGGTGGCGCATCTATCGCGATCAGGAGCTGGACAAAGTGATCGAGGAGGCGTTCGCGGGGAATGCCGATCTCGTCGTTGCCGCCGCGCGCGTGGACGAGGCGCGTGCCCTCGTGGCCGAAGCCGAATCCTTTTTCTTCCCGCGAGTCGACGCGCAGGCCAGCGGCATCCGCCAGCAGCTCTCGACGCGCACCGCGACCTTCTTTCCCGGCATTCCGCGCCAGTACAGCGACTATCGGGCGACGCTCAACCTGTCCTACGAAGTCGACCTCTTCGGGCGCCTGCGCGCCGGCGCGCAGGCCGCGAGGGCCGAGCTCGCCGCGGACGAAGCCGCGCGCGAGGCGGTACGCCTGGCGCTTGCCGCGCAGGTGGCGAAATCCTATTTCGCGTTGCGCGCGCTCGACGAGCAGGTCGAGCTCACGCGCCGCACGGTGCTGCTGCGCGAAGAGGCGCTCGGCCTGCAGCGCAAGCGCAATGACGCCGGCGTGATCTCGGATTTCGATCTGCGCCAGCTCGAGGCCGAGACGGCGGCGGTGCGCGCGCAGCTGCCGCCGCTCCAGCGCGAGCGCGAGGGCGAAGAGGCGGCGCTGTCGGTTCTGCTCGGCCGTACGCCCAAGCAGGTCTTCGAAAGCGGCATCACAGTCAGATTATCGTTCGATGAAAGGCCGGAAGCCGCGGTCGTGCCTTCCGGGCTGCCCTCCGAATTGCTGCTGCGCCGGCCCGATCTGGTCCAAGCCGAGCGCGGCCTCGCGGCCGCCAACGCAAGGGTGGCCGTCGCCCGCGCGGAGATGTTCCCGTCGATTGCGCTCACCGCGGCGCTGGGCAGCGAGAGCGCGGCGCTCGCCAATCTGTTCAAGAGCGGGGCGGGACTCGGGGCCGTGGCGGCGGCCGTGGCGCAGCCGATCTTCGCCGGCGGGCTCCTTGAGGCGCAGACCGCCGCGGCGCAAGCGCGCGAGCGCGCCGCGCTCGCGCAATACCAGCAGGCGATCCGCAACGCGTTCGGCGAGGTGCGCGCGGCGCTCTCGGCGCAGTCGCGCTCGCGCGAGAGCTACGACGCCGAAAGCGCGCGCGCCACGGCGCTTGGCGAGACGCTGCGGCTGGCACGGCTGCGCTACCAGAACGGCGTCGCCAGCCAGCTCGACGTCATCGACGCGGAGCGCGGGCTGCTCGCGGCGAGCATCGCGCGCATCGAGGCGCTGCGCGCGCACCGCGCGGCGGTGGCGGATTTGTTCCGGGCCCTTGGCGGTTAGTGAAAGACGTACGAATCCATCGCCAGCACGCCGCTCTCGATGCCGTCGTAGATCCGCTCGGGCTTTGCCTGATTGCCGCTCGCGCCCAGCGCGAAAAACAGCGGCAGGAAATGCTCGTCGGTGGGATGCGCGCGTGCGGCGTGGGGCGCGAGCGAGCGGTACTCCGCCAGAGCTTCGAGATCTCTCTTTTCCATTTTTTCCTTGACCCAGTCGCGGAATTCGCGCGCGTAGGGCTCGGGTTTTCCGGCGCCGCGCGCCCAGTCGCGCAGGTTGTGGGTCATGTGGCCCGAGCCGACGAGCAGCACCTCTTCGTCCGCAAGCGGCCGCAGCGCGCGGCCGACCTCGAGGTGATGGCGCGTGCCCAACGCCGGCTGCACCGAGACCTGCACGACTGGAACGTTCGCTTCCGGGTACACGTAGAGAAGCGGCGCCCACGCGCCATGGTCAAGGCCGCGGCTGCCGTCGATCGCCGCTGTCAGGCCGTGCGCCTTCAGCAACGCTTGCGCGCGCTGCGCCACCTCGGGCGCGCCGGGGGCGGCGTAGCGCAGGCGATAGAGCGGCTCCGGAAAGCCGGAGAAATCGTGGATCGTCTGCGGTTTGGCGCTGCCCGTGAACATCGGCAGATTGGTTTCCCAATGCGCCGACGCGATCACCACCGCGCGCGGCCTGGGCAGACTGCGGCCGAGCGAGCGCCACGCCTCGCCGGCCGCGCCCGGATCGAGCGCGTGCATCGGTGAGCCGTGGGAGATGAAGACGCTCGGCAGACTGGCCATCAGGCCGCTTGCTTCAGCAGGCCTTCGCTCCTCAGCGCCTCCTGCACCTTGGGCCGCGCGCCGACACGCGCCAGGTACGCGGTGACGTTGGCCCACCTGGAGAGATCGAACTGCAGCGGCTTGGACCAGCTGAGCACCGTGAACGCGTAAGCATCCGCGACGCTGAAGGTCTTGCCCATGAGGTAGTCCTTGCCGCGGAGCTGCTTGTCCAGCCACTCGATGCGGTTGCTCAGGTTCTCCCTGGAAATGCGCTTGTACTCGTCGGGGGTGTTGGGCTTGAACAGCGGCGAGAACCCCTTGTGCAGCTCGGAGGTGATGAAATTGAGCCACTCCTGCAGCTGATAGCGCTCGGCGCTGCCGTTTTTCGGCGCCAGGCGCGCATCGGGCTTCTGGTCGGCGAGGTATTGGACGATCGCCGGCCCCTCGGTGAGAACCTGGCCGCTATCGAGCTGCAGCGCGGGGACGTAACCCTTGCTGTTGATTTTCAGATAATCGGCGCCGCCGTCGTATTGCTTGGCCTTGAGATCCACCTTGACCAGCTCGAGCGGCAGGCCGGCCTCGCGCGAGACGATGTGGGGGGACAGCGAGCAGGCTCCGGGTGCGTAAAACAGTTTCATGAGTGGTTCCTCTCTATCTATGACGACACCTTGGGATTTAAGGGCGACTCGTGCTTTTATCCAGAGACCGTAGCATAGGAATGCCTCACAGAGAGATAAAGAAGCCAAAAGCAAATTGATAATCCCGAATAGCGGGATAATACGGCGGCATGGACCGCCTCGCTGCCATCCAGGTTTTCTCGCAGGTCGTCGAATCGGGGAGTTTTGCCAAGGCCGCGGAGCGCTTGGGGCTTTCCACCTCCGCGGCTTCGCGCCACATCGCCGAGCTCGAGGCGCACCTGCAAACCCGGCTGCTCAACCGCACGACGCGGCGCGTCAGCCTTACCGAGAGCGGCCGGGCGTTCTACGAGCGCAGCATCCAGTTGCTCGCGGACCTGGAGGAGGCCGAGCAGGAGGCCGCGCGCGCCGCAGTGGTGCCGCGCGGCACGATCAAGCTCACCGCGTCGGTGAACTTCGGCGTGCGCCACATCGCCCCCGCCATCGCCGCTTTTCTCGCGCAGCATCGCGAAGTCAGATTCGACGTCTCGCTTTCCGACCGCGTCGTCGACCTAGTGGAGGAAGGTTTCGATCTCGGTATCCGCATTGGCGTCGCGGGCTCGGGCAATATCGTCGCGCGCAAGCTCGGCGAGACGCGGCTGGTACCTTGCGCCTCGCCCGGGTACATTCAGGCGCACGGCGCGCCGCAGGCCCCCGAAGAGCTGGAGAAGCACAATTGCTTCACGTACGAATACGTCACGCCGCGCAATCTGTGGCGGTTTCGCGATCCGTCCGGGCACGAGCGCGCCGTGCGCGTTCGTGGCAGTCTGCATTCGAATAACGGCGATCTGCTCGCCGAGGCGGCGGCGCGCGGCGCCGGGATCGTGTTCGAGCCGGCCTTCATCGTCGGGCCCGACGTGCGCACCGGGCGGTTGGTGCCGCTGCTGCTGGACTTCGTGCCGCTGCCGGCGCCGATCTACGCGGTCTATCCCAGCCGCAAGCACTTGTCCGCGAAAGTGCGCCTGTTCGTCGATTTCCTCGTCGAGCGTTTCGCCGAGGCGCAGGACTGGGGCGCGCCGTGAGAGGGCTTGCCGCCGCAGTAGGCTTGCTGATGGCATTTCAAGCGCTTGCTGCCGGCCCCAGCGAAACGCCAGACTGGATCCTCGCTTCGACCGACGCGCGCGCGGTCGCCGGCCAGCCCTTCGAGATCCTGCTCGTAAGCCTCAGCGGAACCCCGCCGCCCGATGAGATCAACGTTCGGTTGAAGGGCGACCTCGACGAGCAGATCCTGCGCATGCAGGCGGTCGGGCCGGCGCTCGGCGCGCGGCGCGCTTATTCGGCCACCATGCCCGCAGGCATGCCGGGACCGGTGGCGATCGACCTGGTCGGACAGGCCTCGAGCGTGCTCGTCGTGCGCGTCGCGCCCAAGGCCGACGTGGTGCATACGTTGACCAGCGGGCGCGCGCGGGAAGAGTACGAGCCGCCCCTATCCGAGAACGATCCGATGTACTTCGTGCTGGGGGCGCGCAGCGGCTATAGCGCGCGCTTCCAACTGTCGTTCAAGTACCGGCTGTTCGACCAGTCGGTCGGATTCGGTCAGGACCGGCCCTGGCTGTCCGGCCTGTACTTCGGCTATACGCAGAACTCGCTCTGGGACCTGTCCGCGCAGTCCAAGCCGTTCCGCGACACCAGCTACCGGCCGTCGCTGTTCTGGAAATGGGAGCGCGCCGACGACAAGACTTGGATCGACGCCGCGCGCTTCGGCATCGAGCACGAATCGAACGGCAAAGACGGAGACCGCTCGCGCTCCATCAACATGCTGTTCATCCGGCCGGAGTGGCACTGGCGTTTGCGCGACGGCGACAGCTTCCAGTTCACGCCGCATGTGCACAAATATTTCGACAAGGGCGACAATCCCGACATCGCGGCGTACCGCGGCTACGTCGACTGGCGCGCGCGCTACGACGCAAGCGGCGAGTGGATCGCTACTGGCGTGGCGCGGATCGGGACCTCAGGCAAGGGCAGTCTGCTGATCGATTTTTCGAAGCGCACGCGCGACCTGCGCTTCGGACCGGTCGGCGGATATCTGCACGTGCAATACTTCAATGGCTTCGGCGAGGACATCCTCGACTACAACGTGCGGCGCAAGCCGCAGCTGCGCGTTGGCGTTGCGATCGTTCCTTAGGTGTCTTCGGTGCGGGGAGGGCGCCAGGTGTAGGGCACCGGCCCAGGCGCGCGCAGCACTCGAAGCATGCGCAGCGCACCTTCCTTGCGGCCTTCGCCGCTGCGGTAGTAACCGGGGACCAGAACGGTCTCGTAGAAGCCCATCGCCCGATAGAAGCGCCGCGCCGCATCATTGCCGGCGCGCAGCTCCAGGTGAATGCTCGCCATGCCGGCGCAGCGCGCGGACTCGAGCATCCACTCCAGTAGCCGCTGGCCGATGCCGAGGCGCCGATGAGAGGGCCGCACCGCGAGCAGCACGAGATGCGCGCGCTCGTCGCCAAACTCCATAATTGCGAAGCCGGTGAGAGCGCCGCGCGATGTGCCGCTCTTGCCGCTCTCGCAGGCCACCACGGCAAGCGTTTCGCGGTCGCGGATGGCGCGCAGCACGCGCGCCGCGTCGTATTTCCATCCCAGCCCCGCCTCGACGAAGTCGCGCGACATCATCCCGATCGCCTGGGCGTCGCGCGGCTCGGCGAGCCGGATGGTGATTGCACGGGGGGGCGTCATAGCTGCGATTGTGCCACTTTCGCGCGCGCCCGGCGTGAACGACTTGCGCTACCTTAAGCTTCAGGCATCTCTGCGAAAAGAACTAAGAAAGCTGGTTGCAGACGCCGTCGGTCTCTGAAGAAGGGAGAGTTCGCATGGAGCGGGTCGATCGCTCCCACGCTCCAGTCCTCGGCCGCCGATCTCGCGGACGCGGTCAAGTCGCGATCCGCGTCTGGCGCGGCCGCCAGGCTAGCGGGTTTCAGCGGGCCAGAGATCACCGCCGCGCTGATGCACCTGGTGCCACTGACGTTGAAACGCCTGGGTTTCGATCCGGCAGCCGCCTCGAGCATCTTCCTCGCCATCGCCACCGACGTGGTCCGCATGGGGATTCTTCCTCGGCCTGGCGACGATGATGGTGCGCTAGATGACCAGGGCCACCTTTTGTGCCATAGCCGAAAAGAGTATTCTCCAAACAGGAGGAGATCCACCATGCAAGTGAAAGAGGTCCTTAGGGTTAAGGGCAACCGGCTCGTCAGTGCCGATTCCGCTGGCCGCGCGGTGGAGGCGGTCAGCACCATGGCGAAGGAGAACCTCGGCTCGCTGGTGGTGATGGAGCAGGGGCGTATGGTCGGCATGCTGACGTTCCATGAGCTGCTGCGCGCGCTCGCCTCGCGC
>Ga0209577_10005214_pt1 | contig 12141 bp, 21 predicted proteins | sample GraSoiAngelo_109_FD_185874 | JGI IMG/M metagenome (GOLD analysis project Ga0209577, IMG submission 185874) | Grasslands soil microbial communities from the Angelo Coastal Reserve, California, USA - 14_0903_12_20cm (SPAdes) (version 2) | ecosystem: Environmental > Terrestrial > Soil > Grasslands... | reverse complement strand
TTTTGCCAAGGGCCGCGTCGAGATTCAAGCCAAAGGCGTCGTGACCGGCGAAGTGCATGCGCCCTGTATGGTGATTGATCCCGGGGGAATTTTCGACGGCCGCTGCCACATGCTGGCCTCCTCGGACGCCGCTTCTGCTTGCGTGACCATTCCCATACGCGCCGTCGGCAACGCCTGATAAATACATCTTTAGTACTATTAGACTAAAAGTATTATACCTGAAAATCCGCGGAACGTCCCGTATTCGACGGCTGGCATTGCGGAGAGGGCATTTGGCAGTGACTTTGTACGCAGAATAAGCTTACACTGTATGTCATGAAGACGCTCGGCGAACGAATAAGAGAACTAAGAGAACAGAAAGACCTTTCCCTCCGTGAATTAGCCAAGAAGCTTGATCTCTCTCCCGCATTTCTTTCGGACGTCGAATTGGGCCGAAGATTTCCGTCAGATGATGTGCTTGCCAAGATCGCCAAGCATTTGGATCAATCTCTCGAGGAGCTACAGTCGTTCGATACCCGTCCTCCGATGGAGGCATTGAAGCGGCTCACGTCCTCCAACCCTCTAATGGGTGTTGCTCTTCGCAGGGTTGTCGAGAAAAAGGTGAGTGCCAGTGATCTCATTGAGTTACTCAAGAAGATTGAAAAGAAAAAATGAAGACGTTTCGTTCTAGAGGTGAGGAATTTTCAGAACGTCCCTACTACAAGGACGAAGAAATCGAGTCAATCTGTTTAGGCGAGCTCCAAAGCCTCCACCTCTTACCAGGCTCTCCTGCTCCGATCAGAATCGATCGTTTTATCGAGAAACGTTTCAATGTGTCTCCCGAATATGATGACCTCGACGAAGGCATCCTCGGATTGACAGTCTTCGGAAAGAAGGGAGTGGAAGCGGTAATCGTGGCTCGGGCGCTTGATGCAGAAGGCACTAAGGTATCCGAACGGCGGATTCGTTCGACGTTGGCTCATGAAGCAGGCCATGGACTGTTGCACGCTCACCTTTTTGCGCTCCAACAAAGGACCCAGCCGTTGTTCGGTGATTTCACCAATCCGTCGACGCCGAAGATTCTTTGCCGAGATGTTGTTATATCTGATGGCAAACCAAAGTCCGGCTACGATGGTCGATGGTGGGAGTTTCAAGCAAATTGTGTGATGCGAAGCCTGCTTCTTCCGCGTCCTCTGGTGGAGCAGGCGCTCGCAACATACTTGGTCGTGCGAGGATCGCTCGGTAATAAAGTGCTCGATAGATCGCGCCGTCCCCAGGCCGCGCGGCGCCTCAGTGATGTTTTTGATACAAATCCAATGGTTGCAAGGTTCAGGCTTGATCACCTTTATCCGGGCGACGACGAGAGGCAATTGAGTTTGTAAATTTTTTTGTCTTGTCTGTACGCTTCCATAAGCTTACACTGTACGCACGCAATCCTGGACATTCAATTGACTGGGATTGCCCGGAAAGTGAGAGCGGGATGAAACTGAAAACCGTTCAGATAACCAATTACAAGTGTATCGAAGACTCTTCGGAGTGCAGTGTCGGGCCAGTGGCATGTCTACGTGAGATTCAAAGCCAACGTGAAATAGTCGACGCGGTGTCACCATGGGAGAGAACAATACAGGAGCTGGATTAGTAGCCCAAGATCAAGGGGGCTTATTCACAGGCTGCCGGCCTGTCCCAACATCCAACTTGATTTCCAATGGTCTTCCATGCGATATACGTAGAGAACAAAAAGTGAAACCGACCGCTTCACGTTTGAAGGAGTTCTCCGGCCTCAGGGGAACTTTCTCGACCATCCTGATAGACCCCCCGTGGCGTTTCTTGAATCGAACAGGGAAGGTCGCCCCCGAGCATCGCAGACTGCATCGTTATGAAACAATGAGTTTTGAGGAAATCGGCAATCTTCCGGTGGCCAAATATGCAAGGGAGAGGGCCCACCTCTACATGTGGTGCCCGAACGCGCTTTTGCTTGAAGGTCTTACGATCATGAAGGAGTGGGGCTTCAAGTACAAGACCAACATCGTCTGGTACAAAATCCGCAAGGATGGCGGTCCGGATGGCCGCGGCGTTGGCTTTTATTTTCGGAATGTGACCGAACTTTTGTTATTTGGAGTTCACGGCTCGATGAGGACCCTTGCTCCGGGCAGATCTCAAGTTAACATCCTTCTCACGCGAAAAGAAGAACACTCCAAGAAACCGCAGGAGTCATACCGTATTATCGAACAGTGTAGCCCTGGGCCTTTCCTAGAATTGTTTGCGAGAGAACGGGTTAGAGGCTGGCACCAGTGGGGAGATCAGGTGGATTCGTATCAACAGACTAGGACAAACCATCGAGGTTACAGCTGGAACAACCGCGAGGTAGAGAACAAGGAATTGACGGTTGGGGACTCAATCTAGGCGCCGCCTCCTAGTTTTTAGGGTCGTAGCAGGCCATTCCCATCCCCACTATGAGCAGCGGGCAACCGCCCGCGCCTCCCGATTCTACCTTCGGGATCAGCTTGTCCCAGTGAGTCGTCGAATTACCATAGGATTCCCCTTTGCCCAACTCGTCGAACAGCGCCTGGAGTTCAGATAGCCGAGTGATTATCACGCCGACTGAAAGAACGCGCATTTCCCACAAGAGACGAAAGTTGTTTAGATCCCGATCATAGAACTCGGTTTTGTTGTTCCACTCGACCTCTATCCCGACGCGATTCTTGAAATTGTCGATCTTATGTGTAGGAATCGGGATAGGTTTCTCGTCCACTGTGATTTTGATGTCGAAGCGCTTTTCTGCCCATTTGCGTTCCCCAAGGAAGCCGTCGATGGCTTTTGGAATCGGTGACCTTCCTCCTCCCGGCGTAAGAATGTCTGATTTCTTGAGGCGAAAACCCTTCAGGCAGAGAAGAAAGTCGTCAAATTCTTCTTTAAAGTCTGTGGCTAAGATACTCGTCGCATGATGGCGCTCTTCGAACCGATATAGCTGGTGGAGACCAGGCGGTATGAGATCGAGACTCATATTCGGTTCAAGAACTGTTTACGTTATCACTTTGCTGCTGGATAATGCATGACTTTCAGACGGAAAACGCAAGGAACGCCTGCCTATGTCTAGTCGATAATTTACCGTGACACACCCCCGCGTTTCGGTTAGATAGTCAGAATTTATTTCGCAAGGGGTGCCGACAGTGGAAATTATATGGCCATCATGGTTCCCTGCATTGAGACGTTTCTATTGTTCGTGGAAGAAAGCTGGCCTTCTGGTGGCGAACATGTTCTGTTGGGTTCTACGGGGTAAGTCGTCTTGCGAGTGAAGTATTAACTTGATTGTATGGATTTCCGGCCCGACGGGAGCGGGGAAAAGCTCCCTGGCACATGTCTTTCGTGCGCTTGGTTATGCACTTGTCCAAGAAAAGCTGCCAAAGAACGCTTCCAAGCCTTCGCGTCTGATCCGATCCGACACTGCGCGCTGTTGCAGGAAGAGATTATGCGCTCACGGTTCGAGGGATGGCGGGAACTGTTGCGTGCTCCCCGCATCATTTTGACAGGAGCCTCGACGAAGACGCTGGCGTTTTTTGTCGGATGCATCATGAGCTTGGCCTCCTCGACGATCAGCACTACGAGCTGCGGGTTCCGGAAATTCTGGCGGTGTTCGTTCCGGAAATTCTGGCGGGCTAGTACCTACCCATAAGCGATAGAAAATCTCCAAAAATCTCCCTGTGCCCCTGGTCGTTAGACCGGTCGGGCGGAGGGAGGAGGGTGCTCCTCGATCCGCCGTGGCCAGGAAAGCCACCAGATTGATGAGCACCAGTGCAATGGAAATCACCGGCCAGCGGCGGCCCTCCATGTTTTCGTGTCGCAGGGGCATGTTTTCGTGTCGCAGGGGAATGAACATTGCGCAACTGCTTACAATGGGAAGCCTGATGCGGGTATTGCGTCCATTTTGGGGTGACAAGGCGCAGGAGGTAACTGACCAACCGGACAGGCTATCGCTATTGGGTCAATGGCATCCAGCGCATGGCAAGGATGCGAGCCGAACCAAGTCAGTTCGCCAGTTCGCCGGGTTCGGTTGACACCCAACGCTTCAAGCGTCTAACGTGAAGGCTCTGAGAGGACTGCGGATGAAAATCTTGGTGATTGGCGGTGGGGGGCGCGAGCACGGGCTGGTGTGGAAGCTGAAGCAGAGCCCGCGCGTGGAACAAATCTGGTGCGCTCCGGGGAACGGCGGGATCGCCGCGGACGCGGAATGTGTGGCGATTGACGCGGGGGACGTGGCCGGGCTTGCTGCCTTCGCGGAAAAAATGCAGCCGGACCTCACTGTCGTAGGGCCCGAACTGCCGCTGGTCAACGGCATCGGCGACGCGTTCCGCGACCGCGGTTGGGCCATCATCGGACCTTCGAAGCAGGCGGCGCAGCTTGAAGGCAGCAAGATTTTCGCGAAGGAATTCCTGCAACGCCACAACATTCCGAACGGGAAAATGTACGGCGCGTTGGAATCCGCCCAGGATGCGTACGATGCGCTGCACAAGGCCACGTTTCCCGTAGTCATCAAGGCAGATGGCCTGTGCGCCGGCAAAGGCGTTTTGGTGGCGCACCATCTCGACGAAGCGCGCGGCTTCATCGGGCGCGTGATGGAGAAAAACGAGCTCGGCGCCGGCGGCAAGCGCGTTCTTTTGGAAGAGGCTTTTCAGGGCGACGAGCTCTCGTTCATCTTTTTGACTGACGGCAAGAGCTATGCTCCGCTCGTGCCCACGCGCGATCACAAACGCGTCTACGACGGGAACCAAGGTCCGAACACCGGCGGGATGGGCGCCTACTCGACCGACGATCTGCTGCCCGAGCCGCTTCGAAAGACCATCCTCGCGACCATCGTGGAACCAACCTTGGCAGGTCTTGCGGCCGAGGGGATTCCTTATCAAGGATTCCTCTACGTTGGGTTGATGCTGACTTCCTCCGGCCCGAAAGTTCTGGAGTTCAATTGCCGCTTGGGGGACCCCGAAACGCAAGCCATCGTGGCCCGGATGGACTTCGACCTGGCAGACGTGCTCCAAGACGTAGCCAGCGGTAACTTGCAAACTTCCAAGCTGCGATGGAGGCCTGGCGCGAGCGCGTGCGTGGTGTTGGCGTCCGGAGGTTATCCTGGCCGATTTGAAATGGGGAAGAAGATCGAGGGACTTACCGGTGCGGAGCAAATTACCGGGGTGAAAGCCCTTCATGCGGGAACGCAGCGCGTTGGCGACGAAATCTTCACGAGCGGGGGGCGCGTGCTGGGAGTGACTTCGGTCGGTCCGACTCTCGGTGCGGCTCTTGGTTCCGCCTATGCGGCGGCTGAGAAGATTCATTTCGAGCGCATGCACTACCGCAAAGACATTGGGCGACGTGCAAGTTCGCTGAGGGCCAGCGGAAACTGAGGAATATGGCGAGCGTTCACAACCTGTTTCGCGCACCGAAGAAGGGCTTGCCGATGGAAGAGCTCCGCCAGGCGCAAATGCTAGCCGACTTTGGCTTAGAGGGGTGCGCGCATGCTAGGGCGGGGAGCGATCGGCAGGTCTTGCTTGTTGACCGTGAAACGCTCGACGCCATGGAACTGCAGCCCGGCATTCTGCGAGAGAACATCACGACCAACGGCTTGAACGTGAACAGCCTCCAGGTTGGGCAGCGCCTTCGAATGGGTAAGGCGCTCCTGGAAGTCATCCTGGTGTGCACGCCTTGCAATCAGATGGAGCGCATCCGGCCGGGACTGCGGAAGGAACTCTGGGGCCGCCGCGGCATGTTGTGCCGTGTGCTCGAAGGCGGCATCCTCCGCCCCGGCGATCCCGTCGAGAAGCTTGGTGGCTGACATGTCGCCGCACGCTTGAAGCGGGTAGTCCAGCATGATGGCCTCCGGCTGGATCTCGGATCTCAAGGTTTGATCGGGCGGCGGCCGGGTGGGGGCATCGGCCGGGCGGTTCTTGGCCTCGTTTTCCTTCGCCCGCTCTTAGGCGGTCTTTCTGCGGGCGACCGATTCGAGGCCGCATTGTTTGATCTCCGTTTCGCGCATAACAAACTTCTGAATCTTGCCGGTGACCGTCATGGGGAAAGAGTCCACGAAGCGAATGTGCTGAGGGATTTTGAAATGGGCAATCTTTCCCTCGCAGAACGCGCGAATGTCGCAGTCGGTGGCGCTTTCGCCTGCTATGAGCTTGATCCAAGCCACGGCCACCTCGCCGAGTTGCTCGTCCGGCAAGCCCATCACCTGGGCCTCCGCGATCTTCGGATGCGTGTATGACCCCCGTGCGCAGCGAGGTGAAATCGAAGCGCGAAAACGCGGGATGCTGCAGCTGCGCGATGAACATGGTTGGCACACCATAAAGGGCAGTGCAACGCTCCTCTTGAACGGCTTCCATTGTCGCTAGGGCGTCAAATCGGGGAGCGGGCATCACGAGGCATGCTCCGGTGTTGAGAGCCACCATGGTGCCGATGCTACATCCAAAACAGGGATACATCGGCACAGGCAGGCAGATGCGGTCGCTTTCAGTTAGGCGCAGGCCGGACGCGCTGATGCGCGCATTGTTCACGAGGTTGCGATGGGTTAGGGTTAACAGGACACCTTTGGGAGTGCCGGCGGTGCCCGGAGTATATTGCATGTTCGCTATTTCGTCGGCGGACTGCACCCGCGATTTCAGATCGCAGCCATTTGTCAGCATTCGAGCCCAGGATTCCTCGCCCAGATAAATGACCTGATCCGGGGCATTACCCGTCTCTTTGAGAATCGCGCGATAGTTGGTTCGCTCGTCTTGCGCGCTCAGAAACAGCGCCTTTATGCGCGACTTAGCACCCGCCAGCAGTCCGAGGCCGACAAGCCCGCGCGCGATTCGTTCGGCATGCTCCGCGAGGTGCTGCCAGGTGAGTCGAATTCTCTGGTGGCGCACGACAAGGGCGTCGCGCTCGGCAACCGCGCGGCGGTCTCGGCCAGCAGCTGCGGTGGTCTTTTCCGTCAGCCCTATTTCCGGGCCGCAGGCATAGCTGTCCATCCGGGTTGCTTACCTCCCGAACGCACCGCGCAAATGGCGGCACAGCGCCGCGCGAGCATAGCACCGCGGTAATTTGTTTGCACCATCAGGGTCGGAGGGGGGGTTGCGGCGGAGGGTGGGGCCGTCCGCCCTCCGAACTTGTTAGCCGCCGGACGCTAGGATAGCCGTCAAGGTTTAATGGGGCGGCGGAGGGTGGGGGCGTCGGGCGGGCGGTTCTTGTCCTCTTGGGCTTTCTCGACGGGCTCGGAAGGCGGGACGACCCAATTCATGCCGTGCTGCTCGTCCATCGTTCCGATCACGAAGGAAGCATTTCCCGCAATCAGCGGCACTACCGTGCGCATAAACTCCACGGAATCAGCAGGCGGCGCCTTCTGAGCGGAGCCGCCGCGCAGATTTTCGAGCACCTTTTCGAAACGTGGATTTTGCAGCGCGGAAGCGATGCGCGGGTCATTGCTTTTGATCATTTCCTCGAGCGTGGGACCCTTCCAGGTCGCCGGATAACGGCTCTCGACTAAAGTATGTGGCGCATGTTTTTCCGGCGGGTAGAGTTGCGTGAAATGCGGACGCAAAAGCCGCGTCTGCCAGTATTCCTCGCCGCGCGTGGAGACCTGTTCCTGCTCCATGTGATACTCCACGACCCAGACTTCCGGGCCATAGTTGTCCGGCGCATAGCCAATGACCACCATCTGGAAGATGGAATCATCGGCAGAAAAATCCACTTTGTGATGCAGTTGGCTAACCAGCGGACGGAGCTTCTCGAGGAAAGCAGTGCCGATGAGTTCGAGATCCGGCTCGGCTTCCGCTGGCCCGGAGTCGGTGCGAAGTTGCTGCGTAACGCGCGGAAAATTGCGGTCCAAGCGGATGGGTTTGGGGTCGGCGGGAGTGCGCCACTCGGAAGCGCCAAACAGAACGCCGATGTGCGAGGAATCCACGCCGGCGACGCGAGGCGGAATGGAATTGGGCTCGACAGCGTGGTCGATGGCGGCAAAAAGGATGGCCTCCTTCGCGACATGGACAATGACACGTCCGCCTGCCAGGTTGGCGATGATTTCGTCTTCGCGATCTTGGGCCCGGGCCGGAACTGCAAGAGCGAGAATCAATAAGGCTGGCAAGAGTGGCAGAGAAGATCGGAGCAAAAGGCGCACGCTTGCTCGCGTTGTAAATGGCCTAAACATCCCTACTTGAATTTTACGAGCCTTCCGCGAGTTTTTCACGAGAATTAAAACTCTGGGCAAAGATCCATCTTGGAATGAGCGGATTTATCGGGGAAATGGATTCTTTGGGCGTTGTGCCGCCAAAGCCCTTTGTTCCCGGACATTACTCGTAATCCAAGGCCTCGGCGGGATCGAGCCGCGTCGCGCTTAGGGCCGGATACAGCCCGAAAAAACACTCCGACGCTCATCGAAACCCCAGCCGCCACGACAATGGACCAGAGCGGGACCAAGGACGGCAGTTTAGGCTACATGTTTAATTGTCACACCGCTGCCAGGAAGAGCGATGTGACCGGAGACACATCGACCGTTGTCCTCCGTCCACCCATCACCGAACTGGAGTCCCAAGAACCCTGAATCAATATCCGGCTTCAGCTTCCTCAATAACAATCGTCGGTGACCTGTGTCGCGGAAAAATCTTCTCGTCGAACATAATAAAGTGTTTTTCTGCATCCGTGTTGATCCGCGCCGATTCGCGGCGAATCTTTTCGATGGCACCGCTTGCTGGTTGGGCACAGCGCAGTGGTTTGATTGATTTCGGGACTTCCTTTGCATGGCAAGATAACATCAAGCGACCTGCGTTGATAGTTCAGCTTGTAAGTTGGGACGCGCTTCCCGGTTAGGAAGCCGGGACGCTCCGACAAAGTCGGGGTAAACGCCAGGCGCAAAAGCGCGCTCCTACATGGGGAAGTTCACTCTTAATTCGAAAGGAGAAGACTATGTCACTCAGTCCCGGTGGCTCTCCTCTGGGCGTACCCCCGCGGGCGGCCGCGGATCCGCGAGCCGCAGTCCTGCTCCGCGTGCGGCGCGGAGCCAGCTGGTTCCTGACGATCGCGATCCTGTCGGGCATCAATTCGCTGCTGCAAATCTTGGATGGCAAGATCCGCTTTATTTTTGGCTTAGGCATAACGCAAGTTGTGGATGCCGTGGGCAAGCGCGCGGGGCAAAACGGAACGTTCCTAACGCTTGCGGTGGATGGCATCTTCCTTTTGATGCTGATCCTGTGCTGGAAATCGGCGAAGGCCGGTTCGCAGGGAGCATTCCTCGGAGGAATGATCGCGTACGCGCTGGATGGCGCGTTGCTTTTGGTCTTTAACATTTGGCTGGACGCGGCGGTGCACGCGTATGCGCTGTACATGATTTGGCAGGGCTATGCGGCGGCGCGGGAACTAGCGCAGTTGCAGCAAGCGGCGCACCCCGGGCTGTCTCAGCCCAATCTTCCCTGAACAACACTCGCGACAATTTTGCCCAGCTTTTCTAGCCTGTCTTTTAGGGCCTGGCGCGAAACCTTATGAAAGTTTTCCCAGTAACCCTTTTGTTTTCAACACCGGAACCGCGACTTTCGATCCTGTGCGCCCCAAGTTCCACCATCGTTCCAGCCCCGGCCGCCAACATAAAGCGCGTCGCAATCGAACGCAATGCTGGAGCGCGATTCCCAATTCAAGTCTTCTTCCGCCGGTCCGCGAGTTCCGGTAAAATCAACAAGTACAAATGCGACAGAATTGTTTGAGGATGGCACCGGTTATCTTATGGGACTGAGAAAACCAAAAAGCATCAGGCACAGAGGAAAAAAGCTCACGGAAATCTTGAAAGCACACGAGCTGTTTTTTCGCGGGAAACAGGGCGGCGCGCGCGCGGACCTCACCGGCGCGGACCTTTCGAACGCGGATTTGTCCGGCGTGAATTTGAGCGGAGCGATTTTGCGCAACGCGAACCTGGAAGGATCGGACCTGAAAACAGCCCGGCTCCCGGGAGGGGACCTGACCGGCGCCCGCCTGAGAAACGCGGACTTGCGAAACACGGACATGACGGAAGCGATTCTTCCGGGCGCGGACTTGACCGAAGCGCAGGCCAGCGGCGTGGAATTTTTCCGGTGCGACCTTTCGAACGCGCGTTTCGAACGAGCGCGGCTAAGAAACGTGAACCTGAGGGAAGCCAACGTGCATGGCGCGCGCTTTTCGGGAGCGGACATGGGAGTGGCGATCCTGAGGGAAACGGATTTGACGGGCGCTGACCTCTCCGGAGTGGATTTGTCGACAGCGCTGCTGCCCAAGGGTTTTGCGGTGGCACAAGCGGCGAAGAAGGGCGCCTAGCCAATGGTTCTGTCGCAGAAGGTACTGACGTGCGAGCGCGCCCCTACACAACACAGTGCTACCTATTCTTTCGTGATGACGTTAACGACCGGAGTCGTATTTCCAGCTGGCTCGATGATGTGGTAACTCCTGACGCCGTTGGTCACCATTGGCCATGGACCGTTGGCAGCTCCTGCGGCAGTGATGCTCGCGGATCCATCCATATTGACGGTGTATGCGCCCGATACACTCACATTAGTGCTAAGCGGATTGGTCGCCCCTGGCACGTCGACAAATCCGCTAAAGCTGCCGATGCCGTCCATGGTGATCTGTCCAGTCGAGGCCGTTTGAGAGGCCGAGTTGTTTCCCGAGCTTTGAAGATCGGAGTAGGCTGCGGAAATATCTCAGGCTCGCGGCACTGAAATTCGGGGCGGCCAAAGATTGCCAAATTACCTCGCCGGCCGCGGCATCGCTCCCGGCACCAACGAGAAAAGCAGTCGTAGGCAGCGTCTTGTTGCCAGTACCGGCCAACTTGCTAAAGCCGGTGAAATAAGCCATCGGCGAATTAGTCCAACCGGCCGCAAATGTCACGCGCCCATGACCGATGTCGGTGATTGTAAACGCGCCGGAAATCGACTGTGATGAGGCCGTGCCAGCTGCGCTGCGTCGAGCCAAAGGGTGCCGCTAACGTTTGCAGTCTTTTGTGTTCCCAGGCTGAGGTTGAGGATTCCCATCGTGGCATCATTCAAGCCCTGTAGTTTCACCAACTGATAGCCCCCAACATCGGTGGCATCGCCTCAGTCCGAACACAAACGCGGAATTCAGGTTACTTGGGCCCCAAGTTTGCACCGTCGCCGTCTGCTGCTTGAGAAGGCCGAGCGCTCGCCCTCCCGTGCCGAGGGGGTCATCAAATTCCTCGATCTGGCCCTCGGTAGCATGGTTGTTGGCGTCGTAGAAAGCCAGCGCCGCCTGAAGGACCTTCGTTCCCGCCGAGGTAGCGAGACCGATAAAAGCCCGTCCCTTGCTGTCCACGAAGTAGGTGCTGTGGCTCGGATCCAACGACAAGATTTGTCTCTGGAGCGGAACCGGCCACATTGATGTCCATCGTTCCTGTCGTGATTAAGCCGGTCGATCCGTCGACGGTGAAGACCGCCCCGATCGCCATGGGATTTGCCCCGTTGAAACCCCGCAGCAGGAAAACGCAAGTCCCGGTCATAAGTGCCTCGTTGCCCTGCGCTGGGCAAAGAAACCCGCTGCTCGTTAAATCCACGGCGGTCGTTCCGGGAGTTGAGCCTGCCAAGTTCGACGAAACGGTGATGTTTGCGAGGTCACCTGCTGGATCCTTGCAGGCGGAGTGTATTGAACAGTGTAAGAACCGCTCCCGGGCGTTCCGGTGATCGCGCCGAAAGAGCCGCAAGGGTTGCCGCCACAGGCGGGCGAACTGATGACGCTCGCGCTCAGTACGTCAGAGGGCAGGTCGTTGGTCACGGAAATATGGAGGCGTTGACCGTGGCGCCTCCGGGAACTGCACTAACCGTGTTTGGGGTGACCGTCACCGCTGCGGGCGGGACATTCGTGGAACCTTTGGAATAGCCGCTTGAGCCGCAATAAATTTGGAATAAAGCCGGCAGCGACACCAAGAAAAGCAGCGCTCTCCCTCTAAGGCTGCACATGCAAACACCTCCGGCGAATTGAACCCTGGCCTGGTGTCAACCCTTTCCAACTGCCTCCGGTCAGAACGTTCCGGGCGCAGGGAAAAAGAATGGCACCGATGAGGACGCGCTAAAAGCGCGCCCGTCGCAAGCCTGACCTGCAAAGTGAATGGGAGTAGGCGTTCAAACGGTTGTCCGCGACATGCGAACGGCGGATCCTCGTTTGAATGTT
>Ga0209577_10005211_pt1 | contig 12144 bp, 6 predicted proteins | sample GraSoiAngelo_109_FD_185874 | JGI IMG/M metagenome (GOLD analysis project Ga0209577, IMG submission 185874) | Grasslands soil microbial communities from the Angelo Coastal Reserve, California, USA - 14_0903_12_20cm (SPAdes) (version 2) | ecosystem: Environmental > Terrestrial > Soil > Grasslands ... | reverse complement strand
AAGCGACGCGATCTCGAACGACGACGCGAAACGGAGACGGCGAGCTCTCCGGACGCGACCTCGACAACCTCCTGCGCGCTCTCCAGGCGGCGCGGGACGGCGACTTCTCAGTCCGCCTGCCGCGGCGTCGAGCGGGTGTCGCCGGCGAGGTTTGCGACGCGTTCAACAAGCTCGTCGCGCAGCAGGAACAGCTCACGCGCGAGCTCGCGCGCGTGTCGCGCACCATCGGCCGCGAGGGACGGATGACCGAGCGGGCGACACTCCCCCGCGGGCGGGCGGGCTGGAGCGCCAGCGTCGAGGCGGTCAACTCGATGATCGACGACCTCGTGCGCCCCACGACCGAGGTCGCGCGCGTGCTGGGCGCGGTGGCCGAAGGCGATCTGTCGCAGAAGATGCCGCTCTCGATCGAGGGCCGGCCGGTGAAGGGCGAGTTCCTGCGCATCGGGACGACCGTGAACGCGATGGTCGACCAGCTCTCGTCGTTCGCGGCCGAGGTCACCCGCGTCGCGCGGGAGGTCGGCACCGAGGGCAAGCTCGGCGGCCAGGCGCGCGTGAAGGGCGTCTCGGGCGTGTGGAAGGACCTGACGGACAGCGTGAACACGCTGGCGGGGAACCTCACGAGCCAGGTTCGCAACATCGCGCTCGTCACGACGGCCGTGGCCAACGGCGACCTGTCCAAGAAGATCACGGTCGACGTCCGCGGCGAGATCGCCGAGCTGAAGACGACCGTGAACACGATGGTCGACCAGCTCCGCTCCTTCGCCGCCGAGGTCACGCGCGTCGCGCGCGAGGTCGGCACCGAGGGCCGCCTCGGCGGTCAGGCCACGGTCGAGGGCGTCTCCGGGGTCTGGAAGGACCTGACGGACAACGTGAACACGCTGGCCGGGAACCTCACGAGCCAGGTCCGCAACATCGCGCTCGTCACGACGGCCGTGGCCCGCGGCGACCTCTCCCGGAAGATCACCGTGGACGCGAGCGGCGAGATCCTCGAGCTGAAGGAGACGATCAACACGATGGTCGACCAGCTCGGCGCGTTCGCCGACGAGGTGACGCGCGTCGCGCGCGAGGTCGGCACCGAGGGCGAGCTCGGCGGGCAGGCCGAGGTGCCCGGTGTCGCGGGGACGTGGAAGGCGCTCACGGACAACGTCAACTCGATGGCGTCCAACCTCACCGGCCAGGTCCGGAACATCGCCCAGGTCACGACGGCCGTGGCCAACGGTGACCTGTCCCAGAAGATCACCGTCGACGTCAAGGGCGAGATCCTCGAGCTCAAGAACACCATCAACACGATGGTCGACCAGCTGCGCTCGTTCGCCGACGAGGTCACCCGCGTCGCCCGGGAGGTCGGCACCGAGGGCCGCCTCGGCGGCCAGGCCGAGGTGAAGGGCGTCTCCGGCACCTGGAAGGACCTCACCGACAACGTCAACTCGATGGCCTCGAACCTCACGGGCCAGGTGCGGAACATCGCCGAGGTGACCACCGCCGTGGCCACGGGCGACCTGTCCAAGAAGATCACCGTCGACGTCCGCGGCGAGATCCTCGAGCTCAAGAACACGATCAACACGATGGTCGACCAGCTGCGCTCGTTCGCCGACGAGGTCACCCGCGTCGCCCGGGAGGTCGGCACCGAGGGCCGCCTCGGCGGCCAGGCCGACGTGAAGGGGGTCTCCGGCACCTGGAAGGACCTCACCGACAACGTGAACACGCTCGCCGGCAACCTGACGAGCCAGGTCCGGAACATCGCCGAGGTCACGACGGCCGTGGCCAACGGCGACCTGTCCAAGAAGATCACCGTGGACGCGCGCGGCGAGGTCCTCCGGCTCAAGGACACGATCAACACGATGGTCGACCAGCTCCGCTCGTTCGCCGACGAGGTGACCCGCGTCGCGCGCGAGGTCGGCACGGAGGGGAAGCTCGGCGGCCAGGCGGTCGTGAAGGGCGTCTCCGGCACTTGGAAGGGCCTCACCGACAACGTCAACTTCATGGCCTCGAACCTCACCGACCAGGTCCGGAACATCGCCGAGGTGACGACGGCCGTGGCCAACGGCGACCTGTCCAAGAAGATCACCGTGGACGTCCGCGGCGAGATCCTCGAGCTCAAGGACACGATCAACACGATGGTCGACCAGCTGCGCTCGTTCGCGGCCGAGGTCACCCGCGTCGCGCGCGAGGTCGGCACCGAGGGCCGCCTGGGCGGCCAGGCCACGGTCGAGGGCGTGTCTGGCACGTGGAAGGGCCTGACCGAGAACGTGAACTTCATGGCCTCGAACCTCACCGACCAGGTCCGCTCGATCGCCGACGTCACGACGGCCGTGGCCAAGGGCGACCTGTCCAAGAAGATCACCGTGGACGCGCGCGGCGAGATCCTCGAGCTCAAGTCGACGATCAACACCATGGTCGACCAGCTCTCGTCCTTCGCGGACGAGGTGACGCGCGTCGCGAAGGAGGTCGGCACCGAGGGCAAGCTCGGCGGCCAGGCTCAGGTCAAGGGCGTCTCCGGCACCTGGAAGGACCTGACCGACAACGTGAACACGCTCGCCGGCAACCTGACGAGCCAGGTCCGCAACATCGCCGACGTCTCCACCGCCGTGGCCCAGGGCGACCTGTCCCAGAAGATCACCGTCGACGCGCGCGGAGAGGTGCTCCAGCTCAAGAACACGATCAACACGATGGTCGACCAGCTCTCGTCCTTTGCGGACGAGGTCACGCGCGTCGCGCGCGAGGTCGGCACCGAGGGCAAGCTCGGCGGCCAGGCCCAGGTGAAGGGCGTCTCCGGCACCTGGAAGGACCTGACCGACAACGTGAACTTCATGGCCGCGAGCCTGACGACGCAGGTGCGCGCGATCGCGGACGTGTCCACTGCGGTCACCCAGGGCGACCTCACGCGCTCGGTCGCCGTCGAGGCGCAGGGCGAGGTCGCCGAGCTCAAGGACAACGTCAACCAGATGATCGCCAACCTGCGCGAGACGACGAGGCGGAACGCCGAGCAGGACTGGCTGAACTCGAACCTCGCACGCTTCACCGGGATGATGCAGGGCCAGCGCGACCTCGAGACCGTGTCGCGGATGATCATGTCCGAGCTGACGCCGCTCGTCGGCGCGCACCTGGGCGGCTTCTTCATCGCCGGCGGCGACGCCGAGGGCGACGGCGACCAGAAGCTCCGCCTGATCGCGAGCTACGGGTACAAGCGGCGCAAGAGCGTCGCGAACGAGTTCGCCCTCGGCGAAGGCCTCGTCGGCCAGGCCGGGCTCGAGAAGGCGCCGATCCTGCTCACGGAGGCGCCCGAGGACTACATCCGCATCTCGTCCGGCCTCGGCGAGGCGGCGCCGCACAACGTCATCGTCATGCCCGTCCTCTTCGAGGGCGACCTGATGGCGGTCATCGAGCTCGCCTCGTTCCGCGAGTTCTCGGAGACGCACCAGGCCTTCCTCGACCAGCTGACGGAGTCGATCGGCATCGTCCTCAACGTCATCGCGCAGAACATGCGGACGGAGGAGCTCCTCACCCAGTCGCAGGGACTGACACAGGAGCTCCAGGAGCGACAGGAGGAGCTCCAGACGCAGCAGGAGGAGCTCCGCCGGTCGAACGAGGAGCTCGAGGAGCAGGCGCAGACGCTGAAGGCCTCCGAGGAGCTGCTCCAGACGCAGCAGGAGGAGCTCAAGCAGACGAACGAGGAGCTCGAGGAGAAGGCGAAGCTGCTCGAGGATCAGAACACGCGGATCGAGGTCAAGAACCGCGAGGTCGAGCTCGCCCGGGCCGCGCTCGAGGAGAAGGCGGAGCAGCTCGCGCTCTCGTCTCGCTACAAGTCGGAGTTCCTCGCCAACATGTCGCACGAGCTGCGCACACCGCTCAACTCGCTGCTCATCCTCGCGAAGCTCCTGGGCGAGAACGCCGACACGAACCTGAGCGAGAAGCAGATCGAGTACGCGAACACGATCTACGCCGCGGGCTCCGACCTGCTCGAGCTGATCAACGACATCCTCGACCTCTCGAAGGTGGAGGCGGGCAAGATGGACGTCCGGCCGACCGAGGTCGAGCTCTCGGAGATCCGCGAGTTCGCCGAGCGGACGTTCGGGCCGCTGGCCGAGGAGAAGCAGCTCGACTTCGCCGTCGAGGTGATCGGCGCCAACGTCCCGCCGACGGTCGTCACCGACGAGCAGCGGCTCCAGCAGGTGCTGAAGAACCTGCTCTCGAACGCGGTCAAGTTCACGGAGGCAGGCTCGGTCAAGCTCCAGGTCCGCGTCGCGCCCGAGGACGCGCAGTTCGCCGGCGAGACCCTGAGCGCGGCCGAGACGGTGCTCGCCTTCACGGTCTCGGACACGGGGATCGGGATTCCCGAGGACCAGCTGCGGCTCATCTTCGAGGCCTTCCAGCAGGCGGACGGGACGACGAGCCGCCGCTACGGCGGCACCGGTCTCGGCCTGTCGATCAGCCGCGAGATCGCCCGCCTGCTCGGCGGCGAGATCCACGCCGAGAGCCAGGTCGGCATCGGCAGCTCGTTCACGCTCTACCTCCCGGCGGTGTACGAGGCGCGGCCGCGGGCGGCCGTTACCGCCGCAGCCGCCGAGGGGAACGGGCGCGAGGAGCTCGACCCGACGGCGCTCCTGCCGACCGACGTGCGCGACGACCGGGACGAGATCGACCAGGGCGACCGCGTCGTCCTCATCGTCGAGGACGACCCCGACTTCGCGCAGACCGTGCTCGAGATCGCGCGCGAGCGCGGCTTCAAGGGGCTCGTCGCGCACCGCGGCGACACCGGCCTCGCCCTCGCGCGCGAGCTGAAGCCGGACGCGGTCATCCTCGACATGAAGCTGCCGGTGATGGACGGCTGGACGGTGCTCGACCACCTGAAGCGCCACCCGGAGACGCGCCACATCCCGGTGCACATCGTCTCCGCGATCGGCGAGGACGGCCGCCGCGACGCCCTGCGCGCCGGCGCGGTCGCGTTCCTGCAGAAGCCGCTCGACCGAGACGCCCTCCAGGGGACGTTCGAGCAGATGGCCACCTTCATCGAGCGCGGCGTCAAGAGCCTGCTCGTCGTCGAGGACGACGAAAAGCAGCGGGAGAGCCTCGTCGAGCTCCTCGGCGGCGGGGACGACGTGGACGTGACCGCCGTCGGCTCGAGCGAGGCGGCGCTGGCGCAGCTCGAGGGCGGCCGCTTCGACTGCATGGTCCTCGACCTGCGGCTGCCGGACACGACCGGCTTCAAGCTCCTGGAGAAGGTGAAGCGCGACGAGCGCTTCCGCGACCTGCCGATCATCGTCTACACCGGGAAGGAGCTGACCCGGCGCGAGGAGACGCGCCTGCGCCGCTACGCGGAGACGATCATCGTCAAGGACGCCTCGTCGCCCGAGCGCCTGCTCGACGAGACGTCGCTCTTCCTCCACCGCGTCGAGTCGCGCCTGCCGGCGGCGAAGCGCCGCCTGCTGGAGCAGCTCCACAGCGCGGAGGCCGTCTTCGAGGGACGGAAGATCCTCGTCGTCGACGACGACGTGCGCAACGTGTTCGCGCTCACGAGCGTGCTCGAGGCGCACGGCATGGAGGTCGTCTTCGCCGAGAACGGGCGCGAGGGGCTCGACCTCCTCCAGGCGAACCCCGACGTCGACCTCGTCGTGATGGACCTGATGATGCCGGAGCTCGACGGCTACGAGGCCACGCGCGCCGTGAGGCAGATGGACGAGTTCCGGAGACTGCCGATCATCGCGCTCACCGCGAAGGCGATGAAGGGCGACCGCGAGAAGTCGATCGCCGCGGGCGCCTCCGACTACATCACGAAGCCGGTCGACACCGACCAGCTTCTCTCGTTGATGCGGGTGTGGCTCTACAGGTAGAGACCCAGGCGGGCGAGGGGACGAGCCGCGAGGAGCTCGAGCGGGTCGAGATCGACCTGCTGCTCGAGGGGATCTACCGCCGCTACGGGTTCGACTTCCGCGAGTACGCGCCCGCCTCGCTCCGGCGCCGGCTCTGGCGGCGCATCCACGCCGAGCGCCTGGAGAGCGTCTCCGGGCTCCAGGAGAAGGTGCTGCACGACCCGGTCTGCATGGAGCGGCTGCTCCTCGACCTCTCGATCAACGTCACGGCGATGTTCCGCGACCCGAGCTTCTACGTCGCCTTCCGCCGGGAGGTCGCGCCGCTCCTGCGGACGTATCCGTTCACGCGCATCTGGGTGGCGGGCTGCTCCACGGGCGAGGAGGTCTACTCGCTCGCGATCCTGCTCGCGGAGGAGGAGCTCTACGAGCGCACCCGGATCTACGCGACCGACATCAACGAGGCGGTGCTCGACCTGGCGCGGGCCGGCGTCTTCGCGCTCGACAAGATGCAGGCCTACACGGAGAACTACATCAAGGCCGGCGGGACGCGCGCGTTCTCGGAGTACTACGTCGCCGCCTACGACGGCGTGCAGTTCGCCCGCTCGCTGGTCGAGAACGTCGTCTTCGCCCAGCACAACCTCGTCTCCGACCGCTCGTTCAACGAGTTCAACGTCATCGTGTGCCGGAACGTGATGATCTACTTCGACCGCTCGCTCCAGGGCCGCGTCCACCGGCTCTTCTACGAGAGCCTCGCGCCGCTCGGCGTGCTCGCGCTCGGCCACAAGGAGTCGCTCGCATCCTCCCCGCACGCCGAGGCCTTCGAGGAGCTGGACGCCGAGGAGAAGATCTTCCGGAGGGTGCGCTGATGGCGTACGAGCTGGTCGTCGTCGGATGCTCGTGGGGCGGGCTCGCCGCGCTCGGGCGGCTACTCGACCACCTTCCGGACGGCGTCGACCTGCCGGTCGTCGTCGCGCAGCACCGCGGGCCCGACTCGCTGCGGGGCGCGCTCGAGGCCACGCTCCGGCGCCGCCTCGAGCGCCCCGTGGTCGAGGTCGAGGACAAGGACCCGATCGCGCTCGGTCGCGTCTACATCGCGCCGCCCGACTACCACCTGCTCGTCGAGCCCGGCAGCTTCGCGCTCTCGGTCGACGAGCGGGTGCGGCACGCGCGCCCCTCGATCGACGTCTTGTTCGAGTCGGCGGCGGACGCGTACGGTGAGCGCGTGATCGGGGTGGTCCTGACGGGCGCGAACGAGGACGGCGCGGCTGGCCTGGCGCGGATCGCCGAGCGCGGCGGCGCCGCGATCGTCCAGGACCCCGGGACCGCCGAGGCACGCGAGATGCCCGAAGCCGCTCTCGCCGCCGCTGCTGCGGCGACCGTCCTGCCGCTCGAGGGCATCGGCCCGCACATCGCGGAGCTCTGCGCCGTGGGGGTCTCGTGACGGCGATCCTCCTCGTCGACGACCGCTCCGACAACCTCCTCGCGCTGGAGGCGATCCTCGAGCCGCTCGGCCACCGGCTCGTGTCGGCGCAGTCGGGCGAGGAGGCGCTCCGGCACCTGCTCCAGGAGGAGTTCGCGGTCATCCTCCTCGACGTCCAGATGCCGGGCCTCGACGGCTTCGAAACCGCCGAGCTGATCAAGCAGCGGGAGCGCACGCGGCACATCCCGATCCTCTTCCTGACCGCGATCAGCAAGGACCGCCGCCACGTCTTCCGCGGCTACGAGACCGGTGCGGTCGACTACATCTTCAAGCCCTTCGACGCGGAGATCCTCCGCTCGAAGGTCGCCGTCTTCGTCGAGCTGCACGAGCAGCGGCAGGAGCTGGCGCGCCACGAGGAGCGGCTGCGGGAGCGAGAGGTGGCCGAGCTCCGGGCCGAGAGCGAGGAGCGCTACCGCGGCCTCGCGGACGCGATGCCGCAGATCGTCTGGACGGCGGGCCCCGACGGCGTAGCGGACTACGTGAACGAGGGCTGGGTCGGCTACAGCGGCCTATCGCTCGAGCAGACCGCGAACGACGGCTGGCTCCAGGTGCTCCACCCGGACGACCTCGCGCGGACGAACGGGCTGTGGGAGAAGGCGCTCTCGTCGGGGCGGCTCTTCGAGACCGAGTACCGGCTGCGGCGCGCCGACGGCATCTACCGTTGGCACCTCGCGCGCTCGCTGCCGACCCGGGGGCCGGACGGCGGGGTCGTCGGCTGGGTCGGCACGTGCACCGACATCGACGACCGCAAGCGCGCCGAGGACGCGCAGGCCCTCCTCGTCGAGGCGAGCGCGGTCCTCGGCAGCTCGCTCGACTACCGCTCGACGCTCGCGCAGCTCGCCGAGCTCGCCGTCCCGCGGCTCGCCGACTGGTGCGGGATCGACGTGCTCGAGGAGGACGGCTCGCTGCGCCAGCTCGCCGTCGTGCACCGTGACCAGGCAAAGGTGAAGTTCGCGCTCGAGCTCCAGGAGCGCTACCCGCCCGACCCGGAGAGCGAGACCGGGCCGGCCGCAGTCGTCCGCCGCGGTGAGCCCGACCTGGTGCCGGAGATCTCCGACGAGATGCTCGTCGCAGGCACGAGGGACGAGCTGCACCTCGACCTGATCCGCGAGCTCGGCCTGCGCTCCTGGATGTGCGTGCCGCTGATCGCCCGCGGGCGGACGCTCGGCGCGATCTCGCTCGTCGCCGCGGAGTCGGGCCTCCGTTACGGGCCCGAGGACCTCCGGCTCGCGGAGGACCTGGCGCGGCGCGCGGCGTCGGCGATCGACAACGCGCAGCTCTACCGGCAGGCCGAGGAGCGGGCGCAGTCGGCGCGCGTCCTCGCGTCGGTCGGCGACGGCGTCCTGATGGTCGACGGCGAGGGCTTCGTCCGCCTCTGGAACCCGGCCGCCGAGGCGATCACCGGCCTCCAGACAGTCGAGGTGATCGGCAGGCGCGCGACCGAGGCGATTCCCGGCTGGGCCGACCTCGCCGCGCGCATCCCGGTCGCCGAGTCGCCCGGGACCGGCGCCGCGCTCGGGGAAAGCCTGCCCGTCGAGGTCGGCGGCCGCGAGCTCTGGCTCTCCGTCTCCGGGGTCGAGGCCGCGGACGGCACCGTGTACGCCTTCCGCGACCTGACCGCACAGCGCGCGGTCGAGAAGATGAAGACCGACTTCGTGGCGACGGTCTCGCACGAGCTGCGGACGCCGCTCGCCGCCATCTACGGCGCGGCGATGACCGTCCGGCGCGAGGACATCACCCTCGAGACGCAGCTCCTCGACCGGCTGCTCCAGGTGATCGCGGACGAGTCGAACCGGCTCGCCGAGATCGTCAACGACCTTCTCCTCGCGAGCAACCTCGACGCGGGCGGCCTCCAGGTCTCGATCGAGCGGTGCGACGGCCGCGAGCTGGCGGCGGCGGTTTTGGAGGCGGCGCGCACGCACGCGCCGGAGGACGTCACCCTCGAGCTACGGGCGGCGAAGCGGCTTCCTCCGGTCGCGGCCGACCCGGGCCAACTCCGGCAGGTGCTCGTGAACCTCGTCGACAACGCGATCAAGTACTCGCCGGACGGCGGCCCGGTGGAGGTCGCGCTCGAGGCGGGCGAGAAGACGATGCGCTTCGTGGTGCGAGACCGCGGCCTCGGCATCCCGGACAGCGAGCGGACGCGGATCTTCGAGAAGTTCTATCGCCTCGATCCGAACATGACACGGGGGATCGGCGGCACCGGCCTCGGCCTGTACATCTGCCGGGAGCTCGTTCGCCGCGTGGACGGCCGGATCTGGGTGGAACCGAACGGCGGCCCCGGATCGACCTTCGTGGTGGAGATCCCGCTCGCGGAGCAGGCGCCGAAGCGCGCCACGTCGCGCGGGCTCAGCGGGGCCGCGTCTCGAGAATCTGCTTGAGCCGCTCGAGGTCCTTGCGGTTCGCGCGGCGCATCGCGCTCGCCATCATCGGCCCGGCCATCTTCGAGAAGCCGGACGGCTCGCCGCGGTTTCGCAGCGTCATCCTCGTGCCGCCACGCCCGTCGTCGGCCCAGGTGTAGGTCGTCTCCATCAGGAAGGGTCCGTCGGCGGTGCGCATCACGAGCCGCTCGCCCGGGACGAGCGCGGCGAGCCCGTACGTGTGTAGGCCAGGCGCCGGCCGAGGAAGCGCGCGACGAACGCGATACGCGAGCCGACGGCGAGCGGCGGCTCGGTCTTCCAATCGGCGCGCTCGATGTTCTCGTACCAGGCGGTGGCGTTGTCGGAATCCGAGGCGTAGGCGGCGACCTCCTCGCGCGCGGCAGCGGAACGCGATCTACCGCTCGGTGATCTGCTTCACCATCGTGAACGGCGCTCGCGATTTCCACACGGCAAATCGGCTCACGGCTGATTTCCTCAGCGATCCGCAACGGAGGATCGAGGACCACCACATCTTCGCCACTGCCTACCTGAAGAAGAGGCTCGGACGTCCCGCTGAGAACAGCATCCTGAACCGCTGTCTGATCGACAACGTGACGAACAAGGTGATCTCCGATAAGCCACCGTCGATCTACCTGAAGGAGATCGAAGAGCACCTCGGCGCGGAGCGGCTCGAAGACGTCCTGACCAGCCACCTGATCCCGACGGTGGCGGGCGCGCCCAAGCGCGACGACGCGGATGCGTTCTTGAAGGCGCGCGAGCAGCTCATCCTGAAGGCGGTCGCGTCCATTACGGGTGCTCCCCTTCCGAGCCGTAACGAGATCCGCCTCCTTCCCGGCCCGGGCCACGTCACCGACAAACTGAAGCGCGCGTTCGGGAGCTTCTCGATCGAGCTCAGGAACCGAGGGTCGAACGCCGAGTGGCGAGTCCTGCTGGACGACGTCGCGGGCGATCTTCATGCGCGGGCGTTGTTCGACGACGATGCGGCGTGGGAATTGCCGCCGCTGAACTCGCTCTACAGGGGCACCGTCGACTCGATCCGCCTCTCGAAGATCCCCCGCCAGCCCTTTGAGCAGGCGTGGGGTTCCGCCGCCGCGATGTCGCTGGCGGCGGTGGATGTCAAACCGCCGGAACCTGTCTAGGTGCACGCGCACAGGCGAGTGGCTCCCTCCCCGGCGCCTGCTCTTGGTGCGATGAAGAGCCGGAGGAGGGACTCGAACCCACGACCTAGCGCTTACAAGGCGCTTGCTCTACCAGCTGAGCTACTCCGGCGCGGCGCCGGTCATTGAAGCACTTGCCGCGAGCGCTGGTGGTTCAGCACCTTGCGCTTGACGCGCTGGAGTGCGTTGTCGATCGTCTTCGTGTCGCAGCCGAGCTCGGCGGCCATCTCCTCGTAGGACGAGCCTTCGAGGTACAGGCGGAGAGCATCCGACTCGAGCTTCGACAGGCCCGTGCCGAGCGTGAAGACGAGGCTCTGGAGCTCCTCCGTCGAGATGACGCAGACCGAGGGGTCGTTCACGCTCGGGCCCGGCAGCGCGTCGCCGAGCGTGCACTCGCCGTCGCTCTCCTGCCCCGCAGGCGTGTGGCTGAAGGACACGTACGTGTTGAGCGGCGCGTGCTTGTAGCGGGTAGCGGTCTTGATCGCGGTGATGATCTGCCGCGTGACGCAGAGCTCGGCGAAGCTTCGGAACGAGGTCTCCTTGTCGGACCGGAAGTCGCGCACCGCCTTGTAGAGGCCGATCAGGCCCTCCTGGACGAGGTCCTCCGCGTCTCCGCCCGCCAGGAAGTAGGAGCTCGCCTTCAGGCGGACGAAGCCGGTGTAGCGGCGGATGAGCACGTCGAGCGCAGCGGAGTCGCCGTTGCGGCAGCGCACGACGAGTTGGAGATCCTCAAGCTCTCGTTGAGCTTTCTGGGCGGATTGAACGGCGGTGGCGGGGCGGGCGGCCATGGCTGTTCCCCTTCGTTCGTGGGTAAGTCTCACCCTGAAGTTGAGGGGAAGCTAGCAGAAGCTGCTGACCGTTACAAGCTCTTTGCACTGGACCCATCCTGATACGAACATGCGTTCGCGTCTGCCACCTGCATCCCGTCGCCGTGCCGGCCGAGCTGGAGCGGAGCCCCCGCTGGAGGTAGGGCTCCACGACGGACTCAGTCACTTGTTACTCCGAGAAGGGAAGCTGCGTCGCGCCGGTCGCCACTTCCCAGAGATAGCGCTCCACGTCGGCGAAGTAGCCGCTGTAGCCTCCCCACGAGGCCCGTCTCGCGGGCTTGACGACCTGTCCGCCCGCGCGCTCGGCCTCGGCGAGAACCTCGTCGACGCGCTCCTCCGACCGGACGGTGTAGGCCAGCGTGACACCCCGGAAGCCGGTGCCTTGGGCAGGCACGGCGGCGTCCTCCGCGAGAGCGTCCCAGGGGTAGAGCGCAAGCGCCGACGAGCCGTCGCCGAGGCTGAAGCAGACCCAGTTGTAGTCCTCCTGCT
>Ga0209577_10005208_pt1 | contig 12145 bp, 5 predicted proteins | sample GraSoiAngelo_109_FD_185874 | JGI IMG/M metagenome (GOLD analysis project Ga0209577, IMG submission 185874) | Grasslands soil microbial communities from the Angelo Coastal Reserve, California, USA - 14_0903_12_20cm (SPAdes) (version 2) | ecosystem: Environmental > Terrestrial > Soil > Grasslands ... | reverse complement strand
AGGCGGGCCATCCCGAACTGGTGGTGCCGCAATCCTTGGATGGCGCTGCGGTCGCCGTCGACATTCCCCGCGCGGTGGAAGCCGAGTACGGGACCTGCCCGGGTCCAACGAGTGCTACCAGCGAAATCGCCGGCAGTATTGCAGGCCCGACTCCAGGCGGCACCCAGTACAGCGACTGCCTGCGGTTGCGAGAGGGACCCAGCCCTGTGGTGAAGGTCCCAGCAGAGCTAGACGTCGAACGTCTGGCCGAAATCGGCCTGGAAGTTGCCGGGATGAATTCGAGTCAGGCTCATGATTTTCTGAAAACTGTAAACTGGCAATCAACCTTGGTTATGACCGTGCCGCGCTTTCTACGGTCCTATCAGCCAGTCAAAGTTGCAGGAGCGCAGGGTACGCTGCTCACCGAGGCGAGCCGGCGGGGACCAGGCTACACACTGATTTGGTCCAAGAATGGCACCGTCTATTCTCTCGTAGGCTTTGGCGATTCTAGCCAGGCCGTGGAGCTGGGCGACTCGCTAAAGTGAGCGCCGGCCTCGAGAATGGGCAGCTCTGGTCTGCGGGAAGGTGGATCTGAATGCGAAAGGCCTTGCTCGATCTCGACGTCTTCCCCGCACATCGTCGCCGATTTTTTGCTTCACATCCTGCACATCCTGCAATCGCCTGCAATCTCATTGACAACCAAAATTGGCAGTGATATAGCGCCACCCAGATTGAACGTATCGAGCGGTTGGGCCGGCCTCAAAATCAGCTTCGGAGGTTTGCGATGCTGCCACTGAAGTGGTTTGCGGAGAAGCTTGGCGTTTCGCTAGTGATATTTTTGGGCGCCATTCTTTTGCTTACAAATAGTGCGAATGCACAGGTCGCGGGAGCCATGCTCACCGGCACCGTGACGGATACTTCCGGTGCCGTAATCCCCAAGGCTCAAGTCACCATAACCGATGTGGCCACGGGCGTCGCCCGAAGGATTACGGCTGACACTGCAGGGCTCTACTCGGCTCCCAATCTATTGCCTGGGACCTATCAGGTTAGTGTCACCGCTCCCGGCTTTGCCACCGAGGTACAGAACGGCATCACGCTTAGTGTAGGCGCACAGCAGGTCCTGGATGTGACCATGCGGGTGGGGCAAGTGAATGAAACAGTTCAGGTCACCGGGGAAGCGCCGATGGTTCAACTCGCATCGTCTACCATCAGCGGCGAGGTCAACGCCACCACAGTGCGTGAGTTGCCCCTGAACGGCCGCTCTTGGACTGACCTCGCCAATCTGCAGCCCGGGGTCCTTCGGGCCGAAACGCACCCTTCCCAGGACGTCAACCGCGGCTTTGGGGCACAACTCAGCATTTCGGGCGCTCGCCCGCAGCAGAATAATTACCGCTTGGATGGCGTCAGTATCAACGACTATTCAAACGGTGGTCCGGGAAGCATTCTCGGGCAGAACCTCGGCGTAGACGCCATTCAAGAATTTTCCGTGCTGACGAGCAACTATTCGGCAGAGTACGGCAAGACCTCCGGCGGGGTAGTGAACGCCATCACTCGCTCCGGCACCAACACCTTCCATGGCTCCGCGTATGAATTCCTGCGCAACAGCGGCCTGGATGCAAAGGATTTTTTTGCCAACGCTGCTGGGCAGCCAAAGCCGCCCTTCAGACAGAACCAGTTCGGGGTCTCGGCCGGGGGACCGATTCGCAAGGACCACACCTTTTTCTTCGGCGATTATGAAGGGATACGGTATTCCAAGGGACAGACCTCGGTGGCCACAGTGCCCTCGCTAGCCGCACGGGGGATAGCACCCGATGGAAGTCCGACAGTCGCCAGGGTATGCTTTGGACCTGCCCCCTGCGTGCCGAACACGCCCCTCCCGCTACCACCGGTAAAAGGCTCGGCCTTCAATCCGGATCCAGTAACCCATATCGACCAGACGGTATTGCGTTATCTTCCCTTTTTCCCATTGCCGAACGCCGGAGTCATCGGCAATGGGGATACAGGACTATTCACCTTTGATAGGCACCAGATTGTTAGTGAGAATTATTTCACCACGCGAGTCGACGAGAAAATCTCAGAGAAGGATGGCCTCTTCGGCACCTACAGCTTCGATAACTCACCGCTAACCCAGCCTAATGTTTTGGATGACGTCCTTATATCGTCCATTGCCAAACGTCAGATTGCGGCCATTGAAGAGAGCCATGTTTTTAATCCGACTGTCGTTAATAGCCTTCGGGTCGGTTACAACCGAGAACATGCGAGCTCTGGCGCGGGAATCAAAGCAATCAATTCGGTGGCAGCGGACACGTCGCTGGGCTGGGCGCCTGGACTAAGTCCGCCGCAGGCGAATGTGCCGGAAATGACGCGTACTCCGGGTTTAGCGCCTCCGACATTTGCCTATGTCTGGAACGCCTATCAGGCCTATGACGACGCTTTCGTGACCAGAGGTCTGCATTCCTTTAAATTCGGCGTGGGGGTGGAGCGAGATCAACTCAATGAAACCACCAACACCGCCGACTATCTGGGTACTTTTCAGTTTGGAACCCTGGCGGCCTTTCTGGCCAATGCTCCTAAGAGGGTTCAGGGCGTCGTTCCTGGTCTCGCTACTCCGCGGTATATGCGCGTCACCATTGCCGGCACCTATGTTCAGGACGACTGGAGATTTCGCCCAAACTTGACCCTGAACCTCGGCTTACGTTACGAATTCTCTACGGTGCTTACGGAGACTCGAGGAAAGCTCACGAATCTCCCTACCATTGACGCCGCAGCGCCGCATCTTGGCGATCCTTATTTTTCGAACCCAACGCTTCGTAATTTCGAGCCGCGCGTCGGTTTTGCCTGGGACCCCTTCCACAATGGTAAAACCGCGGTACGCGGGGGCTTTGGCATGTTTGATGTGCTTCCCATGCTCTACACGACAGTGACTTTGAATGGGCGCGGAGCACCATTCTTCGAAATCGTTAGTTCGAACAGCTTGGCCAAGGGGTCCTTCCCTGGCGGAGCACTTCCTTCTATTCTCGCCAAAGGCGGCGGGGCATTCGAATACCAATACGTGGAGCCGCATCCCAAGCGCAACTACGTAATGCAATGGAACCTTAACGTACAGCGCCAGCTTGCTCCCAGCTTGACGGCGTTCGTGGGCTATGTGGGTTCGCGTGGCGTGCACCAGGGTTTTCGAAGTGATGACGGCAATTTCGTTATGCCCACGAAGACCTCCCTTGGCTATCTATGGCCTGTGACGGTAGATACGTCTACGATTGCGGACACGGGGTTTCCGGCACCTGCCCCCGGCACGAACATCAACCCCAACACCGATACAGTAGGCGCGATCCGGTTCTTGGATTGGGGAGGTGACTCTTTCTACAACGCCCTGCAAGTGGGCGTTCAGAAAAGAATGAGTCATGGGCTGCAAATCCAGGGATCTTATACCTGGGGCAAGAGTATCGACTCGAACTCCGGCGTGATTGCGGGCGATACGCTATCAGGCAATGCCATTGGCAGCCTGCAGTGGTTCGATTTGAAGGCCACCCGCGGATTATCCGATTACAATATCGGGCGAGTCTTTGTCGTCAACGGAACTTGGCAGCTGCCGACGCTCAAGTCCGCGCCAGCCGTGTTGGGCTGGGCCGCGAACGGTTGGGAACTAGGTGGCATTCTCAAGGTCAGCGACGGCCCGCCCTTCACGCCGACTTTTGGGACCGACGGCGACCCCTTGGGTCTAAACAGCACCGACCCATGGGACTTCCCCGATCGGCTGACCGGCCCGGGTTGCAAGTCGCTGGTAAATCCTGGTAACCCGAATCACTATGTCAAGACGGAGTGCTTTGCCATCCCGACCGCGCCGGCTTCCTTCTTCACGCCAACCGCTTCGGCACCAATGTGCACCTCCGACCCGGTTTTCGGTGATAATGTCACCGGCAATGCCTTTGGCACTCCGCCGCAATGTTTTAACATCAGGGGCAATGCCGGACGCAACATCATCCCTGGGCCCGGCCTCGTCAACCTTGATTTCTCGATCTTCAAGAACAATCCCATCCGGCGAATTTCGGAGAGCTTCAATGTGCAGTTCCGCGCCGAATTCTTCAACATCCTCAATCGCACGAACTTCGGCACGCCAGCGGTTCCCGACAGTACGGATATTTTCGATTCGACGGGTGCTCTTAGCGACAGTGCGGGTTTATTGACGTCGTTAACGACTGAGCCGAGGGAAATTCAATTCGCGCTCAAGGTGATTTGGTAACGCATTTTTCGCAAAATTCTGGGCGCCCTAGCCGCTCGAGGCTTGGAGGAGTTAATGAAGAAAATCACTGGAATACTTCTGTTCGGTTTGTTGGTCGTGGTGCAAAGAGCGCCGGCACAGGAGAAGGCGCCGCTCAAGCTCATTGAGACGACCCCGCTGCCGGGTTTTTCCGGCGACTTCGACCATCTCGCGGCGGACTTGAAAGGCAACCGTCTGTTCCTTGCCGCCGAAGATCACAAGACGGTCGAAGTTTTCGATCTGCGAAGCGGCAAACCCATTCACAGCATCACGGGCTTTGGCCAGCCACACGCTATCGTTTATCTTCCCGACTCCAACAAGTTGATCGTTACCGATGGCGACGATTTCGGCCGAGTGGCCTTGGTGAGCGGAGAAAATTACCAGATCACGGATACGATCAAGCTGCCTGATGGAGTCGATGGCGCCATTTTCAACCCGGTGAACAAATACTACTACGTCGAAAGCGGCGGCAAGACTGAGCATCAGCTCAACATTATCGACACCAAGAATTTCAAGCATGTAGGAGATATCACGCTGCCCGGGAACCATTCGGAAGCCATGGCCATTGATCGTGCGGGCAAAAAGATGTACGTCAACCTTACTGCAGTAAGTCAAGTGGGAGTGGTCGATCTGCAGAGCGGGAAATTGACCACGACATGGCCCATCGCAGACGCCAAAGTCCAGAATTCCATGGCCCTGGATGAACCCAACCATCGCCTGTTCATCGCCACGCGCATGCCGCCCAAGTTCTTCGTGTTGGACACGGAGAGCGGCAAGATTGTGACCTCGCTTGCGTGTGCCCCAATCAATGACGATATGTGGTTCGATGTCGAGCGCAAGCGAATCTACGTGACGGGATCGGATACAACAAGTGTTATTGCGCAGCGAGATGCCGATCATTACGAGCAGATTGCGGAAATACCCACGGGATTCCGCGCGAAAACTTCGCTTTACGTACCCTCTCTGAATCGGCTCTACGTTGCCGTGTCAGGGAAGGGCAAACCGGACGCGAAACTGGCGTTGCAGATTTATCAGGTGCAGTAAAGCTGCGATGGTGGACCCCCGGACCTAGTTCCTAAGCATCCACTTAGAGGATATCTTCGCCCTCGCATTTTGTGGGAGCGGTACTTGAACCGCTCCCACAATTTGTTTTCCGTGTAAGGTCGATCAGCGTCCGTAGACCAGTACCCGGAACGTCCCGGGAATAGTGGGCCGCTGCGGATTAGGCCGTTCTTTGGTGGGAGCAGGGGCCGGACCGAAATCTGACGTGGTTAGAAAAATATTATGGGTCTTGGGGTCGACAGCCATAGTCTTGGCCCCATATTCTGTTGTCACGGTTTCGACCTCGCTGAATTTATCCGGGGCGTCTTCGTGATAAATGTGGAGCTTACCTTCGCGTGTGGAAACGTAAAGCATACCCGTTGAAGGGTCGAAGACATTGGCATCGACGCCGGCACTGATCGGGAATGACTGAATCACCTTTCCGTTATCCGCATCCATGATCACCAGCATCTGTGGTCCGCGGCCTGACGAAAACAGGCGACGATGCTCGCGGTCCATGGCCATGGCCACAGGCGTTCCGGCCGGCGCGACAGGCCAGCGCGCTTTAACGGTGAGCGTCTTCGTGTCGATGGCCACCACATCATTTTTCTCTTCGTTGTTGTCGTAAACCATCCCCTTGCCGTCGGCGACCGGGAATTCAACCGCGCCGCCCAAGTCTATGGCCTTAACTACGGTCCCCTTGGCGGGGTCGATGACCGTCGTGTTTTTGCTATCGCCATTAAAGCTAAAGACCAGCTTTGAGGCCGGATCGTAAACAATCGAGTCGGTATCCGGATAGCTCTTGACCTCGCCGGTAATTTTGAAGGTCTTCGGATCGAAAATGTATACTTTCTGAGCTTCGCCGTCGGTGATGAATCCCTTGGCGAGATCTCTCACGATGATCACACCGTGGCATCGCTGTAAGCCGGAGATAGTGCCCACGATTTCATAACTGTCTGCATCCATCACCTTAACCTCGGTGCCATGCGAGAGGTAGACTCGGCGCGTAGGGGCATCGAAGGTAATATAGTCAAAATACTCCCCGCCGCCCGGAGCCGCACCGAGAGGAATTTTCTTAAGCAAGTGATAACTACCTGCCGGAGGACTTGCCAAGGCAAGCGCCCCGAGAGCCAGAACAGATGCACACACCACAACATAGACGAGACTGCGTCCCTTCATGAAGCCTCCTCTTGTTGGCTGGGGGGCCTAATGCTGGAGCGACCCCGGGGCGTCCCCGGCAGCCATCTTTAGCGTCACGGATTATAACTCAAAGCGGCGAGAATGGCGGCGGCGGATAAAAGACCCACTGGTATTCTGATTTGGTGGGCGTTTCCGGGGACCTGCTCAAGGACATCACGGAACAGCATCGCGTCAGATTCGTTATGAAGGGCGGAAAAGTCGTACGAAACGATCTGAACGGCGGCAGGGTTCTACTCAGCCGCGGAGAAAAATAACCGCAGTTCCTGAAGAACCTTTGCTTCCCGTCGACGCTTCGCCGGTGCTTGGTTGAACTTTCTCGTAGGCGCGGGCATCGGGCACTTCGGCACGCCAGTACCACTCACCTGGCTGGCTTCTGTGGCCTGTCTGTTGCTTTCGCCTCTTGGCGTAGAAACAAAAGGGCCTTCACGTGGTAAAAGCTGGGCTACCAGATCAACTTTATGGCGAATTGAATCTCTCGCGGATCCGTACTGGGTTCGGTCAACAAACCGGCAACGCCATTCACCGTGCCGTCGCCATTTAACATGTTCGTATTGCCGTCGCCCAAGCTAGGCACGTTAAAGTTGGCGTGATTCAGGATATTGAAGAACTCCGCCCGGAACTGTATATTGAAGCTCTCCGAAATTCTCCTGATGTAGTTGTTCTTGAATACGGAAAAGTCCAGATTCGTCAAGCCCGGTCCCACCAACGTATTGCGGCCGGCATTGCCTCGAAGGTTGTAGCAACTCAGATCCCCCGGTGCGAGATTGGCCCCGACGCTCGGCGGCGCAGGGTCGCAGTTGGCTGTCCAAAAAGCCTGGTTTGGCGCCACCGGCACCGTGAAGCAACCGGGCTTGATGTACAGCGGGCCCTTAGGGTTACTGTGAAAATTCAGGTCAATCGGATTGCATCCGGGCACGACATTCGGATAAGCATAATCGTCGCCGCTGAGCGTACCCCTGGGATCCGCGCCTTGCGCCCCCAAAAGAGCGCTGAAGGGAATACCGTCATTGGCCTTGAAGACGGTGCTCAACTGCCATCCGCTCAGGGGCCACGCCAATGCGCCGGATATGGATTTGGGACTGGGGACCAACCAAGTGGCGTTGATCACTAAGGTGCGGCCAACATTGTAATCCGATACGCCGCGGGTCAGTCGCTTCAAGTCAAACCAGTCCAGGCTGGAGACGGAATTCGAAAATTGATCCCCCGCAACGACGCCCGAATTATTGTCTATGCTCTTTCCCCAGGTGAACGATCCCTGAATCTGGAAGCCATGGTTGAGCCTCTTCAGCACCCCTATTTGCAGAGCATCATAAAACGAGCTGCCAGCCCAGTTCAGATAGCGGATGTCGCCGGAGTTTTCGTTGAGTCTCAACGGAGGAGCTCCGGTATCCGCGGTACATTGCGTGCCGGGAATACATTCGTTTCCGTCGACAGTCACTTGCGGCCAGAGGTAGCCGGCGGAAGTCAACGTTGGCATCACCATATCGGCGTCGTCGACACGGAAGGGCTGGTGAAGCCCGTGCGAGCCAACGTAACCAATCGTCGCCGTGAGGTTGGGTAAGAGCTCCCGCTGAATGTTCAGATTCCATTGCATCACGTAATTGCGCTTCGGATGGGGTTCCAACGCGCCGAATTGAGCATTGCTCTTGCCCGAGGTTGCCACGATGTCGTACGCCTGAGAAGGAAAAGAGCCGGCAGGCAGGTTGCCGGCAGCAAGTACCTGGAAGAAGGGGGCCGACTGGCCGATCAACGTTAAATACTGATAGAGCATCGGTAGCGAATCAAAGATGCCGAATCCTCCGCGCACCGCTGTCTTGCCATTGTGGAAGGGGTCCCAGGCGAATCCGACGCGGGGCTCGAAGTTGCGCAGCGTGGGATTGTAGAAGTAGGGACCGGTGGCTACGCAACCCGTCACCAGCGTGCCGCAATGCGGCTGGGCATCGGTGAGATTGTAGATGTTGGATGTTTCACCGTGGGCATCGAAGGGCACAGTCGACATTTCGTAACGCAGTCCCAGATTCAGCATCAGGCTGGGGCGAACGCGCCAATCGTCTTGAAGATAGGCTCCCACGATAGACATCCGCATGCTCCGCTCGGTCAATAATGACGGCGGCGTGGCGCGGATACTCCTCGGGTGATTAGTCAGCAAGCTCTTCATTGAGGGAAAGGAGAATTGGCCATCCCTATTGCCCGTCGTCTCCTGGTTGTCCTGGTCCCGTTCGTAGCCAAAACCGAATTTCAGAGCATGAAGTCCTTTGGTCAGAAACGCATCGTCGTAGACCTGATACGAATTCCAGCGGTAGAAGTATGTGGGGGTGCCCCCCAGACCACCTTCCAGGTAGGTGATGCCTGTGTTGTTGCACAGACAAGCAGGCGCATATCTCCCTGGGATCGCTGCGAGAGAGGGATCCCCCGCCGCCGGATTCAATGCCTTCACGGGTTCGTTGTTGTTCACCAAGTCGCGGTTGTATCCGAGCCGCACCGTGTTGACCAAGCTCGGACTGAAGGTGTGCGTCTCCTCGAGGGCCACAATCTGCCTCTTGGTGAGCGCCTCCAGCAGCACCACACCGAGGGGTTCGTCAGTCGTGAAGGGTGTGCGGTCGAACATGTAAGTCGCGAAGACGCTGTCTTTCTGGGAGAAATGGTGGTCGACGCGGGTAGTGAAATAATCCTCTCGGACGATTCGATGTGCAACAAAATTGTAATCTGCGACGTCCCCATTCCCAAGTGCCGGTCCATTCGGCAACGGAAATATAGGGAGATACCGCAAAATGGATTTGTCGATGCCCGTCACGGGATCCGGATTGAAGGCGCCGGTGACGGGTTGCGCGGTAGCGCAGAGTGAGCATAAGATCGCGGCGGTAGGCGTCTTCCCATCGGGCATGAGCCCGCGTGCGGCAAAGGAAGGAACAACGTCTAGCTTGCCCTTGCCCTTGGACTGCCTTATGCCCTCGTAGTCGCCAAAGAAGAACGTCTTATCCTTAAGGATAGGCCCTCCTATCGAGGCGCCAAATTGATTGCGACGAAAAGGCGGAACGGTGGCAGGATCGAAGAAATTACGTGCGTCCAGGGAACTGTTCCTCACGAACTCATATGCGCTGCCGTGAAGCTGATTTGTTCCCGCGCGCGAAATTGCATTCACCACGCCGCCGGAGGTCTTCCCGTATTCAGCGGAATAGCTGCTGGTCAGGACGGAGAACTCCTCCACGGCGTCCACACCCAGATTGCCGCCCAGTACGCTCCCCGGCCCGCCATTGGCGTAATCGTTGATGCTGATTCCGTCGAGCCGGTAATTGTTCTGCGTGGGACGTGAACCCGAGATACTGATTTGCGCTCCAAAGCCGCGGTTCCCCCGGCCGCTGTCTCCGAAAGGCACCTGCGTCTCAATACCTGCAACGCCCGGCTGGAGATTGGCCAGATCCGTCCAACTGCGGCCGTTCAGCGGCAAACCCACAACCATCGGCGCCTCGACGACTGCGCTCAGAACAGACGACGCGAGCTGCACCGTCGGAGCTTCGCCTGTCACGGTCACCTGCTGGCTCACTTGCCCTACGCGCAAGCTCGCATTGAGCACTTGCTGAGCACCAACCGTAAGAGTGATGCCGTTCCTCACCTCGGTACTGAATCCTGAGGAGGAAAAAGTGACTGAATAGTTTCCGGGCAAGAGGTTGGGCGCCGTGTAAAATCCAACCGAATCGGCCGTAACCCCGCGCGTTACGGCCGTGGCCGTATTCTTGATCGACACCTGAGCATTCGGCACGGCCGCGCCCGACGCGTCTGTGACCGTGCCGGATAACGTCGCGCCCACGACTTGCGCATAGCTCCGCGTTTGCCAGAGCATCAGAAAAGCCACAGCCAAAATCAGAAACGCGCTGAGAACAGCGCCACTCCTTGTCTGAAAAGCGTTGGCTGGCATAAGACGACCTCCCCACAGGTCGGTGACTTACAGATTGCCTTAAATTAAGATTCCCGAGTACCGCCACATCCCTATCAGGCAAGAAACTATGATTTGAGGCGGGTAATATCCCTGATATAAACGAATGTCAAGGAAAAACGGAACCGCCCTGAGAAGGGACAGACCAAACTTGGGTAGACGATAACGCCTAGATCAAATTTTAAAAGGGTAGCGTTGAATTATCGAAACTGGATATTCAGTGGACCGCATACTCCAGGATGGCGGCATCCACATCGCCGTGCTGCGGGACCGCGACAAAATATCGGCTCAGCTCAGACACGAGGAGTCCCGGCTTCGCCGGTACCCCGATAGGAATTGTTCCCAGCGATTGATAATGATCCGGGTCACTTTGCTTATAAATATCAATCGCACCGGTGTTGGCCTCGATGTAGATGCGCTTCGTAGCTACGTCGAAGGTCATGTCATCGACCCCTTTGCTGATTGGCATAGTTGTGATTTCCTTTCCCGATGTCGAATCGAGCGCGACCATGACCTCACTGCGGCAACCCACAAATAGGCGGTGATTCGCTTCGTCAAACGCCATGCCGACTGGCACTTTGCAGAGGGCGAGGGGCCAATTTGTTAGAATCGTGTGCTTATTCCGGTCCAGCACCTCAATTCGGTTTTTCTCTCGATTTACAACGAAGAGCCTGGGCCCCGACTTTTCAAGGCGCATTTCCTCCAGCGTGCCACCATCAATTCGGATGTCCCCGACGTGTTCTTCTTTATTCGTGTCCAGGACAGAGATTATAGAGTAGTCCAGCTTCGCGTTCTCACCGCCCGTAATCACATAGAGGTAATACGTAGCTGGATCATAGAGGATACCGTCGGGTGCCGCGAGCGATCGAATGGCTTTGGCAAGCTCGTAGTTCTTCCCGTCAAAAATCTTAACCTCCCCATCGGGACCGTCGGTGACAAAGATCTTGTCCAAATCGCCGCGATAGAGAACTGCATGCGCTTTCTGAATCCCGGAAATGCTATGAATCAGCTTACCGGTTTTAAGGTCATATACTTCCACGGCCTTATGGTCGAGCGGAGTGACAAACAGGCGATTACCCTTCGCATCTACGCCAAAGGCATCGAAGCGTCCCGTGACGCCCGGCATCGAAATCGTCCGCACCAGCTCCAACGGTGAAGCCGACTGAGAGTTAACCCAGCCTGCTAAGGTGAGGACAAGAAGTATAGACAAGACAGCGTGGTTTCTCACGATAAGCTCCTTGATCTCCCATCAACTAAATTCAATGCAAGAGGGCTTTGACTTGGGGTATAACCGACTTGGTATTGCCGGTCCTGAACGTTCTCACACCCACCCACCTCCCCACGGGCCGATGAACCTTATCGCTGCACTGGTCCTTCCGATATCCAACACACGCACGGACCGGGCCAAACCCTATGATTTGAGGCGCGTAATATCCCCGATGGCAACGAATGTCAAGAAAAAAGGAACGCCCCGACGCCCCGAACTTAGACAGAATTCGGGGCACCAACTTGGTGCGCGATAACCCACACTATCGAAACTGAACTTGTCAAATCTAGATCGCTGATGGTATGTTCCGCGACATATTCAACGTAACCTCGCGGAGTGTCCTACGGTGAGCTATGAATCCCCGGCGGAGGATCTAAAACCTACCCTGAGATTCCTCCTAGCCATTCCTGTGCCGAAATCGAGTTGCCCAGGTCCAGCCTCCGTATGCCGCTTGAACGCTTCTTTT
>Ga0209577_10005206_pt1 | contig 12146 bp, 10 predicted proteins | sample GraSoiAngelo_109_FD_185874 | JGI IMG/M metagenome (GOLD analysis project Ga0209577, IMG submission 185874) | Grasslands soil microbial communities from the Angelo Coastal Reserve, California, USA - 14_0903_12_20cm (SPAdes) (version 2) | ecosystem: Environmental > Terrestrial > Soil > Grasslands... | reverse complement strand
CCCCGTCCATTCTTTCTGGGCTCTATGAGTTGAAGCGCCATGCAGGCCAGGCCTCGGAAAGTCTGAGACGGTTCTTCTGCGCGTTGGTCCTTGTTCTCGAATCGCAGCTTCCGCCTCCTGATGCGGAAGCGACCCTGACAATGGGAGCGCGCTGATGGTCGCCTCTGCTGTCGCCGGTTTCGGTCGGGATACCTTGTGGCTCGTCGGCGAGATGGGCCGCATGATGGTCTTCCTGATCAGCACGGTGGCCTGGATGGTGCGGCCCCCGTTCCGGTTCCTGCAGGTGCTGAAGCAGATCCACTTCATCGGAGTGAAGTCCCTCTTCGTGATCGTGCTGACGGGCGCCTTTACCGGGATGGTGTTGGGGCTGCAGGGGTACTACTCATTGCGGAAGTTCGGCGCGGAAGGGTGGCTGGGCTCGGCTGTGGCCCTGAGCATCATTCGGGAACTGGGGCCGGTGCTGTCGGCGCTGATGGTGACGGGGCGGGCGGGCTCTGCCATGACGGCGGAGATCGGCATCATGCGCATCACCGAGCAGATCGACGCGTTGGACACGATGGCGGTCAACCCCATGCAGTACCTGATCGCGCCCAAAGTGCTGGCCAGCGTTCTCATCATGCCCATGCTCTGCTCGATCTTCGACCTCATCGGCATTTACGGCGGCTATCTGGTCGGCGTCGAACTCTTGGGGGTGAGTTCGGGCGCTTATACCAGCTCGCTGGAATCCAGCGTGGAGTGGAAGGACGTCTACGGCGGATTTCTCAAGGCCATTAGCTTCGGCGTGATCGTGTCCTGGGTCTGCACGTATAAAGGGTACAATACGACGATGAGCGCCGAAGGACTGGGAACCGCCACGACCGAGGCGGTGGTGCTGTCCTCCGTCTTGATCCTGATTTGGGACTATTTTGTGACCTCGGTCTTGATGTGAGAACGACGCAGGCGCTGTGATGAAAAGCAAGCAGGGGTCGAAGCCGGTGATTCGCCTCGTCGGGGTGGAAAAGACGCTCGGGGGGCAGCCTGTCCTGCAAGGAGTCAACTTGGAGATTCCCCGGGGAAAAATCACCACGGTGATCGGCAAGAGCGGCGGCGGCAAGAGTGTGTTGCTCAAGCATATGATCGGGCTGCTGAAGCCGGATCGTGGCCAGGTGCTGGTGGACGAGATCGATATCGCCAGGCTGGGCTCGCGCGAGCTCAACGAGGTGCGGAAGAAATTTGCGATGCTGTTCCAGAGCGCGGCGCTGTTCGACTCGCTCAACGTTTTTGAAAACGTGGCCTTTCCCTTGCGGGAGAAGACGATAATGAAAGAAGCGGAGATCGAGCGGAAGGTCCTTGAGATGCTGGAGGCGGTCGGACTCACGGGCATGGGGCACAAGTTCCCCGCGGAACTCAGCGGCGGCATGCGGAAGCGGGCTGGGTTGGCCCGCGCGCTCGTCATGGGGCCGGAGATCATCCTGTTCGACGAGCCCACCACCGGACTGGATCCCCTCCTGGCGCGGACCATCCATGATCTGATCGTCGAGACTCAGCGGAAGTTCGGGTTCACGGCCGTCATGGTGAGCCACGAGATCCCCGAAATCTTCGGTATCTCGGATTACGTCGCGATGCTGTTGGACGGGGTGATCGTCGAGATGGCGCCGTCGGAAGAGTTCCAGCGGACCCGGCATCCCGCCGTGCGGGAGTTCATCAATGTCGGGCCCAGGACCGAAGTTGTCACCTCCGGTGAGTCCAGGAGGCCCGGTACCCATGCATGACACGAAACTGGAGCTCATCGTCGGGGTCTTCGTCCTGGTCGGCATCGCCGCCTTGACGTACATGGCGGTCAAGCTCGGCAAGCTCGAAGTCATCGGAGGCGGGAATCAGATTGAGCTCCAAGCGGAATTCGATTCCGTCGCGGGGCTCAAGGCGGGCGCGGGGGTGGAGATCGCGGGGGTGCAGGTCGGCCAAGTGAAGCGGATCGGGCTGAGGGACGACCGGGCGCTCGTAGTGTTGTCGCTCCGTCCTGGCGTGAAGATTTACGGCGATGCTATCGCGTCGATCAGGACACGCGGGCTGATCGGCGATAAGTACGTGTCGATCTCGCCCGGGGGGTCGCAGAAAGAGCTGCCGCCGGGAAGCAAGATTCGCGACACGGAATCGGGCGTGGACCTGGAATCGCTGATCGGAGAGTTTATTCATGGCAACGTCAAGTGAGTCTGTCGTCTGGTCTGCCATGCTGACAGTGCGAGAGGAGATAGGTCATGCAACGGTGTAAAAATTTCTGGGCTACTCTCCTGATCGGTGGTTTGGTCGGGGGAGGGACGCTCAACGAGACGGCATGGGCAGGGCCTCCCACAGATGCGGTCAGGAAGTCCGTAGACGAGGTGGTCCGTATCCTGGAGGACCCGGCGTGGAAGAAACCCGAGAAGAAGGAAGAGCGACGGAAGTTGCTGGAGCAGATGATCGCCCAGCGGTTCAATTTTCTCGAAATGTCGCGGCGGGCCCTGGGAGCCGAGTGGAACAAACGGACACCGGAGGAGCAAAAGGATTTTGCGTCCTCTTTCCAGACCCTCTTGGCCAACACGTATTTAGGGAGAATCGAGAATTACACCGGGGAGAAGGTGCAATACCTCAAAGAGATCGTCGATGGCGAGTATGCGGAAGTCTATACGAAGATCGACAACGGCAAAAGCGCGGTGGACATCATTTATAAGATGGAGATGACATCGGGGGACTGGCGTGTCTATGACGTGGTGGTGGAGGGCACCGGCCTCGTCCAGAACTACCGCGAACAGTTCAAAAGGATCCTCCGCAAGGATTCGTTTGCCGAGCTGACCAAGCAGCTTCGGGAGAAGGCGGAGCGCATTAAAGCCCCTGGCCCTGCCGGTGACGATTCGGCCCGGAGCCGATGAGTTCAGGTGGCACGTCGCCTTCGCCGTGCCGGGCTCGTGACGCTGTGCGCCATGGCGCCGGCTCTGCTGTCCCCCTTTCCAGCGCCCGCCGAAGAGCGATCCTATTTCGTGATTCCGGCCGTCGCGACGTCGAAGAACGACGGCGTGGACGTCGGGGTGATCGTGCCTTACGTGTTTGCGGATGATGAGCAGCGCGTCACCCAGATCATCGCGCCGATGTTCGTCCACAACGAGTTCGTCGGCTCGCGTGCCGTGATCAATATCTACCAATATCCGACTCGGGGCGAGGAGTACAAACTCATCGCATCGTACACCGAGAAGACCGAGCGGAAGTTCCTCTACAGCTATCGGAATCTCTTCCTGCTGGGAGGCCGCTTCAGCCTGGAGACGAATGTCGGGTTCTTCAAGAACGGGACAGCGCGGTTCTTTGGCATCGGCAGCCAGACCTCGCCGGCCCAGGAGACTAACTACACCGACCGCGAGTTGCTCGGTCATATCACGACAGGGCTCTACGTCGGACCGAGCCAGCGGGTGCTCTGGACCGAGCGGCTCCGGAACGTCGAGATCCAGCCGGGCGCGGTGCCGGACATCCCCTTCACGCAATCGGTGTTTCCCGCGATCAAAGGGACGGGCGGGGGGACGGTGTGGGGCCACAAGCTGGCGTACTTGAACGACACACGGGACGACGCGGTAACGCCCACGATCGGTCACTACTTTTCGATGTTTGCGGAGCTGGCGCAGACCCTCACGGCCAGTACGAATACGATATTCAGTCGGTATGGGATTGAATACCGGGTGCTGCTTCCGAACGCCACCAAGCAGTACATCTTCGTCTTTCGAGGCAGGCTGGAAGCCACGGTCGGCGGCGCTGCGGTCCCCTTCTTCGAACGGAGCAGTTTGGGGGGGCAGAACACCTTGCGCGCCTTCGGCGTGGGCCGGTTCGTTGACAACCACTCCCTTGTCTTTAACTTTGAGGAGCGGATTCAATTGTTTCACTTACGGATCTTCGGAACCATAGCCGAAGTGGAGGCGGCGCCTTTCCTCGATGTTGGCAAGGTGGCCGACACGTTCCGATACAGGGCCTTCTCCCAGTACGAGGCCAACCCCGGGATCGGCTTTCGGGCGATCTCACGTCCCAATGTGGTGGGCCGGGTGGATGTTGCGTCGGGCAATGAGGGGCAAGCCGTCTTTGCGGGGCTGGACTTTCCCTTCTAGCACGGACCAAGCAAAGCAAAAGGAGCAGAAATGAGACGGCTGCTGCTGGCGTGGGTGCTGCTGCTCGTTGGATCGGCGATGGCCTTCGCTTCTGATGCCCAAGCGGAGGATTCACCCCAGGCCCACACGATCGTGCGTGCCGGCACGATCGAGGCTGGATTGGTGACAGGGTATCTCCAAGGGAACGAGACGTTCACTTCTGTCTCGAGCAACCGCAGCGCCCTCTATGTCCTTCCACGAATCGGAATGGTGCTGACCCCCGAGATAGGCAAAGGGTTCTTCGCGGGGAACCTGGAACTCCTGTTTGAACCGTTATACGCGCACTATTTCAAGCCGTTTGGGGCTTCAGCAGCCGGCGGCTCCCTCGTGTTTAAATATAATCTCCTCTCGTTCGGGCGGTGGATGCCCTATTGGGATTTCGGTCTGGGTATGCTGTGGACAAACCTGGCTCCGCGTATTCCGGAGCAAAGTACGCAGTTTAACTTCGTCATGGAGAGCGGTCCAGGCCTCCACTACTTCGCGACGGAGCGAGTCGCCCTGACGATCGGCGTTCGGTTCCATCACATCTCGAATGCAGATATCGGCGACCGCAATCTCGGATTGAATTCGGTCCTTGCCTACGCCGGAATCTCGGTGTTTTGGCCGCGATCCAGCGAGCGGGTTCCTTGACTCTCAGGCATTGCTGTGTGAGAATGGCTCGATTTTTGGAGGGTTTTAAAGAGATGTCCATATTGAAGACGATTGACAGCCCGGCCGATTTGAAGCGGGTGCCGGTTGAGCAACTGCCTGTGTTGGCCGAGGAGATTCGCGAGCAGATCATCTCGGTGGCGTCCGCTGTCGGGGGGCATCTGGCCTCGAACCTCGGCGTGGTGGAGCTCACCTTGGCGTTGCACTACCTGCTTGGCACGCCCAAGGACAAGATCGTGTGGGACACCAGCAATCAGGCTTACGCGCATAAACTGCTGACAGGTCGGCGCGAGCTCTTCCACACGTTGCGGCAGTACGGTGGGCTCAGCGGCTTCTGCAAGCGCGAAGAGAGCATCTACGACACGTTCAATGCGGGGCACGCCGGCACCGGGGTGTCGGCGGCGATCGGCATGGCGGTGGCACGGGACCTTGCGGGGCAGCATCACAAGGTGGTCTGCGTCGTGGGCGACGGGGCGATGACCTCCGGCATGACCTTGGAAGCCATGCAGCACGTCGGGGGCCTGCAGAAGGACCTGCTGGTCATTCTCAACGACAACCAGATGTCCATCTCCCGGAACGTGGGGTCGCTCTCGGCCTATTTGAATCGCACCTTCACCGGCGAGTTCGCCACCCATATTCGGGAGGAAGCCAAGCATCTGCTCAAAGCGATCCCGCGGGTCGGCGATCAACTGACAAGGCTCGCCCACCGGGCCGAGGAATTGGCCAAAGGACTCGTGCTTCCGGGAGTTCTCTTCGAGGAACTGGGCTTCCGGTACATCGGGCCGATCGACGGACACAACTTTGAGCATCTCCTGCCGACCCTCGAAAACGTGCTCAAACTGAAAAGACCGATCCTGCTTCACGTGATCACCAAGAAGGGCAAGGGGTATGAGCCGGCTATGAAGGACCCGGTCTGGTTCCACGCCTGTTCGCCGTTCATTCGGGAGTCGGGCCAGCCCGCTAAGTCCGGTGCGAAGCCGTCCTATACGGCAGTGGCCGTCAAGACGCTGTGCCGGCTGGCTCGCGAGGACCGGCGCATCGTCGCCATCACGGCGGCCATGTGCGAAGGGACGGGGTTGACCGCCTTCCAAAAGGAGTTCCCGGACCGGTATCACGACGTGGGCATCGCCGAGCAACACGCGCTGACCTTCGCGGCTGGATTGGCGACGCAGGGAGCGCGGCCGGTCGTGGCGATGTACTCCACCTTCCTGCAACGCGCTTTCGATCAGGTGGTGCACGACGTGGCAACCCAGAACTTGCCGGTGACGATCCTGATCGATCGAGGCGGGTTGGTGGCCGAGGACGGGACGACTCACCACGGGGCCTTCGATTACGCCTACCTGCGTCATGTTCCGAGCATGGTGGTGATGGCGCCCAAGGACGAGAACGAGCTGCAGCACATGGTGAAGACGTGCCTGAGCTACGAAGGGCCGGCCTCCGTGCGGTACTCCCGCGGGAGCGCGTGGGGCGTGCCCATGGACGCCGAGCCCAAGGCCTTGCCGATCGGCCGGGCGGAACTGCTGCGGGAGGGGTATGATGTGGCGTTGGTCGCCATTGGCATCACGGTCCTTCCGGCGCTGGAGGCGGCCGAGCGGCTGGCGGACGAGGGAATCTCAGCCGCCGTCGTCAACGCCCGGTTCGTCAAGCCACTCGATCATGCATTGATCGCGCAGGTGGCTCGTCAGGTGAAGTGCCTGGTGACGGTGGAAGAAGGCTGCCGCATGGGCGGATTTGGTTCGGCGGTGCTGGAGGCGCTGTCGGACCAGGGGATTGTGCACCTGCCGACCAAGGTGCTGGGGCTGCCTGACAAGTACATCGAGCAGGGGCCGCAAGACCTCCTACGCGTGCAGTGTGGGCTGACGGCGGACGGCATGTATGAGGAAGCCAAGGCCCTCTACACGATGACGGTTCTGGGAGTGGAGCGTCGGTAGGTATGTTCATCAAGCGACGCAAGACGAGACAGATCCGGGCGGGGAACGTTCCCATTGGGGGCGGAGCCCCGATCGTGGTCCAGTCCATGACGACGCCCGACACCGCCGACGTGCAGGCCACCGTCGAGCAAATCCACCAGTTGGAGCAGGCCGGCTGCGAGATCGCGCGAGTGACGGTCAACACGCCTGAGGCGGCCAAAGCGCTCCCGGCCATCAAGAAACAGACGATGATTCCTATCATCGCCGACATCCATTTCGATCACCGGCTGGCGCTCAAGGCGGCCGAGGTGGTGGACTGCGTGCGGATCAACCCAGGCAACATCGGCGCCTGGTGGAAGGTGGAAGAGGTCGTCAAGGCCGTGCGGGAGCGGAACATCCCGTTGCGGATCGGCGTGAATGGCGGCTCGCTGGAGCGGGAGCTTCTGGCCAAGTACGGCTATCCCACGGCCGAGGCGCTGGCGGAATCGGCCCTGAATGCCGTGCATGCGCTGGAAGACATCGGGTTCACCAACATGAAGGTGTCGCTCAAGGCCTCGGACGTGCATTTGATGGTGGACGCGTACCGCCTGTTCGCCCTGCAGTCTGACTACCCCTTGCACCTGGGCGTCACGGAGGCGGGCACGCTGCTGACGGGGTCCATCAAGTCCTCAATCGGCATCGGCATGCTGCTGGCCGACGGGATCGGGGATACGATCCGTGTCTCGCTGGCGGCCGATCCGGTGGAAGAGGTGAAGGTCGGCTTCGAGATCCTCAAGGCTCTTGAGTTGCGTCACCGCGGGGTGAACGTCATCGCCTGTCCGACCTGCGGCCGCGTGGAGATCGACGTCGTCAGGCTAGCCAATGAGATCGAGAAGCGGCTCGGCCATGTCCGCGTGCCGCTGACGGTGTCGGTACTGGGCTGCGTCGTCAACGGGATCGGCGAGGGCAAGGAAGCCGACATCGGTATCGCCGGCGGGGAAGGCCACGGGATCCTGTTCAAAGAAGGCAAGCTGGTCCGGAAGGTGAAGTCGGAAGAGTTGATGGAGACGCTGCTGGCCGAGATCGAGATCATGGCCAAGGAACGGGAGGCCGTATCCTCCGACAACGGGGACAATGGCCACGACGGACAGCCTGAGACCCCACCGAAGAAAGCTCCCGCTCAATCAGCTTCGGCGAAGAAGAACATTCCCATCATCAAGGTTTGAGCCGGACCGCGCGATCCGGTTATAATCCGCATTCACAAGGCGCCGTACCCAAGTGGCTAAGGGAGCAGTCTGCAAAACTGCGATGCGGCGGTTCGAACCCGCCCGGCGCCTCCAAACCGAACTTGCATAGGGGACAGGCTGGTTTTCTAAAGATAGAAAACCAGCCTGTCCCCTTTTTCTGGCCAGTACCTAGGCGTTCCTTGTCCACAAATCAGATGATTGCTATGCCTCCGACGGATATCCATGAGCACTCACCTTACATTGACATTTTAGGAGGCGGTAACAGGTCCCACACGTGCCAGAACTCAACCATCTCCGCAGCCGTCCCCAGCGACACCCGAACGTAGTTACTCATAGCCCCCACCGGTCGCGGCAGAAAGATGTTGTTTTTCTCGAAGTGCTCGACGAGCTCTTCCGCAGGTCGGCCGGCGTTCAGCATCACAAAGTTCGTGTGGGAATCGATCGTCCGGAGCATGCGGGCATTGGCCTGGTTAAAGAACTCCTCACGGTCGTCCGTATTCCGCTGCGCACTGGTCCGGAGGTGCTCGACATCCTCGAGTGCGGCGAGCGCGGCATTGGCAGCCACCACGTTCACTCCGTCCAACAGCCGATAGGACGACAGTCGGCGAGCCACTGGCGAAGAGGCAATGGCGTAGCCGATCCGACTCCCAGCCAGCCCATGGATCTTGGAGAAGGTGCGGGTGATGATCACGCGGCTATCGTCGATCGGGTGATCGATAAAGGAGGCGTAGGTCGATGATCCGCCGACATAATGATGGTAGGCCTCGTCGACGACGACATGGACTGTCGTGGGGAGTTTGCGCATAAAGAGTTCCAGGTCCCCCCGCGGCGTGAGGGTTCCCGTGGGATTGTTGGGATTGCAGATGTACACCAAGCTGGTCGATGTGTCGGTGCGGTGCGCCATCGCGTCCAGATCATGCGCGTACCGCTTGGTGAGCGGGACAGCGACGACGTCGGCTCCTGTGCCCCGCGCGTAATAGGTGATCACATCAAAGCTCGGAGCCGCCAGGACGAGCGTCTTGCCCGGTCCAAGAAACGCGGCTGCGGCCATACGCAGGATTTCGGTGGACCCGCAGCCCAAGACCACCTGGTCCGGCTTCACCGCATGCCGAATGGCGATCTCGCCCTGCAGGATGTCGGAAGCTTTTCGCGGAAAGCGGTGGATGAGACTGAGCGCCTCCCGCATCGCGGCCAGTACTTTTTCTGAAGGGCCGTAGGCATTTTCGTTCCGGTTCAAGAGAACGGGCCCCCCGACGTGTCTCGCACCTGGGAGCTGACGCCCTTCAGCGTGAGAGATGCAGCCCAGAAATGGGACCGCCACGCCGACGACAGCACCTGCACCGAGTCTGCGTAGGAGAGCCCTGCGCGTGATGACCATCACGTTCCTTTGGATCCAGGAGAGCGGTCCACACCGCCCGGCCCGAAGAGACCGCCCACGGCTGACTCGGAAGCCGAGTCAGCCGTCATTCCTGCCGGAGCGCGAGCCGTTGGAGCGGGTGAGACCTGGACAAAGGTGGCCACTGAAGGCACGCCGGCCGTGTTCAGGATGAACAGCATGTAGTAGCCCGGAGGCGCGATGTTGCCATTGGCCGGCCCGTTCACATTCAGCAATCCGTCCCCCGCCGTGAACGACAAGCCCACCAGCCGCTGGTCCATATCAAAGGCATGAGTGACCGAACCGGGCCGCACCAGCACGACGGAGGCGATGTCGGCTGCGTTCGGAGTCTGGACCTGGAATGAACCGCCATACCCGATACCCTGGGGCGGGGTGACGCTGGTGATCGTTGGCTGCGTCGCCGGGATTGTGTTGCCGTCCGCGTCGGTCGTGAAAAGATACGCTGGCGAATAGATCTCCATGTGTTGTTCGTAGGTTCCACGCGTGGGATTACCTCCCGCCACCCACACAGTGGCATCGGGGAGCAACAGTGCGACGGAGTGATACAGGCGTGGGTATGCACCGGCGCCAGCTGAACTAAAGGTGCCTGTGCCCGGGTCGAAGAGATCGGCAGTGAGACTGGCGGTCGTCACGTCCTCGTTGTAGGCCGAACCCCCGAGCGCGAGCACGTTGCCGTTGGGCAGGATGACGGCGTTCATCTGAATCCGCGGTTGCGACATCGAGTCCGACCACTGCCATGCCGGATTGTCGACCGACAGGTCTATGATCTCCGTGGTTTCGGTCGCGGGATCACCGCCCCCGAGTATCATGACTCGCGGGGTGTAACCGTTGTCCGGTGTCAGGGGTAACAGGACCGAGGAGCCATACGTGCGCCGGTTGCCATAATTGGTGTAGGCCACATTCATCGTCCACCTAGCGGTGGAGGGATCGAAGAGACTGGAGGCCGCGGTCGGTCCAGCATAGAAGACCGTGCCGTTCGGCAGGAGGTGCATCCGGGGATAGAGAGGCGGCGTCCAGGGCGCATCGTACGGGCGGCTCCAGCCTGAGCCCACTTGGTAGAGTTCGACGGCAGTATTCGTTCGACCGGTGTCATCCAGTCCTGAAAACACCATAATGCTTCCGTCACCGTTCGTCGTAGCTGTGGGATACCAGCGCCCGTGCGCCATGTTCTCCAGATCCACGAAACTCCTTGTACCCGCATCATACGTAGAGGTTCTGGGGCTTCCGTAAAAGGGGTCGTACTGAAGAGTGCCGCCCAGGACGAACGGTCGACCATCGGGAAGAACAATCATCCCATTGCAGAACATGTCCCAGCTCACGTCCTGGAGGGTGACGCTGCCGGCCTGGGGGTCCCAGATAGCCGATAGGTAGTCGGTATTGCTTGCCACGTTCCCCGAGCCCGAGACGACCAAGACCTGGCCGGTATGGAGAAGGGACGCGTGAATGGGATTGATGGGCATCGGATACGGCAGGGTGCTCCATTGTCCCTCCACGTGGGCCTGAGCCATAGCAGACGGGCATAGGGGGCTGAGACTGAGGAGGATCAGAAGGACCGCTTCAGCGACGAACAGGTGCCTGTTGTTGAACATTGGGAACCATCCATTCTGCAGAGAATTCAGCCCTCTTCGAGTCTCCCTCTCTCACGGGGCATCTGGGTGCACTCGCTCGTGACTCTGTTGAGAGGGCCTCGGCTGTCTTCCTCTACGGATGGGTTTTGAATATTTTCAGTGGGTATCCTGCACCCACCTGACGAAGTTACCTGTCCAAATTTTAATGGGGGCACAACAAGCGCTGACGATAAGAATACAGTCGCTGCGACCAGCAGCAAGATCCTCGTTGAGTTTCTGGTCATATCAGTGCTGTCCGAGAGACAGGGCTTCCTTTACATGGACTCGCATGATCGCCTCTTACTCACGAAGGAGAACAGCGGGTAGATACCGGAATCTAACGAGGGTAAAGCAGTGTACGATCTAAAACGGGACCAGTGTGGGCCTTGAATGCACACAGGCTACTTTTCTAAAGATTCAAGGTCGTTCATTGGGCCCTACGGCGTGCCCCACTTAAAATTTAGACAGTGGTACCAAACTGGGAGGTCTCCGAATTAGCTGAGTGTTGGTTATATTGCCGAGACTTCTGTCCTCGGTAGCCCAAATCGGATGGTTCGCAAATCGTACGGTTGGGGACCCGATTGTGCTCATTTTGTGCTCAACGCCACCACACTCCAGCTCATTCCACAGCACTCCAGCCCAAATTGCCGTTTCGCATAAGGTGTTGCTGGAATAGGCTGGAAGGAGGTGGAGTGAGTTGGAGTTGGGTCGTGGGAATGCACTCTTAATCAACGGGCCGCAGGTTGCCAAGGCGAGGGGCGCGGGTTCCTAATCCGCATCTCGCGGTCACAGAATCCGGCCTCTTTTATGAGAGATTCAGTGTTTGAATCCAGTGCCCAGATTTTTCAGCTTGGGGGAGCCGAACAGGACTCGAACCAGCATCTTCCTTCTGCTGAAAGCTACTCCCGGTTTTGCTCCCGATTGCAAATCTTCCGCCATCGCCGTCTGTCGCAAGGAAATGGCGACAAACCATTGTTTTTATGCAGGCGGCGTCGTAGTCTTTCGTTGTGTGTCATTACTGGTCGTATCGAGTTCGGACGTTCTGCAAAACTGCGATGCGGCGGTTCGATCCCGCCCGGCGCCTCCACCCCTCACTTGCTTCAAGAGGGGAGCGGCTTGTTTTCTGTCTTCAGAAAAGCTGCCTGAGCTGTCCCCTTTTTCATGCCTCCCGTCTCAGGGATTCTCTCACCAGATAATCAGGTTCTTACCCGATTCCG
>Ga0209577_10005204_pt1 | contig 12148 bp, 10 predicted proteins | sample GraSoiAngelo_109_FD_185874 | JGI IMG/M metagenome (GOLD analysis project Ga0209577, IMG submission 185874) | Grasslands soil microbial communities from the Angelo Coastal Reserve, California, USA - 14_0903_12_20cm (SPAdes) (version 2) | ecosystem: Environmental > Terrestrial > Soil > Grasslands... | reverse complement strand
GCTTGCGCAAGGCAAGCGATTCCGCCGCGTTCATGCCGGCGGCCGGCTCGTCGAGCGCGAGCAGCTTCGGCTCGGTGGCGAGCGCGCGCGCGATCTCGAGGCGTCGCTGGTCGCCGTAGGGCAGGCTCCCCGCGGGGTCGTTGGCGCGCTCGCGGATCCCGACAAAGTCGAGCAGCTCGGCCGCGCGCGCTTCGATTTGCTTTTCTTCTTCCAAGGTCTTTCTGTCTCTGAGCACGGCGCCGAAGACACCGGCATGGGTGCGCACGTGACGGCCGATCATCACGTTCTCCAGCGCCGACAAGTTGGCGAACAGACGGATATTCTGGAACGTGCGCGCAATGCCCGCGGCGGCGACCTCGTGAGGCTTCAGGCCGGTCAGGTCGCGCCCGCCGAAGAGGAACGCGCCCGCGTCGGGCGCGTAAAGTCCCGTCAGCACGTTGAACAGCGTGGTCTTGCCGGCGCCATTGGGGCCGATCAGGCCGAAAATTTCGCCGCTGCGGATGGAAAACGAGACTTCCGAAAGCGCCTGCACGCCGCCAAAGCGCTTGGTGATGCGCTCGGCTTGCAGAAGCGTCACGCGGCCTGCCCCGTGAGCTCGCGTTTCCTGACCGCCGAGGGCAGCAGACCCGCCGGGCGGAACAGCATCACCAGCACCAGCGCCAGGCCGAAAATCAGCATGCGGATCACCTCGGGATCGAGCAGCTGGCGCCCGAACAGCGCATCCTGCATTGGCTGCACGGTCCAGCGCAGGATCTCGGGCACGAAGGAAAGCAGCAGCGCCCCGAGGATCACGCCCCAGATGTTGCCCATGCCGCCCAGCACGACCATCGAGACCACCATGATCGACTCGACCAGCACGAAGCTCTCCGGCGAGATGAAGGCCTGGATGGCGGAAAACATGCCGCCCGCCAGCCCGCCGAAGCTCGCGCCCATGGCGAAGGCGAGCAGCTTCACGTTGCGCGTGTTGATGCCCATCGCCGCGGCGGCGATTTCGTCCTCGCGGATCGCCTCCCAGGCGCGGCCGATCCGCGAGTTCTGCAGCCGCAGGTTGATGACGATCACTGCGATGACCACGGCGAGCAGCAGGTAGTAGTACTTGATCGGTCCGCTGAACTCCAGGCCGAGGATCGTCTGGTATTGCGCAAAATCGAAGCCGTCGATGCGAAACGGATCGATGCCGGCGACGCCCTGCGGGCCGTTGGTGATGTTGACCGGCCGCGACAGGTTGTTGAGAAAGATGCGCACGATCTCGCCGAAGCCGAGGGTCACGATGGCGAGGTAGTCGCCGCGCAGCCTGAGCGTCGGCGCGCCGAGCAGCAGGCCGAAGAACGCGGCGAGCGCCGCGCCGATCGGCAGGATCACCCAGAAGGGCAGATGAAGATTGAAGTGCGGGCTGGCGAGCAGCGCGTAGGTGTACGCCCCCACCGCGTAGAAAGCGATATAGCCCAGATCGAGCAGCCCGGCGAAGCCGACGACGATGTTCAGTCCGAGCGCGAGCAGGATGTAAAGGATGGCGAAATTGGCGATGCGCACCCACGCGGTCCCCGCGTAGGCGAGCGCGAACGGCAGCGCGATCAGAGGGACTGCAACAAGCGCCGTGCCGATCCAGACCTTTGCCGGAAACTTCATGCGCGGTCTCCGACGCGCTCGCCGAGCAGGCCCGAGGGGCGGAACACTAGAACCAGGATGAGGACCAGAAATGCGAACACATCCTGGTAGTTCGAGCCGAACAGGATGAAGTGTCCGCCGCCGTCGCACTGCTCGCCCATGAAATCGGCGATCCAGCCGTAGGCGCACAGGTCCGACAGGTCACCGATGTAGCCGGCGCCGAGCGCTTCGACCACGCCGAGCAGAACGCCGCCGAGCATGGCCCCCGGAATATTGCCGATGCCGCCGAGCACCGCGGCGGAAAAAGCCTTCAGGCCGAGAATCGAGCCCATGGTGTACTGGGCGAGGCCATAGTAGGTGCCGAACAGCACGCCGGCGACGGCGCCGAGCGCCGCACCGATGACGAAGGTTGCGGCGATGACGCGGTTGACGTCGACCCCCATCAGCCCTGCGACATGCGGGTTCTGCGCAGTAGCGCGCATCGCGGTGCCGAGCTGCGTGCGGTACACGAGCAGCGCGAGCCCGCTCATCAAGGCGATGCACACCGCGATGATGGCGATCTGCACATTCGTGATCAATGCGCCGCCGAGCGCATAGCTCGTGCTCCTGATGATCTGCGGGAACGCCAGGACGTTGCGGCTCCACACCAGCATCGCCAGGTGCTGCAGGAGGATCGATACGCCGATCGCGGTGATGAGCGGGGCGAGGCGCGGCGCGCCGCGCAGCGGCCGGTAGGCGAGCCGCTCCATCGCGTAACCGACCAGCATGCACACCGGGATCGCGCACGCGGTGCCGACGAGCACAACGGCGAGCGGCGGCAGTCCGGCCGGCGCGAGCGCGTTGATGACGGTAAATGCCACCATGGCGCCGATCATGACCACTTCGCCGTGCGCGAAATTGATCAGCTGGATGATGCCGTACACCATGGTGTAGCCGAGCGCGACCACGGCATAGACGCTTCCCGCAGTGAGCCCGTTTACCAGCTGCTGCAGGAAGGTATCCACGCCGGCTGGAAGCCTAGCAGAAACGCAAACGGCACCCGCGGGTGCCGTTTGTCCACTGCTTCGCTTGAGGGCGCTACTGGCCGCCCTTGATGAACTCCTCGTAGGTCATCGTCTTGCCGCCCTTGACGATGGCAATCGGACCGAGCTTGCCGCCCTTTATGGTGAAGATCGTCATTTCGGCGTCCTTGCGGTCGCCCTTGTCGTCAAAGGCGATCTTGCCGGTCGCGCCGGTGAAGTCGATCTTCTGCAGCTCGGGCAGGTATATCTTCGGGTCGGCGGAGTTCGCCTTCTGCATCGCCGCGATCAGCAGGTTCGCGGCGTCATAGGTAAACGGCGCATACAGGATCGGGTCCACGTTGAACCTCTTCTTGTATGCCTCGAGGAATTTCTTGTCGGCCGCCTGCGGCGGAATGCCGGCCTGCGAGCACAGCATCCCCTCTGCCGCATCGCCTGCGAGCTCCGTCATCTTGTCGGTGCACGCGCCGTCGCCGAACGAGAACACGGCCTTGATGCCGAGCTCGCGCCCCTGCTTGAGCAGCGGCCCGCCGGTCGCGTCCATGCCGCCGTAGAACACCGCGTCGGGCCTGCGCCCGCGCAGCTTGGTGAGCACCGCCTTCCAGTCGGTGGTCTTGTCGGTGCCTTTCTCGCGCGGCAGCACCTTGACCTTCACCGCCTTGAGGGTCTTTTCCACCTCGTTGGCGATGCCCTCGCCGTACGCGGTGGCGTCGTCGATCACCGCCACCAGCTTGGGCTTCTTGGTCGTCGCAAGATAGCTGGCGATCGCCGGGCCCTGCTGGTCGTCGCGCCCGACGACGCGGAACTGCGACTTGAAGCCCTGCTCGGTCAGCTTCGGGTTGGTGGCCGAGCCCGAAATCACCGGGATGCCGGCCTGAGCGTAGATCGGCGAAGCCGGAATCGAAGTGCCCGAGTTGAGGTGGCCGACGACCCCTGCCACATTGGCATCGACCAGTTTCTGCGCCACCGTGGTGCCGGTCTTCGGATCAGCCTGATCGTCCTCGGCGAGGAACACGAACTTCACTTCCTTGCCGTCGATCTTGATCCCGGCTGCGTTCGCCTCCTCGACCGCGAGGCGCGCGCCGTTCTCGTTGTCCTTGCCAAGATGGGCGATGCCGCCGGTGAGCGGCCCGACGTGGCCGATGCGGACCTCGATTCCCGCCGCGGCGGGCGCTATCTTCGTCTGTTCGGCCTTGACAGGGGGTTTTTGTTCGCCGCAGCCGGCGAGCGCCACCGCGGCAGCAATGAGGGCAATGCCGAGCTTCACGTTGTTCATGGGTTCTCCTCTCTGGGGGCCGATATCATACCGCGTCAAATTGAGCAGAAGAAGGCGAGGCATGGGCTGCCGGGCCTTGCTCAGCTTGCCGGTCCTGAACGACTAGCCCGTTCACCGGCCGCGGTCCCGCGCTGCAAGGGACGCGGCCGGGTGCGTGGCGGGCGCGTCAGAAGTTGTGGCGCACGCCTATCGCGATGGATGATATATCTAGGCCACGGACCTGGGTGATCGGGACATTGGCGTTGAAGTTGCCGGCGCCGTAGGTGCCGTTGCTGTCGTTATCGACCCTGGTGTAAAAGCCGTAGATCTTGGTCTCCTTCGTGATGTTGTAGTTGTAGGCGAGCGTCCACTGCTTGGCGCCGTCGTTGCTCACGCCACTGCTTGCGGTGCTGCCGACCCCATGATTGACCGTGCCGAAGTTGACATGGAACTCGTGCTTGCCTACCGGCATCATGGCGGAAACGCGAACGTAATTGCGCGATGCGTCGCCGCCGGCAAGCACCTTGCTTTTCGCGCTCTCGATCAGCGCGCCGACTACGAACGTCTTGAAGTCATACAAGCCGCCGATGGTATAGGCCTTGTCGTTGTCAGGCACCATCGTCACGCCCGTAGTATCGAGATTAGCCGTTCTCTGCGTGTTGGCGTAGGACGCCGCCACGTGCAAAGGACCCCGGTCGTACGAGCCGACGAGACCCAGGTAGCGCGGCTGCGACTCCCCGGGAAGCCGTGCTACGCCGAGCAACGAATGCGCCACATCCACGGTGAACGCGCCGAACTTCGGGCTGGTGTACCAGACCGTATTGTTCATGAAGCCCTGGTCGCCGAATATCGTGGGCGCGAGCAGGGCATCCGATGACGTGCCGGTGTCGTGGTTGTGCATGCTGATGTAGTCGTAGTTGGCGTAGTACACCGGGCCGATGGTGCGGCCCAGGCGAACGGTGCCGTAGCTGCCTGCCAGGCCGGCGTAGCTGTCGCGGCTGGTTAACTCGCCGAAGCCCTGGTCCAGCCTGACCCGGCTCTCCATCTGGAACAGCCCCGTCAGGCCGCCGCCCAGGTCCTTGTTGCCGCGAACGCCTATACGCGAGCTGTTGTCAACCAAATCCCAATTGCTCTGGTTCGGTTGTACCGCCGTGTTGCTGCTGTTCGAGGTCGTGATGCGTTCATAGCTCACGTTGGCGCGGCCGTAAATCTGGATCCAGGACGGCACCTGCGCGAGCGCCGCAGCTGGCAGCGCGCAGGCTGAAGCGACCGCCGCCGCGAGCAGCTTTCTTTGCAGCAGATTGGAAGGAAAAGCCGGACGCGCCGATCTTGTTGCTGTTGCGACTCCCATGATTTCTCCCTTTCGTCGGTAGTTATTCGATTGGGTCGACCGCGAACGGCCGATTTGCCGCGGGCGTACTTTACTTGCTACGGGGATTTTCGAGCAAGTTCGCCGTGGCGCCGGCGCAACGCGAACGCGCGCCGCACTTGGGAGGTGCGGCCAGTCAGCCTACTGGGAAAGGATCCACTTCACCAGGGCCCTGAGGTCGGCATCGGGAACGCTGGAGTTGGGCGGCATCGGAACCTGCCCCCACACGCCCTGGCCGCCTTTTTTCACCTTGTCGACGAGCTTCGCCTCGGCCGCCTTGTCGCCGCGGTACTTGGCGGCGACCTCCTTGTAGGCGGGACCGACCAGCTTCTTGTCCGTGGTGTGACAGGCAAGGCAGCCGTACTTCCTGGCAAGCTCCTCGTTCGCCCGCGCGGGCAGCGTGGCAGCGAGCGCCGCGACGCCAAGCAGGAATGCGGCAAGTTTCATGACTTCTCCTTGAGTGTCCTTCGCAAGTCTACAAGATCGCTGATGGGCAGCAGGCAATTAACGCCCCGGCACAGCCATCCGTTGACCGGCTCGGGCCGGGCCGGCTTGTCCAGGGCGGGGGGCAGGCCCGGCGCGCCGTCGGCAATCGCGAGCACCGTGGTATCGGGCAGGAACTCGCGCGCGAGCTCCGCCTGCCAGCCTGCCAGCGCTTGCGGCTTGCCGCGCAGCACCAGGATGCCGGGGGGCTGCAGGTGCTCATCGAGCGCGATCGCCATCGCGCCGTAGCCTGCCGGGGACTCGCGCATCATCGGGTAGAACAGCTCGAGCGTTCGCTGCGCGGCGCCAGCGTAGCGCTCCTCCGCGGTCAGCGCCGCCAGCCGGCCGAGCGCCCAGGCGGCGAGCGCATTGCCCGAGGGCGTGGCGTTGTCGTAGCCGGGCTTCGGGCGGTGAATGAGCGCTTCATGATCGCGCGCGGTGAAGAAAAAGCCGCCGCCTTCGGCGTCCTCGAACTGCCCGAGCAGGACCTCGGCAAGCTGCTCGGCAAATTCCAGGTCCTGCAGCGAGAACTCGCTTTGCAGCAGCTCGATCAGTGCCGCCATGAGGTAGGCGTAATCGTCGAGGTAGGCGCCAAGATGAGCGCGAGCGTCCTTGTAGGTGGCGAGCAGCCTGCCTTCGCGCCACATGCGATTGCGGATGAAGTCGAGCGCGCGTCGCGCCGAGGCGATCCACGGTGCGCGGCCGAACACGCGTCCGGCGTGCGCCATGCCGCGGATCGCCAGTGCGTTCCACGACACCAGCACCTTCTCGTCGCGCCCCGGACGCACGCGTTTGTCGCGCGCCGCGAAAAGCTTCTGCTTTGCCTTTTGGAGAATCCCCTCCTTGCCCGGCTCGACGGGGCGAGCGACATGCAGATGCCAGTGCCGGTTCTCGAAATTCGGCGGCTGGTCCAGGCCGAAATGGGAAGACGCCACCGCGTACTCCTCGCCACTCAGCGCCGATTGCGCTTCCTCGCGGCTCCAGACGTAGAACTTGCCCTCCTCGTGCTCGCTGTCGGCGTCGAGCGAGGAGTAGTAGCCGCCCTCGGGCGACTGCATCTCGCGCATGATCCAGCCGGCGGTCTCCTCGGCGCAGCGCGCGTACAGCGGCTCGCCTGTGACGAGCCACGCGTCGGCGAGCAGCGCGAGCAGCGGCCCGTTGTCGTAGAGCATCTTCTCGAAGTGCGGGATCATCCACTGCGCGTCGACGCTGTAGCGGCTGAAGCCGCCGCCGAGCTGGTCGTAGATGCCGCCCTCGCACATGCGCTTGAGCGTGGTGTGCGCGATGTCGGTCTCGCCCTTGCGCAGGCACAGCTCGAGATCGCTCGGATGCGGAAATTTCGGCGCGCTGCCGAAGCCGCCGAAGCGGGCATCGAAGCTCCCGCGCAGCTGATCGAGCAGCGCGCGCAGCACATCGGGCGAGAACTCGGGGCGCTGCGCGGCGCGTCGCGGCAGAGTGCGCGCGAGCGCTTTGCGCACTTCGGCGTTCTGGCTCGCGATGTCCGGCCGCTGGTCACGCCAGATCGCGGCGATGCGCTCGCACAGCTCGGGAAAACCCGGCAACCCAAAGCGCGCCGCCTTGGGAAAATACGTCCCCCCGAAAAACGGCGTGCCGTCGGGCGAGAGGAACATGGTGAGCGGCCAGCCGCCGGGGCGCTGCGCAAGCATCTGGTGCGCGCTCTGGTAGATCTGGTCGAGGTCGGGTCGCTCTTCGCGGTCCACCTTGACGTTGACGAAGAGCCGGTTCATCAGCGCCGCCACCTCGGGGTCTTCGAAGCTCTCGTGCGCCATGACGTGGCACCAGTGGCAGGCCGAGTAGCCGACCGAGAGCAGGATCGGCTTGTCTTCGCGCCGCGCGCGCTCGAGCGCCTCGGGGCCCCACGGATACCAGTCCACCGGGTTCGCGGCGTGCTGCTGGAGGTACGGGGAGGTCTCCTCCGCGAGACGGTTCGCCATGCTGCAAAGCAAAACGCGGGTGGGGTTAGCGCACCGGGCGGGTGAAGGTAAAGACCCTGGTGAGGCCCAGCAGATCGGTGATGAGGAGCACGAGGAACACGATCACGAAGGCGCCGATGATGCCTTCGCCGCCGGCGGGCAGGCGCTCGAGCTGCCCTGCGAGCTGCGCCACCTCCTCGTCGGTGAGCGCGGCGACGCGCGCCTTCACCTCGGCCGGGCGCACGCCATGCGCCTCGAGCTGCGCACGCACGTCGCCGCGCTCAAGCAGGGTCGCGACGCGCTCGCGCTGCGCGGCGGCGAGCGCGGCATCGGTTGCGACGACGGCGGCTTGCGCAGGCAGCGGCAGAGCGAGCCCGGTCATCGAAACCACGAGCAAGCTGGCAATACACCGGCGAATCCTGTTCATGCGGGTTGTCTCCCGAGCGTGGTTTGAGGCAAATGCCAGCTTAACATCCGGGACCATGAGCGAGCACCTTCCCTCGAGCGTGTTGCGCTTCTGGTTCGGCGCAGGCGAGCAATACGGCAGGCGGCACAAGCGCTGGTTCGAAAAGGACGCGTCCCTCGACGCCGAGCTGAGCAAGCGCTTTCTTCCCCTTTACGAAAAACTCGCCGCCGGCGCGGGGCGCGAATGGCTCGAGCGGCGCGCCGATTGCCTCGCGCGCATCATCGCGCTAGACCAGTTCCCGCGCCAAATGTTCCGCGGCGCGCCGCGCGCATTTGCGGCCGATCCGCTCGCCCTCGAGGCGGCGCGTCACGCCGTCGCTCGCGGGTACGATCGCAACATGCTGCCGGTCGAGCGGCTGTTCACCTACCTGCCCTTCGAGCACAGCGAGTCGCTCGATGACCAGCTGAAGGCGTGCGAGCTCATCGCCCCGCTCGCGGCGTTTGCGGAAACCGAGGATGCGCTTCGCTACGCGCTGCGACACCGCGACGTGATCGAGCGCTTCGGGCGCTTTCCTCACCGCAATGCGGCGCTCGGGCGCGCGAGCACGCCCGAGGAGATCGAATTCCTGAAACGGCCCGGATCGGGCTTCTAACAGAGGTTCGCGTCGGTCACCGCGCCTTGCGAGGCAGTGGACACGAGTTTGCGGTACTTGGCGAGGAGCCCCTGGGTATGGCGAGGTTGCGGCGGTTTCCACTTCCTGCGGCGCGCAGCGAGCTCCCTTGCCGAGACGTGGAGCTGGATGAGGCGCTTCTTGGCGTCGATGGTGATCGAATCGCCCTCGCGCACCAGGGCGATGGTGCCGCCGACATAGGCTTCGGGCGCGACGTGCCCGACGACCATCCCCCAGGTGCCGCCGGAGAAGCGGCCATCGGTAACTAGGCCGACCGACTCGCCCAGGCCCTGGCCGATGAGCGCCGAGGTCGGCGCGAGCATCTCCTGCATGCCCGGGCCGCCCTTAGGGCCTTCGTAGCGGATGACCACCACGTCGCCCGGCTTGATGCGCTTGGCGAGGATCGCCTTCATGCAGGCGTTCTCGGAATCGAACACCCGCGCCGGCCCGGTGATCGAAGTGCTCTTCACGCCGGTAATCTTCGCCACGCACCCCTCGCTCGCGAGATTGCCCTTCAGGATCGTGAGATGGCCCTGGCGATAGAGCGGCTTGTCGAGGGCGCGGATCACGTCCTGGTCTGCGCGCGGCGTGCTCGGTATGTCCTTCAACTCCTCGGCGAGCGTGTTGCCGGTGATGGTGACGCACTCGCCGTGCACCAGGCCCGCTTCGAGCAGCATCTTCAGTACCTGGGGGACCCCGCCCGCCGCATGGAAGTCGGTGGCGACATACGGGCCGGAGGGCTTGAGCGCGCAGAGCACCGGGACCTTCCTGCGCACGCGCTCGAAATCATCGATGGTCCACCTCACGCCCGCGGCGCGGGCGATGGCGAGATAGTGCAGCACCGCATTGGTCGAGCCGCCCGTCGCCATGACAATGGCGATCGCATTCTCGATGGACTTGCGCGTGATGATGTCGCGGGGGCGCAGATTGTTCTTCACCGCCTCGGCCAGCACCTTGGCCGAGAGCGCGGCCGAGTCTGCCTTCTCCGGATCGGGCGCGGCCATCTGCGAGGATCCGAGCAGGCTCATGCCCAGCGCCTCGAACGACGAGCTCATGGTGTTCGCGGTGTACTGGCCGCCGCAGGCGCCGAAGCTGGGACAGGCGTTCCTTTCGATGCCGTCCAAATCCTCCTGCGACATCTTTCCGGCGGTGAACGCGCCGACGGCCTCGAACGGGCTCACGATGGTCAGCTTCTCGCCTTTCCAGAAGCCTGGTTTGATCGTTCCGGCGTAGACAAACATTCCTGGCACATTGATGCGCGCCATCGCCATCATGGCGCCCGGCATGTTCTTGTCGCAGCCGCCGACACATAGGATCCCGTCCATGAGCTGTCCGTTCACCGCGGTCTCGATCGAGTCGGCGATCACTTCTCGCGACACCAGAGAATATTTCATCCCTTCGGTCCCCATGCCAACGCCATCGGTTACGGTCGGAAAGCCAAAGACCTGCGGCTTGACTCCGGCCTGCTCCAGGGCGGCCATGGCGCGCTCGACGAGCGGCTGGATGCCGGCGTTGCATGGATTCATGGTCGAGTAGCCGCTCGCCACGCCGACGATCGGCTTGTCGAAGTCGCCGTCGGCGAACCCGACCGCGCGCAGCATCGCCCGGTTGGGCGAGCGCTCGACGCCCTGGGTGATCAGGCGGCTGCGCCGGTTGTACGACATGCGCTGTGTCTCCTGTGCTGTAAGCTGCGATTGTAATGTTGGTCCACCCGAATATCGACCCGATCGCGTTTTCCATCGGCCCGCTCGCGGTGCGCTGGTACGGCCTCATGTATCTCGTCGGCTTCGCCGCCGGCTGGCGGCTGGGCCTGAGGCGAATCGCAAAGGGCCTCGCGCCGGTGACGCGGCAGCAGTTCGACGATTTGCTGTTCACGGCGGTTCTCGGGGTGATTCTCGGCGGGCGGCTTGGCTACGTGCTGCTCTACAAGCTGGGCTACTACTTGGCGCACCCGCTCGAGATCGTCGCGGTGTGGCAGGGCGGGATGTCCTTCCACGGCGGCCTGCTGGGCGTCATCATCGCCATGGCGTTTGAAGCGCGCCGCCACAAGCTGGGTTTCCTGCGGCTGATGGATTTCGTCGCGCCGCTCTGTCCGCTCGGCATCGCGGCAGGCAGGCTGGGGAACTTCATCAATGGCGAGCTCTACGGACGCGTCACGGACCTGCCGTGGGGGATGGTATTTCACGGCGCGGGCGAGGCGCCGCGTCATCCGTCGCAGCTCTACGAGTTCGCGCTGGAGGGGCTCGCGCTCTACGCGCTGCTTTGGTGGTTCTCGGCCAAGCAGCGCCCGCGTGGCCAGGTGTCGGCGCTGTTTCTCATCGGCTATGGCGTGTTTCGCTTCATCGCCGAGTTCGGCCGGGAGCCCGACAGCTTTCTCGGCTATCTCGCGTTCGGCCTGACGATGGGCCAGTGGTTGTCGCTGCCGATGATCGCCATTGGGGTGTGGCTATTCGCGCGCGGCGCGGGGAAAGCAGCCTGATCTCCTAGAGAGCCTGCTCCAGCACGCGCGCGACGTGCCAGGCTTCGCGACCGGTGCCGTGCGCGATCTGGTGCCTGCAGCTCGTGCCGTCGGCCACCACCAGGGCATCTTTGGAATTCCTCACTGCAGGCAGAAGGCTCATTTCGGCCATCTGCATCGAGACCTCGTAGTGCTCGGCCTCGTAGCCGAAGCTGCCTGCCATGCCGCAACAGCTCGATTCCACCGCCTCGAGCTCGAGCTGCGGGACGAGCTTGAGCACCCGCGTCACCGCGGGCATGGCGTCGAACGCTTTCTGATGGCAATGGCCGTGCAGCAGCGCCGTTTTCGCCATCGGCGCGAAGCTCACCGAGAAATGGCCTGCGTCGAGCTCGCGGGCGATGAATTCCTCGAACAGAAACGAATGGCGTGCGAGGACTTCGGCCCCCGGCAGCATGGCGCAAAATTCGTCGCGGAAGCTGAGCAGGCACGCGGGCTCGAGCCCGATGACCGCCGCGCCGCGCTCGACCCAGGGCTTGAGCGCCTCGAGCGTGCGACGCGCCTCCGCCTTGGCTTGCTCGATGAGCCCCGCCTGAAGGAAGGTCCGGCCGCAGCACAGGGGACGGCCGAGCGCAAGGGGCTGCGCCGCGTGCACGCGATACCCGGCCGCCTGCAGCACTCGTATCGCGGCACGCACGTTGTGCGGCTCGAACCAGCGGTTGAACGTGTCGACGAACAGAGCGACCTCGCGGCCTGCCCCCCTGTCGGCCCGGGTGCGATCGGCGAAGTAATCCCCGCGCCAGGCCGGCAGCGCGCGCTTTGCCGCGAAGCCGATCGCCGATCTGACAAGCGACGAAGCCGAATTGGCAAGCGGCGCCATGCGCCCCGCCCAGGGCGCATAGCGCGGCAGGTAAGCGACCATGCGTTCGCGCGTGGTCAGGCCGTGGCG
>Ga0209577_10005202_pt1 | contig 12150 bp, 14 predicted proteins | sample GraSoiAngelo_109_FD_185874 | JGI IMG/M metagenome (GOLD analysis project Ga0209577, IMG submission 185874) | Grasslands soil microbial communities from the Angelo Coastal Reserve, California, USA - 14_0903_12_20cm (SPAdes) (version 2) | ecosystem: Environmental > Terrestrial > Soil > Grasslands... | reverse complement strand
AACCGGGGGGGGCCAAATCCGAGATTCCGAAGACCATGAAGGCCGATTCCGGCTGGTAGCAGCTCAAGCGCGGCAAAGGCGGCAATGATGCGAACCTGCACGCAGCGGGGCGCGATGTTGGCTTGCACGATCTCCTCCAGGGTACGCTCGTTCGAGATCGGCTGTTCGGGATCGGCGTCGCGCACGTTGCGCGACACCAGTGGCATATTTTCACTCCCGCTTGTGGTATCCCGGGCGGAGACTGCAGGCCTTGTGACGTCCGGAGCCCTCTTGAGCAGTTCAAGTTCATCGGGGACGCCTGCGACATTCGCTTCGCTTTCCTGCGGCAAGCTGCGCGCCTCTTCGGCCCTCCGCTTCAACGCTCATGAGCAGTCCCGCATTTTCCACCCTGTCGGGCAGAGGATTTCATGTCGGGCAAACTGGCAAGGACAGGAAGCTTTAGATACATCTCGACCTCCTTCTCCGTGTGCAATGTATTGTCCGTTGCCACGAGCAAGTAGATGATGGCCACACCTAACACTATCCCCCCTCCTAGTCCGCCCCCTGCAAAATACAGAATCTTGGGGAATGAGGGCTTGGTAGGAAGGCTCGGCTGATCCAGTACGCGAAATTGCTCCCCTTGCGGTTGATGAGCCGGGTCTGTTGCCAGCGCTTGTTGCTTCTTCAAGAGACCGTTGTAAAGGTCCAGCACGCTCTTGTAATTCCGCGTCAACTGTTTTTGCTGTTGCTCCACTATCAGAGTGGCTTGTGCGCGCCCTTCCAAAAGTCGGATCTGGTCTTGGATTTCCGTCTGCTGCTTGGTAAGATCGGCAATCCTAATTTCATCTTTTCGCAGCTTCGAGCGCAGTTTCTGAACCTGAGACGGCTCAGACGCCTTTTGTGATTCCGCTGAAGTATTATCGAAATTTGGAGTGTCTCCCAACCTCTTCTTGAGTTCCGCGATGCGATCCTTGGCTTCGATCACAGCAGGGTGCGCGGCGGTATATCGCGACTCCAGAACCGTCAATTGGTCTTGTTCGACCCGCAGTTGCTCCTCAAGAGTTTGCGGATTCGGCTTCGATCTGGAAGCCTTCCAATTTGCTTTCGCCTCGCTCAAGTGGGATTCATCAAACGCCTTATCCTGCTGAACCAGGCTTAACGCTTGTGCATTGGCCTTCAACCGCGAGTTCAAAGTCGACAAGGAGCTCAGGTTGCTTTGCTCTACTTGCGGCAAAGATCCGATGGATTGACGCTTAAATTGGGCCAGCTTGGCATCTTGTTCATCAAGCTTCGCTTTCGCTTCCTCCAGTTGGTGACCGATGAACGATGCTGTGCGCACGGCCTGTCGCTCTAAATCTCGCGGCATTTTGCTCAATGAACGTTGCGGCTATTTCTGCGCAAATCTCCCGAGCGCTTTGGGGATTGTCGAAGGTCACCTGCACGGAAAAGCTAGGGACGGTCCGATCTTGCGCACCGGGCACCGGTTCAAGGGGAGAAATCTCGATGACCTTCCGCAGGCGTTCAATCAAGTCCTCCATGTGGAGCCTGCCGCGATCCGCGTGGTAAAGATCGAGTTTCTCAATAACCGGCGCGAGGCGAGTCTGGCTTAGAATCTTCTCCTTCATCGATGCCAGGCGCCGGTTCAAATCCTCGGTCACGACGGGCTTCAAGTATTCCGTAGGGACCGTCGGTTTGGCCACAAGCACCACGGTCTCGGACATGTATTTTTTCGGAAGTTGCGTTGCGACCAATGTGCTGAGTGCCGCACAACCCACCGCGCAAGCCGGAATGATCCACCAATGCTTGCGAAGAACTCTCTTGACGTCTGCGATCGTGAACTCGCCGCCGCGAACCATTCATGTCCCTTTCTACAAGGACTCGACTATTCCGTGGCCGAACCGCACGCCAATGGCCACGCACTTTCGCTTAGAGCCCTCCGAGCAGACACGGCATCAAAGTACGTGTTTTCTGAAACTTAGAACCCCACCGTTCCTCGTCGCTTCGACTGGCTCTCCGTAAGAACAAACTTGCGAAAAATCTTGGAACTTTTTTGCATTAATCGGGACACAAGTCAAGTGCCGACGTGAGTCCGGGTGAATCCAGGCGTGCCAACAAATCCCGGGAGCCGATTTTAACGTCCGACAGAACGGTCCGGAGAGCTGGCTGCCGATTGTGACTCAACTGTTAGAGCGGCGCGCGATGAGGAGACCCAATGCCTAAACCGCAGCCCAGCAAACAACTTCACGCGCTTTGCCACGAACATCATATTGAAATGAGCCTGGTTGAGGCTTTCGTTGAAAGCGTGCGTCCCCAAGCGCACGCGTCAGCGTACGCCTGCCCGCAGCCAGATTGCGGTGTACACTACGCTCCTCAAAACGGATACTTCGTGCTCACCAACAACGGAAACGCGGAATTGGATATGACGCCCCGCGTCTCATGCCCCCGGGACGGTCAACGCATGCATCTGGCCGAGATTAATCCAGAGAAAAAGGCCTTCCGCTTGTGGCGATGTCCCCAACTCGATTCGACCCGCACGAACGAAGAGGACCTGCTGAACGAGATGGCCTGACAGCGTCAGAGCTACGCGGGTTCTTTCCACCTCTCAACGCGCACGTCAAGTTGCAGCCCAACAGCAAATTTCCGTTCCTCCAGACGTTGACAGTAGACCACCCGGGCTGGCAATTGCAGGTGTTCCGCGGGTGCGTCCAAACGCACAAGTTTCCCACGGGCGCAAATTGAGTCAGTAATCACTCGTGCGCCTTGAGGGCTCACGTTTTCTGTGATCGCCTCAACTTTCGCTATCGGCGATTCGTCCACGTGCAAAAGCTCTACGACTTCTGTTTTTGCAATCCGCTGTTCGACTCGCCCAGTCGGGAGAAACATTCGGCCTCCCAGATTTCTCACTCCTTTCACAGACCCGCTTGGACTGGGTGGGGTTAATAGGAACGTAGCGTTCCGTCAGATTCGGCATGCACATTGCTATCCGGGTTCCGCAGCATAACCAACGGAGGCGGCGATCCTACTGCTCGCCAACTCCAAGGCATATCCGACAAACACTTGCATTCTGGAGAGGGAATACCATTTATGTCCAGCTTATCCGTCCTATGACGCTCAGCCACGCAGACAGAAGCAAACCTCAGGGAATCGCCTGATAGCGGATTCGTGCTCATGTTCTCCGCCGACTTTTGTTGCGCAAATCAGGCGAGTGACGCAGAAGACATGATGCGCCGCTTTGTCAACTACCCCTGATGCGCCACTACCCCTGATGCGCCAAGGTTTATTTCTGCGATTGCGCAATAGTCCGATACCCAGCAAAACTGCGCGGACGGTATTCTGGCTTTGCGAGTACCACAGAGTTCCAAATTCTTCGTTGCTGGCGGATTGAAGGAGGGACCCCTTGCGATGTTTGAAATATGCGTCGTTGGGCCAGCTCTTTGTTTGGCCGATGCGCCATTGTGGAGTCGACCCCGAGCCGGCGCTGAGGTGGACGCTCATGTTCCCAGTGCAGATAGGTAACGAGTAGTCGGCTTCTCGCCACCGATTGGTCGGTTACTGCTGGCGCGTTTATAGGTTGATTGTTTCCGGATTGGCCACTCGGGATTAATGGCTTTCCGATAACATGAAACAAAAGGGCCGGAGAGATTGCCGGCCCTTGTTTGATTTCGTGAGTCGGAAAAACTGCTACGCGTTTTCCTCTTTCGCGCAGCAATCGTGGACTTTTGCGGGAGGCACGTAGCCGCGCTTCGTATCAATGACATCGTAACCGGTGTATTTGTCGTGATGCTTGACCCAGGCCATGCTGAAGGCGAGGCCTTCTTCGTCGCGCCCTTTCGGAGTGAGATCGAGGAAGTGGTACGCTCCGACGTTCATATCGAGGCCGCGCGCGAAAGTCGAGTAAGTGTGAAAGACAGTTCCGGCTTCGTCCTTGTAAAACGCGCTGAGGCCGGGCCCTTCTTCGAGCCGAAATGGAATCGTGTCGTAGTTGTAGTTCGGCGCGCCTTTTTCGATGTCTTCGGGCGTGAACGAAACTTTGTAATCGAAATTGAAGTCGGTTCCGTTCGAGGAAACCCACTTGAATTTCCAACCCATGCGTTTTTGGAACGCCTGAATTTGCGAAAGAGGCGCGCGCGAAATCGCGAGGAAAGTGACGTCCCGCGCGTTCAGGTGCGGAATGACGCCGTCAAAATGATCCGCCAGGAAAGAACAGCTCGGGCAACCTTCGACCCAGCCCGGGCCGAGCATAAAATGGTAGACCAGCAGCTGGCTGCGACCGGCGAAGAGATCGGCGAGCGATTCTTTTCCGGTCAGCCCGTCGAAGACGTAATTCTTCTCGACTTTTTCCCAGGGAAGTTCGCGGCGCTGCTTGCTGAGTTCGTCGCGTAAGCGCGTGAACTCTTTTTCCTTTTTCAAAAAAGCTTTTCTCGCCGCGAGCCATTCCGTGTGCGAGACGACCTTTCGATTTACCACAGCAGTTGTTAGCATTTCCATTTCTCCTGAATTTTGTGTCGAGAGGGCACGGGGCGCACCGCGCCCTCCCGAGCCGAGATCTAGGCGGCTTTCGCCTTGGCGGATTGTTTGGCCTGATAGAGCTGTTCAATCACCTGGCAAATTGCGGCGTTCGAGCCTGGGCTCCGCCTTTCGCGCCAGGTTTCGAGCCGCGTGCAGTGCGCTTCGAGATTGCCGAGGAATTTCTGGCTCGCGAACATTTCACGCCAGGCGGCGAGGACAGGTTTCACCTGCTGGAACATCGCCCATTCTTCGCCGCCGCTTTCGAATAGAAGGTCCTCGTCCAGCAGGCCGCGGTTGGACATGCTCGCAACCATCTCCCAGTAGCTGAGGACCTGGCGCATAAATGCGTTTTCTTTGCTGCCCGGAGGACAAATCTTCATCACGTCATCCAGGGATTGCGGGTGGAAACGGTCGGAAAACCATTCCCGGGCTTCACGCAACCGCGGCTCGCGCCGCAGGTCGTACAGCTTCACTTGCAGATTTGCTTGGTCGAACGTTGCTTCACTCATGGTTCCTCCTTGAGATTAACCGCCGGAAAGTTTCTTGGTGTTGCGTTTGAACCGCAGTCTTGCGAGGAGCGCTGCCACGCCGCCGGTCGATAGAAATCCGCCCAGCAGCAAAGCCGTCGTTGAAAAGCATGCGGGGCACATCGGGATTCTCCTTTCCGCGCGAGCTCAGTGCGTGTGCGCGCCTTCGGCGGCTGCTTTCACGCGCGCGTGAATCGTGGACCAACCGCGGACGACACCCTTTCGGTGATCGTCTTCGATCAAGCCCAGTGCCAAGTGCCGGAACTCGATGAGCGTGCCGCCCGGCTCTTCGCTCAAGCGGTATTGCAAATTTGAACTGACCGGATAGGACATGAAGAGCGGACCATTGAGTTCCAGCAGCGTGGGGCGCTTGATGGCCTGCACGTGCGCCCAAAAGTGGCCGTTTTCGCCGCCGAGATCGCGATACCAGCGGCCTCCGGGCCATGCTTCCAGCTTCATCGGCATCGCACCGCGTTCCGGCACTTCGTTCAGCGGCCCAAGTTGTTCGAGTAGCGCTTGGAACGTTGTTTCGATTGCCGCGCGCACGTGAATTTCTTCGTGCACGCTCAGCGTCAGGTCCTCGATAGTTAGTTGACTTGCTTGTTTTGCGATCGGCATGGCTCTCCCCTTCTTTGTGAAAATTCACCGACACGACTACAAATTCGTTTTCTTCTCGGCGTTCTCTTTCACCTTGACTAATTGATGCCGCCAGAGGCGTTCAAAGGTGGTGGTCCATTCCCACAGCGGACGGATGGCCAACGCGTTCACGCGGTAAAGCATCTGTCGGCCCTCCCTTCGAGCATCCACTAACCCCACATCTTTTAGGACCCTGAGGTGTTTCGAAACGGAAGGCTGCTCCATCTCCAGCGCGTCAACGATCTCGCTGACGGAGCGCTCTGCGAGTGCTAAATAGTTGAGAATGTCCCGTCGCCGCGGTTCCGCGACAGCATTGAATGCATCGGCAGTTGTCGGCGCCCTTGCCATGCTGTCAATATATTCCCATATGGGAATATGTCAAGGACTATTTTCCGATTTCTGAACGGGAAATAATCAGGAAAGAGTTGTCGCCCCCGGAAGGTAGTCACACCATTCAATACAACCGTGTTTCTCGGTACCGATCTGACGGACGGGCGAACCGACAAATTCCCGGCTTCCACGACCCGGGATCAATCGGAGGTCGATAGTGATATAACCGATTCAGCGCTTCCCAGAACGGGACTTGACTCGTTTAGCTCAATTCACGTCAAGCAAGCAACCGATATTATGCAATCGTACTGTGGGCTTGTCGGCGTTTCCTTCCAGGCACTCCCCCTGCGTGGGAGCGGTGACTCACAGCTTCGCGTTATTGTGAACCGACTGCACCACTCGGCGAATCGCATCTATGACAACGTCAGGGCGGTCAATGATGACGAAATGGCCACGCTTTTCCGCAATTATCTCCTAGCTGTTTCGAGAAAGAGACAGTTCAGTCTGGAATTGGATGTATCCAGGACTACGCATCGTGTCTGTGCTGACATCCACGAGTGGCTTATCGCCCAGCGGTTGAGTATGCGCTTTGGCGATTGCCTCGGCCTGCGGAGCGCACTCCATCGAGACTTCGTGGTCAGCTTGAAGAGCCATTTGATCTCGAGTCTGCGCGATAGCCCAAAGATGACGCTCACGGTCGCGCTGGGGTAACTTACTGAAGTTGGGGTCATCCTCAAGTCCAATTGCTCGTCCGCCTCCAGAATTCAAAAGCATTGGAGGCGCCGGAGTTACCGGAGGCGGCGGAATTTTCGCATCGCCAGGACCTATGGGACGCAGTATCAACGAAAACGCGTGGTCAACAAAAACCATGCCCGTCACTTCGTCGGGGTATCGCCCAGCGTAGACGCGCGCTACCAGTCCACCGAGCGAATGCCCAACGAGCACATAAGGCCCCTTGATTCCGGCGTTTTTCAATGCGGCGTGTATCTCGCTGACCCTAAGTGAGCACGAATCTTTCGGGCCGGAATCGCTCCATCCGATTCCGGAGTGGTCATAGGTGCAAACCTGAGCAAATTCTGCCACTTCGGGTTGCACGAGCCCCCAGTCGAAGGAGTACCCTGCGCCCACGATGACGACGGCGGGCTCCCTGCGCCTATGCAATAGAGATGAACTCGATAGCCCCCTACGTCGATCAATTTGCCAAGAGGTGCGGGCGAGTTCTGAGCCGTAGCCGCCGTTTGCCCCAGTGTCGCGATTGGAAGTAAGCAAAATATGACCAGGACAAACGTGATGAGCCTGTAACTCATGGCATACCCTCCCTGCAGTAATCCACGAGGGCTAGGGCCGGAGGTTGTTTAACCGCATCCCAAGGTTTGGGACGGGCGGTGTTCTCCCTGGGGCCACGAGCGGAGCCCTTGGCGGAATCGGCATCAGACCAGGGAAGTTTCGAGGCACCACTGCGGGACGGAAATCTCGACAACAAGGCGGCAATCCCTCGAACGTGGGCATGTTGCCGCTGAATTCTTGTGGGACGTCTTGAATCATATCTGAATCCATATTCGGCGCCTGAAATATGACAATGTGACCACACCGGGTGGCTTCAATCTGCGGCAAAATCCCCTTCTTAAACGACCAGAGCTGGTCCACGTTTGACCTATTTTGTTGGGCGAGAAGGTTCCACGATTGCGGGGGATTCGTGGGCCCGTTTGTGGAATCGGTTCGGAGCGGGACGCTTCTGGTTTCGGCGCCTCTCGGGAGTTCAAAAAGTGTGGCGGGGGCGGGCAGCATCTGAAGGGGCGCCTTCGGTACTGACGGATTGGAGGGAGTGGACTGGGCCGCTGCCGGATGTGGAGAACAAATTAAAGAGAATAAGACGCAAATAGCAGAAACCGTGCCAGTTCGCATAGAGGGTTCTCCCCATCGGAGTTTAGCACCGATCAAGGATTGGAGACGCACGAAGTCAGTTTCTGGGGCTTCCGGGATGGAAGACTTTTCGGCTTGCCTGAGTCTTATCCGTGGTGAACTGGATGAGTCGCGGCGCAGTAGCTTGGCATCGTAAGGCTTCAGAATGTCGCGGATCACCTTGAAGTCATTCACGTCGGGATCGAGCCACACATCGTACTTGTTGCGCCGCGCCAGATCGAACAGAATGTACCGAGGGCCTGAAGGATTCGAGAATTACGCCCTTCAAGCATTCTTGTGGAAGATACACGCCAGGTGTATCCTCAAAATCCCGATGCGAAAAAGGCTATTGGCGGCGACTCTCACTCAGGTGCTTTTCTGTATCAATTTGTCCGTGAACTCGATGTGCGCGGCATACTGCATGGCAACCGCTGGAAGTGCTACCGCCCATCATCAGATGGGGCCGGAGCCAAATCCCTCGAACCATCACCCCGCCAATTGTACGGACTGTCCTCCCGACAGGCGGAGCAGCTTGAATCAAAAGGCCGATTGCACCGGACTGGTTCAAATCCAGGCACTCAGGGAGGGCTCCTTCTCCCTTGGCGTACCGAGCGGAGTAACTTACGTCCATGTCGTCGATATGCTTGGCCGAGCACCAGGATTAGCACCTGGTGGCGAACGATTTTCATCTATTGAGGCTCCTAACAGGATCAGACCCTCCAGCACTGTTTCAGCTCCCCTCCGTATTTAGGAAATTCCTTTAAATTTTTCGCTCCCTTTGCTTGAAGAGATGCCGTCTGTATACCTCCGGCTGAATTCGTCACTCGTCATACCCAATTCAGTTTTCGAATTCGATCATTCGACCGCGAAAGGAAAAAAGCATGAGTAGCAGGCGAGGGTTCTTGCAGAGTTTTCTCGCGGGAGCAGGAATTTTTGCTTCCGCGAAAGTGCTTTCCGCGCAAGAGATGCAATTGTCCGGCGGCATGCCCGGAACGAATATGAAAGGCAAGAAGGGGTTTATCCCTGACCAAGGCTCCCCCGTTCTAGTAGAGACGCCCGATGTCCCCAACCTGCCTTGGCGCAGAGACGGGGATGTAAAGGAGTTCCATCTCATAGCCGAGCCGGTGAAGCAGGAAATTGTCCCCGGCCGAGTCGTCGATCTTTGGGGTTACAACGGCAGCGCTCCGGGACCGACGATCCAAATTACGAAAGGCGATCGAGTCCGCATCATTGTGGACAACCACCTTCCCGAACCGACGTCGATGCATTGGCACGGTTTCGAGATTCCCAATGACATGGATGGTGCACCCGGATCGAGTCAAGACGCTATCCCGCCTGGCGGTCGCTTTGTTTACGAGTTCACGCTCCACCAGGAAGGAACGTACTTCTACCACTCCCACATGGCCATGCAGGAAATGTTCGGGATGATCGGAGCGTTCGTGATGCACCCAAAGAATCCCTACAGACCGCCTGTCGACAAAGACTTCGCGATCATTCTCCAAGAGTATGCGATCTTGCCCAATATCACCGTCCCCAACTCCATGAATATGGAGTTCAACTGGCTCACCTTCAACGGTAAAGCGGCCCCTGCGACGACTCCCTTGATCGTGCGACACGGTGAACGGGTACGAATTCGTCTGATCAACCTCGGCATGGACCACCACCCGATCCATCTTCACGGCCATCAATTTGTGGTCACAGGAACAGAAGGAGGCCGCCAACCCGCATCGACCTGGGGACCGGGAAACACGGTGCTCGTGGGTGTAGCGCAGTCACGCGACATCGAATTTGTCGCCAACAATCCCGGCGACTGGATGCTGCACTGCCATCTTCCTCACCACATGATGAATCAGATGTCCTCGATGGTCGGCCCGATGTCACGTCGAAATGGAATGCCCGCAGGCCTCGATATGGAGCGAGGTATGGGAATGCTGCGGCAAGGAAGCGCCACGTCTGAGGAAAACGGTCCAAGCCTGGGTCGAGGAATGGGTGTCGGTTCGACAGCGGAGCAAACCATGTCGAATTCACCGCTGAAAGCCGGGAACCCGATGCAACACCAAGGGATGCAGATGGGCAAGCCCGCACTCAGCGAGGATGCGAATTCCGTGCCGGGCTTTCCGCAGGATGCTTTCATGGAGGGTCCCATGATGGCGATGGATCAAATGGTCGACAAACCCGAAAACTTCGGCCTGCGCCCTGGCTGGAGCGGCTTCATGGCGGGGATGATGACGTTCGTTCGCGTTCTTCCTCCCGACAAATACGAGCAAATCATGGAGCTTCGCGAGAAACAAAAAGGCAAGAAACCCATGCAGATGGATATACCCGGAATGGAGCACCAACATGAATGAGTTGAATACATCCGGCAAGTTCACGCTCGTCAGGGGTGCAACAGCGCCGCCGTTGCATTGTATCCGTTATGTACTCTTTTTCTGCCTGGTTCTCCTCTTGGGTGCCGTGCCTTTAGGGGCGCAGGGGCCGGCTGCCGAACGGAAAACCATCACTCTGGAGGAACTGCAACAGATGGCTTTGCAGAACAACCCGACCTTCGCGCAAGCGGCCGCCAACATCCAAGCGGCCGAAGGTAGGAAGAAGCAGTCCGGACTCTACCCGAACCCAACTGTTGGCTATCAGGGCGAGCAGATCCGAGGCGGGGCCTTTCATGGGGGCGAAGAAGGTTTCTTCGTCCAACAGGACATCGTGCTCGGTGGAAAGCTCGGCCTAAATCGCAAGATTTTTGATCAAGAGCTCAAGCAGGCGGAAGCCGAGGCCGACGAGCAAAAACTGCGCGTCGTCGCAAACGTTCGGATGTCCTACATCGAAGCGCTGGCCGCCCAGCAGACATTGGAGTTACGGCGGAACCTCAGCAAGCTTGCTGAGGACGCCGTCGAAACCTCCCATCAGCTAGCGAATGTCGGCCAAGCGGACGCTCCCGACGTGCTCGAATCGGAAGTGGAAGCGCAGCAGGCACAACTTGCCGTCACCATGGCCGAACAGAATCAGCACCGGGTTTGGAAAGCACTGGCCGCTGTAGTGGGGAATCCGCGGCTTCCCCTGATGCAGGTCGAAGGAAAACTCGAGGACATCCCGCCAGTCAATGCGGATGAAGTCGTGGAGAAAATCGTCAACGAGAGTCCAGCCGTAAGAATCGCCGAACTCGGCGTCAAACGAGCCGAAGCAGCCTTGGCTCGCGCGAAGCAGGAATCGATTCCCGACCTGCAACTCCGCGGTGGCGTGCAGCAGAATGGCGAGTTGTTGTCCGAACCTAGCGGCAAGCACGTCGGATTGCAGGGCTTTGCCGATGTGGGTGTGAGAATTCCGATTTTCAACCGCAACCAGGGAAACATTGCCACTGCTAAAGCTGATGTAGAGAGGGCTAGGCGCGAAGTGGAGCGCGTGAAGCTCGTCTTACGGGAACGCGCGGCAAGCGTCGTCCAGAACTACACATTCTCGCGAACCGCAGTCGAGCGGTACAAAAGCCAGATGATACCCAGGGCGCAGAGGGCGTATGAGATGTACACCAAGAAATACCAAGAGATGGCCGCAGCTTACCCACAGGTTCTCATCGCTCAGAGGACCCTGACGCAGCTCGGAGTCTCCTACATCGCTGCGCTGGAGACGTTGGCCACAAGTTCACTCTCTCTCCAGTCCTACTTGCTCACAGACGGCCTCGAAGCTCCTGCGCAGCCAGGCACAATCGACCAACCGGTGCGTGAAGTCAACATCCCATTCCAGATGGGAACAAGCGCCCAGCCCAGGTAGGCACATAAGAAAAAACGCACTCTTTTTTCTCGATTACCGCAGCAGACAAGGGAATCGAGTTGTTGGAACGGGGGCTCGTACTTGCAAAGCAGCGGCGTTTCCGTGTCCGCCGCCCAGGACGACCGTAGTGAGAACGTAGTATCATCCGCGGGGAACCGCGGCTAAAAGCGAATACAAGAAGAAAAAGAGACTGAGAAGTGGCAGCTGCAAGCGTTCGGATTAGTAATGGGAATTCAGTTCGGCGCAAAGTTCATTTTCTAAGGAGGCCAAATGCGACATTTATTCACGGCGCTATTTGTGTTAGCACTTGTCATTCCCGCGCGAGCGCAGCAACAACCTAAGTACGATTTATTGCTCAAAGGAGGGCATGTTATCGATCCTGCAAACGGGTTGGATGCCAAGATGGACGTTGCGGTTTTGCTCGGTAGGATCGCGGCTGTTCAAAAAGATATTCCAGCCAGTGACGCCGGAAAAGTGGTTGACGTATCCGGGCTGTATGTCACGCCGG
>Ga0209577_10005201_pt1 | contig 12150 bp, 19 predicted proteins | sample GraSoiAngelo_109_FD_185874 | JGI IMG/M metagenome (GOLD analysis project Ga0209577, IMG submission 185874) | Grasslands soil microbial communities from the Angelo Coastal Reserve, California, USA - 14_0903_12_20cm (SPAdes) (version 2) | ecosystem: Environmental > Terrestrial > Soil > Grasslands... | reverse complement strand
GCCTTCTATGGCAGCTTCTCGTTCTAGCGCTTTGACGGTTAAAACATAATCGCTCCCGATTATGATTCGTCCATTTTGCGACATCCATCCCCAAATTCACCGCACGGCTTTTATCGCCGACAGCGCGCAGATAATCGGCGATGTGCATGTCGGCGATCAGGCATCGATTTGGTTCGGCACAGTAGCGCGTGGCGACATGTTCTACATCCGCATCGGCGATCGCACGAACGTGCAGGACAACTGCGTACTGCACACGCGCACTGGAGAGAAGCCTACGATTCTCGAAGAGGAAGTCACGGTTGGACATAGCGTGACTCTGCACGGCTGTTACATTGAACACGGATCGTTAATTGGTATTGGCTCAATCGTGCTTGATGACGTGCGTGTCGGGGCGCAGTCGTTGGTGGCCGCCGGTTCGCTTATTTCACCAGGCACAATCATCCCGCCACGTTCGCTGGTGATGGGAATGCCGGCGCGAGTCAAACGACCTTTGACTGACGAAGAAGTTGCCGGTCTCGCTAGTTACTGGCAGAACTACGTTGAGTACTCGCGAATGTACCTTAGCGAGCAGAAATGAAACCGGCACTATTGCCAACGATAGAACTCGGTTACGGACACGGCTCCATCCAATTCAATTACGACAGCGCCTGCTTTGACATACTGGCGCCGCAGGTACCGCCGGCCCAGCCGTTGTCCGATTCCGAGATCGGAGCCGCACTCGACGCTCCGATTGATTCCTCACCACTCGAAGATTTGATCGCGCCGGGCCATACTGTCCTGATTGTCGCGTCGGATGCAACGCGCGCAACGGGGGGCGCTCAAATTATCAACTTATTGGTTCGTCGCCTGATCCAGAACGGGATTCAGCCCTCAGACATTGCGATCATATTCGCCACCGGCATTCATCGCGCTGTCCGTCCGGATGAAAAAATCGAACTGCTCACACCTTTCATTGCGCAACGCATCCGCACAATCGATCATGACGCGTACGATCTCTCTCATTTGGTCCAGCTCGGCGCCATGGAAGACGGCATGCCCATCGAAGTCAATCGCGCGCTGAAAGATTTTTCGAAAATAATCCTCACCGGCGCCGTTGGCTTTCATTATTTCGCCGGCTTTAGCGGCGGGCGCAAATCAATTTGTCCAGGATTGACTTCGGCGCAGACGATCGAAGCCACGCACATGCTCGCGTTGGATTTCGAACGTGGAGGCCGTCGCGCCGGCGTCGGCGCGGGTCTTCTGCAAGGCAACGCCGTCAACGAGGCGTGCGAACGCATCGCCGCAATGGTTGATCCGGCTTTTCTAGTCAACGCAATCGTGGATGAGCGCGGCCGAGTCGAACAGGTTTTTGCCGGGCATTGGCGCGCCGCACACCGCCGAGCCTGCGACGTTTACTCGTCGTCGCACACAGAGCAAATCAGGTCAAAACGAGAAGTTGTAATCGTTAGTTGCGGTGGGTCGCCTTACGATATCAATATGATTCAGGCTTATAAAGCCCTGGACATGGGCGCGGAAGCGTGCGTCAAGGGTGGTGCGATCATTCTGTTAGCGGAATGCCGGGATGGTTTAGGACGAGCAGATTTTTTGAAGTGGTTCGATTCCCCTGACTCGCGCGCATTGGAGAGTCGCCTACGAGACTCCTACGAAGTTAACGGACAGACTGCCTGGGCGTTGCTGACGAAAACCGAGCGCTTTCGCGTTTACCTTCTTAGCGAGCTTGGTGACGATGAGGTTCGCCGGATGCGCATGGTTCCGGTTCGATCATTGGGCGAGGCACTGGCGGATGTCGGACAAGATGCAAGAGGCTACGTAATTCCCAGGGGTGCGGCGTTGTTACCTGTGCTCAATTAGCCTTCTAATGCTGGGAAATCAATCTCCTCCGCTTCTCGAACTTACTTCAGAATAACGACTTAAACAGATAAATCATGCCGGCGATCGCACCACCGAGAATCAGCAGGAGGATGATGGCGATGCTGAACATGATCAGTTTGAATTTTCGATAGCGCTTCTCATCCGGAGGCGATAGCGAACTCTGGGGAAAATAGGGCGGCGGTGTGTAAGTGGCCATTTTAGATCTCCAAGATTAATGCTGTTTTGAAATTATGTTCGATTTATTATACCGCGTGCTTTCTGTTACCAGGGCTTTGACGGAGTGCGTTTCGGGGTAGGTTTGGCGCTAGAGTTAGAGCTTGTATTGCCGTTCGCATTCGCATTCGCCTGCTGCTTCTTCATCATCTCTTCCGCGTGCTTCTTGCCTTCTCTGATTCGCTGTGCGCCTTCCTGCGCATTCTCAAGACCATCACTGGCGCGCGAATCGTTTGGATCGAGTTCCAGTGCCTTCTGAAACGCAGCCACGGCTTCAGGGTAGTGGGCCAACTTAGTCTCGGCCTTGCCGAGTTTATAGAACGACTCTTCGTCGTCAGGCTTGAGGCGCGTTGCCTGCCGGTAAGCGCGCGCGGCATCTTCGTCCTGACGCAGGAAACTGTGCGCCTCTCCCAAATAAAAGAAACTCTCCGCGTCCTTCGGATCAGCCTGTACTCGCTTCTTGAAAAGCTCCACTGCTTTCTTATATGACTCGTCCGCTTCCGGTTTCCTTTCGAGAGCAGCATAGGCCATTCCCAGGCGCAGATGCGCTTCAGCCAAATCAGGGTTAAGGCGAATCGCTTCCTGAAAAGCCGCCACGGCCTGCTCGTCCTGATCGTTCTTGTAGAACTCCTTTCCCTGATCAATAAGTGTTTGCTCGTGCCTTGAGCGTTCGCTCTCGGACTCGCTGCCGCCCGAAGGCGAGAGATTGGGATTCGTGTTTTTAGCGCCCCGACGACAGCCGAATATTCCCAAAATTAGATATGAAGCGACGGCGACGAGCAGAGCTTTCCTTAAGTTGATAGGGGCGATAGTCATGGGCGGACATGTATCTACGCCGAAAAGTAACTCTGAGTCAAATTGTGAAAGGGATAAAGAGGAAGGAGAAGGACCTAAAAAGCGAATGAGCGCTGCAACGTGGGCGTCGCAGCGCTCATCCATTTTCGTGGTTACTGTCCTCACCCCAGCAACCACTTGAGACGGAGGATCCACCAACCGTCTCTCTTGCCCCACAATATACATCGCAACACTTATGCCGCGCAATAGAGATTTTTTTGTCCTTCAAAAACCACGAAAAATCGCGATTTTTGGTCAGATTCAGCCGAGTATGGGGCTGCCGTAGTGCAACTCTTTCATAGTGCTGACGGTAACAATTTCTCGACCGAGCGGCGAGAGGCGACGGTGGCCATGGGGCTTCAGGTACCTGCGGCACCGAGTTCCGCCCGAATCGCCTCGGCAAGCGCATTCGCCTTGGCCTTAACATCGCGTTCATCTTTTCCCTCGATCATCACGCGTGCCAGCGGCTCAGTGCCTGAATAGCGCAACAGCAAACGGCCTCGCTGCCCGAGGTTGCGCTGTATTTCATCCGCCAAGTTTTGAATGGCGGGCACCTCTGCAAATGGTCTTCTCTCCGACACGCGCACATTAATCAGGACTTGAGGGTAACGCTGAAAGTCCCGGGTCAGCTCAGTCAGCGATCTCTCCTGGTCCTTGATTGCTCGCAGCAGACAGAGCGTGGTGATCATTCCATCTCCTGCCAGACTCAACTTCGGAAAGATGATATGACCAGATTGTTCGCCACCTAAAACCGCACCGCTGCGCATCAGTTCTTCGAGCACGTACTTATCACCCACGTCGGAACGAATCAGTCTAATGCCGCGCGACCGCAAAGCAACTTCCAACCCGATGTTGCTCATTACCGTGGCGACGACCGTATCGCCGACTAATTCGTGACGCGATTTCAAATAGTCCGCCATCACCCAAAGCGTCGCATCGCCATCTACGAACCTGCCTTCGGCATCGACAAACAGCGCGCGGTCTGCATCGCCATCATAAGCCACGCCCAAATGGGCGCGCTCGGCAACCACGCGGCGCTGCAAGCCCTCTATGTGCAGCGAGCCACAATCAAGATTAATGTTGCGACCGTCGGGCTCGTGATTAATGGCTATGACCCGAGCGCCGAGTCGGTTGAAGAGTTCCGGCGCGAGTTCATAAGCGGCGCCGTTCGCACAATCGACGACGATTGAGAGATCGGCGAGCGAAAGATCGCAAGCGACTTCGTGCGATAGGTATTCAAGATAACGCGCTCGCAATGCGGACCCATCTGGTTCGTCAAAACCCGAATGATTGCTGAGACGGTTCGACGGTTCGCTCGCCTCTTCAGCTATGTCAATTTCAATCTTGCGCTCAGTTGCGTCATCCAACTTGCGCCCGGAGGGATCGAAAACTTTGATCCCGTTGTCCTGATAAGGATTATGTGACGCACTGATGACTACGCCGGCGTCAGCGGGTAGAATGCGCGCCAGGAACGCCACACCGGGTGTCGTAATGATTCCCGGCGACTGAACATCAGCACCAGATTCACGCGCTCCGGCGATCAGCGCGCGTTCGATCCACGAACCCGATTCGCGCGTGTCACGACCCGTAACGATTCGAGGAGCCCGCCCGCCAGTTCTTTCAGCCAGATGTTGGGTTAAGGATTCACCGATAACGCGAATCGTTGACGGATCGAGAGGGAACTTACCGGCTTCGCCACGAATTCCGTCGGTGCCGAAAAGCCTGGTGATGTTCGCCGGATTCAATTTGTCTTTCTAGGATTTGGGTTTCTGGCTCGCAACCGCGCCGATATCGACGTGTACGTTGACAGTGTCGAGCACTTTGACTTTGGAATCCGAAGTGTAGACGGCCGTGTGAGGTGCGTCAAAACTCTCCCGCCGGTCGTCAAGTGAGATTTTCTCAGTGAAGGCTTTAATCTCGGCCGTGTTCATGCTGCTTGCCGGTCCTTGCACTCGCACCTGATTTGGCGTGGCTATCACAGTCTTGACTTCGTACCCCGGAACCGGCTTTCCTTCAAGGCTTGCTTGTACCGCGACTTCACGCTCGATATCGTGGCCCGAAACTACAAACCAAAGAATGAGTGTGATCGCCAGCGCTAATAACTTTAGGCTCCAGTCCTCAATGAAGACACGCCGAAGCCAGCGCTCCGCAAAGCCCGGCGCTCGAGTAAATTGATTGGCGTCCCAAAAAGGCATGGATGAATCAAACCGCAATCTTTTCAGTCTCTTCCGACTCAGCCAGCCGGGCCGGATTATTCGTCCTCGATGGATACGCTCGGCCTTCGATCGTTTGAAAGATCGCCGAGCGCAAGCGGGTGGCATCAAGCGCTCGCTTGATTCGTCCAGCGCTCACGAACGAGATCAATCCCGTCTCCTCCGAAACCACGATGGCTACGGCATCCGAATCTTCGGTGACGCCCAGCGCTGCGCGATGGCGCGTGCCCAAATCCTTCGCCAATTGAGGATTCAATGAAAGCGGCAGGAAGCAGGAGGCAGCCGCAATTCGATCACCGCGCACGACGATCGCGCCGTCATGCAACGGCGAAGCCGGATTGAAAATCGCGACCATCAAGTCGTAACTCAAGTCAGCATCCAGCTTGACACCGGCATCGATGATTCCTTTCAAACCGATATTGCGTTCAATAACTATCAGCGCGCCGGTCTTCGTCGAAGCCAGCGTCGTAGCGGCCAGAACGATTTCATCATAGATGCTTTCGCCGAACTGGCCGCGATGACGGCGCGTGAAAGGCACACGAAAGCGATTGCCAAACTTAATTAGCGCCTGCCGTATCTCGGTCTGAAACAAAACGATGATCGCGACGCCGATGTAGAGCAGCGCGCCGCGCAAAATAAACTCGAGCGTCGCTAGACCTTGATTGACGGCCAGCCAATAAAGCAAAGCGAAAGCTCCTATGCCGGCGGCCATCGGCGCCGCGCGTGTGCCACGCAAAAGCTTGAGCACGCCATAGACGACCAGAAACACGAGCACGATGTCCGCGATCGCGCGCGGTTCGGCCAATCTCGCCAAGTAATGGTTCAACGGCAGCATTAGCTGAAACATGAGCTTCTAGTAGTCGACCACCGCCTGACCCAGAGGCTATGCGCCTCGTCATCAGTCGCATTCGAAGCTAAATCAATTGCCGGAAAGGGACCGTACAGACTGTCGCGCCGGGCCACCAGTTCACGGACGCTCCGCTAAGATTATCGCGTAAAAATGGACGCGTCGCAACGGTTATTGGCCGGAGAGTGCGCCAACAATTTGTGTACGTGGGCTTCGCTTTGTTATGCGATCTTGCCAAACGCGCTGGCAATGCTTATCTCGCGCGGCGTCCTTCGATCTCGCGGTTGACATTCTTCGCCGGACTTACGTACATTCGAGTTCGCTATTGGGAGGTCGTCCAATGGTAGGACTCCAGACTCTGGATCTGGCTATCGGGGTTCGAGTCCCTGCCTCCCAGCCAACAGCTTCAAGTTAGACTGGGTGATCGTCGTTTGTCATCGTCGCGGCCATTCGAACGTAATCATGCTCGAGGGCTCGGTTAGCTTCAAGTTAATGCCACTACTGAGTTCTCAAAGGAGAAAGGAATACGGCAAGAAATGAGTGCTAAAGAACTTCACGTTTGTTGTGGATTAAACGCTTGCGCCGAACATGGCAACAGTGGGACGAACGCCTGCGCCGGCCAAGGTGATTGTGCGACCGTAGTTGCGCACACTTGCGCCGGCACGAATGAATGTCGCGGACAGGGCGGCTGCGGTTATGGCAGCGCTCCCGGACAGCAAGACAATCCCGGTGTCAACGAATGCAAAGGATTGGGAGGCTGCGGTAGCCCGATCGGCTTTGGCAACGATCCCAGCGTGAAGCCCACCGGTCCACCGAGCTTTACCTGGAACAATACCGGAGGCGTAAACAACGGAGGAAGCGTGTGGGCATACGCGCGCTTCAAGCTATTGGAGCGGATGGATGGGGCGGGCATCGCCGTTAAGCAGCCCTCGCCGTGTTCACCTCCCAGCAAGACTTTTACGGTGACCGTCGATTAGGTTCGTAAAGCCGGAGCCAGGTCGTCGAGTGATTTGGCTCAGTGCGCTTAGGCTACCTTGAGTGGCACCGGAATCCCCGGTATGCCAGTGGACGCGTGACCGGCCTCCGCCTCATTTTCGTAAATACTTTCAATGAACTCCGCACGTTTGGGACATCCTAATCTTGGTTTGGGCGTCGGGCTGCGCAACGTTCACTTCGGCTTCATTCTCGATAATTCACCGCCGGTTGATTGGTTCGAGATCATCTCCGAAAACTTCATGGACTCAGGCGGGCGGCCCCGGTACCTGCTCGATCAGATCGCCGAACGTTATCCGATAGTGATGCATGGCGTCTCGCTTTCAATCGGGAGCACCGACCCTTTGAATTTCCACTACTTGAGGAAACTAAAACTACTTGCCGATCAGATTGGTGCTCTCTGGATCTCGGATCACCTTTGCTGGACCGGTGTTATGGGAGCCAACACTCACGACTTATTACCGGTTCCAATGAGTGAAGAAAGTCTTTCCCACATCGTGCGTCGCATCCGTACGGTGCAGGATTTTCTCGGGCGCCCTCTCATATTGGAGAATCCGAGCACTTACATCACCTTTGCTGACTCGACGTTTACCGAATGGGAGTTCTTCAGCCGCATGGCCGAAGAGGCGGATTGTGGTTTATTGCTCGATGTGAACAACGTATATGTTTCGAGCATCAATCACGAGTTCGATCCGGTGGAATACATCGAATCACTACCTCACGAACGCATAGTTCAATTTCACCTGGCGGGACATACCAATTACGGAACACATCTTATTGACACACACGACGGGCCGGTCATTGACGCAGTGTGGGAACTCTATCGGTTGGCCGACAAAACCACGGAAGGCGCTTCGACGCTGCTGGAATGGGATGGCAAAATACCTGATTTCGCGACTCTTCACGCAGAAGTCCTCAAAGCGCGGGAACATATTAACGTGCAATCAAACGAAGGCTTCACGGCAGTTTTGCCTGAAGTAAGTGAAGTGGTAACTGCTGCGATTTCCAATCCAATACATTTCATGATTCCGGACGCTCAATGAGAGAACCACCACGCGATCTCGAAACAATTGAACGCTGGTTGCAAGCAGTAATCACCGAGCCGGCGGGTATCGTTGCCGGTCTCGCTTCGGAAGAGGCGCAGCGGAACATCGACGTGTCGGCTGAACAGATTGAAAAGATTGTGACTCGATCAAATACTCTGACAGCCACTCAGCGGCTGGCAATCTATGGTCATGCCTACTTTGCCCGGAATGTCTGCGCGCCGAGTTTCCGGTTTTGTTACACGCGCTCGATGAGAAGCTTTTCAATCTCTTTACTTTTGAATATCTGAGAGTTTATCCATTGCGAAGCTACACCTTGAACCAGTTGGGTGAGAATTTCCCGCGCTATCTAGCCGAGACGCGTCCGGATGGCGATGCGCCGCCCAGCGCGCGCGAGAGTTGGCCGGATTTCATTATCGATCTCGCTACGCTTGAGCGTGCTTTCAGTAAGGTGTTTGATGGCCCCGGCGTTGAAGGCCGGCAAGTCCTCGACGCTAATCAGTTGTTAGCGATCGGGCAATTGAACGACGCTCGTTTTCTACCGGTTGTCTGTTTGAAGTTATTGTCCTTTCGCTATCCGGTCAGTCAATACTTTTGGGCTGTGCGGAAGCACGAAGATCCGGCGCTTCCCCAACCAGCCGACACCTTTCTCGCCATTACCCGCCGTTCTTATAACGTCCTCATCCACGAACTTACGGAGGGGCAGTACGATCTACTGAGTGCTTTGATTTCCGGGAAGTCTTTGAATCAGGTAGTCAATGTTTTGTCGAGGACAAGCGGCGACGATTCCCAAACGCTCATCACCACGGCGTTGGGTTGGATAGAAGATTGGGCCAACAAAGGGTTCTTTGCCGGGATTGAATTACGTACGCATGATCGGATGGGTTGTGCTTACGCCGATTCCTGACATGACTTAATTGCGACGACGACGAAAACACATTCGTGCCATTGCCACTTCTTATTAGGGCGCGTCACTCAAAGTCATAGTCGAGTGTGATGGAGTAGGGCGCTTGATGCCCGACAGAAAACCCCGCTTCCCCTCTTAGCCCATGTAGATCTCCGGTTCCAGAACCCGGAACAATAATGAGTGTCACCGTCGCCACGCCACCCTTGAAGGTTCCGGTGTGTTGAAACACAAAACTACCCGAGCGCCGCCCACCAACACTGCCCACCACTCGCTCCAGACCGACGAAGCTCGCCGAGCCGTCGTCACGGTACATCATTAAGTATTCAAGTTTTCCTTCTCCTGTGATCTCTCCTTGATAAGACTTAATCACGCTAGCGCGAGTAAGCTTCGGCATACCGTTCATCTCGTTGAAGGGTTTCTCGTCCCAAGCTTTCAACTCGAATGTGCCCTTAGCATGTGCCTTCATATTTGTCGCCTCCCTCATTATTTCGATCTTTCGATTGTCTTTCCCTTTGTCCCGGCGAACGCAAAGACAGAAGCAGTAACTAAAAACACGATAACGAAATTGTGTTTCATACAGGATTCCCCAATTAATATGATGATCACCCGCCCAACGTCAGAGTTGACGAGGCAGCGCGAATCAAAGCACCCTTCGCCGCACCAAGCAAGTTGCGAGAGGCGCTCCCGCCGCTCGCGTTCAAAACTGTTCGGCGTCGCCTTCATTGAACCACTCACTCACTCTGAACTGGTGGGAAGAATCCAAGGATCGTCGTCCATCTCTTCGACACCCATGAGATAAACCTTATTACCGGCCCACATTGGCTCAACATCTCTGATAAAGACCGCAAACCTTTCATGGATCAGTTTTCCATTTTTATCGTATAAGCGTATGTACCCATTAATCGTGTCTGATCCTTGACCCGGCATGGTAGACACAAATCTTGAAAGCGTTAGGTTCGAATACTTCTGAACATAGTATTGACCGTTGGGACTCCAATAGGGTTGTTGATAGGGCGTTCCTTTCTTCCAAAAGAAAAATGATGCTGTAGCAATGACGCATAACAGGAGAACGAAGGTGAGAAGTAGTTTGCGGTATTTCCTCATTTATCCTCTCACTGCAGTCTGGCGAAAGACGCCGAACGTCTGCGCTCAGGCGCGTGCGTCTTCGCACGCCGCCTGCAGCGTGTTGTTGGGCGCGACCTGCCTGACGACGCATTTGCGCACATCGCAGCCCGCCTTAGAACCGAGGACGACCGAAAAATAAAACGTAGCCGTCCGCGTCCTTAAGCTCGAATCCACGCAACCCATCATGCGTGTCCTTCAGTGGTTCCGAGAACTCGACCTTGCGCGAGGCAAACTCCGCGGCCAGTACATCCGGATCGGGAACGTAAAGGTAGGCGTCCCAACGGGCTGCTGGTTCTCGCTTGTAGTTGGGAAGCGGATCTACACCGACACTCTTGAGCATGATCATCGCGCCGCCGCGGCACACAATGCCGAAGAATGGGTCATCAGCCGGCTCCTGATACGTGATATCAAACCCAAGCTGATCACGATAGAACGAAAGCGCTGCTGCGGCGTCATGCACAATGAAGAACGGCGAGGCGCTGGAGATTTCCGATTGCGTCATATGAGCTCCCACCTGTTCTCTCCGCCCAACGATCGAATTCACCGGGCGCGGGCGAATGCCATTCAATCGTCGCCGGATAAAGTTGGTTGAGAAGCACGCTGCCCCTCATTCTTCCTTCCTGAGCGTCACACGTCTGTAAAGCGTCTTATCCGGCATCGTTAAGGTGCCCGTCATCGAATTTCCCTTGACGGTGAATCTCCACACGCGACCGTCCTTCTCATTCACGAGCGTGCCGTTCGTTCTGTCGTATGCGTATTTGCCTCGGCCCATGTTGATGGCCTTGCCGTCCACGATCTTATCGGCGCTTACCATCACGTGGTCCGGGTCGCTACCTGTAGAGATGTGGTAAACAACCTTTTCATCACGACAAGCAGAGGGCTTCACCTGACAGATAGACTCACCTGTCCAGTTACCCGCCAACTGCGTTACATCCTGAGCGAATTCTGTTCTGCCCACCGCACCCTGAACTACGACAAATGACGCAGTCCCGAGCAGCAGCATGATCACCACACAGTGGGCCAGTTCCTTTTGCATCCCGGAAATGTCCATGTCGTTCTCCTCAGGTGATAGGCGTCAGCACCCAACGTCAGAGTTGACGCGGCGGCGCGAATCAAAGCACCCTGCGCCGCATCAAACTAGTTGAGAAACACGCTCCCCGCGCTCCGGTCCAACGATTATACGGCGCCTCGAATGCCTGCACGAACTACTTTGCCTTCAGACGCCCCGTCATATCAGTGTATGCAGTTTCGATTAGCTTCATCAGAGCCGTGGCATCGACGTCACGTTCAGGGCTGAGCTTCACATGGCGCATGAACCTGCCAGTGCCTTCCAACAGGCGCTCGGGATCGGCAATCTCGGCGCCACGAAAGAACCCGACATTGACGTGAGCTTTGAAGGCATTGACATAGGCGAATGCCGCGTCACCTACACACGCGGTCGGATGGCCATCATGCAATAACTCTCGAACATCGTCTCCGCTGTCGCGCATGGCCTCAAACCAGCGCTGCGCGATCGCTCCCAATTCACCCGAATGCTCACGCATCCAGACCTCGATAGCTGGATCTCGCTTGACCGAACTGGGGAAACGCAGAAGTTGGCTCATGGCGATTTCATTTCGACGCTGGGCCACCAAGCTGGAAAGTCGCGCCCCGCGGTCTCCAGCGCCGTATAACATTTGAGTTCACGTCGGCTGCGCGAATGATCCCTTCCTTATCAATCACGTACCGGGCGGGCATCGGCAACCGGTATTCCGATTCGTCGTTGAACCTGTCCAGCGTGCTACCGAAGGACTTGTAAAGCTCGCGCAAGTAATCCGGCAGTGTGAAGACCAGCCCGAACTGCTCCGCCGTCTTCAGGTGCAGGTCCGTCAGGATGTCGAACGTCAGGTTCAGCTTCCTCTGAAGAGCGCGCGTGTAGCGTTCGAGTTCAGGAGTGAGCATGACGATCTGCGCCCCGAGTCCTATGACCTCTGAGTGTATCTCCTGTAGAGCCTCCAGCTCCACGCAATTGCCGCTCGGCAAACTCCATCATTCGTTTTACGGCGCATAACGGTTGAGTTAACGCGGCGCCGCGAATCAAAGCACCCTCCTCCGCACCACGCA
>Ga0209577_10005199_pt1 | contig 12151 bp, 14 predicted proteins | sample GraSoiAngelo_109_FD_185874 | JGI IMG/M metagenome (GOLD analysis project Ga0209577, IMG submission 185874) | Grasslands soil microbial communities from the Angelo Coastal Reserve, California, USA - 14_0903_12_20cm (SPAdes) (version 2) | ecosystem: Environmental > Terrestrial > Soil > Grasslands... | reverse complement strand
CGCGAAAAGGACATCGCGCATCAGCTCCCATTTGCGCACCTCCGAGACGACACGAAACCCTTTCGGCACGCCGCACAACCAGCCTTCCTCTTCCAGAAATCGCTGCGCGAACGCGTGGTAGGTCATCACAAAGCGCTCGGCGGCCGGCAGATAGTCCTCCTGCTCGACACGGTCCAGCACCTCGCGGGCCGCCTTTTCGGTGAAGGTCAGCAGCAGGATCCGCTCCGCCGCGATGCCCTCCTGACGCAGCCGGCGATAACGCTCCACCAGCACGCGGGTCTTGCCGGTGCCGGCCCCGGCGACAATCAGGAGGGGACCCGTGAGGTGCGCGACCGCCGCTTGTTGCGCCTCGGTCAAGGCTGTGTCGCTGCCGATCACGAGGGCGGGCCCGACTGCCGGATCCTGATGTCGCGCACCGCCGGCGCGCCAATCAACCCGTTGAGTCGCTCGATCAAGGCCATGCGCTCGAGATGGAGCTGGTGGGCGAGCGGGGCGCTGCTGGCCGACACCCAGAGGGTGCCGCCGGTGAGCTTGAGGGCGCGCGTCTCGCGAGCCAGGTGCGGTCCGACCAGCTGGGGCCACAGCCAGAGTGCCTGCGCCTCACGGGTGCGCCGCGAGATGCCAAGCGACTTGAGTGCCCGAGGGAGCGCCTCCCCGACCCTACGCACGGACGGTGCCGCGCTCCACGCGGAAGACGGCCGCCCGTTCCAGGATCGACCTGGGCAGGTCGTTGAGATCGGCGGCGGTGATCAGCGCCTGGGGTCCGGGTTGGAGCGCTGCCAGCAGTCGCTCGCGGCGCGCGGGATCCAGCTCGGACATCACGTCATCGAGCAGCAGGACCGGCTGCTCGCCGGTGACGTCGGCCAGGTACTGCAACTCGGCCAGCTTCAGGCTGAGCACCGCGCTTCGTTGCTGGCCCTGGCTGGCGAACAGCCGGGCCTCGTGATCCTCGAGCCACACCTCGACATCGTCGCGCTGCGGTCCGACAACTGTCTGTCCGCGTCCAATCTCTTCATCCCGGGCGTCCACCATGGCCGCTTTGAGCTGCTGGCTGACCAGCTCTTGCGGCGCCTCGCCGATCCGTGCCCCGGCTGGCCGATAGCGGAGCTCGAGCCGCTCTCGATCATCGCTAAGCTCCCGGTGATAGGCGGCCGCAATCGGCTGCAACTCCAGCAAGCGACGTTGCCGCTCGACCATGATGGTGGCACCCGATTCGGCCAGGGCGTTGGTCCAGTAGTCGAGCGCATCCGTGGATTGGCGGCCCTCGCGAATAGCACGCAGCAACGCGTTGCGTTGCTCGAGCACGTGCGAGTAGCGATTCAACTCGCCCGCGTGATTGCCATCGATCTGCGACAGCAAGGTGTTGAGAAAGCGCCGGCGGCCCTCGCCAGAGCCCTTGATGAGCTGGAGGTCATCGGGCCAGAAGAGCACGACGCGCAGGGCGCCAATCATGTCAGTCGATCGGCGAGGGATACCGTTGACCGTGAATCGCCTCGAGGCCCGGACGCCACCCTCGCTGGGATTGAGGATGATGCGGACCTCGAGCGCATTGCGACCGGCATCGGTTTGCACGCCGCAGGTTACGCGAGCCGCATTCTGGCCGAAGCGCACCACTTCCGCGGCTTGTTGCGTGCGCGGCGAGCGCGTCAATGCGGTCAGCGCCACGGCCTCCAGCAGGTTGGTCTTTCCCTGGGCGTTGCCACCAAAGAAGACCGTGGCGGAGCGCTCTAGCCCCAGGTCGAGTTCGGCGTAATTTCGAAAGTCGAAGAGTGAGACGTTGGCTAGGAACACGCGGTCTGGTCGCGCCTACATGGCCACTCTGACCGGCATGATGATGTAGAGGTAGCTATCGTTGCCGACCGGCTTGACCAAGCCCGGATTCAGTGGGCCGGTGAATCCCAGCTGCACCTCATCACTGCCGATGATGGCCAGAACGTCGAGCAGGTACTTCGAGTTGAAGGCCACCTGCAAGTCCTGGCCGTCGATCTTCGCCTCGACGGCGGCGACATTCTGGCCAACCTCGCTGGTATTTGCGGTCAGGGTCAGCTTGCCGCCCTCCGCCTTGAACTTCACGACGTTGGCGGCATCCTTGGAGAACAGCGAAACCATTTTGGTGGTGAAGAGCAAGTCCTGGGTCTTGGCCGTAATGGTGGTGGTGCTTTGCCCCGGGATCACCTGCTGATAGTTTGGATAGGTCCCCTCGATCAACCGGCTCATCAACTCGATCTCTCGCGTTTTGAAGAACACCTGGTTCTTCTGTGAACCGACGGTAACCTCGATGCCGTCATCGCCGCCTTTGAGAATACGGCTCAGCTCGCTGAGTGCCCGCGCCGGGATCACGATCGTCTCCCCCTCTCCGGGCTCGGCCTGGACGGTCAGGGTTTTGACCGCCAGTCGATGGCCGTCGGTGGCGGCCAGTGTGGCCTTGCCGCCGTTCAGCTGGACATAGACGCCGGTGAGCACCGGGCGGCCCTCATCGTTCGAGGCCGCGATCACGGTCTGCTCGATGGCATCCTTGAGTTCCGCCTGGTCGACCTTCACCTTGCGCCCATCGACGCCGGCTGGCACCGGTGGGAAGTCCGCCGGGTCGATCCCGCGGATGTTGGCATCGAAGCGGTTGCTTTTCACCGCGAGCGATTGGGTCTTCTTGTCCAGTGTCATGGAGAGCGGCTCATCGGGATGGGCCGTGACGAAGTCGGTCAGCAGCCGTGCCGGCACCGTGATCCCACCCTCTTCCTGAATCTGAGCCGGGATTACCTGGCGGATGCCGATCTCCAAATTAGTGGCGGTCAACTGAAGACCGGTCTCGGCGGTCTGGAGGAGCACGTTATTCAGGATCGGTAAGGTGGTTCGCGACGAGACCGCACGCGAGACGACCTGCAATCCCTGTCCGAGATTTCCGGCGGTGACGGTGACCTTCATGATGCTCCTTGTCTACACGACCCCGTTAATAGAAGGCGTTAATTGAGAAGGAAGCCGAAGTCGTAGGGCAGTGCACAACAGGGAAAACCCCCTTCCTTACGTTCGAATTCGGCCAATTATAGGCTTCACAAACTGTGCGCTGGTGACTCGCGAATCCCCAAGTAGCGGCCATTCCAACAGTATCCACGTCCCTCGGAGGCGTCTTCCACAGGGCTAATGGGAGTAGAGGATCTCGCGAATTTTGCGCAGGTCAGACTGGAGTCGCTGGTCCTCTTTTGACTCGGTATTTATCTTTTCGTAGGAGTGAAGGACTGTCGTGTGGTCCCGCCCCCCAAAAGCCTGGCCGATTGCGGGCAGGGATGACGCCGTCTCCTCACGAATCAGGAACATCGCGACCTGGCGCGGGAACACAATGTGCTTGTCGCGCCGCTTGCCCTTCATCTCCTCCAGGCTGATGTGGTAGAAGTTCGCGACGGCGCGCGAGATCGTATCGATCGACAGGGTCCGCGTGTCCGTGGATGGGATGACATCCTGCAATAACCTCGCCGCCATGTCGACGTTAACGGCGCTGCGATTCAAGGAGGCGTGGGCGATGACCCGGATCAGGGCGCCTTCCAGTTCGCGGATATTCCGCTGGATTTTGTGGGCGATAAATGACAGCACATCCTCCGGTACCAATCGTGCATACGGGCCGACCTTCGACTTCAAAATCGCGACGCGCGTCTCAAAATCTGCCGCCTGGATATCGGCGATCAGTCCCCACTGGAATCGCGAGCGCAATCGATCCTCGAGCGTCGGAATCTCCTTCGGAGGCCGATCGGATGAGATCACAATCTGACGGTTCAGTTCATGCAACGCGTTGAAGGTGTGGAAGAACTCTTCCTGGGTCCGGTCCTTGCCGGCGAGAAACTGGATGTCATCGACCAGCAGAACGTCGACCGTCCGGTAGCGGGTCCGGAAGTCATGCATCCGCCCTTCCTGGATCGACGAGATCATCTCGTTCATGAACCTCTCGCTGGTGACGTAGGCGACTTTGCGACGGTGGTGCTTCTCCAGGACCGCATGGCCGATGGCATGCATGAGATGCGTCTTGCCGAGGCCGACTCCGCCGTAGAGAAAAAGCGGGTTGTAGGCCTTTGCCGGCGTTTCCGCCACGGCCCGGCAGGCAGCGTGCGCGAACCGCGAGTTGTTGCCGACCACAAAATGTTGGAACTGAAACTTCGGGTTGAGTTGCGACGCCTCCGTGAGCTCCGGTTCCTCCTCCGCGGGAACTGGCTCGTCCGCCACGGCCACCGCGGCCTTGCGGCTCGCCGGTTCTGCCTGTGCTGCAACCACTTCGAAGGCCACGCTGACGTCGCCAGACACGATCGCCGATAGGGTCTCTTTGATCATCACCAGGTAGCGATCCTCCAGCCAGTCCTTGGCCAACTTGGTCGGCACGCCAATTTTGAAGGCATTCTTTTCGCGGCCGACGAGGGAGGCATTCTTGAGCCAGGTTTCGTAACTTGGCTTACTGAGCTGGAACCGAAGTTCCTCCTGCGCCGCCTGCCAGATCTGCTCCGGATTCATACGCTCCTCCACGCACACAACAAAAGTCGCTTGGTTGGAGAGCAGAGCCGGACTGCGCGGTCGACGCGCCGACGGAAACAAGGCCCATGGACGGCGTTAGCGGGGACTCAACTTATGCACACACTTCCCACAGGAGTGGAAAAGTCTATCGAGGTCTCCCCAGCCTCGTGTGCATAAGTTGTGGATGCTTGGCTGCCGTAGCTCTCCAGGGCAGCGGGAATGATAGCAAATGGTTTTTGGCCGTGCAATACGAATATAGGTGTGGAGTCCGGAAGTCGCCGGCGGCCGTGCGTGGTATGGTTAGCCGCCGGAAAGCCCCTACGAGATGAAGCGTACCCATCAACCCAAGAAGCGGCAACGCGTCAAGGTCCACGGCTTTCGAGCCCGGATGGCGACGCCCGGTGGCGTCAAGGTGATCAAAGCCCGCCGCCTCAAGGGCCGGCGCCGGCTGACTCCGACCTCCAGCCGGCGAGCCCGCTAAGTCGCCTGCGCGAGCGGGTGCCGCGTCAGTCCCGGTTGCTTCGCTCGGCGGACTTCGATCGCACCTTACGCTCCGGCCGACGGGCCGCCTCGGGCTACCTGGCCCTATTCGTCAGCGATAATGAGCTTGGCCGGCCTCGAGTCGGCCTGGCGGTCAGCAAAAAGCTCGGCAACGCCGTAGTCCGGAATAGAATCAAACGGCGCCTGCGGGAGCTGATCCGGCCGATGGTGGCACGGGCGAAAGGCGGCCGCGACGTTGTAATAGTGGCGCGCGCGCAGGCGGTCGACGCCGAATTCGCGCGGCTGCGCCAGGAGATAGAAATGCTGTGGGCGAAGGGGTGGGGGGAGTGACGGCGGCGTCGCTCGCGTTCATCCGCGTCTACCGGGTGACGCTCGGGCCCCTGTTCGGCCTGGTTTCCGGCTGCCGCTATGCGCCAACCTGCTCGCAGTACGGCTACGAGGCGATCGCCCGCTATGGCTGGTGGCGAGGCTGGGGCATGGCGCTCCGCCGCATTGCCCGCTGCCATCCGTTCCACGCCGGCGGCTGGGATCCCGTGCCATGAGCACCATCGGCCAGCTCTGGCACCCGATCTGGTTGCTCTGGTGGACGGTAATCGGCGTCCCGATCCACGCGGTCCTGAAAGCGCTTCTGGCCTTCCTCAACGGGAACCCGATTGCGGACGCGATCGGACCCTTCGGCGTCGCCATCGTCCTGCTCACCATCTTGATCAAGCTGATCATCTCGCCGATCTTCCAGTACCAGCTGACCACGTCTCGCCGGGTCCAGGCGGAGCAGCGGCGGATCGCGCCGCAGCTGGCGGCCATCCGCAAGAAGTACAAGAAGGATCCACAGCGCCTCAACCAGGAGACGATGGCGCTCTACAAGGAGCACAACATCAACCCGCTGGCCCAGATGAGCGGCTGCCTGCCGGCGCTGATCCAGTCACCGATTCTGATCGCGCTCTTCTACGTCATTCGGGACGCGCACAAAACGCTCCCCATCCACGACTTCAAGTTCCTCGGCATCTCGCTCGACCACACGGCGATCCAGCCGGGTCAGTTCGTGGCGCTCGCCATCCTGCTGCCGCTGCTGGCGGGGCTGACGACCTTCGTCCAAACCAAGATGATGACCCCGCGCGGCGGTGTGGGCGCCCAGGATGCGACCCAGGCCGCCATGACCCAGAACATGACAATGATCATGCCGGTCTTCATCGGGTTCATCTCGCTCCAGTTCGCCGCCGCCCTCGCGCTCTACTGGGTGGTGAGCAACCTGTTCAGTATCGGCCAGCAGTACTTCATTACCGGCTGGGGATCGCTGTCCCCGCCGCGCTTCGGTAGGGGGAAAGCCGCATGAGCACTGATCGCAATACCGTCGAAACCACCGGCAAGACTGTCGACGATGCGGTCCTCAAAGCCCTCGAGGAGCTTGAGGAAGCCCGCGAGAACGTCGAGATCGAGGTGCTGGACGAAACCGCCGAGGAAGCCCGGGTGCGCGTCACCCAGCGCGAGACCTACTCGATCAAGGCTCGCCAGGTGGTGGCGGAACTCCTCTACAAAATGGGCATTGCCGCCCAGGTCTTCATCAAGAAATCCGAGGACCCGGTGATGATTGATATCGCCGGTGACAACCTGGGGTTGCTGATCGGCTGGCGCGGTGAGACATTGCGCGCCTTCCAAACCGTCGTCAACCTGATCCTGAACGAGGGTCGGGCGGACCGACGTCGTCTGGTCGTTGACGTCGAGCATTACCGCAACCGGCGGGAGGAGACCGTCAAGGAGATGGCGCTTAGGCTGGCCGATCGCGTGCGTCGAACCGGCGAGCGCGTGATGATGGATCCGATGCAGTCCTACGAGCGGCGGATCGTGCACATCACGCTCGAGAAGGAGCCGGGCATTCGAACGGAAAGCCAGGGCGAGGAGCCCAATCGGCGGGTGGCGATCCTGCCGGACGGTGCGACCGCGAGCCGTCGATCGGCCGAGCGGCCGATCCCGGCGCCGTCCCCGCCACTCTCGCCTCAGGGCACGGGGTACGGCGATCGTCCCCGCTATGGCGACCGGCCACGGTTTGGCGATCGCCCCCGCTTCGGCGAGCGCCGGCCGGGCTACCGCGAAGGGGAGGGCGGCGCCGAACCCTGAGGCCCCCCGGCGCCGAGCTGGGTGCGAACTCGATAGAGCGCCGCCGCCACCGCCTCCGCTGACAGTCCGTCGTCGAGGGCGTCCTGCGCCCGCCGGACGCCCTGTCGGAGCTGAGGCGTGGACGCGACCGCGGCCAGTCGGTTCAACTCGCGGGCGAGCTCCTCGGGTACGCCGGCACCTGGATCGGCGTCGGCATAACTCCAGGCCTCGACCCGGCCGATCAGCCGTTCCAGCCGGCTTTCGAATTCAGATTGTCCCTTCACGCTAGAAGCTTCTCTTATAGACCCGGACCCATAAGAACCCCGGCAACGCTATCGAAAAGTCGGGAGGTGCGAGCACCCCTACGATATACTCAAGCCGTGCCCCCGTCGTCTCCTCCGTATCGCCTCGCCACCTTGCCGACCGGGGCCCGGGTGGTCTCCACCGAGCTGGCCGACCGCCCTTCAATCACGATGGCGATCATGTTCAAGGTCGGCTCGCGCTACGAGTCGGAGCGCGAGGCGGGGATCAGCCATTTCCTCGAACATATGTTCTTCAAAGGCTCGGCCCGCTACGGCGGCGCCAAAGAAATCGCCGAGGCCATCGAGGGCGTGGGGGGTGTACTGAACGCCGCCACGGACAAGGAGCTGACGATGTACTGGGCCCGCGTCCCCAAGACCAAGGCCAAGTTGGCCATCGACGTGTTGGGTGACATGCTGTTCCAGCCACTGCTCGACACCGGGGAGCTGGAGAAGGAGCGCCTGGTGGTGCTCGAAGAGTTGCGGATGTACCAGGACAGTCCGCAGGAGTACGTGCACAGCCTGTTCGAACAGATCAGCTGGCCGAACCATCCGCTGGGCCGCGATGTGGGGGGAACCGAGGGCTCCGTGCGCGCGCTGACCCGCGATGACCTGCTGCGCTACCTCGACGAACACTACCTGCTGCGCAACCTGGTGGTGACCATTGCTGGACCGGTGACGCACGACGAAGCCATCGGGCTGATCGCGCCCTACCTGAAGCCGCGCGGCAACGGCGCGCCGCCGCCGGCGTTCCTGCCGTCCGTGGGCAACGGCCTCAAGCCCAACGTCCTGCTGAAATCGAAGAAGACCGAGCAGGCCCACGTCGTTCTGGGCGTGCACGCCCCCTCTTACATGGACCGTGATCGCCACGTGATCGACATGCTCAACTGCGTCCTGGGGGAAGGGATGAGCTCGCGACTCTTTCTCGAAGTTCGCGAAAGGCTCGGCCTGGCTTATGACGTCCACTCCTATGTCAACAAGATGTACGACAGCGGCGTGCTCGGCATCTACGCGGGGACCGAGCCGCGTCAGGCGGCTCGGGCGGTCGGCGCGATCGTGGGCCAGCTGCGCCGGCTGTGCGAGGAGCCGGTCAGCGCCGCCGAGCTGACTAAGGCGAAGGAGTTTTACAAGGGTCGCCTGCTGCTGCAGATGGAGAGCACCAACTCGGTCGCGACCTGGTACGGGGGGCAGGAGGCGCTCACCGGGCGGATCGAGGACACCGACCAGACGGTGGCGGAGATCGATGCGGTGACGGCGGACGACATCCGGCGGGTCGCCCGCCAGCTGTTCAACCAGGCTCTGCAGTTGGCCGTCATCGGACCGTTCCGTAGCGAAGCGCCGTTCCTGAAGCAGATCGCCTGACCGAGATCGGCGCGAGTTGTGCGAATAGGACGGTAGAATGAGTCGCCCGCGGATGAAGTTGAACAGCTAAGGATGGCGCAGTCGCAGATGGCGCAACCGCCGGCGCCGGCCTCGTCACCGCGCCAGAAATCGTTCCTAAGGGACACGCTGGAGATCGTGTTCCTCGCGCTGGTGCTGTACGTGGTGATTCAATACGCCGTGCAAACCGTGCACGTGCTCGGCTCGAGCATGTACGCGACCTTGCACGATAATGACCTGCTGGTCGCGTCGAAGATTTCCTACAAGCTGCATCCGCCGCAGCGCGGTGACATCATCGTCTTCAAGCCGCCCGACGAGGCCAGCCGCGATTTCATCAAGCGGATCATCGCCTTGCCCGGGGAGCGGATCCATATCAAAGACAGCGTCATCTACATCAATGGCCAGGTGCTGCACGAGCCGTACCTGCCGGAACGGTGGACCTACAACAATCAGTGGCCGGCATCCGGCCAGGACCAGCTGATTCCCCCGGACGAATACTTCGTGATGGGGGATAACCGGAATCATTCGAGCGATTCGCGCACCTTCGGGCCGATCGAGCTCGATTCGATTCTTGGCAAAGCCGAAATCCGGATCTGGCCGCTGGGCCAGCTTGGGTTTCTCGGCGCCAAGCCGACGATCGCCACCGGACAGTAGAGGCATGCAACGGACGCTGGTGCTGGTAAAGCCGGACGGCGTCCAGCGAGGATTGGTCGGGGAAATCGTCCGGCGGCTGGAGGGGCGGGGTCTCAAGCTGATGGCGCTCAAGATGATGCAGGTCAATCGCGATCTCGCGGCCCGGCATTACGCCGAGCACCAGGGCAAGTCGTTTTACGACGGCCTGCTGGACTTCATCACCTCGGGACCGGTGGTCGCGATGATCTGGGAGGGCCGCGAGGCGGTCACGGTGGTTCGCAGCCTGATGGGAAGCACGGACCCCTTGAAGGCGGCGCCGGGAACGATTCGGGGCGACCTCGCGCTCGATCTGGGCATGAATCTCATCCACGGCTCGGACTCGCCGGCGCGGGCCGAGACCGAAATGGCGCTCTTCTTCAGCGGCCCCGAAATCCACCAGTACGACCGTACGGCGGACCGATGGATTCGCGAGTAGCGCCGTTCGTCGTGTAACCGGCTAGCGGGTCAGCCTGCTGCGCAGCGCCTCCAGCTCGTCATTGCTGTAAAACTCGATCGTTAGCCGCCCGCCCTGCTTGAGCCTGGTGAGAACGACCTTGGTGCCCAGCGCCTGGCGGAACTCCTCTTCGAGCGCCCGGGTCTGCGGATCCATCGCCGAGGCGCGCCGCGGACGCTGGACTCCCGCTTCGCTGAGCCGGGTCCGGACCCACTCTTCAGTCTGGCGAACACTCCAGTGTTCACGGATGACTCGCTCCAACCCGGCCAGCTGCTGCGCGGCCGTCGGCAGGCCCAGCAGCGCGATGCCATGTCCCGCGGTGGTCGCGCCGCTTTCGATGGCCTTGACCGCTTGCTCGGGCAGGCCCAGCAGCCGCACACTCTGCGCGATCGTCACCCGGTTTTTGCCGATCCGCTCGCCGAGTGCCTCCTGGGTCAGGCCGAAGTCGCGCAGCAGCCGCTGCATGGCGCGCGCTTCCTCGATCGGATTGAGATCGGTGCGTTGCAGGTTTTCGACCAGGGCCAGCTCCAGGCGCTCCTCCAGGCGGCCACCGCTGCTGGGGTGGACGATCACCGGCACCTCGGTCAGTCCGGCGATTCCGGCGGCGCGCAGCCGCCGCTCACCGGCGATCAGTTCGAAGCCGTCCAGACCCTCGCGAACCAGCAGTGGCTGGAGAATGCCGTGCATCCGGATGGAGTCGGCCAGCTCCTGCAAGGCGGTTGGCTCGAAGCTTCGGCGCGGCTGCTCCGGGTTCGACCGAATGTCGGCGATCGGGATTTGGAGCGCGAAGCGCCGCCGGGACCGGCTCTCGGTCCCCAGCTCCTCGACGTACTCGCCCGATGGGATCAGGGCATCGAGACCCCGCCCCAGTCCGCGCCGTTTGTTCATCTGGCGATCAACTCCTTCGTGAGTTCCTGGTAGGCGACGGCGCCACGCGACGTCGGGTCGTACTGGGTGATCGGCATCCCGTGGCTGGGCGCCTCACTCAGGCGCACGTTGCGCGGGATGACGGTGCGGAAGGTCTTCTCGGGATACTGGGCGCGGACCTGCTCGGCCACCTGGAGCGCCAGGGTGGTCCGGGGATCGAAGAGTGTCAGGACGATTCCGCCGATCTTCAGTCGCGGATTCAACTCGCGCTGGATCAGCTGCGTGGTGTGGGTGAGCGCCCCGAGCCCTTCCAGCGCGTAGTACTCACACTGGATCGGGATCAGCATGTACTCGGCGGCGACCAGGCAGTTCACCGTCAAGAGCCCGAGCGATGGCGGACAGTCGATGATGATGTAGTCGTAGGGGATCCGGAGCGCCTCGAGCGCGTACAGCAGCCGGCGTTCCCTGCGCGCCACGGTGATCAGTTCGATCTCGGCGCCGGCCAGCGAGCGGTGCGAGGGCAGGATGTCGAGCCCGGCGACGCCGGTGGGGCGCACGATTTCATTGATGTCTTCGCCATCAATGACGACGTTGTAGACACTACGGCTGAGCTCGCTCCGCACGATGCCCAGCCCGCTCGTCGTGTTGCCCTGCGGATCCATGTCCACGATCAGCCCGCTCAAGCCGAGTGGGGGAAGGTTGGCCGCCACGTTGATGGCGGTGGTGGTCTTCCCGACGCCGCCCTTTTGGTTGACGACTGCGTAGACTCTTGGCAATTTGCTGGCTGGAACGTTGGACGGGATGCTGTCCGCGATTATACGGTCGGCTGTCGCGAACGCGCGTTTGCACAGGTGCTTTGTCTGTGCATAACTACTTGAGGACGTACGGAATCAGGCCGACCGCAATGTCGTAGCCGGCGTGGGTCACCATCCCGGGGAGAGTGCTGCCCGACTGGGCCCGCAGCCATCCCAACCCCAGACCCAGGACGAGCACCTCCAGGGTCGCGAAGCTGACCGCGTACTGCGTGTGCAGCGCCGCGAACAGGATCGAGGTCACGAGGATCCCCAGGCGTGGCTGCATCGCCCCGCGGAACAGGGTCTCCTCGACCACCGCCGCGAGCAGCCCGAGAAAAATAATCGCGCCCGGATTGTTGAAGTGGCTGAACAACACATTGCTGACGTCGGTGACTTTTTTCTGCTGCTCCGGCGCGACCACGCTCGCCAGCGACTCGATGCCGAAAGCTACGGCGAGGAAGACCGCGATGCCAAGGACCGCGACCAGCCACCAGCGCCTGGCGGCCGGCGGCGTGAGGCCGAGCCCCGCGATGGTTTCGCGGGGCGATCGCCGGATGAAGATGCCGACTCCAACGAAGGCCAGCATGAGAAAGGGAATG
>Ga0209577_10005198_pt1 | contig 12155 bp, 14 predicted proteins | sample GraSoiAngelo_109_FD_185874 | JGI IMG/M metagenome (GOLD analysis project Ga0209577, IMG submission 185874) | Grasslands soil microbial communities from the Angelo Coastal Reserve, California, USA - 14_0903_12_20cm (SPAdes) (version 2) | ecosystem: Environmental > Terrestrial > Soil > Grasslands... | reverse complement strand
GCACCGGATGGTAGAAGGCGGCGACCGCGATGTCGGTACCGAGCATCACCTTCGACGTCCGCGTGGCGAAGCCGGCGAGCACGGGGAACGGCGAGGGCCAGTAGTGGTTGGTGACGGCGTGGTGCTCCTCCATCCACACCGAGTCGAAGCCCAGCTCCTCGGCGCGGGTGACCTCCTCGAGCGCTTCCTTGTAATAGTGCCCACCCTCGATGGGGATGAAGCCGAGCTTGAGTCGCGGCATCCGGCCTCCTAGACGATCTTCGCGGGGTCGTACAGCCCGGCCAGCGCGTGCAACGCCTCGAACAGGTAGTAGCTGCCCCAGACGAGCTCGTGACGCGTGGCAAGGCCGATGCGCGGGCTGTAGCAGCCGTCGCTCAGCATCCCGTCCGGCCGCAGATGGCGCGCCACGAGCGCGACGGCGGTGGCCTCCGCCGTCTCGCGGTACGCGCGCGCCCGCGCCGGCGTCGAGGCGCGGGGCGCCAGCGTCAGCAGGCTCGCGGTCACGATCGCCGTGGCCGATGTGTCGCGGAAGGTGTCCGGGATCTTGGGATCGTCGAAGTCCCAGAAGGCCACGCGGTCGGCGGGCGCGTGCGCCAGCCACCAGTCCGCGGCGCGCTCGGCGGCGTCGCGGAAGCGCGCCTCGCCGGACCAGAGGTGCGTGAGCGTCCAGCCCAGGATGCCCCAGGCCTGCGCGCGTGCCCACGTGCTGTCGTCGCTGATGCCCTTGTGCGTGTAGCGGCGCCGCATGCGCCCCGTCGCGGGATCGAAGGACGCCGACTGGCACACCGAGCCGTCCTCGCGCAGGCAGAACTCGATGTGCCGTGCGGCGTGCCGGAGCGCGATGTCGCGCAGCACGGCGTCGCCGGTCTCCCGGTGCGCCCACAGCAGAAGCGCCGAGGCCTGCACGGTATCGACGTTGGCCTCGCCGGCGCCGACGTCGGAGGCTTCCTCCGCCTCGGCCCCGAGGGGCAGCGCCTCCGCGCGCGGGTTGTACGACGCGGCCAGCCCGTGCGCGCCGGCCAGGGCGACGTCGCGCGCGGCGGCGTCGCCGCAGAGCAGCGAGCCGAGGGCGGCGCCGTAATAGAAGAGGAAGCCGCGGAACACGGTCTCCGAGCGCGCGCGCGGCGCCAGCCGCGCGGTCCATCGCGAGGCCCACGTCCGAGATCGTGGGTCGTCGCCGTAGCGCGCGGCGAGCCAGAGCATGCCGTTCCAGAAGCCGCCCGTCCAGTCGCCCCCGGGCGAGGTCGTCCAGGTCCCCGTGACCGGGTCGGCGACGTGCGGAAAGCCGTCGGTCACGCTCGACGCCGTCCGTGCGATGCGGCCGTGCATGCGGGCCAGCGCCTCGGTCCAGGGCCGGGTCATTGCGCGAGAATACTACCCTTGCTACGGTGTGCACCACGTCGAGGGAGGTCGCGATGTCCATCATGAAGGGCTTTCACGCGCTGCGCGAGCTACCCGAGGAGAAGGTCACCGACAAGATCGGCCGGCGCGTTCTCATCGGTGAGAAGGAAATGATCGTCTGGTGGTCGATGAAGGCGGGCGCCCACGCCGCCGCCCACCGCCACCCGCACGAGCAGATGTTCTGGATGATCTCGGGACGAATGGACTTCCGCCTCGGTGGCGAGCGCCGCACGTGCCGACCCGGCGATCTCGGCGTCATCCCCGGCGGCGTCGAGCACGAGGCCTGGTTTGTCGAAGACACAGAGGTCATCGACGTCTTCGCGCCGCCGCGCGAGGACTTCTTCCCCGGTGCCGGCGCGCCGGAATACATGCAGAAGGGGTAGCGCAGCGCACGCGGGTGAAGGTCACGTGTAGTCCGGGATGAAATGCTCGCGCAGATACGCGTTCGCCCGGGCGACGGTGGTGATCTCGGCGACGCGTAGCTCGTTGGGTTCCTTGACATGGTCGTTTCTGGCGCATATATTCGGCGCGCGACGTCGGATCATGCCAGTGGGAGGGGAATTCACGACCTGGAAGTCGCCGGGCTGAGTTGGAGTTATCGCGTGTTCCGTCGCACTGAAGCGCCATCGGACCTGTGAGGAGACCCGTATGAAGCGAGCCACCCTTGGCATGGTTTCGGCAGTGATGGTCCTCGTGCTCGTCGGCATCACATCGCTGTCGCAGGCCGCCGGGCCCGCCGGCATGAAGCTCTACGCATTCAGCTCGGGAGGGCTGACCATCGCGAAGAGCGCGCTGCAATCCGGGGCCTCGAGCAATCCGATCACGGTGCCCGTTGGCTTCTTCGTCGTCAAGCATCCGAAGGGCAACTTCCTCTTCGACACCGGCAACAACGACAAGATCATCAGCGACCCGAGCTACTGGGGGCCGTTCATCAAGGGCCTGACCCCCGAGCGCGGCCCGGACGTCGCCATCGATACACAGCTCAAGAAGATCGGGCTGACGCCGGATGACATCAAATACGTGGCCGTCGGCCATATGCACCTCGATCACGGCGGGAATGTCTGCAAGTTCCCGAAGGCGATCTTCCTCGTCCAGAGAGACGAGATGAAGAACGCGGCCTGGCCCGAGCCCGGGACGGCCGGCCCCTACATCCCGGGCGACGTCGCGTGTCTCCGGAACGACCTCGGCGAGGCGCTCCCCAACAAGTTCAAGATGGAACAGCTGACGGGTGACCTGGATGTATTCGGCGACGGCAGCGTCGTCCTCAAGAGCTGGCCGGGCCACACTCCGGGTAGCCAGATGGCGATCGTGCGCCTGCCGAAGACCGGTACGGTCATCCTGACGAGTGACAACGTCTACTTCTCGGAGAACGTCACGAAGAACCTCCTGCCCGATGTCTCGCTTGCGTACAACCCCACGGGGATCCTGAACGCATACGAATACATTCGGGTGCTGCAGGGCCGTGAGAACGCGAGTTTCATGACCGCCCACGACCCGGACGGCCCGGCGGGTAAGGCCCGGAGCTCGCATGCTCCGCAGATGTTCGAGTAGGTCACGCAGTCGGGATTTGAGGTAGGCCGCGGCCGCCGGACGGCAAAGCCGTCCGGCGGCGCGGCGCCCCCGTCGGGCATGCCGCCCGTCATCGTCGCCGAGCAACTCACCAAGTGGTACGGACCGAGATTGGCCGTCGACCATGTTTCCCTCGAGGTCGAGGCCGGCGAGGTCCTGGGGCTGCTTGGCCCGAACGGTTCCGGAAAGACGACCATCCTCCGGATCCTCACCGGGTATCTTCGGCCGTCCTCGGGAACTGCACGCATCGCCGGCCTCGACGTCGTGAACGATTCGCTGGCCACGCGAGCCAGGGTCGGCTACGTGGCCGAAGACGTCCCGCTCTATGGCGGGATGGGCGTCCGGGAATTTCTCACCTTCATGGCCAGGCTCAAGGGACTCGAGCGTCGCGCGGCGTCCGGGGCGGTGGATGCTGCGATGGAGCGCCTGGCCCTGGGTGACGTCGCGCGTCGTCTCGTCGGCGGGCTTTCGCGCGGGTACCGTCAGCGCGTCGCTATCGCCCAAGCCCTGCTGGGGGATCCTGCCCTTCTGATCCTCGATGAGCCCACGAACGGCCTCGACCCGCGCCAGATCATCGAAATGCGCGGGCACATCCGAGCCCTGGCGGGAGAGCGAACAATCCTCGTCACCTCCCACATCTTGGGCGAGATAGAGCGCGTGGCCGACCGTGTCGCAATTCTGCTGGCCGGTCGGCTGCTCGGCGTGCACGCGCTCCGGGCTGGGGGCCTCGGCGAGCGCCTCCGACTGCGGGTGCGCGGTGGAGAGAAGGCCGTCCTCGCCTGCCTCACGCGGGTCGCTGGAGTGCAGCGTGTGAGTGTCGAGCCCGGGACCGGGGCCGACCTCGCGACCTACTTCGTGGACGCCGCGATGGGGCCCATGGCCGAAGCGCTTGCCACGGCCGTCATCGGCGGCGGCTTCGGGCTCCTCGACATGGGACCCGCGCCGATGGATCTCGAGGCGCTCTTCCTCGGCCTCACGAACGAAAGCCCGGAGTCGCGTGCATGAGGCACTTGGGTACGCTTCTCCTCAAGGAGGAACGGGCGATTTTCTCGTCGCCCATCGCCTATACCACGGTAGCGGTCTATCTGCTCCTGATGGGCTACACGTTCACCGCGATCCTCTTCCTCAACCGGACGGGCGAGCTCGTGCGCGTCTTCTTCCAGGCGGCGGTGCTGCTCCTTCTCATCGTGCCCGTGGTTACGATGCGGCTGTTCGCGGAGGAGCGAAGGACGGGTACGCTCGAGCTTCTCTTGACGTCCCCCGTCGCGGAGATCGAGATCGTCCTGGCCAAGTTCATCGCCGGTCTGACGATCCCGCTGCTGATGCTCGGGTTAACGGGCAGCTATGCGATCGTCCTGGGTATCTACGGCGAGCCCGACTGGGGACCGATCTACAGCGGCTTCCTCGGCCTCCTGCTCCTGGCCGCAGCGCTGACCGCCATCGGTCTGCTGGTATCGGGGCTGACCTCCAACCAGATCGTGGCGGCGGTCGTTGCCATGGGCGCCGGCATCCTGCTCTGGATGATCGACACGCTCGGCTATCTGCTCCCCGATCCCTTCGATGCGATCATCACCCATCTCTCACTGGTGGCGCATTTCACCCCGTTCGCCACCGGCGCTCTTTTCCTCTCCGACGTGGGGTTCTTCCTCACGATCGTCCTGGCCGGCTTGTTCCTGAGCGTCCGGGCGCTGGCGCGGCGCTAGCTGAAGATGGATCGCCTCGATCTCACGAACACGATCTGGTTCCTGGGCTGGCTCATCGCGCTCGCCGTCCTCTTCGTTCTTGGCCTGCGGCTTCCCCTGCAGCCGAGCCTCAGGCGACTCCCGGCGTTCGGCTACGTCACCGGCATCGTGATCGCGACGCTCGGCCTCCTGGTTCTCGCCAACGTTGCCCTCGTGCTCCACGACGCGCACTTCGATCTCACGCGGGAGGGGGTCTTCACACCCTCGAAGCAGGCCGAGAGCGTCGTGGACCACCTCAGCCGGGATGTGAAGCTGACGTATTTCTATCAGTCGCAGGATCAGGAGGGGCGACGCGCCAAGGACATGATCGAGGTCCTGGGTCGTCGCAACGCGCGCCTCCACGTGCGAACCGTCGACCCCGACAAGCAGCCGACGGTCGCCGACACCTACGGGGTGCGGATCTACAACGCGGCCGTGCTCGAGACCGACGGCCGTCGAATCCAGGTGATGAGCACGGACGAAAACCAGATCGCCCTTGGGATCCTCCGGGTCATCCGCGAGCAGGTCACGACGCTCTGCTTCATGGAGGGCCACAACGAGTATCCGGTGGAAAACTTCGAGTTCCACACGCACTTCGAGGGTGTGGCCGGTCACAGCCACGGGGAGGGGTCGTCGGCGATCGTGCAGATGAGGTTCCATGGAGTGGGGCGGATGCGGCGGGCCCTCGAGTCCTTCGGGTATGACGTCCGCAAGATCATCCCCGCCACGATGTCGGCGATACCCGCCGATTGCGCAGTCGTCCTGGACGTGAATCCCCGCGCAACGTATCTTCCCGGTGAGAGCGATCTGCTCCTCGACTATCTCGCCAAGGGTGGCGCCGCCATCCTCATGTACGACCTGGGTTTCGTGCTCGAGGCCCGACTGACGGCCGGCCTGCGCAAGGTTGGAGTTGTGGTCGAGCAGGACGTCGTGATCGACCCGCTTGACCACTATTCCACCGACCCGGAAGTGGTCGCGGTGCCGGTCTACGAGCGGCATCCGATCACCCGGAGCGTCGCGCTCACGTTCTTTCCGGGGATCCGCTCCTTGACGTTGCTGCCGCCGCCTCCCGGAGTCACGAGTGGGCCACTCTTTCTCAGTAGCCCCCAGAGCTACACACGCGCGGTCCCAACCGTGGCCGAACGCCAGCCAGGCCGCGATAACGTGGCGGCGCCATCGGCGACCGCTCCGCGGGGCCGGCGTATCCTCGCGGCCGCCCTCGACGGGACGTGGCCCGGCGCGGGACCGGGGTCCAAGCCGTTTCGGCTGGTGGTGGTCGGCGACGGAGATTTCGCCAGCAACTCCTTTCTGCCGTACATGGCCAACAGCGACCTCGCGCTCGCGATGGTGCGCTGGGCGGTGCGCGAGGAACACGCGCCCACCGTCGCCGTGCGGATGCCGGTGCCGCGGCTGGTCCTCCTGACCAAGTCGCAGATGCAGCGCATCTTCCTCACGATCGAGGTCGTCCTGCCGCTTTGCGTTGTGGTGACTGGCGTCGTCGTGTGGTGGAGGCGGCGATAGGCCGGCCCCGGCGACTGCCCGCGCTCGCGGTCGCTCTGCTGGCCGCCGGTGTCCTGGCGGCCATGGTGGTCTCTGGCCAGCTCAGGGAAAACAGGCAGCTGGTAAAGTTCACGCCGGCCGGTGTCATGCGGGAGTCTCCGGTCGAGATCGACCGCGTCGAGTTGCGGACGAAGAGCGGGCGGTGGCTGTTCGTCCGCGGGCGTGAGGGCTGGCGCGTGGCCGCCGACGGCGGCGCCGTGGCCGCGTCGCTCGCGATCCATCTCGACGACTCGATCAGGTTCATGCACGTGTCAGCACCGATCAGAGTGATGGAGCGTGAGGAGTGGGCACCGATCGGGCTCCGCGAGTTCGGGCTCGATCCGCCCGACTACACCGCGACGCTCTATCGCCGCGACACGCCGGTCGTCGGCGCGGAGTTCGGCGTGCCGAACCCCCAGAAGGTCCTGCAGTACATGAAGCTCCAGGGACGCGACCAGGTCTATCTGATGTCACGCTTCATCGGACAGGAGTGGGAGCAGGCGCTCCGCGAGGCGGCAGAGAAGTGAGCCCGGTCCTCCGCCGCGTGTGGCTTGGCGGCTTGCTCCTGGCCGTATCGACATCGGTATGGGCCCACGCCGGCGGGAGCACCGGCTACGCTTCGATCACGATCAGCCGAAGCACCGTGCGCTATAGCCTGACCCTGCCGATCTCGACGCTCCCCTCCGAACTCGCCGAGGCCGTTCGCCTCGCGCAGACGGGCAACCGTGAGAAGCTGCTCGACCTCATCCGCACGAAGATCGTTCTGCGCGCGAAGGATACCCGTTGTGAGCCGGGTCCGGGCCAGGTCCTCCCCTCGGCCCACGACGCCACGAGCTTCACGATGCTCGTCGACTTCGCGTGCGGGAGCGTGGTGCGGGAGCTCATCGTCCAGGACAACATCTTCGACATGCTCGGCTCCGACCACCACACCCTGGCCAAGGTCGAGGCCCCGGGCGGCACCCAGCAGTTTGCGTTTGCCCCGGACACGCGCGAGGCGCGCTTCGCGTTCGGCGACAGCGGTGATCTCGCGCATTCGACAGGCAGCTTCTTCGTGATGGGGGTCCATCACATTCTCAGTGGGTACGACCATCTGCTGTTCCTCGTCGGGCTGCTGCTGCCGGGCGGAGGGTTGCTCTCGCTCGCCAAGATCATCACGGCGTTCACGATCGCACACAGCGTGACTCTGTCGCTCGCGGTGCTGCAGATCATCACTCTGCCGGACCGGCTGATCGAGGCGGTGATCGCGCTTTCCATCGCGTTCGTGGCGGCGGAAAACCTGTTCCTCAACCCGGCCGTCTCTCGCCGCTGGCTGGTCAGTTTCTCCTTCGGACTCGTGCACGGCTTCGGTTTCTCGTCAGCGCTCCGCGAGCTCGATCTGCCCGCCCATGGGCTGCTCGTCTCGCTCTTCGGATTCAACGCGGGCGTCGAGATCGGGCAGGGTCTGGTCGTCGCGGTGGCCCTGCCCGTGCTCGTGCTGGTACGGAAGACGCGCTGGGAGCGGCGGATGATCTGGAGCTCGTCCCTGGCGATCCTGCTCGTCGGCGTCGTCCTGTTCGTCGAGCGCGCGTTCTTCTGATGCGCGAGGGCCTCGTCGCGTCCCTGGCGCTCGTCCCCTCGGTCTTCGTCTACGGCAGCGTCTTCGGCGGCCTCGCGGTGCAGGCCGGGCTCACGCCGGCCCAGGTGCTCGGCATGTCGGTGCTCGTGTTCGCGGGCGCCTCGCAGTTCGTCGCCGTGCCGATGATCGCGGCCGGCACGCCGCCGCTCGCCATCGTCGTCACGACGTACGTCGTCAACATGCGGCACTACCTGATGGCGGCCACACTGGCGCCGTCGTTCCGTGGTTTCCACCGTCTCTGGCTCGCCCTCATCGCCCACCTCATCAACGACGAGTCGTTCGCGGTCGCGGTGGCGCGCTCGCGGCCGCCGGATGCCCGCGTCTATCTCGGCAGCGCGCTGGCCATCTCCGGCGCGTTTGTCGGCGGCGTCGGCGTCGGCGTCGCCCTCGGCGGCCTTGTCGAGCGGCCCGAGCGCTACGGCCTGGACTTCGCGTTTCCCGCCGTCTTCCTCGCGCTCGTCGCCGTGCAGCTGCGCCGGCGAACCGACTGGCTGATCGCGGCGAGCGCGGCCGGGTTCGCGGTGCTGCTGGCGCTGGTATTGCCGGGCAATTGGCACATCGTGGTCGCCGGCCTCGCGGTGAGCGCGCTCGGGGCGCGCGTGCTGCCGGTGGAGGAACCGTGAGCCGGGTCTGGCTCGTGATCGTCGGCATGGCGGTGGCGACGTACCTCACGCGCGCGCCGATGTTCCTGGCCCTCGCGCATCGGCCACTGCCGCCGCGCGTGCGGCTGTGGCTGCGGCTGGTGCCGCTGGCCGTGCTGCCGGCGCTCGCCTTACCCCTGGTGCTCGTGCGTGACGGGCGGCTGGTGCTCGGTCTCGCGCATCCGCCCCTCTGGGGGGCCGTCATCGTGTTCATCCTCGCCGCGCGCGGCGTCAATCTCCTCGTGTCGGTCGCGGCGGCTGTGGGCGTGGTGGCGCTGCTCCGGGCGCTCGGTTAAGATGCTCTGCGGATGACCGATCAGTTCAGCCCAGAGGAGCGGGCGGCCCTCTCGCCGTACTTCACGAATCTCGACGGTCCCGTCTTCGCGCTCGTGAATCTTCCCGAAGTCGTGAAGGGCGCCCTCTTCGCGCGTTACTCGCGCTCGCCGAAATCGCTCCGACGATTGTTCCTCGACGAATTCCTGTCGACGGGCCCACCGGGGACGCCGGGACCGACGGCCTTCGATACCACGCGTGCCGAAGAGCTCTACGGCCGCATGTTCTTCGAGTACGGTGACGATTCCGTCGCACAGCTCGGCGGCGTGCACCTCGCCTGCGAGGGCGCCTCGAACATCCTGACGAAGGTGCTCGAGTGGGGCCGTCTGGCCGCCTATCTCGAGCAGTCGACGCGGTACATTCCGTACGACGACCTCGTCGACGGTCGCTTTCGGTATCACGTCCCCCGTGAGCTCGACGCCGACCTTCGCAGCCGCTACGTCAGGACGCTCGACGCGATGTTCGAGACCTATCGCGAGCTGTTGCCGGTCCTGCGCCAGCATTTCTCGGCTCGGTTCCCCCAAGACGCGCAGACGTCGGATGCCGCGTACCGCACGAGCATCCGTGCGAAGGCGCTCGACACGCTGCGCGGGCTGCTGCCGGCGGCCACCACGTCGAACGTCGGGATCTACGGCACCGGCCAGGCGTATGAGACCTTGCTGCTTCGCATGCGCGCCCACCCGCTCGCCGAGGTGCGCTCGTATGCCGACGCGATGCTCGTCGAGCTGCGCAAGGTGATTCCGGCCTTTCTCCGGCGTGTCGACCTGCCCGATCGCGGCGGAGCCTGGTCCGAGTATCTGGGGGAGACGCGCCGGGCGACGGCTCGCGTGGCCGCCGAGCTGCTGTCCGACGAAGGGGTGGTGGCTCCGCGTGACGAGGTCACGCTGACCGACTTCGACCCGGATGGCGAGGTGAAGGTCGTGGCGGCCGCGCTCTACGCCGTGGCGGACGTGCCCGACGATCGCCTGCTCGAGGTCGCCCAGAAGATGACGGAGGGCGAGCGCCGCGCCGTCCTCGACGCCTACGTGGGTCGCCGGACGAACCGCCGACATCGGCCCGGACGCGCGCTGGAGCGTACGTCGTACCGTTTCGACGTCCTCGCGGATTACGGCGCGTTTCGCGATCTCCAGCGGCATCGGTTGCTCACGCTCGAGTGGCAGCGGCTGTCGCCGCACCACGGATCCGTCATGCCCGAGGCCATCGCCGAGGCGGGTGTCGAGGATCGCTGGCATCGATCGCTCGACGCCTCGGCGGCGCTGCACGACGCCATCGCGGCCGCGGGCCTGGCCGAGGTGGCCTCCTACGCGGTGGCCATGGCCTACCGCATCCGTTTCTATATGGACATGAACGCGCGCGAGGCGATGCACCTCATCGAGCTGCGCAGCGCCCCGCAGGGCCACCCGGCCTACCGGCGTATCGCGCAGACGATGCACCGGCTGATCGCCGAGCGGGCCGGGCACCGCGCGCTGGCAGCGGCCATGACGTTCACCGACCTCTCGGAGGTGGCGCTCGAGCGCCTCGAGGCCGAGCGCGCGGCGGAGCGGCGACGAGGGGGACGCTGACGACGGGGAGGAGGGGACGATGGGCAAGCTGGTATTCGCGGCGATCGTGTTCGTACTGGGCTACGCGCTGTACGTGGGGGTACGACGGCAGCGCCAGCTGCTGCCGGCGACGCTGGCGGAGATCGTCCCGCGCGCCATCCTCGCCTTCGCCATCGGCATTCCCGCCCTCATCGTTCTCTTCTCGGTCTTTCGCATCATCCCGGCCGGCCAGGTCGGCGTGAAGGTGCTCTTCGGCGAGGTCGAGCCCGTGCCGCTACGCGAGGGCCTCAATGTCGTCTGGAACCCGCTCTACGACATCGTGATCATGGATACACGCGTGCAGAAGCACACGACGCGCTACGACGCCGCCTCCAAGGACCTCCAGGCCGTGCACGTCGACATGGTCCTCAACTATCGGCTCATGCCGGACCGCGCACCCGACGTCTACAAGTCGATCGGCCTCGGTTACACGAGTGTCATCATCGATCCCGCCGCGCAGGAAGTGCTCAAGGCCCAGACGGCCATGCACAACGCGGCCGAGATCCTCGTCCGGCGGCAGGCGATCAAGTCGGACGTGCAGACCGGCATCACGCAGTGGCTCGCCAAGTACGGCGTCGAACTGAAGGAGGCCTCCCTCGCCAACATCCGCTTCGACGCCAACTACGAGAAGGCGATCGAGGCCAAGCAGATCGAGGAGCAGAAGGCCGAGCAGAAGCGCTACGAGCTCGTCCAGGCGCAGCGCCAGGCCGAGATCGCCGCCGCCACCGCCAAGGGCAAGGGCGACGCCGCCCGCGAGGAGGCACGCGGCGTGGCGGAGGCGCTGCGGCTGAAGGGCGACGCGGAGGCGGCGTACAACGCGCGCGTGGCCGCCTCGCTCACACCAGTGCTGATCCAGCAGCAGTACCTGGCGCGCTGGGATGGCCGGCTGCCGCAGTACACGCTGGGCGGCGGCGGCGCCGTGCCGTTTCTCCAGATCCCGACACCCGGCGAGGGGCGGCGATGACGATGGGCGTGGTGGCCGCGGAGGTGGAGGCGGCGCTTCGCGCCCGCGCGCACGACTACCTGCGTGACAACGGCACGCTGGCGCCGACGGCCGCCATCCGCCGCCGCGTGACGCAGGCCTTCGACAACCTCGAGAAGTTCCTCCGCGGCGCCGAGCCCCGACACGCCGCGCGCCGGGCGTGGCCCGCGGAGTGGAGCCTGCACGAGATCGCCGATCACGTGGTGCAGACGCATCGCCCCTCGCGCGACGAGCTCCGCGAGCTGCTCACCGGTCGCCGGCCGGCCGGCCCGCCGATCCCGGCGTCGCTCCAGTCGCCGGAACCGCTTGGTCGCCCGTGGGCGGCCGTGCTCGACGACCTGGGCCGTGTGCACGCCGACATCGTCGCCGACCTCGCCGCCGTGCCCGACGACTTCCCGACGAGCATCCGGGCGCGCGTGGTCGTGGTCATGAACGCGGAGGCGACCGATGGCACCTCGGTACCGCTGGCGTGGGAAGACGAGATCGACTGGAAGGCCTACGCCGTCTTCTTACGCCTGCACACGATCGATCACCTGAACCAGGCCCGCAAGGTCCTCGCCGCCCTCAATCCCTGATCCAGGAGTCGGCGGGCGGGATCTCCGGCGGCCCGCCGCGATCCAGCCGTCGGAGCGCCTCGACCTCCGCGCGCCGGTACAGGCGCCGGCGCTTGGTGCCCTGGCGGTAGGATTTCAGAATGCCGCGGCTCACGTAGGCGTAGAGCGTGGCCGGTTTCACCCCGAGCGCGCGCGCTGCGTCGTCGCCGGTCAGGTATTC
>Ga0209577_10005195_pt1 | contig 12159 bp, 14 predicted proteins | sample GraSoiAngelo_109_FD_185874 | JGI IMG/M metagenome (GOLD analysis project Ga0209577, IMG submission 185874) | Grasslands soil microbial communities from the Angelo Coastal Reserve, California, USA - 14_0903_12_20cm (SPAdes) (version 2) | ecosystem: Environmental > Terrestrial > Soil > Grasslands... | reverse complement strand
CGTGTAGACGAGCGCGAGAGCAATGGCGCCGCCCGCCAGGCCTTGCAGCAGGCCGGCGTAATAGAACGGCCGGCCCACGAAGGCATCGGTCGCGCCGAGGAGCTTCGAGATCTCGATCTCCTCGCGTTGCGTAAGGATCTGCAGCCGGATGGTGTTGAAAGTGACGGCGACGAGCGCCGCAGCGAGTAGCCCGGCCAGCAGCCAGACGCTCGCGCGGCCAAGCCGGGCGAGGCTCGCAAGCCGCCGCGCCCACAGCGCATCGGCCTGCACGTGCGCCACACCGGGCAGCTGGGCGAGCTCCGCCGCGAGCGGCTCCACGCTTGCATTGGCGGTGCTTACCACGAAGCCGTCGGGCAGGGGATTGCGCCCGAGCGCGGCGACGAGATCGTTCACGCCCTGTACGGTGCCGATCTCCCGCAGCGCCTCGTCGCGCGGCACGAAGCGCAGGCCGAGGACCCGCGGATCGCGCTTAATGCGCATCGCGAGCGCATCGACGTCGGCGCGTTTGGCGTCGAGAAAAAGCGAGATCTGCGGCTCGAGCGTGAGCCGCCCGGTGAGCGCGCGCAGGCTTTCGAGCAGCGCGTAGCCGCCCGCGGGCAGCGCGAGCGCCACGCCGACGACGAGCGTATTCAGCACGCCGATGCGCGCGGCGGCGCGCGCGAGCGCCTGGCGGTGCTGGCGCAGCCACGCTCTCATTGCAGCCGGCCGCCCTCGAGGTGCAGCCGCCGCTTTGCGTACTGCGCGACGAGCCCGTGGTCGTGCGTCGCGAGGAGCACGGTGACCCCGACGCGGTTGAACTCGACGAAGATGTCGACGATGCGGCGCGCCGCTTCGGCGTCGAGATTCGCCGTGGGCTCGTCGGCGATGAGGATCGCGGGCCGGTTCACTACCGCGCGGGCAATGGCGAGGCGCTGCTGCTCGCCGCCGGAGAGCTGGATCGGGTTCGCCTTCTCGCGCCCGGAGAGGCCGACCTTGTCGAGCGCCGCGCGCGCGCGCCGCGCCGCTTCCTTCGGCGGCTGGGCGGAGAACGAGAGCGGCAACATGACGTTGTCGTAGACCGTGCGGTCATAGAGCAGCTTCTGGTCCTGGAACACGAGGCCGACGTTGCGCCGCAGGTACGGGATCGCCGCGCGCTTCAGCGCGCCGACGTTCTGGCCGTTGACGATCACGCTGCCCGAGCTCGGACGCTCGATCGCGGGAATGAGCTTGAGCAGCGTCGACTTGCCCGCGCCCGAGCGGCCGGTGATGAAGACCAGCTCGCCCGCCTCCATGGCGAAGCTCACGCCGCGCAGCGCCTCCTCGCCGCCGGCATAGCGCTTGGCGACCGCCGAGAAGCTAACCAACCAGCGCCTCGGCGAATTCCTGCGCCTTGAACGGGCGCAGGTCGTCGATGTCCTCGCCCACCCCGACAAAGAGCAGCGGCACCGGCCTTTCGCGCGCGATGGCGCAGACCACGCCGCCCTTGGCGGTGCCATCCAGCTATGTCAGCACGAGCCCGGTGAGCCCGAGCGCATCGTCGAATGCTTTCACCTGCGCGATCGCGTTCTGCCCGGTGTTGGCGTCGAGAACCAGCAGCACCTCGTGCGGGGCGTCGCCTTGCGCCTTGGCCGCCACCCGCTTCACCTTGCGTATCTCCTCCATCAGGTGCAACTGCGTCGGCAGCCGCCCCGCCGTGTCGGCAATCACCACATCGGCTCCGCGCGAGCGCGCCGCATTGAGCGCGTCATAGATAACCGCGCCCGGATCGCCGCCCGCCTGGGCGATCACCGGGACGGCGTTGCGCTCGCCCCAGACGACGAGCTGCTCGCGAGCGGCGGCACGAAACGTGTCGCCGGCGGCGAGCAGCACGCTCTTGCCCTGGGACTGCAGCCATTTGGCGAGCTTGCCGATCGACGTGGTTTTGCCGGAGCCGTTCACGCCGGCGATCATGATGGTGAAGGGGCGTGCGCGCGACACATCCAGCGAGCGCTCGAGCGGCCGCAGGAGCTCGGTCACCGAGTCCGTGAGCGCGCGCTTGAGCGCTGCGGCGTCTTCGATGCGTTCGCGGCGCGCCTTCTCGCGCAGCGACTCGAGGAGCCAGTCGGTGGCGGCGACGCCGCAGTCGGCTTGCAACAGCGCCGTCTGCAGATCCTCGAACAGCGACTCGTCCACGCGGCGGCGGACGAAGAGCTCGGAGACGGGCGTGTTCAGCACTTCCCGCGTGCGCGCGAGACCGTTCTTCAGGCGCGCGGCCCAGGAAAGCGCTGCTACCATGGATCAATGCATTCTAGCAAAGGGCAGATCCGCATCATCGCGGGCGCGTATCGCGGCCGGCGCATCCGCGTCGCCTCGCGCCCGGGCCTGCGCCCGACGCCCGACCGCGTGCGCGAGACGCTCTTCAACTGGCTGGGACAATCGCTCGACGGCAGTAGTTGCCTCGATCTTTTCGCCGGCTCCGGCGCGCTCGGCTTCGAGGCGGCCTCGCGCGGCGCCGCGCGCGTGGTGATGGTGGAAGCCGACCGCGCCGTCTTCAGCGCACTGCAAACCACGCGCGAGACGATTCGCGCGCACGCCGTGGAGCTCGTCCTCGGCGACGCGCTCGATTATCTGCAAAGCACGCGCGAGCGCTTCGACGTGGTTTTCCTCGATCCGCCGTTCAGGCAGAATGCGCTGCCCGCGGTGCTCGAGCGGCTCGAGCCGCGGCTCGCCGACGGTGCGCGCGTCTACCTCGAAGCGCCCGCGGCGTGCACGCTGGGCGGCCGCTGGCGCGAGCTGAAAAGCGCGCGCGCCGGCCAGGTGAGCTACCAGCTCTTCCAGTGGAGAAGCGATGATCAAGGCGGTATACCCGGGAACGTTTGATCCGCTCACCCGCGGCCACGAGGACCTCGTGCGCCGCGCGAGCACGCTCTTCGATGCCGTGATCCTCGCCATCGCCGACAGCAAGGCGAAGAAGCCCTACTTCTCGCTCGAAGAGCGCATCGCCATGGCGCGCGAAGTATTGGCCGATGTCAAGAACCTGCAGGTGGTCGGTTTCGCGGGCCTGCTGACTGATTTCGTGCGCAAGCAGGGCGCGCGCGTCGTGCTGCGGGGGCTACGCGCGGTGTCGGACTTCGAGTACGAGTTTCAGCTCGCGGGCATGAACCGCAACCTCTACCCGGAGATGGAGACCATCTTCCTCACGCCCTCCGAGCAGCACATGTTCATCTCGGCAACGCTCGTGCGCGAGATCGCGAGCCTCGGCGGCGATGTGACCGAATTCGTCCACCCGCTGGTGGCGAAGCGCCTGAAGCAGAGAGCGAAGAGCTAAACCGGCAATTACAGAATTCATTTCTGGCACCGCGGGCAGTAGTAGCTCGAGCGCTGCCCCTGCACGAGCCGCCTGATCTTCGCGCCGCAGCTCCGGCAGAGCTGGCCCTCGCGCTCGTAAACCCGATGCCGGCTCTGCGCCTCGCCATGCTCGCCGTTGGCGCCGACGTAGTCGCGCAGGCTCGAGCCGCCGGCGCGGATCGCCGCGCGCAGGATGTCCTTGATCGCTTTGGCGAGCCTGGCGCAGCGCGCAAGCGACAGCCGGTTCGCCGGCGTGCGCGGATCGATGCCGGCGCGAAACAGGCTCTCGCTCGCGTAGATGTTGCCGACGCCAACGATGCGCCGCCCGTCCATCAGGAATTGCTTGATCGGCGCGCGGTGCTTTCGAGTGAGCGCATAAAGGCGCGCCGGGTCGAGCGCGCGCGACAGCGGCTCGATGCCGAGGTTCGCGAGCAGCGGATGCGCGTGCACGGCATCCTTCGTCCACAGCACGGCGCCGAAGCGCCGCGGATCGCGCAGCCGCAGCACGCGGTCACCGAGCACGAGATCGAAATGGTCGTGCTTCTGCGCCGGCGTGCCCGGCGCCAGCATGCGCAGGCTGCCGGACATGCCGAGATGCAGGATCAGATGGCCGTCGCCGCAATCGACCAGCAGGTACTTGCCGCGCCGTAGCACCGCGCGCACCGTGCGCCCGGCAAGCTTGCGCACAGCTTGCGGCACCGGCCAGCGCAGCCGCGGCTCGCGCACCTCGACGGCGGAGATCACGCGTCCCGCGAGCTGCGGCGCGAGGCCGCGGCGCGTCACTTCTACTTCGGGTAATTCAGGCATGGGAGAATCTAGCCATGTGATGCGGCTTGTGCGCAGCACCAAATATACCTAAGATCAGTCGGATCCCCATGCTTCGTCGCTTGCTTCTCCCCTTTGCCGTTATCGCGCTCGGCCTGCATGCCGCCGCGTTCGCTCAACCCGCCGCGAATGACGACACCGAGCTCTACGACATGCTGCTCGGCGAGATCGCGCAGCAGCGAGGCGATTACGCGCTCGCCGCGAAGACCTACCTCGACCTCGCCCGACGTACGCGCGACGCGCGCGTCGCGCGCCGCGCGGTGGAGGTGGCGAACCAGGGCCGGCTGAACGACCTCGCGCTCGACGCGGCGAAGACCTGGTACGAAATCGAGCCGCAGTCGGCCGCGGCACTGAGCGTCGTCGCGTCGCTCCTCGTATCGGCGCGCAAGGTCGACGAGGCGGAGCCCTACCTGGCGAAGCTCCTCAACACCGAAGGCGTGGACCAGGAGCGCGGCTACCTGCAGATCAATCGGCTGCTCGCCGGCAATCCCGACAAGCGCTCGAACCTGCGCGTGGTGCAGAAGCTCGCCGCGCGGCATCCGGAGCTCGCGCCGGCGCATTTCGCCATCGCACAGGCCGCGGCGCTCGCCGATGACGAGCAGATGGCGCTCAGCGAGGCGCGCCGCGCCGCCGAGATGCGTCCGGAGTGGGAAGCGCCCGCGATGCTGGAGGCGCAGATTGTGCAAAAGCGCTCGACCGCGCAGGCGGCGAAGCGCCTCGCCGACTTCGTGGCCAAGAATCCGCAGTCGCGAGGCGGCCGCCTCGCCTACGCGCGGGCGCTCGTCGCGGACAAGCGCGCGCCCGAAGCGCGCAAGCAGTTCGAGGCGGTGCTGACGGCGAATCCGGGTGACACCGAGCTCGTCTACACCGTGGGCCTACTCGCCCTGCAGCTCAAGGACTACGCGGTCGCCGAGGAGAACATGAAGCGCCTCGTCTCGGCGCCCGACTATCGCGACCCGGACGGCGCGCGCTTCATCCTCGGCCAGATCGCCGAGGAGCAGAAGCAGTGGCCGCGCGCCGTCGAGTGGTACGAGCAGATCCAGGACGGCGAGCACGCGCTGCCGGCGCGGCTGCGCACCGCCAACGCGATCGCCAAGGAAGGAAAGCTCCAGGCCGCGCGCGAATACCTGCACAAGACCGCCGCCGACCATCCCGGCCAGGAAGTGCAATTCACCGTGGCCGAGGCGCAGCTGCTGCGCGACGCCAACCAGAACAAGGAAGCCTTCGATCTCCTCGGCAGCGCGTTGAAGGAGGAGCCCGAGCAGCCCGAGCTCCTCTACGACTACGCGCTCACCGCCGAGAAGCTCGATAAGTTCGACGTGCTCGAGCGCAACCTGCGCAAGCTGATCGAGGTCAAGCCCGATCACGCCCACGCCTACAACGCGCTCGGCTATTCCTTCGCCGACCGCAACACGCGCCTCGGCGAAGCGCGCAAGCTGGTCGAGAAAGCGCTGGAGCTCTCGCCCGACGACTCCTTCATCATGGACAGCTTCGGCTGGGTGCAGTATCGCGAGGGCGACCTCAAGGGCGCCGCGCAGACGCTCAAGCGCGCCTACGACGGCCGCCCCGACGCCGAGATCGGCGCGCACCTGGGCGAGGTGCTGTGGGTGCTCGGGCAGCGCAACGAAGCGAACCGCATCTGGCAGGAGTCCCTGAAGACCGCGCCGGACAACGAGACCCTGCTGAAGACGATCAAGCGCCTGAAGAAGTGAAGCGCGCCATCACGGTCGCGGCGCTCCTCGCCGCCGCCTGCGCACATGTCGAGTTAAAACCGCCGGCCACGGTCGAATTCGAGCTCCTCGGCCGCATCGCCGCGCGCTACGCGAAGGACGCTTTCACCGGCAACCTGCAGTGGCGCCATGCCGGCGCCGGCGACGAGATGCTCGTCACCACGCCCATGGGCCAGGGCGTCGCGCGCATCGTGCGCGAAGGCGACGCCGTCCAGCTCACCACCGCCGACGGCCGCGAGTTCCGCGCGCCGGACGCCGAGTCGCTCACCGAGCGCACGCTCGGCTTCCGGCTGCCACTCGAAGGCCTCGCCGACTGGGTGCAGGGGCGCGCGACCCCCGGCGTGCCGGCGCGCAGCCAAAGAGCGTCCGACGGCAAGCTGCTCTCGCTCGATCAGCGTGGCTGGCATGTCGACTACCAGGCGTACGGCGACGAGCGTCCGTCGCTCATGCGCCTCACCTACGAGGGCGTCGAGCTGCGCCTCGCCATCACCGCATGGAAGTGAGCGAGCTGCCGGCGCCGGGAAAGCTCAACCTCTTCCTGCACGTCCTCGGCCGCCGGGCCGATGGCTATCACGAACTGCAGACGGTGTTTCGCCTCATCGACCGCGCCGACCGCGTCCGCATCGGCGTGCGCGACGATGGCGAGCTGCGCTTCACGGGCCCGTTCGGGGAGGAAAATCTCTGCCTGCGCGCCGCCCGCGCGCTCAAGCAGGCGAGCGGGTCGCCCCTCGGCGCCGACATCGCGCTGGAAAAGCTGCTGCCGGTCGGCGGCGGGCTGGGTGGCGGCTCGTCGGACGCGGCCACCGTGCTGCTCGCGCTAAACCGCCTATGGAGCCTTGAGCTCCCGCGCTCGCGGCTACTCGCGCTGGGGGGCGAACTCGGCGCGGATGTGCCGTTGTTTATCTACGGCCGCAATGCACTCGGCGAAGGCATTGGCGAGCGGCTCACCGCGCTTTCGCTGCCCACCGCCTGGTATCTCGTCATCACGCCGCAAGTCGCGGTTTCCACGAAGGAAATCTTCTCGTTTGCGTTGACAGGGCAGTCCAAACGACTCACAATACCGCCCCTTTTCTCGGGGCAGGGAGCGAACGATCTCGAAGCCGTGGTCGTCGAGCGCTACCCCGAGGTGGCGGCGCAGCTCGCGTGGCTCAAGCATCGATGCCCGCAAGCGCGCATGACGGGCTCCGGAGCATGCCTCTTCGCCGAGTTCGCGACCCAGGCCGAAGCCGCGGCGGTTCACGCGCAGTTGCCGTCCGGGATGAGCGGATTCGTCGCGCAGGGGCTCGACCGGCATCCGCTCTATGACTGGGCTGATTAAACAAATGGGGAGTCGCCAAGCTGGTTAAGGCACCGGATTTTGATTCCGGCATACGAGGGTTCGAATCCTTCCTCCCCAGCCATTTACTATGACCGCGATGAACACCGGACTGAACAGCGCCGCGCTCGACCGGCTGATGGTGTTCACCGGCAATGCCAATGCGCGGCTGGCGCAGGACGTGGCCAAGCATCTGAATTTCTCGCTCGGCCGCGCGATCGTCGGCAAGTTCTCCGACGGCGAAGTGATGGTCGAGCTGCTGGAAAACGTCCGCGGCAAGGACGTCTTTGTTTTGCAGTCGACTTGCGCGCCGACCAACGACAACCTGATGGAGCTCTTGGTGATGATCGACGCGCTCAAGCGCTCCTCCGCCGCGCGCGTCACGGCCGCCATTCCGTACTTCGGCTACGCGCGCCAGGATCGCCGGCCGCGCTCGGCGCGCGTCGCGATCAGCGCCAAGGTGGTCGCCAACATGCTCACCTCCGTCGGCGTCGCGCGCCTGCTGACCATGGATCTGCACGCCGACCAGATCCAGGGTTTCTTCGACGTCCCGGTCGACAATATCTACGCCGCGCCGGTGCTGCTCGGCGACGTGTGGAAGCAGCGCTATGAGAACCTGATCGTCGTCTCGCCCGATGTCGGCGGCGTGGTGCGCGCCCGCGCGCTCGCCAAGCGCCTGGAATCGGACCTCGCCATCATCGACAAGCGCCGCCCGCGCGCCAACGTGAGCGAGGTGATGAACGTCATCGGCGAAGTGAAGGACCGCACCTGCGTCATCATGGACGACATGGTCGACACCGCCGGCACGCTGGTGAAAGCGGCGCAGGTGCTGAAAGAGGAAGGCGCCACCAAGGTGGTCGCCTATTGCACCCACGCGGTGCTCTCTGGCGGTGCGGTCGAGCGCATCGCCGGCTCGCCGCTCGACGAGCTCGTCGTGACGGACACCATTCCGCTGCGCGAGGACGCGCGCGCCTGCAAGAAAATCCGCAGCCTGTCGGTCGCCGGCCTCATCGCCGAGACGATCCTGCGCATCTATACCGAGGAGTCGGTCAGCTCGCTCTTCATCGAATAGGAAACGACTTTCAACCGGCCGGCGCCTGGTCGCGGGGTCGGCTTTAACTAGGAGCAAAGCGAAATGGCAATCGAAATCAGCGCGCGCAAGCGCGAAGCGCAGGGAACGGGTGCGAGCCGCCGTCTGCGCCGCCTGGGCAGGGTGCCCGGCATCGTCTACGGCGGCGACAAGGAAGCGATCACCATCGAGCTCGACCACAAGGATCTCTACCAGAGCCTGCGGAACGAGAAATTCCACGCCTCCATCCTGACGCTCGCGCTCGACGGCACCCAGGAGCAGGTGCTGCTGCGCGCGGTGAACATGCATCCGTTCAAGGCGCAGGTGCAGCACATCGACTTCCAGCGCGTCTCCAAGGACAAGAAGATCCACATGAAGGTGCCCCTGCACTTCGTGAACGCCGAGAAGTCCCCGGGCGTGAAGGAGCAGGGCGGCGTGGTGAACCACGTGCTGAACGAGCTCGACATCATCTGCTTCCCCGACGACCTGCCGGAATACATCGAGATCGATCTCGGCAACCTCGCCGTCGGCCACTCGCTGCATGTGCGCGAGGTTCCGCTTCCCAAGGGTGTGGAGCTGTCGCTGCACAAGGACGAGAACCCGGTTGTCGCAACCGTGGTCGTGCCGGCGCTCGTCACCGAGGAAGAGGAAGCCGCAGCGACCGCCGCGGTGGCGCCGTCGGAAGTGCCGACCATCGAGCAGGCCGCGACACCGGAAGCCGCGACTGCCGAAGGCGAGAAGACCGGTGACAAAGCCGCGCCGAAGGCCGAGAAGCCGGCCGCTGCGGACAAGGGCGAGAAGAAAGAGAAGAAATAAGGCGTGGGCATACGGCTGGTTGTCGGCCTGGGCAATCCGGGCAAGGAGTACGAGCGCACGCGGCACAACGCCGGCTTCTGGCTGGTGGAGCGCTACGCGTCGCACAACGGCGTCGTGCTGCGCAAGGACCCGAAGTTCAAGGCGCTCGTCGGGCGTCATGAACCGGGCGGCCCGTGGCTGCTGCTGCCCCAGAGCTTCATGAACCTCTCGGGCCAGCCGGTGCAGATGCTCGCCGGCTTTTTCAAGATCAAGCCGGAAGAGATCCTGGTGGTGCATGACGAGCTCGACTTCGCGCCCGGTGTCGCGCGGCTCAAGCAGGGCGGCGGCATCGCCGGCCACAACGGCCTGAAGGACATCTCGCAGCGCCTCGCGACGCACGACTATTGGCGCCTGCGCCTCGGCGTGGGCAAGCCGCCGCCGGGGCGCGAAGGCGCCGACTACGTGCTCGAGCGCCCGCCGGCGGAGGAAAAAACGGCGATCGACGCCGCGATCGACAAATCCCTCGAGGTGCTGCCGCAGCTTCTCGCCGGCGACATGCAGGGCGCGATGAACAAGCTACATACGGACGAGAATCCACCGCCGAAGAAGGAGTCGCCGAAGAAAGAAGCGCCAGCTGCCGAGGTAGCCCCGAAGCCCACGGAGAAGAAGCCGGAGAGCGAGAAGAAAGGTCTTTTCAGCAGCCTGCTCGGCCGTAAGAAATGAGCTTGCGCTGTGGCATCGTCGGCTTGCCGAACGTCGGCAAGTCGACGCTCTTTAACGCCATCACCAAGGCGGGCATCGCCGCCGAGAACTACCCGTTCTGCACCATCGAGCCGAATGTCGGCATCGTGGAAGTGCCGGACTTGCGCCTCGATGTCATCGCCGAGATCGCGCAGCCGCAGAAGGTGGTGCCGGCGGTGGTCGAGTTCGTCGACATCGCCGGCCTCGTCGCGGGCGCTTCGAAGGGCGAGGGGCTGGGCAACAAGTTCCTCGCCACCATCCGCGAGACCGACGCGATCGCGCACGTGGTGCGCTGCTTCGACGATCCGAACGTCGTGCACGTCGCGGGCAAGATCGACCCCGTCTCCGACATCGAGACGATCAATACCGAGCTCGCGCTCGCCGATCTCGAATCGGTGGAGCGCCAGCTCGCGAAGTACGAGAAGGTGGCGCAGGCGGGCGGCGACAAGGAGGCGCAGCGGCTCGTCGCCGCGCTCAAAAAAGTGCGCGCCGTGCTCGATCAGGGCCTCCCCGCGCGCAGCGCGGAGCTCACGCGCGAAGAGCACGCGGTGCTGCGGCCGCTCTTTCTGCTCACCATGAAGCCGACGATGTACGTCGCGAACGTCGCGGAGAACGGCTCTGCGGCGGCGCTCGCCGCGGTCCAGGCATACGCGGCGAAGGAAGGCGCGCCGGTGGTGCCAATTTCCGCGGCACTGGAATCGCAGATCGCCGACATGCCCGACGAGGACAAGAAGCTCTTCCTCGAGGACATGGGCATGCAGGAGCCCGGCCTCGACCGCATGATCCGCGCGGCGTACGAGCTCCTCGGCTTGCAGACCTACTTCACCGCCGGCCCGAAGGAGGTGCGCGCCTGGACCATCGCCGCCGGCGCCACCGCGCCGCAGGCGGCCGGCGTCATCCACACCGACTTCGAGCGCGGCTTCATTCGCGCCGAGGTCGCGACATACGACGATTTTGTTGCCCATGGCGGCGAGCTGGGCGCGAAGGAGGCAGGGAAGCTGCGTCTGGAGGGCAAGGATTACGTCGTGCGCGATGGCGACGTCATCCACTTCCGGTTCAACGTATAGGCGCCGTACAAACTCTATCTTCGATTAGATGCGCTTTACATGGGATCCGAACAAAGAGCGTCCGGAATAAGCGCAAGCACGGCGTCGGGTTCCAGGAAGCAACTACCGTCTTCGGCGACGCACTCGCCGTGACCGTATCGGACCCCGATCATTCGATAGGTGAAGAGCGCCTTGTTACTGTTGGCCAATCAACGGCGGGACGCCTTTTGGTCGTGTATCACGTGGAGCAAGGCGATACCATTCGTATTATTTCGGCTCGCAGAGCGACCGTACATGAGCGACAGGATTACGAAGCACAAGGTCAAGGAGCCTGAGATGCGCCCCGAATACGATTTTTCTCGCGGCGTGAGAGGCAAGTACTACAACCGCTATATCGAGAACACCAACGTCGTCGTGATTGAGCCCGACGTACATAAGCGATTCAAGAATGCCAAGGCGGTTAACGAAGCGCTGCGCTCAGTCATGCGGTCGGAAGCGAAGCGGCGCGATATAAGAAAACGCTCAACACGGGCCAGCGCAAAAGCGGCGCGCGCAGGTAACCGCTGACCATCGAGATACTGGGGTCATTCCATGGAACTCCAGTACGGTCCGGCCACAGCAAAAGATCTTCCTCAACTGGTGGAGCTCCTCGGCGTGCTCTTCACCGACGAAGCGGAGTTCCAGCCGAACGCGGAGAAGCAGCGCCGCGCGCTGGAGGCAATCCTCGCGAACCCGCAGATCGGCAAGGTCTTCGTGGCGCGCGAAGGCAAGCGCGTCGTCGCGATGGCGAGCCTGCTCTACACCGTCAGCACCGCCGAGGGCGGCAAGGCCGCCTTGTTCGAGGATCTGGTGGTGCATCCCGACGAGCGCAAGCGCGGCATCGGCGAGGCGCTCCTCAAGCACGTGGTGGCCGCGGCGCGCGCCGAGGGCGTGCTGCGCATTACGCTCCTCACCGACATGCAGAACGAGCGCGCCCAGGCGATGTACCGGCGCGCGGGCTTCGTCGGCTCGCCGATGAAGCCGATGCGGCTGAAGCTCAAGCAGCCCGGAAGCTGATCGTCGTTCCCGCGAAAGCGGGAACCCACGATTATTCAAAACATCTGGTCCCCCGCTTTCGCGGGGGCGACAGATCACCCTCAATTGGTGACAGTCACGATTTTCTCGGCGAAGATCTTCGCCAGCGTCTGCCCGAAGGGCATCACCTCCGCCTCGTCGAGGATGCCGTGCCGCTTCATCTCCGCGTGCAGTCGCGGCAGGTTGTACTGCGGCACCGAGGCGTAGAGATGGTGCTCGACGTGGTAATTCACGTTGTGCGGGAAGATGCACCAGCGC
>Ga0209577_10005194_pt1 | contig 12159 bp, 10 predicted proteins | sample GraSoiAngelo_109_FD_185874 | JGI IMG/M metagenome (GOLD analysis project Ga0209577, IMG submission 185874) | Grasslands soil microbial communities from the Angelo Coastal Reserve, California, USA - 14_0903_12_20cm (SPAdes) (version 2) | ecosystem: Environmental > Terrestrial > Soil > Grasslands... | reverse complement strand
GACCCCGAGCGTGCGGCCGCCGAGGCCGCTCGCGTGCTCGAGCCCGACGGTGTCGCGGTTTTCGTCACCCCGAACAGGCTGACCCTCGGGCGGCCCGACGAGATCATCGATCCCTACCACCACGTCGAGTTCGACCCGGAGGAGCTGCGGGCGCTGTGCGCGCGGTCGTTCGGGCAGGTCCGGATCCTGGGTTTGTTCGGCTCCGACCGCTACCTGGAGCTGTTCCGCGAGGAGCGGGCCACGCTTCGCCGGCTCCTTCGAATGGATCCGCTCCGGGTCCGGCGCCTGGCTCCGCGGCGGCTTCGCCAGTCGCTCTACGACGGCCTCCTGCGGAGGTACCGACCCGCCGATGATCCGCGTGCGGAGGCGATCGGCGTCGACGACTTCGAGCTCCGCGACCAGGGCCTCGAGGAGTCCCTCGACGTGTGCGCCGTCTGCAGCTCGCCTCTGGCCGCGCCGGGCCGAGGATCGTAGATTGGGCGTGATGGAAGCGGTTGAGCGTCGGGTCGCGACCTGCGCGTGGTGCGGAGCCGCGCTCGACGGCAAGGCGGTCCGGCTCCGCGGTCGGACCAGATGTGCGGGCTGCGGCGCGTCCACCACGGACCCGCGGCCGCACGAGGAGGAGCTCCGGGAGGCGTACGCGACCTGGTACCGGCCGGAATCGGGTCGCTTCGCGTTCATCGGCGACGCGGTGCTCCACCGCACGCGAGGGCTCCTCGCCCGCCGGCTCGACCGGGTCGCCCCGCCGGGCCCGGTGCTCGACGTCGGCGCCGGCGAGGGAGTGCTGCTCGACGCGCTGCGGCGACGCGGGCGGGAGGCGGTCGGGCTGGAGCGCGATTCGCGGCGGGCGGACGTGTGGGACGAGCCGCTCGAGCGGCTCGAGGGGGAGTGGGCGGCCGTCGTGTTCTGGCACTCGCTCGAGCACCTTCCGGAGCCGCGCGACGCGATCCGCGAGGCCGCGCGCCTGCTTCGGCCGGGCGGAGTGGTCGTGATCGCGGTGCCGAACAGCGACAGCCTCCAGGCGCGGGCGTTCGGCGACCGCTGGCTGCACCTGGACCTGCCGGTCCACCTCGTCCACCTGTCGGAGCGGGCGCTGGTGTCCAGGCTGGGATCGTCGGGCTTCGAGGTCGAGCGGGTCTCCCGGGTCCGCGGGGGGCAGATAGTGATCGGCTGGCTCGACGGGCTGGTCGGATCGCTGCCGGGCGGTCTCCGCCTGTACCAGTCGCTCCGTCGGGCCGAGGCCCGGAGCGCTCCCGTCACCGCCGGTAAGCGAGTGGCCGCGCTCGCCGCCGGGGTCCTGCTGTCTCCGGTGGCGTTGGTCGCCTCCGCCGTCGAGATCGCCTGCCGGCGCCCCGGAACCACGTACGTCGAGGCGCGGCGTGCCTGAGGGCGGCAAGCCCAAGGTCATCGTGGTCATGCCGGCCCGGCAGGCCGCGCCGACGCTCGAGCGCACCTTCGCGGCGATACCGAAGAGCGAGGTGGACGAGGTGATCCTGGTCGACGACTCGTCTACCGACGAGACCGTCCGGCTGGCCCGCGAGCTGCCGCTGCACCTCGTCTGGCACCCGCACCAGACGGGCTACGGCGCGAACCAGAAGACCTGCTACCTGGAGGCGCTCCAGCACGACGCGGACGTCGTGGTGATGCTGCACCCGGACGGCCAGTACGAGCCCGAGCTCATCCCGAGGATGGTCGAGCCGATCGTCGCCGGCGAGGCCGACATGGTGCTCGGCTCGAGGCTGCTCGAGCCCGGCGCCGCCCTGGCCGCGGGCATGCCGCGATGGAAGTACTTCGCCAACCGGTTCCTCACCGCGATCGAGAACCGGATCCTGGGCACGCACCTCTCGGAGGCGCACACCGGCTACCGCGCCTACTCGCGCCGGCTGCTCCTGACGGTGCCGTTCCTCCGCAACTCGCTGGACTTCGTCTTCGACTCCGAGCTACTCATGCAGGCCTCCTACTTCGGCTTCGAGATCAAGGAGGTCCCCGCGCGCTGCCGCTACTTCGCGGACGCGTCCTCGGTGGGCTTCCAGAGCGGGGTGGTCTACGGGGTCAAGACGCTGTGGGCGGGCTTTCGCCTGCTGCTGCACCGCTCCGGCTTGCTCCACTCGCGCAAGTTCAAGCCGTAGGCGTCGAGCGGACGCGCGATCTACGGAACGCCGGGCTCGGGGCGCTCGTGGCGACGCAGGTCGCCCATCCGGACGTCGGCGTCCTGGGATCGACGTCGACGCGACAGCCGGCGGCTGAGCCGCAACCCGTAGCGCTCCACGGCGTAGAAGCTGACCGCGGCGGCGAGAAGGGAGAGGCCGAGCGCGGCCGCGATGAAGCCGAACGAGCCCAGGCTGTCGAGCGCGCCCCAGCGGGACAGCTTCGAGATGATCGCCGCGTGCCAGAGGTAGAGCCCATACGAGACGAGCCCAACCCACAGCACCGCGCGGCTGCCGAGGACTCGGCGCACAACACCGCGGCTGACGTCGCCGAACACGGCCGGGAGCAGAAGGCATACGGCGAACACGGCCTGCAGCTCGTGCGTCGCGATGAACCGTCCGGCGAAGGTGTGGAACCACCGAGTCACGTGCGCCAACAGGAAGAACGCGATCGCCGCGGCGAGGATTGGAAGCCAGGGCGCCCGGTCGATCGCCCGCACGGCTGCGGGCTGGTGAACGCGTTCTGCGAGCACCACGCTCAGTACCGCCAGGCCCATCCCGAGGGCGAACTGGTCGAGGAATGCCGGGAGCACGTAGAGCCAGGGCTTGATCTGCGTCACGTCGAGGAGTAGCGCCGGCGTCAGCGTGGTGTTCGCGGCCGCCACGCTCGACCACGTGGCCCCGATGGCGAACAGGGCCGTCAGGCCAAGCAGCTCGGAACGCAGGAAGGAGCGCGTGGAGCTCGAGCGGAAGCGGCGTAGGAGTAGAGCCCAGAGCGGCAGGAACGCGTAGAACGCCGCCTCCACGCAGAGCGTCCAGGCGGCGCTGATGCCGCCGAGCAGCGTCTGGGAGTCGTAGGCCTGCAGGAAGCCGAAGTACGCGAGCACCCCATGCGCGGTGAACACCGGGAGCGCGTTTGCGGCTTCGCCGGACTTCCCGATCAGGAGAACCACGATCGGCAGAGCGACCCAGTACGCGGGGACGATGCGCAGCACACGCCGCTCGGCGTACGAGCGCAATCCGGGCGGCCGCTCGCTCGCGTACCTAGCCCGCGCGAACGGCCGGTAGAGGAGGAACCCCGAGATCAGGAAGAAGACCGCCACGCCGGAGTTGAGCACCAACAGGTAAGGCCAGAGCGGATCGGTGCTCGACATTCGGAGCGCGACCGGCAGGTGGAACGCGAACACGCTCAGCGCGGCGATCGCTCGCATCGAGTCGAACAGGGGGAAGCGAGGGTTGACGCCCGTCGCTTGCGCCGTAGTCGCGCTCATCGGCGGCGCGCCAGCTCTGCCACCGCGAGGCCCTGCGGGTCGCGGTGGATGACCCGGAGGTCGAATCGCTGGCCGATCGCCTGAAGGACCCACGCCTGCAGCGGGGCCAGGCTCACGTCCACTCGCGGGTCGCTGAGGGGATCGTGGGACGGGCGCGCACGGAACGCCGCGAAGAGCCTCACCCCGGCCGCATCGGTCAGGAGCCGTTCGCCGGGCCGCAGCTTTGCGACCGTCCGTCGGAGGCCCGGCAGGTACTGCCCTGGCGCGAAGCTGTCCTCGATCGGGTAGCTGATCGGAAGCGCGTTGGCGCGCCCGGTCCGGATCAGGATCTCCGTCTCCAGATCCGACGGCAGCAGGACCAGGACCCGTCGCTCGCCCGGCATGAACCGCCCGAGCAAGGATTCGCCCTGGGGCGTGCGGGCGTTGAGCGCAGGCAGGTGCCAGAGGCGGTGCAGGGCCGCGCGCGCGGACTCGCCACCGGGTAGCACATGGGCGAGCGCCGTCCGCGGGAAGCGTTCGCCGATCGACGACCACGCGACGGACACGAGCAGCACGGACACGGTCAGCCCCACCGCGAGCCCCGCCGTGCGAGCAAGGCGCGACGGCCCGAGCGCGCCCCGCATCAACAGGCTGAGCCAGAGCGTCGCGGCCATCACGAGCGGCAGCGAGACGTACGGGAGGACGTGGGGCGCCGAGCGGTCGACGAAGTAGCTGAACAGGGCGATGCCGTACGCGGTCGTCCCGCAGATCGCCACCAGTGCGGTCCACTCCCGCTCAACGAGATCGCGGCGACGGCGAACGAGAACGGCGAACGCAGCGGCCGACGCCGCGTACGCGACGCCCACGACGAGGCCGGGCGACCAGTGCGCGAAGTCGTATGTGAAGTCGCCCACGTTGCCAACCACGAACGCGTGCAGGAACGCGAGGTACCAGCCGTAGTCCGGCAGCTCTCCGGCAAAGGCCACCGTGAGCGCGACGAGGGTCAGGTGGGCCGCGACGCAGGCGGCCACGGCCACTCCCGCCCGCCGACCGAGCCAGCCCAAGCGGCCCGGCCCGGGGCGGGCCCACGCCTGGAACACGACGATCGCGCCATACGTGAGGGCCGTGGCGGCGAGCGCCTCGAGAGCCCAGACCGAGGCCAGGCCGAGGAAGGCGAGTTGCGCAGCGCGCCCGGCACGCGCCCGGCTCGGCCATCGCGCCTCGACCACCGCGCCGACGACCACTCCCATCGGCAGGCCGAACCGCAGCGGGCCGTGTTGCGCGGGCAGGCTGCCGACCGAGTAGAGGAGGTTGTAGATAAGCGCGATCACGGCGACCGCCAGCGCGCCCGCCGCCAGCGGCCTGCGGGTGCCCGCGAGCCGGAGGACGCCGTAGGCGGCCGCGAAGAAGAGAGCGAACAGCACGCCGTCCAGGAACCCGAGCGTTCCGTATCCGATCGGGGCGATCTGGAACCAGCCGGCCAGGAAGTAGAGAGACGCGATGCCGTACTGGGACGCGGTGTGGACCAGGACGGCGCCCCCGTGCAGCACCTCGTTGACCGGGCCGAGAACGTAGTCCTGGTGGTACTGGACGACCGCGGTCTTGAAGAGGCGCAGGTAGCGGTTGGCCGTCGCCTCGGGCTTGAAGAGATCGAGATCGGGGATGGCGAGCAGGATCAGGAGGATGGCCCCGGCGTCGATGCCGAGGCCCCAGGGCCGAGGCGTCCGGCGAGCCCGATCACGCCGGCGCGCATACAGCACGAGCACGGCCAGAGCCACGACCGCCCCGATCGCGACCGCGACCAAGCTCATCGACTCGAGCGCGGTGAAGATCAGCAGCGACCCGAGCACGAGCGCGCCCGTCAACGCCCACATCGGCGTGGAGAGGCGGGCGACCCTCAGGAGCGGGCCGAAGGGCCGTGGTCGCGCGGCGCGCGCGAGCAGCGCCCCCGCCCAGGCCAACCAGACCGCGGCGACCGCGAGCGCCTTCGCCACGCCGCCGCCGCCGGGGAGCGCGCGGGTCACGAGGATCGATCCCGTCAGCGTCGCCGCGAGAAGCGCGCTCAGGAACGACACGCCGGCCCCATTCGGCGACGCCGCTATCGCGTCCGCGATGCGGGGCGCCGCGATCACCGCCAGGGGCAGGATCACAGCGAAGCCGATCGCGTAGAGGGCGCTCTCCGCCGGTTGGTTCTCGCTCCCGTAAGGCGGCGGCAACCGATGCGGCGTGCTGGTGAGCTCGACGACCCCGAGCGCGACCACGAAGCAAGCAACCGCGAGCGAGATGGTGAGCGCGACCGTCGGGCCGAGCGGCGCGCGCGGGCCGGCTTCCGCAGGCGACGACCCGAAGCCGATCAGCCGAGCAACGAGGCCGCGCCTGGTGTTGGCATCCGTGATCGCCATCGCCGCGTGCGCCGATCCTATTGTCAGGATCCCTTGGTGCTCGGAGCCCGGGCCAGCCGGCTTGCGATCGCGTGCCTGACGATCGGCGCCTTCGCCATTCGCGTCTCGAACTTCCGCCAGGGCCTATTTGGCGACGAGTTCTCGACGGCCTGGGTCGTCGAGGGCCGCGGCCTCGGGCGCGTGCTCAGCATCGTCCACAGCGACGCCGAGGTCACCCCACCGCTGTCGTTCGTCCTCTCCTGGCTGACGGCGAAGATCGGCTCGGGCCACGAGTGGCTGCGGCTCCCCTCGCTGGTCGCGGGGACGGTGACGATCCCGCTGATCTACGCCGTCGGGCGGCAACTCGTGAGTCGGACAGCGGGACTCGTGGCAGCCGCGGCCGTGACGCTGAGCCCGATGATGATCTACTACTCGACCGAGGCGCGAGCGTACGCGTTGATGGTCGCTTTCCTGGCCGGCTCGACGCTGGCGATGCTCACCGCGCTGCGCGGGAGCCGAAGGCGCTGGTGGGTGGTGTACGGCGGGCTCTCCTGCCTGGCCCTGTACAGCCATTACACGGCGGCCTTCCCGCTGGCGGCACAACTCCTCTGGCTCCTGTGGGCGCACCCGGGCGCCCGGGTCCCGGCGATCCTCGCCAATGTCGGCGCCGCCGTTGCCTACGTGCCGTGGATCCCCGGCTACGTGGCGGACACCAAGTCCGTGACGATCCCCCTCGTCAACGTCCTCTTCCCGCTCAACTTCCATGCGGCGAGGTTGGCCGTGGAGCAGTGGGCGCTCGGCTACCCGTACGTGACCGTCCGGCAGGTCCCCGGGATCGCGCTCGCAAGTCTGATCGTCGCCGGCATCGCGCTTGCCGGCGCTGGCGCGCTCGGGCGAGTGCTGATCGGCGCGCGACGCTCGGGGGAGCCGGTCGCGAGGTCGCTGGCGAGGATCCCCAGGGCCGCGGTCCTCGTCGCCGCGCTCGCGCTCTCCGCGCCCGTCGGCGAGGCGATCTACAGCGCCGTGGGGACCCATGTGCTCGGGACGCGGAACCTGAACGCATCCTGGCCCGGCCTCGCCCTGGCGATCGGGGCGCTGGTGGCGGCCGCTCCCCGCGCGCTCGGCGTGGTCTCCTGCGCACTGGTCCTGGTCGGGTACGGCGGCGGGGCGGTGAAGTCGCTCGAGTCGAGGTGGGCCCGCCCTGACTACCCAGGCGTGGCGAGTTTCATCGATGCGCACGCGGGCCCGCGCGACGTGGTCGTCGATGGCGCGGTGCTGCCCGCGGTGGTCCCGCTCACGGGCCCCGACGCGTATCTGCGCCGGGCTCACCGCGAGTTCCGCCCCGGTCTGCCGAAGGGGCCTCCGCCGTACACGTTCTTCACACCGGTCCCACCTGTCGCCCCGCTCTTGGCGCAGGGGATTCGCGACGCCCGCGGGGCTCGGATCTTCCTCGTCGCCGCACTCGCGCCCACCCAGGCCGGCTCCGGCCGGCTCGGCGACCAGCTCGCGCATCATCCGCTGGGCGAGGCGGGCGCGCTGCTGAGCCGCCTGCCGCCCGGCTACCGGATCGTGGAGACGAGGGTCTTCGTGGGGTTGGAACCGCTTGGCGTCCTGGTGATCTCGACGCCCGCGCGCTGACGTGCCGCGCGTCAGGCGCGACGGGCCAGGACCACGTTGTGCGCGCACAGGCGGCGCACGCCCGGGGTGCGCTCGATCGCGCGCTCGACCACCCGCGCCGCGCCGAGCAGCCGGGGCGGCGTGAAGTCCGGCACCAGGCCGAGCCGCAGCACCAGCTCCGGCTCGGCGCCGGCGGACGAGAGGCCCTCGATCAGCTCGTCGAGGGCGACGAGGCGCTCGTCACCGCGATCCTGGGGTACACGGCGCATGAGCAGGGGCCAGTACGGGTTCGCCGGGTTGTGGTCCCAGACGACGACGCTGCCGCCCGGCTTGACCACCCGGACCATCTCCCGGAGGGTGGAGCGGACGGCTGCGGGCTCCGCGATGTGGTGCATGGTCGCCACCGAGACGGCGGTGTCGAACTCGCCGTCCTCGAACGGGAGGTCGGTTCCGGATCCCTGGACGGCCCGGGCCTCCGGCGCCCGCCGGCGCAGCACCCGCAGCATCCCCTCGGAGGGGTCGATGCCGACCACCTCGTATCCGAGCTCGAGGAGCCTTGACGCGAGCACTCCGGTGCCGCAGCCCACGTCGAGCACGCGTCCGCGCGGGCAGTGCTCGAGGATGAACCGCGTGCGCTTGTCGAGGTAGTGCTCCGCGACGTGCGGCGGGATCGTCTCGTCGTAGCTGTCGGCGACCTCGTCGAAGTGCGACTGGCTCATCGGCGGGCGCTGGGCGCGGCGGGCTCCCCGGTGTCCAGCACCTCCGGCCGCGGTACCCGGCGCGGCGAGCGAAGGCGGAAGCGGAGGATGAGCAGGATCATCTTGAGGCCGATCGCCGACGCGGCGAACGGGCTTCCGGTCGCCGAGGACCTGCCGACGCGCGGCAGGTAGTTCACGGGGATCTCGACCCAGCGCGCCGACGAGAGGATGGTCAGGAGGAGGATCTCGGCGCCGGCGTGGTTCCCGCCCACGCGCATCTTGGCCGCCAGGGAGTCCGCCAGCGGCCGCCTGAACAATCGATAGGTGCAGCCGACGTCGCTCAGGTGGCTCGTGTTGAAGAGGAGCTCGACCAGCTTCGCCACGCCCCAGTTGCCCCACTTCAAGAACCAGCCCATGTTCGCCCCGCGCCAGATCAGCTCGCGCGTGGTCCGGGTGCCGAGGACGGCGTCGCAGTCCACGCTGTAGGCGAGCAGCTTGGTCAGGTCGCTCGGCAGGAACGTGCCGTCGGGCTCGGCGAGCACGATGAGGTCGCCGGTCGATTCCATGACGCCGCGCCGGATCGCGTGCCCGTAGCCCTGCTGCGGCTCGAAGACGAGCCGGGCATCCGTCTGCTCGACCTCCGCGACGGTGCCGTGCTCGGCGTTGTTGTCGACCACGACCACCTCGTCGACCAGCCCGGTGCCGAGGAAGCCGTCGATCACCTCGCGGATCGACATTCGCTCCGCGTAGGTCATCAGGACGATCGAGACTGTCTGTCCGTGCCACATTCGAGATGTGCCCCGCGGGCTGGGTGATTCTAGGTGAGGCGCTGGCGCGCGCTGAATCGCCGATTACGGCCCGAAAGCCGCTCTATCATCGGCCGCAGCGCGCGATGACGGACGCCTCCACCACCGATTCCCCGCGTCTTGAAGCAGCTCGGGCGAGCCTGTCGGCTGCCCGGGCGGCCCGCGCGCGCGGGGTGCGTCCCGACCCCGAGGAGCTGCGCAGCGCCTACCTCGACCTGCTGAAGCTCTGTCTCTGCGACCTCGCATGCGCGAGCACCGTCTCCGTCGGGCGGGGCCAGGACGGCCTGGTCTGGTCGCGCGAGCTCCATGGCGACGAGGTCCGGCTCCGCTCCGCCGGGATGGACTGGCCGCTCACGGGGCTGACGATGATCGGCCTGGCGAGGCTGGACGATCTCCAGACGTGCGTCGAGTCGGTGGTGCGCGACGGCGTCGAGGGCGACCTCATCGAGGTCGGAGCCTGGCGCGGCGGTGCATCGATCCTCATGCGGGCGACGCTCGACTCGCTCGACGCCGACGAGCGCACCGTGTACGTCGCCGACTCCTTCCAGGGCTTTCCGCCGGGCGACGGCGCCGCGGACCCCAGGGTGGGCGATCTCAGCACCTTCGACTTCCTCGCCGTTCCGGTCGACGAGGTGAGGGCGAACTTCGCCCGGCTCGGATACGAGCGCGGGGTGACCTTCGTACCCGGGTTCTTCGAGGAGACCATGCCTGGCCTCACCGGCCGGCGCTGGTCGCTGATCAGGCTCGACGGCGACACCTACGCCGCCACCCGCCTCGCGCTTCGGTGCCTGTACCCGGGGCTCTCGGTCGGGGGCCATCTGGTCGTCGACGACTACGGCTCGCTCGACGAGTGTCGTCGGGCGGTGGACGAGTTCCGCGCCGAGCACGGGATCGTCGAGCCGCTCGAGGAGGTCGACTTCACCGGCGCGCGGTGGCGTCGAGAGAGCGACACGCCGGTCGAATGGCCCACCCACGGCGGCGCCGAGCCGCACGCGAACGGCCGCGGGGCTGCGCGCGCGGTCGCGCGGTCCGAGGAGCGGCGTGTCCCGACGATCCACGAGCTGAACCTCGCCCGCGAGAACGAGGAGCTCCGCGCCCGCCTGGCAACCGCGGAGGCGGAGCTCGGCGAGCTCCGAGCCTCGCCGCTGCGGGCGCCGAGACGATGGCTGCGACGCCGCCTCGGGCGACTCGGCTGAGGAGCGTCGCGCGATGATCGCCTTCGGAACGTCCATAACCTCCCCCGACGCCTACAGGGAGTACGCGGAGCCCGGGATCCAGCGCGTCGCCGAGCCCGACTCCGAGATCTTCGCCTTCGCGTCCGCCGGGTCGATCTTCCGCAGCTACAACCTCCTGCTCGAGAAGGCGGCCGCTCACGAGGACCTCGAGGCGCTCGTCCTCGTCCATCAGGACGCGGAGATCGTCGGCGAGGACTTCTGCGAGAAGGTGCGGGAAGCGCTGAGCGATCCAGACGTCGGCGTGGTCGGGTGCGTCGGCGCGATCGGCGTGCGGAGCATCGCCTGGTGGGAGGGCTCGGTCACCTGGGCCTCGTTCATCCATCGCTACGGCGAGAACGGCGGCGGCGAGCTGCCCAGCTTCTCCTGGGACCCGAACGGTCTACCCCCTTACGCGCGGACGGGAGAGGTGGAGACGATCGACGGCTTTCTGATGGCGATCTCGCCGTGGGTCGTCCACAACGTCCGCTTCGACGAGTCGCTCGGCAAGCTGCACGGGTACGACTTCGACTTCTGCCTGCAGGTCCGAGCCGCCGGCCGCAAGGTGGTCACCGCGGACTTCCGCGCGATCCACAACCACTCGCTGGAGCTCGTGAGCGAACCCGACATGTGGGCCGAGGCTCACATGCGGGTGGCGGAGAAGTGGGACGGGCGGATGCCGGGCGTGGGCACCGGCCCGGGCGACTGGAAGCAGCGCGCCCGCCGCGCGGAGGCCGAGTCGGAGGCGTCGCGCGCGGCGGCGGTGTCGAAGCAGTACCAGCTGCAGGCCCGCGAGGCCGAGCTCGAGCGCGCGTTCCAGGTGGTCACGGAGAGCATCAGCTGGCGGCTCACCGCGCCGCTGCGGGCGGTGAACCGGTGGCGGAAGTCGCTCTTCGCGAAGCTGCGCTAGTCGTTCTTCAGCACGCGGCGGATGTCGTCCTTCGAGACGACGGCCTGCTTCCGCGCGATGCCAACGCGCTGCCGCAGCCGTGACAGGCGCTCGGCGATGGAGAAGGCGCTCGACTCGAGCAGCCGCCTGAGCAGGGTCTCCTGGCGGGCCTTCCTCTCCTGTAGCTGCAGCGAGTGGATCATGTGGTGGTGCCCGGCGGCGAGGTGCAGCACGCGGTTCGCCTCGAGCCGCTCGAGCATCGGGTTGCGGTCCCAGGGCGCGACCAGCTCGGCCACTCGGTCGGCCCACGGCGCCTCGCGATGCCAGACGACGCCGAGGCCGAAGAACACCGGGACGACCGCGAGCCGGCGATCCTCGTCCTCCGCGACGAAGTCCTCGACGGCTGTGAGCACGCCGTTTCGCGGCCCGCCCTCCCGGGCCGCCGACCTCCGATACGGAAGGCCGCCGGACCGCACGCCCGGCTCCCCGGGAAAGAGCCCGCCACCCTCGGCGATCGGTTGCCGGTACTCGTCGGGTATCGCCTCCGGCGCGTAGTAGTCGTCGCGGCGGCCATGGGGCCAGCTCACGTCGTGGAAGATCAGGAGCGGAAGGTCCGATCCGGATGCGCGCTCGCCGATGATCCGCAGCTCGTTGAAGACGGTGTAGTAGTTGTGGTCGCCGTCGATGATCACCGCGTCCATGTCCGGCAGGCCCGGCAGGGCGGCGAGGCTGGTGTCGCGGACCAGCTCCAGGTTCGGCGACTCCTCCGCGAGCCGGACCAGCCGATCCTGCGGGGACGGGTCGATCGCCCAGACGCGCGCGTCGCGCCCGGCGGCCCACTCCACGAGCACTCCGGTGAGGTCGCCGGCATAGGCGCCGACCTCGACGACCGATTTGGCCCCCGCCGCCTCGAGGCACGGGATCAGGATCTCCGCGTGGTGCATGAGCGAATGGGCCCAGCGGCCCGGGTCGTTGTCGTCGGGATCGATGTACAGGCCGGGCTCCGTCACGGGGCGCGAGTGTAGGCGACGTGCAGGGAGGATTTCGCGCCCCGACGGGCCTGCGGGTACGCTGAACCCCCCGGGTGCCAGGGACGCAGTCACTCCATTTCCAGCTGGATTTGCCGCTCCCCACCGAGCTGTCGGTCGGGGCCGGCACGG
>Ga0209577_10005191_pt1 | contig 12163 bp, 13 predicted proteins | sample GraSoiAngelo_109_FD_185874 | JGI IMG/M metagenome (GOLD analysis project Ga0209577, IMG submission 185874) | Grasslands soil microbial communities from the Angelo Coastal Reserve, California, USA - 14_0903_12_20cm (SPAdes) (version 2) | ecosystem: Environmental > Terrestrial > Soil > Grasslands... | reverse complement strand
GAAGGGGTAGGCGCGGTGGCGGTTGATGTACCCGTGACGCTCGATCAGGCGGTCGACGTCCTCGTAGACGGTGCGCAGGCTGCGGCGGGCGCGGACCCCGGCGACCACCAGCTCGCGGTACTCGGCGAGGTCGGCGAGGAGGCGGGCGTGCACCGGGTTCTCGCCGAGACAGGCGGCGTAGCCGATGTCCGCGGTGTAGCCGCCGACGATGGGGGCGACGTCGAGGATGTAGGGCATCCCCTCCTCGAGGCGCCGGCCGCTGGGGAAGAACTGGTGGGGGAAGCGGAAGCCGACGAAGGCGGTGCGATCGCCGAACCAGGCGAAGGGGAGGTGGAACCAGTCGTCGACGCCGTTCTCGAGGAGGAAGCGGCGCATCCGCCCCGCCGCCTCACGCTCGGTCACCCCGGGCTCGAGCCCGGCGGCGACGGTCTCGGCACAGCGGTAGGCGAGGCGCTGGACCTCGCGGAAGCGGTCGAGGTCGGCGGCGGTATGCATCACGGCGGAACGTAACATGCTCTGATGTCGAGGTCAACCCGCGAACCGGGGTGCCCCCACCTCCCTAAGATCGCGCCCGTGATCCGCCTCGCGGGACTGCTGGCGCGGCGGCCGGGACGCGTCGCCGTGCTCTCGGCGCTGGTCTGCCTGCTCGGCGCCCTCGGCTTCCTCCGCTGGTCCGTCGACGCCGGCCAGGACCTGCTCGTCGGCCGCAACTCCGCCGCGCAGAAGGTCGCCGACCGCTTCGGTGCGAAGTTCGGGGCCGACCCCCTCGTCCTGGTGTTCACCGCCCACCAGCCGGGCGCCTTCTACGTCGAGCAGAACAACCTCCTCAAGATGGTCGCGCTCGAGAGCGACATCGCCCGGAACACCGCGGTGGCCTCGGTGCTCGGCCCCGGCACCGTCGTCGAGGCGGCGCAGCGCGCCGCCCAGAACCAGATCCAGAAGACGGTCCAGCAGTACAACCAGTACGTCTACGACCGCGCCCTGCTCCAGCTGGTCTCGAACGCGGGCGGCGACCCGGCGAAGATCGACGCCGCCACCCTGCAGAAGTTCGAGTCCGACTCGCGCCAGGCCGCGACCCTCGCCCTCGCCGAGCTGGTCAGCGACCTGGTCAAGGCGGCCGGCGCCGCCGACAGCGCGCGCACCGCCTTCAACAGCTCGGCGGCCGCCAAGGCGCCGACGGCGCGGATCGTCGACTCCGGCGAGCGGGCCGCCCAGGACGCCGCGGCGACGGTGCCGGTGCCCCCGACCTTCGCCCAGTACCTGTCCGGCGGGAGCAACAACCAGGGCACCCAGGGCGCCCAGGCGAGCAGCGACGCCGCCCACCAGGCCTTCGTCACCATCGCCGCGGCGTACGGCGACTGCTACCAGGCGACCGCGCAGGCGCTCGGTCACTCCCCGACCTGCCAGAGCTTCCTCGCCCGCCTCCTCCTCGACCTCCCCAACTGCCCGACGGTCGCCCAGTTCCAGGCGACCCCGGCGGGCGCGACCGCCCCCTTCTGCCCGCCCAAGCAGCAGTGGGCGGCGGTGCTGCCGCCACCCGCGCAGGGCCAGCCGTCGTACGCAGTGATCACCGTGCGCCTCACGACGTCCGCCGCGGCCGACGCCGGGACCGTGGCCGCGGTGCGCAGCTGCATCCAGGCCGACCTCGACAAGGGCGGCCAGCACTGCTCGAGCACCAAGCCGACGGCGGCGCGGCTGCAGACGCTGCAGCCGATCGGCCGGCTCCAGCTCACCGAGTGCGGCGCCAGCCCCGACCAGCAGCCCCAGAGCGGCAACTGCCCCTACCTCGCCGACGCGATCGCGGGCGCGCCGCTGCTCGCCCACGGGGTCGCCACCTCGATCACCCACCAGCTCGCGGTCCTCTTCCCGGTGGCGCTGCTGGTGATGCTGCTCCTGCTCATCGGAGCCCGGCGGGTGCGGGGCCGGCTCTGGACGCTGCCCGCCGCGGTCGCCGCGGCGCTGCTCACCTTCGGCGTCACCCTGCTCGCGGGGACGCCGCTGACCCCCGCCGTGCTCGCTGGCGTCCCCGTGCTCGTGGGCCTCGGCGTCGACTACGCGGTGCAGCTCGTCTCCCGTTTCGCCGAGGAGCGTGGCCGTGGGATCGACCTCGACCAGGCGCTCCGGGCGACGCTGGCGAGCAGCGGCCGCGCGACCCTCGTCGCCGCCCTGGCGATGGCCGGCGGCCTGGGCGCGCTCGCGGTGCTCGCCGGCGTCGACGCGGGGCCGCTGGTGGCGGTGCCGCTCGTCGCCGAGTTCGCGGTGGTGGTGCTCATCGGCGTCGCCACCGCCTGGCTCGCAGCGGTGCTCATCGCCCTTCCCGCCGCAGCCTGGGCGGAGCGGCGGCGGCCCGCTCCCACCCGCGCAGAGACCCCGCCCCGCCCCGCCACCCGCACCCTGGCGCTCGCGGCGCGCTGGCCGGTCGTCCTCGTCCCCGCCGCCGCGCTCGCGCTCGGCGGCTGGGCGCTGCTCGGGTCGACCCCGGTGCAGACCGAGGTCGAGCGGCTGCTCGCGCCGTCGCTCCAGGAGCTGCGCGACCTGCAGACGGTGCGCGCCCAGACCGGGTACGCGAACGAGGTGGACATCCTCCTCGAGGGACAGGTCACCGACCAGAACGCCCTGCTCTACCAACGCGACGCCTCGCGGGACCTCCGCTGCAACTACGGCGGCGGCGTCGCCCAGGTGACCTCGATCGCCGACGTCATCCTCGGCAACGGCGCGACCTCGGTGCAGACCCCGGCGCCCCAGCCCTGCGCCGCCGCGCCGGCGCCGCTGCCCTCGCCGTCGCCCTCGCCCTCGGCCTCACCGTCGGCCTCATCGTCCGCCACCCCGAAGGGCAGCCCGTCGGGCGCGCTCCCGCCCGGCGACGTGATCCGGGCGGCGGGGACCGCCTCCGCGCCGCCGGCCACGCCGTCGGCCTCCCCGGCGCCGGCGTCGCCGGGGGCGGCGGCTCCGACCCCGACGCCCTCCGGCGCGGCCACGACACCGTCGGGGCCACCCCAGACGTCGGTGATCTGCGAGCTGCGGCTCCTCGCCCCGGTCAGCCGCAGCCTGGTCGGCGGCATCCCTCTCGACACCCCGCCGTGCCCGCCCGTCGATCCCATCACCTTCACCCCGCTGAGCGCCGACACCACCGCGTCGGGCGCCCCGGCGGCGATCGACCCGCGCTCGGCGCGCATCGTGATGGCGACCCGGATCACCTCGGCCTCGGACCTGGCCCGGCTCGTCGACCAGGTCCGCAGCGACGTCGCCCGCAGCCGCCCGGGGGTGCTGAGCACCGCGGAGCCAAGCGGGCTCACGCCGCTCGCCGTCCAGGCGTACGACACCCTCACCTCACGGGCGCTCGTGCTCAACCTCGTCCCCGTCGCCGCGGTCGCCCTGCTCCTGCTCGTGCTGCTCCGCCAGCCCCGGCGGGCCCTGCTCCCCGTCCTTCCCACCGCGCTCGCCGCGGGCTGGGCGCCGCTGGTCGTGCGCCTGCTCGGCCGCCTGCCGGGGGACGTCGGGACCACCCTCGGCTCCCTGAACCCGCTCACCGTGGTGCTCGGCGCCCTCGTCGTCGCCCTCGGCACCGAGTTCGGCGTGGTGCTGCTCGAGCGCTTCCACGAGGAGCGCTGGCGGGGGCTCGAGCCCGGCGAGGCGGCGGCGGTGGCTCTCGGCGGGGTGGGCCGCGCGATCGGCGTCTCGGCCCTCACTCTCGGCGCCGGCTTCGCCGTCCTCGCGCTCAGCGGCCTGCTCCCCGGGAGCATCCCGCTGATCGCCGACTTCGGCCTCGCCGTGGTCATCGAGCTCGCCCTCGCCGTCGTCGCCGTGGTCGCGGTGATGCTCCCCCTCGCCGTCGCCCTCGAGCAGCGCTCGCCGCTTCCGGCCCGGGCGGTCGCGGTCCCCGAGCCGGTCGTGGAGGAGCTCCCCCCGCCCCGGCCCTCGGAGCCGGTGAGCGGCCCGCCCGCCGAGCCCGGGGAGGTCGAGGAGCCGGAGGTGACGCCGCCGGCCGCGGAGCCCGCCGCCGGCGCCGAGCCGCAGACCGCCGGTCCGCGCCTGCCCTCGATCTCGGGGCGCCGTCGCTCCCCCGGCGCGCCCGCGACGCCCAGCCCCGCAGAGGAGCCGCCGCCGGGACCCGCGACCCCGCGCCTGCCCGGGATCTCCGGCCGCCGCCGCCAGCCCGCTCCCGAGCCGCCACCTCCCGATCCCGACCCCGAGGCGCCCGCCGAGGAGTAGCCGGGCTCAGCCGGTGCCGGCGCCGTGCAGGACCGCGCCGGCGATGAGCAGCACCATCAGCAGCGTCGCCACCACCGCGAGCGGCGCGAGCGCCGCCGCGAGCGCGCTCGCCGCGGGCAGGTCGTACACCGCGCGGACGGCAACCGTCACCACCACGACGAACCAGGCGAGAAGCGCGAAGTCGAGGAAGCCGATCGCGTTCCCCGCGTCGCTGGCGGGCATCCCCGCGGCCCGGTCGACATACGCCTGCACGAGCCGGACCACACCGAAGACGACGAGCAGCGGCCACGCGTAGGCGCTCACCTCGAGGTAGCGCCGCCGCCGCCCCGGCCGGCCCATGAGCTGGGCCACGGCGTCGACCACCAGGGCGTCGATCACCCAGAAGCCGGCGAAGAGCACCGGGAGGACGACCGAGGCGCCGATGTCGGCGCCGCGCTGAGCGCCCTGCTCGGGCTCGACCGCCACGCCCGCGAGCGACAGCCCGAGCGAGGCGAGACCGGTGGCGATCACCAGCACCGCCGCCAGCGGGAGCGGCCTCCCCTCGGCGAGCAGGGGCGCGCGCCGCCAGGGACGCAGGGTCATGCCGGCGACGTCACCGATGAGCATTGGCGAGGCCGTGTGCTCAGCCGCAGCCGTTGACGCCGAGCTTGGCGCCGAGGGTGTCGCGGTCGGCGGCCGCCTGGGGCGCGGTCTCGAAGGCGGCGGTCGTGAACGCCTGGGGGTCCGCGCGACGCGCGGCGTCGCCGGCGCCGGCGAGGTCGGCGATGAAGCCGTCGAGCGCGCCGAGCCACTCCCTTGCCAGGTCGCGCTCGTCGTCGGGGACCGGCAGCGCGTGGAGCTTCGCCGCCGCGCCGCGGAGGATGGACACGTTGTGGTCGAGGAAGGCCGCAGCCGCGGGCAGGTCCTGCGGCCGTGGACGCGCCCCCGGGTCGCGGAAGCTGCGCGGCAGCGGCCCGGAGGACTGGAGGTCGGTGGCGAGCTGGGCGCAGATGCCGTTGGCGGCGTTGGCGAAGTCGCCGGAGGTGGTCTGCGGGCTGCCGCAGGCGACCAGGGTCCCCGCCACGCCCGCGATCACCGCCGCCCTCACACCCTCACCGCTCCCGATCACGCCGCCAGATCGGCGCAGTGTACGCGCGCCGCAGCGGCCCTTCCAACCAGCGGGGGCTTCGCATAGGGCGCCACGTCGCATGCCTGCGACGCAGGCCCCTCCTAGGATCCGATCACATGGAGCCAGGCCTCGACGGGCGCACCGTGGCGCTGATGCAGACCCGCCATGCCGGTGAGCTGGCGGCGCTCGTCGAGCGTCATGGCGGCGTCCCCGTCGCCGCCCCCTGCCTGCGCGAGGCCGCGGTCGAGGACGCGGCGCCGCTCGACGCCGCGATCCGCGCCACGGTCGCGGCGCCGCTCGACCTCGCGGTCTTCCAGACCGGGGTCGGCACCGATCGATTCCTCACAGCCGCCACCGCCGCCGGCCAGGTCGCGGCGGTGGCGGCGCGACTCGAGGACGCGGTGGTCCTCGCCCGTGGACCCAAGCCGCTCGCCGTCCTGCTCCGCAACCGCATCCGCGTCGACCGGCGGACCTCCGAGCCGCACACCACCGCCGAGGTCGTGGGGCTGGTGGAGGAGGACCTCCGCGGCCGCCGGGTCCTGCTCCAGCACTACGGCTCGCCGAACGTCGACCTCGCCGCGCTGCTCCGCGGTCGTGGCGCCGAGCTCATCGAGATCAGCACCTATCACTGGCGGCTGCCCCACGACCTCGAGCCCATCCGCCGCTTCCTGGTGCGTCTCGAGGCGCACCAGCTCGACCTCACCGTCTTCACCAGCGCGTCCCAGGTCGACAACCTCTTCCACGTCGCCGAGCTCGAGGGAGTCGACGACCGGCTCGCGACCTGGCTCGCCGAGCGCACCGATGTCGCCGCGGTGGGGCCGGTCTGCGCCGCCGCGCTGCGCGCCCGCGGGGTGCCCGTCCGGGTCGAGCCGGTACGGCCGAAGATGGTCCCGCTCGTCCGCGCCCTCTGCGACCACGTCGCCACCGGCGCCCGCGCCGCCGGCCCGCGCTGACCTCCGCGAAACGCCCGCGCCCACCGGCGCGTTCGAACCTGACACGATGTCGAACATGCAGGAGCTGGAGGTCGCCGCCATCCGCGAGCGTGGCTGGCGCGACGTCGCCGAGACCGGAGACCCGGCCTACCGGGTTCTCCTCGCCAGTGTGCGCTGCCGCGGCGTCCTCGAGCCGCTCGTGGTGTGCGCCCATCCGGAGGGCGGCTACCAGGTCGTCAGCGGGGCGCGGCGGCTCCAGGCGGCGCGGGAGGCGGGCTGCACGACGGTGCCTGCCGTGGTCCGCGACCGCGGCGAGGCGGAGGCGCTCGTGGGCGGCGCCTGGGCCGCGCTCACCCGCAGCGGGGTCAGCGAGGACGAGGCCGACCGCGTGCGCGGGCAGCTGCTCGCCGCCGGCATGTCCGAGGCGGACGCCGTCCTGCTCACCGGCACGCTCCCCCGCACCGGTCCGGGCGTGGAGCTCACCGGGCGCGCGGCCCCGGTGGAGACGCGCGCGCCGGCATGGGCATGGGGACGCCGGGGATCGCGCCGGCGGGGCTGAGCCCCAGCCCCGTCAGACCCGGCAGCCGAGGATGTAGAGGGCCAGGCCGATCCCGGCGCCGATGGCGGCGGAGGTCCACATCGGCATCTTGGTCATCACCACCCCGGCGAGGCCGCCGGCCAGGCCGGCGGCCACCGTCTCGGTGGTGAGGTTGATGTGAGCGGTTTCGATGGCCGCGAGCGTCAGCATCGGAAGGCTCCCTGACGAGAAACGTGGAGTGGAGCGCAGGTGAGCGCATGATTGCACGAGGGCACTCACAAAGGAAGTCCTGGTCCGAGATCGCCGGCCCGGGTCAGAGGGTCAGCGGGCACCGCCCCGGAAGCAGTCCGAGCAGTAGACGGGCCGGTCGCCGCGTGGCAGGAACGGCACCTTGGCGATGCCGCCGCACCCGGCGCAGACCACCTCGTGCATCTCCCGCGCGGGACGGAAGCCACCACCCCCGCCGCCGCCACCGGAACGTCCCATGCCGCCCCCCGCACCACCGCCCGCGGCCTTCCGTGCCGCACGGCAGTCGGGACAGCGGGACGGGGCGTTGGTGAGCCCGCGGGATGCGTAGAACTCCTGCTCACCCGCAGTCCACACGAAGTCGACGCCGCACTCGCGGCACCTGAGCGTCTGATCGACCGTCACGCGCCTAGACCTCCATCCGGCGCGCACTCGCCGCCGGGACCGTACTGATTCCGCGACGGTACCACCGCCACGGGTGGCGGTGGCGATCTCGGCGCAACAGGCCGGTGCCGGGCCGCCGCGAAGGGCTATTCTGGGCGCGCGCCGGCCTCAGGAGACCTCCGGGAACACCGATGACGAGGAGACCACGCGCCCTGGCGGCTGCGGTCGTCCTCGCCGTGCTCGCCCTTGCGGGGTGCGGGTCGTCGCCCACCGCGCGGCCCTCCGCGACCGCCCGCCCGACGGCCGGCTCCACGCCCGGGTCGGACTCGGCCGACCAGCTCTACGCCGAGTACCTCTCCGCGCTCCGGGCGGCGCGCAGCGAGCACTACCGCGGCACCGTCGCCTTCAACGACGGCACCTCGGTCAGCCTCGAGGTCACCGCCACCCAGACGACCGCGCACCTCCTGGCCCGCACCCAGGGGGTCGCCGTCGAGGAGATCGTCGCCGGCGGCCACGTCTACCAGCGCGGCGGCAGCCACGGTCCGGAGTGGGTGGTGCTGCCCACCACCGAGGCGGTGAGCGCCCAGGCGCTGACGATGCAGCGCGAGGCCCAGTGCGCCGCGCGCGAGCACGGGCGGCTGCGCCTGGGGCCGCGGACGCGAATCGGAGGTCAGCTCGCCGCCACCATCGTCGACGACGGCGCCGGCCCCGGCGCCGCGCCACAGAACAGCTACCTGACCCTCGACGCGCCGGTCCACCTCGTGCGGGTGGTGCAGACCGGGCCGGCGAGCGGCGGCGGCAGCCCCGACTGCGGGCACGAGCCCGGGCCGGTGGCGGTGTCGGCGTCCGTCGACTACGACAGCTTCGACAGCCCCGCGCTGATCACCCCTCCGCCCAACCCCACCGACCTCAACGGCCAGACCGCCTAGAGCACCCAGCGCCGCCGGCCCTCGCCGCGGAGCAGGCGGCCGAAGCGCAGCCCCGGGAAGTGGGCGGCGGCGACGGGAACGTCGGCACCCTCGATCTCGCGGATGAGCGCGGTGCGGGTGCGCAGGGCGAGCGCCGGGTCGACGTCGCCCATCCCCGCCCACTCCTCGTCGAGCAGCTCGACCGGGCAGTGGACGACGTCGCCGAGGAGCATCGCGCGCTCGGCGGCGGAGGAGACGACGACGATCGTGCTCCCCGGGGTGTGGCCGGGGGCGTGGAGGACGTCGATCCCGGGGAGAAGCGGCGCGCCGGGCTCCCAGAACTCGACCCGATCGGAGAGCGGGCCGAGCTTGCGGGTCGCGCCCCCGTCGGGGGCGGTGACGAAGTGCTCCCAGTCGCGGCGGTCGCAGCGGGGCACCGCGTTGGCGAAGACGATCTCCCCCTTCTGCGTCGCCCAGCCGACGTGGTCGAAGTGGAGGTGGGTGAAGACGAGGTCGGTGATGTCGTCGGGGCGCACTCCCAGCGCCGCCAGGCTCTCGGGCAGCCTGCCGCCGTGGAAGTCGCCGCGGATCAGTGGCCCCAGCCCGCAGTCGACGAGGACCGTGCGGCCCCCGCCGCGCACCAGAAAGCCGCCGAGCTCGAACTCGAGCATGCCGTCGGCGGCGAGGAACTCGCGATGGGGGGCCCAGGCAACGTCATCGGTGCCCGCGTAGGCCTCCGACGGGACCACCCGGGCCATGCCGTCGGCGACCGGGTCGATGCGGAGGTCGCCGACGAGCATGGCCCCGAATTATCGGCGGCGGCTCGCCCAGTAGGCGAGGGTGTTCTGCTCCTCGGCCTTCTGAGCCTGCGCCAGCCAGTCACGCCACTCGGGCTCGAAGCCCTGGGGTGGAGTGAAGAGCGCAGCCCACTTCCACGTCTGCGGAAGGCTGCCGGCGTGCGCTGCGAGACCGCTCGAGGCGGGGGTGGGGTTGAAGCCGGTTGCCATGCTTGATTCCTGTCCTTGTCGTCCGTCCGCCCGGATGGCGGTGACGCGAGTGTTCCCCGACCCGGCACCATCAAACCGTGTCGACCACGCCCGGCAGCCTGACCTCCCCCCCGGCGCTCTCGGACAGCCTCGCCGGGTTCGGTCTCATGCTCCCGAGCTTCGACCCGTATCGCCTGGGGGCGGTGCCGCTGCTCGAGGCGGCAGAGCGCGCCGAGCGGCTCGGCTTCGACTCCGGGTGGGTGGGCGACCACCTCCAGTACCACCCCCCGACGCTCGAGCCCTACGGCGCGCTCTGCGCGGCCGCGGCGCGCACCCGCCGGCTCCGCCTCGGCTTCGCGGTCATGCTCCTCGCGCTGCGCTCGCCGGTGTGGGTGGCGAAGCAGCTCGCGACCCTCGAGGCGCTCGCCCCGGGAAGGGTCGTCTTCGGCGCCGGCGTCGGCGGCGAGAGCCCCGCCGAGTTCGAGGCCGCCGGGGTGCCGCTGCGCGGGCGCGGCCGCCGCGTCGACGAGGCCCTGGAGATCGTCGGCCGGCTCCTCGAGGGCGGTCCACTCGACCACCGCGGACCGCTCTACACGGTGCGCACCCCGGGGCTCGAGCCGGTGCCCGGCCGGCGGCTGCCGCTCGTCGTCGGTGGCCGCTCCGAGGCGGCGCAGGCGCGGGCCGCCCGGGTCGCCGACGCCTGGCTCGCGGTGTGGCTCAGCCCTGAGCGGGTGGCGGAGGGACGGGAGCGGATCGCCGCGCTCGCCGCCGCCGCGGGCCGGCCCGCGCCCCAGACCCTGGTCATGGTCTTCGTCCACCTCGGCGGCTCCCGCGAGCGCGCCCGCGTGGAGATCGACACCCTCATGCGCGGACAGTACGGCCTCCCGCTCGAGCGTCTCGAGCGCTGGTGCCTGATCGGCGACGCCGCGACCGTCGCCGAGGGCCTCGCCGCCCTTCGCGCTGCCGGCGCCGGGGGCTTCGTCCTCCATCCCGCCTGTCGCGATCCGCTCTCCCAGCTCGAGCCGCTCGCCGAGGTTCGGGAGCTGCTGACGTGAGCGCCCCCGGCTTCGCCGTCGAGGACCACGGGCGCATCCGCGCGGTGTGGCTGGACCGGCCGGAGCGCCGCAACGCGCTCGGCGTCTCGGTGATCACCGCGCTCCGCACCACCATGGCGGAGGCGATGGAGGACTCCGCCGTCGATGGGGTCGTCCTCCTCGGTCGTGGCCCGCACTTCTCCGGAGGGGTCGACATCACCGAGATGGCGGCGGCCTCCGAGGCGGACATCCTCCGGCTCATCGACGCGCTCAGGGAGCTCTGCGCCACCGCTCGCCGGGGGCCCAAACCGGTGGTCGCGGCGGTGCACGGCGGCTGCGTCGGCGGCGCCTTCGAGCTCGCCATGGCCGCGGACCTCCGGGTCGCGAGCGAGGACGCCTGGTTCTCCCTCCCCGAGGTGGCGGTGGGGATGCCCTCGGTGATCGACGCCGCCCTGCTCGTGCACCACGTCGGGCTCGGCCGCGCCCGGGAGCTGCTGCTCACCGGCGACCGCCTCGACGCCCGCAGGGCGCTGGAGTGGGGGCTGGTCACCGTGCTCGTGGCCGACGCCGGCGACCTCCTCGAGGCGGCGGCCATGCTGGTGGGGCGGATCGCGGTCAACGACCCGGCCGCGATCGCCCAGCAGAAGGAGCTCATCGAGGAGTGGCTGAACCTTCCGCTCGAGGAGGCGATCGCGCGGAGCACGGCGGCCCTCGGCCGTGCCTTCGCCACCGGGGTGCCGCAGCGCCTCTGCGCCGAGCGCCGAAAGCGCTCCTCTACATGACTCTCAGCGCATCCACGGGGTCGCGCTCGCGGCGGGCGAGGGCGCGGAGCACGGCGAGGTCGCCGTGGCGCAGCCGGGCGACCTCGAGCAGGGTCTCGATCGCCGCCGCCCGCGCCGCCACGGGGAGCTCCGGGGTGGGGACTCCGATGCTGACGCAGAGGTCGTCGACGTGGAGGGTGAGCTCGACCAGGCGGGTGCGCAGGTAGTCGTCGAGCCGGAGCACGGTCTCCTTGTAGACGCTCATCAGCCGCGTGGTGGGCTCGGAGGCGAGCCGCTCGCGCAGCCGCGCGCACGCCGCCGCCGCGTCCGCCGCCAGCCGCTCCGGCCCGGCCGCCGCCTGCCCCTCGCCGCGCTCGCGGATCGCGGTGTGGATCGGGGTGGTGATGTCCTCGTTCTCGGGCAGGGCGCGGGCGTAGTACTCCGCCGCGCTGATCGGCTCGCCCTCGGGCTCGGGCCGGTGGTCGCTCCGCGCACCAGGTGGCCGGCGAGCCCTCGCACCGAGAGCAGGCGGAGAGCGCTCGGGGCCTCCCAGACGCGCGCCACCTCGGGCCGCGCCAGCACCGAGGCGGCGAGGTCGGCGGTCTCGAGGAAGGCGGCGCGCACCCTCGCCGCCGTCGGTTCCGCCACGAGTTGTCTCCAGGTGTGCCGTCGGGAGGGGGCGGGCACGTATCGTAGTGGGCCGATGAGCGTCACCGACCGCCTCCTCGCCAACAACCGCGCCTACGCCGAGGCCTTCGCGACCCGTCCCCCCGCGACCACGGAGCGGAGGGTGGCGGTCGTCGCCTGCATGGACGCCCGGCTCGACGTCCACGCCATCCTCGGGCTCCGGGAGGGGGAGGCCCACGTCATCCGCAACGCCGGCGGGGCGGTCACCGACGACGTCATCCGCTCGCTGCTGATCTCCCAGCGGCTGCTCGGCACCGAGGAGATCGTCCTCGTCCACCACACCGGCTGCGGCATGCTCACCTTCACCGACGACGCCGTGAAGGCGGCGGTCGAGGCCGAGACCGGGCTACGGCCGGCCTTCGCCCTC
>Ga0209577_10005190_pt1 | contig 12164 bp, 8 predicted proteins | sample GraSoiAngelo_109_FD_185874 | JGI IMG/M metagenome (GOLD analysis project Ga0209577, IMG submission 185874) | Grasslands soil microbial communities from the Angelo Coastal Reserve, California, USA - 14_0903_12_20cm (SPAdes) (version 2) | ecosystem: Environmental > Terrestrial > Soil > Grasslands ... | reverse complement strand
CTTCCACTTCCTCCGGGAACGGACTCGGCGCCGGCCCCGCACCAGGCAGCGCGGCCTCGACCGGCGGCGTCGGAGGCTGGAAACCCTCCGGCGGCTCGATCTCGATGTCGTGATACCGATAGATACCGGTACCCGCCGGGATCAGATGCCCGATGATGATGTTCTCCTTCAACCCCAGCAGATCGTCCTTGGCCCCGCGGATCGCCGCATCGGTCAGCACGCGGGTGGTTTCCTGGAACGACGCCGCTGAAATAAACGACTGCGTCGTCAAGCTCGCCTTCGTGATGCCGAGCAGCAGCGGCTCGCGGGTCGAAGGCTTGCCGCCCTTCTTCACCGCGCGCTCGTTGATCTCGCTGAACACGAGCTTGTCCACGTTCTCCCCTTCCAGGAACTCGGTGTCGCCCGGCTCGACGACTTTCACCTTCTGCAACATCTGGCGCACGATCACACCGATGTGCTTGTCGTTGATCTTCACGCCCTGCAGCCGGTACACCTCCTGCACTTCGTTCAAGAGGTATTCCTGCACGGCGCGCGGGCCCTTGATCCGCAGAATGTCGTGCGGATTCACCGGACCTTCGGTGAGACGGTCGCCCGCCCGCACCCGGTCGCCTTCGTGCACGCGCAAGTGCTTGCCCGCGGGCACTTCGTACAGCTGCGCCTCGCCCTCCTCAGGATGCACCCAGATCTCGCGCTTGCCGCGCTTGATCTCGCCGAACCGCACCACGCCGTCCACTTCGGAGATCGTGGCGGGGTCCTTCGGCCGGCGTGCCTCGAACAGCTCGGCGACGCGCGGCAGACCGCCCGTGATATCGCGCGTCTTGTACGCCTCACGCGACACCTTGGCGAGTACCTGGCCCGCATATACTTCCTGGCCATCCTCGATCATGAGCTGCGCGCCTTCCGGAATCACGAAGTCGCGGAGCCGCTTCTCCTTGTCGCCCTTCTTCTGGACGACCTCGATGTGCGGGTGGAGCTTCTTCTCCCGGTCTTCGATGATCACGCGCTGGCGCCGGCCGGTGATTTCGTCCAGCTCCTCGCGCACCGTCTCGTCCTCGACGATGTCCACGAACCGCACCAGCCCGCCCACATCCGTCATGATCGGGTTGGTGTACGGATCCCAGGTGAACAGCACCGAGTCCTTCGCGACCTGCTGGGCGTCGTCGACCATCAAGGTCGCGCCGAGCGGCACCTGGAAGCGCGAGTGCACGGCCAGCTTGCTGGCAGCCGTGCCGGACGTCCCGCCGTGGGCCGCAGCCTTGAGGATCAGCTCGCCCTCGTAGCTCGTGACGACGCGCTGGCCTTCCGGCGTCTCCACGAACGTCAGCCGCCGTGCCGCCGATGTGGAAGGTCCGCAACGTCAGCTGCGTGCCCGGCTCGCCGATCGACTGCGCGGCCAGAATGCCGACCGCCTCGCCGAGATCCACCATATCCATCGTGGCGAGATTGCGGCCATAGCACATCCGGCAGACGCCGCGCTTCGCCTCGCACGTCAAGACCGAGCGGATCTTGACCATCTCGATGCCTGCATCCTCGATGGCCTGCGAGGTCTCTTCGGTGATCAGCTTGCCCGCTTCGACCAGCACCTTGGGCCGGCTGTCCTCATCGAGCTCGTGCGGATCCATCACCTCGTCGAGCGCTACGCAGCCGACGACACGCTCGCGCAGCGGCTCGATGATGTCTTCGCCTTCCTTCAACGCCGACATCTCGAGGCCGAGAATCGTCCCGCAGTCCTCTTCGGTAATGGTCACATCTTGAGCGACGTCGACCAACCGGCGTGTCAGATAGCCGGCATCGGCCGTCTTGAGCGCGGTGTCGGCGAGACCCTTCCGCGCGCCGTGCGTCGAGATGAAGTACTCGAGCACGGACAGCCCCTCGCGGAAGTTCGACTTGATCGGGCTCTCGATGATTTCGCCGATGCCGCCCGTGAGCTTCTTCTGCGGCTTCGCCATCAGTCCGCGCATACCGGCGAGCTGCCGGATCTGGTCGCGCGAGCCGCGGCTGCCGGAGTCGAACATCATGAACACCGGGTTGAAGCCGCCCTTGGACCGCCGCATCGTCGAGACCATCGCCTCGGCGATGTCGTTGTTCGCGTGGGTCCAGGCGTCGATCACCTTGTTGTAGCGCTCGCCGAAGGTGATCTGGCCGGTCGAATACGCGCGCTGGAACCGCTCGACGCGCGCTTCCGCGTCGTGCAACAGCGGCGACTTCTCGGTCGGAATCTCGAGGTCGGCGACGCCGATCGAGACGCCGCCGATGGTGGCGTACCGGAAGCCAAACTCCTTCAGCTGGTCGAGAAACTGCACCGTCGGGGCGAGCCCCGCGCGGCGGTAGCTCTCGAACACCAGCTCGGAGAGATCCTTCTTCCGCATCACCTTGTTCTGGAAGCCCATGTCGCGCAGCAATCCCACCGGGACGATGCTGTTGAAGATCACGCGCCCCGCGGTCGTGGCGACCCAGCGGCCCGGCAGCTCCGGGCGCTCGTGCCACATCTGCACCGGCGAATGGAACTCGAGCCGCTTCACGGCGAGCCCCATCTCCAGCTCCGCCATCGAGCCGATGCGGGGAGCGTTCTTGAGCTGCTCCTCGAAGTCTGCCGGCTCCTTGGTCAGGAAGTGGCACCCCAGCACCATGTCCTGGCTGGGCTCTGCCACCGGCCGGCCGTCGGACGGCTTGAGGATGTTGTTCGACGAAATCATCAGCAGCCGTGCTTCGAGCTGCGCCTCGAACGAGAGCGGCACGTGCACCGCCATCTGGTCACCGTCGAAGTCGGCGTTGAACGCCGCGCAAACGAGCGGGTGAATCCGGATCGCCTTGCCCTCGACGAGCACCGGCTCGAACGCCTGAATGCCCAGCCGGTGCAGCGTGGGCGCGCGGTTCAGCAGTACCGGATGGTCCTCGATGATCTCCTCGAGGATCTCGTACACTTCCGGCGACTCCTTCTCCACGATCTTCTTCGCACGCTTCACCGTCTCGGCGATGCCCTTCTCCACCAGCTTGTGGATGATGAAGGGCTTGAACAATTCCACCGCCATCGCCTTGGGCAGACCGCACTGGTGCAGCCGCAGCTCGGGACCCACGACGATCACGGAGCGGCCCGAGTAGTCCACGCGCTTGCCGAGCAGGTTCTGGCGGAAGCGGCCCTGCTTGCCCTTCAGCATGTCGGACAGCGACTTGAGGGGCCGCTTGCCGCGTCCCCGGATCGCCTTGGAGCGGCGGCCGTTGTCGAACAGCGCGTCCACCGCTTCCTGCAGCATCCGCTTCTCGTTGCGGAGAATGACCTCCGGCGCGCGGTGCAGGATCAGCTTCTGCAGCCGGTTGTTGCGGTTGATCACCCGCCGGTACAAATCGTTCAAGTCGGACGTCGCGAAGCGCCCGCCGTCGAGCGGCACGAGCGGCCGCAGATCGGGCGGGATCACCGGTACGACGTCGAGAATCATCCAGCGCGGATCGTTGCGCTGCTCGCCGGCGTTGCCGGAGTTGCGCATCGCGTCCACGATCTTGAGCCGCTTCAGCATCTGCTTCTTGCGGTGCTGGCTCGTCTCGTTCGCCACGGTGTCGCGCAGCTCGTCGGCCAGCTTATCCACGTTGATGCGCTCGAGCAGCGAGCGGATCGCCGGGGAACCAATGTCCGCCCTGAACGCGGTGTCGCCCTCGGTCTTCGCCTTGTTGCGCAGCTCCAGGAAGCGGTCTTCGTCCAGCAGCTCCCGTTCCTGCACTTCCTGCTCGCCCGGCTCGATCACCACGTAATTCGTATAGTAGATGACGCGCTCGAGATCGCGCAGCGTCATGTCGAGCAGGTTGCCCATCGGCGACGGCAGGGTCTTGAAGAACCAGATGTGCGCCACCGGCACCGCGAGCTCGATGTGACCCATGCGCTCGCGCCGGACCTTGGACAGCGTCACCTCGACGCCGCACCGGTCGCAGATCACGCCGCGATAGCGGATCCGCTTGTACTTCCCGCAGTGGCACTCCCAGTCCTTCACCGGGCCGAAGATGCGCTCGCAGAAGAGCCCATCCCGTTCCGGCTTGAACGATCGGTAGTTGATCGTTTCGGGCTTCGTGACTTCGCCCCACGACCACCACGTGCGCTGCCCCTGGAGCTCCAGGCGCTCGCGCTCCTTGGAGTCCTTGGGACCCCGGATCTCCTCGGGCGAGGCGATCCGGATCTGGATATAGTCAAAGCTCGAGCTCTTGGGCTCGTGGCCGCTTCGGAAATCGATCACTATTCCTCCACGTCTTCAGTAGTGCCGAGCGTCACCTTCAATCCGAGCGCCTGGAGCTCCTTCACCAGCACGTTGAAGGACTCCGGAATCCCGGGCTTCGGCAGGTTCTGCCCTTTCACGATCGCCTCGTACACGCGGCTGCGTCCGTTCACGTCGTCCGACTTGACGGTCAGGATCTCCTGCAGCGTGTGCGCGGCGCCGTACGCTTCCAGCGCCCACACTTCCATTTCCCCGAACCGCTGGCCGCCGAACTGCGCCTTCCCGGCGAGCGGCTGCTGCGTCACCAGCGAGTACGGACCGATCGAACGGGCGTGGATCTTGTCGTCCACCAAGTGCGACAGCTTCATCATGTAAATCGAGCCGACCGTCACGTCGGACTCGAACAGCTCACCCGTGCGGCCGTCGCGCAGGCGGCACTTGCCGACCGGCGACAGTCCAGCCGCGGCGAGCAGCTCGTCGGCCGCGGCGTCGACATCAGCCTCGGACTTCGCGCCGAACAGCGCCGCGAGCCCGGGACGTCCCGTCGCCTCGAGCACCTCGGCCGGTTTGTCCTTGGCCAGGACCTTCTCGATCTCCTTCGCTCCCGCCTTCAGTGAAGCCTTCTCCGCGGCCGACAGGTTGCTGGCGTCCGCCGCTTCGAGTTTCGCGGCATGCACTTCCTGCTCGATCCGGTGCTGCGCCAGCTCACGCTCCGCCAGCTCTTTTCCGGCGAGCTTGAGGAAGTCCATCATCTGGCGATGCAGCTCCCGCGTCTCGGCCGAGACATTGCGTCCGCCGAGCAGCGCGACGCCGGCCGTCCCGATGTCGGGACGATCGCCGTTGCTGGAGGGCAGCCGCCGCAAGTCCGACACGATCTGTAAGACACGATCGGAATCGAGCGCCGGCGGGCGGACGTCCAGCCGCAGGCTGGCCGCGGCCCACGTCAGGCCCGCAAGCCGCAGCAACACGCCGATCTCCGTTTCGTTGGCGCCCTGGAAAACAGGCGTCTTGGCGTCGAAGCCCAGCAGGTTCGCCGCCCAGCCGAGGTGCGTCTCGAGGATCTGGCCGACGTTCATACGGCTCGGCACACCCAGCGGATTGAGCACGATGTCCACCGGCGTCCCGTTGGGGAGGAACGGCATATCCTCCTCCGGTACGATCCGCGCGATGATGCCCTTGTTGCCGTGGCGTCCGGCCATCTTGTCGCCCACCGAGATCTTCCGCTTCTCGGCGACGTAGACCTTCACCAGCTGAATGACGCCCGGGGGCAACTCGTCCGGCTGCAGGATCTTGTCGATCTGGTCTTCCGACTTTTCCTCGATCTTGGCGCGCTCGGCGCTGGCCGCATCGAGCACCGCCCGGACCTTCTCGTTCACCGACTTGTTGGCGACGCGCAGCGTCTTCAAATCGACGTCGGGGAAGTGGATCTCGCTCAGCTGCTGCTTGGAAAGCTTGGTGCCGGCCGGCATGTACTCTTCCACCGTACCCGCCTTCAGCATCAAGCCGACTTCCTGATTCGCGAGCAGCTCTTCCATCTCCGCGAACATCGCCTCGGAGATGCGGGCCTTCTCTTCCGTCTCGAGCCGGCGTACTTCGCCGATGCGCTCGCCACGGTCCTTCTCCACGACCTGGTCTTCGATGCGCGAGAAGATCTTGACGTCGATGACGACGCCTTCCATTCCCGGCGGCACCTTCAGCGACGAGTCCTTCACGTCCTTCGCCTTCTCGCCGAAGATCGCGGTGAGCAGCTTCTCTTCGGGCGAGAGCTCCGTCTCGCCTTTCGGCGTGATCTTGCCGACCAGGATGTCGCCCGCCTTCACATGGGCGCCGATCCGCACGATGCCGCGCTCGTCGAGGTCCACCAGCGATTCCTCGGCGACGTTCGGAATCTCGCGCGTGATCTCCTCACGGCCGCGCTTGGTGTCGCGGACGTGCAGCTCGAGCTCCTGGATGTGGATCGACGAATAGACGTCGTCCTTTACGAGGCGCTCGGAGAGCACGATCGCGTCTTCGAAGTTGTGGCCGTACCACGGCATGAACGCCACGGTGACGTTGGCGCCCAGCGCGAGATCTCCGCGCTCCGTGCCCGCGCCGTCCGCGACGATCTGCCCCGCCTTCACCTTCTGGCCCATGTACACGAGCGGCCGCTGGTTGATGGCGGTGTCCTGGTTCGTCCGCCAGAACTTCTTCAGGCGGAAGCGATCGTGCTGCTTGAGCCGCGCCAGCGGATGATCCCCCCCCCCGTTACCGTTGCCCGGCTCCGTGTCCTCGTCGCCTGAGTCGATGATGATCTCATCGGCCGTGACGCGGGTGACCACTCCGCCGCGGCGGGCGATCACCACGGCGCCGGAATCGCGCGCCACTTTCTCCTCGAGCCCGGTGCCCACCAGCGGCGCCTGCGGGAAGAGGAGCGGCACCGACTGCCGCTGCATGTTCGAGCCCATGAGGGCGCGGTTCGCGTCGTCGTGCTCCAGGAACGGAATCAGGGCCGCGGCGATCGACACGAGCTGCTCGGGCGCCACGTCCATGAAGTCGATCTTGTTGGCCGGCAGCAGCGGGTAGTCGTCCCGCTTGCGGCACAGCACCAGCTCGTCGGCGAAGCGGCCGTCGGGCGTAAGATGCGCGTTGGCCTGCGCCACCGCGTAGTCCTCTTCCTCGGAAGCGGACAGCCAGCGCGTTTCGTCCGTAACCTTGCCGTCCTTCACCACGCGGTACGGCGTCTCGATGAAGCCGAGATCGTTGACGCGGGCATAGCACGACAGGCTCGTGATCAGACCGATGTTCGGACCTTCCGGCGTTTCGATCGGGCACATACGGCCGTACTGGCTGTAGTGCACGTCGCGCACCTCGAAGCCCGCGCGCTCGCGCGTCAGCCCGCCCGGACCGAGCGCCGACAGGCGGCGCTTGTGCGTCAGCTCGGCGAGCGGATTCGTCTGATCCATGAACTGCGACAGCTGCGAGCTGCCGAAGAACGCCTGGATGACGGCGCTCACGGTGCGCGCATTGACCAGATCGTCGAGCGTGATCCGCTCGGGATCGTTGTTGATGCTCATCCGCTCCTTGATCAGCCGCGCCATGCGCGACAGGCCGACCGAGAACTGGTTCGCGATCAGCTCCCCGACCGAGCGCACCCGGCGATTGCCGAGGTGGTCGATGTCGTCGGTATAGCCCCGGCCCTCGGACAGCTCGATCAGGTAGCGGATGATCGCGACGAAGTCGTCCTCGGTGAGGACGGTGTTGTCCTTCGCCACGCCTACTTTGAGCCGCTGGTTGATCTTGTAGCGCCCCACCCGCCCCAGGTCGTACCGCTTGGGATGGAAGAACAGCCGCTTCAGCGCGTCGCGCGCGGTCTCCAGGTTCGGCGCTTCCCCGGGCCGCAGCAGCGTGTAGATCTGGGCCAGCGCTTCCGCCTCGGTGTGCGTCGGATCCTTGAGGAGCGTGTTCTTGATGAGGGGCGATTCGCTCCGCCCCGGCGGCAGTAGCACGTCCACCTTCGTCACACCGGCCTTGAGCAGCTTCTTGCGGAGCGTGTCCGACAGCTCGCGTCCCGCCTCGCCGACGATTTCCCCGTCGGGATCGGCGACGTCGAACGCCAGCACGTACTTGCTCGGCGTCTGCTGCGTGGTCGTCGGCTGCGCGTCCTCGCGCAGGTCGAGCGAGGTGTAGCCGGCGAAGACTTTGACCGACGTGATGCCGGCGCGCCGGAACGCGTTGAAGCGCTCCAGCACCAGCTCGTCGCCTACGCGCGCCAGCGGCTCGCCCTTCTTGTTCTCCGGATCGGGCACATCGGCGGCCAGCAGCGTGCCGAGCACCTCGCGCTTCTGCGCGCGGCCCTCGAGCTTGCCGGTGATGTCGATGTCTTTCACCGCGTAGAACAGCTTCAGGATGTCGGCGTTCGTGCCGTACCCGAACGCACGGAGCAGCGCGGTCGCCGGGAATTTCTTCTTCTTGTCGATGTGGACGTAGATCACGTCGTGAATGTCGACCGTGAACTCGACCCACGAGCCCCGGAACGGGATGATGCGCGCCGAGAAGAGGCGCTGGCCGTTGGGGTGGATGCTCTCCTCGAACACGACGCCCGGCGAGCGGTGCAGCTGCGACACGATGACGCGCTCCGCGCCGTTGATGACGAACGTGCCCAGCGGCGTGAGAATCGGCAGCTCACCGAGATAGACTTCCTTCTCGATGATGTTCTTGGGCCGCTTGGTCTTGGTGACCTCGCCCACCTCTTCCATCACGACGAGCTGCAGCGTCGCCTTGAGCGGCACCGAGTACGTCATGTCGCGCTCGATGCACTCCTCGACCGTGTACTTCGGCTCTCCGAGCCCGTACTTCACGAATTCGAGCGAGTAGTTGCCGTTGACGTCCTGGATCGGGAACAGATCCTTGAAGACCCGTTCCAGTCCGACGTCGGCGCGCGCGCCGTCCTTGCCGTCCGGCTGCAGGAGCGACTGGAACGCGCGCGTCTGAATGTCGAGGAGATGGGGCATCGGCATGCCCGTCTCCAGTTTTGCGAACGACAGTACCGGTAACGCATCCGTCTTAGTGGTCATTCGAACCCTCGAGTAATGCAAAAGGCCCTGCCACCCCCGTACCCGGCTGCGGTGCGGGGGAGGATCCTAGGGCTCGGAAAAGCGAGCAGGTTGTAGTTAATCCGCGCATGTCGTAGAACCGAAGCGAGACTCGGGCAATGCTCTGAACCCCCGTGGTCCAGAGCCTACACGAGGCTACTTCAGTTCGACGCTAGCGCCCTGCGCTTCGAGCTTCTTTTTGATTTCTTCCGCTTCCTGCTTGTTCACGCCCTCTTTCACGGTTCCCGGCGCGCCTTCGACGAGATCCTTTGCCTCTTTCAGACCGAGGCTGGTGATCGCGCGAATCTCCTTGATCACCTGGATCTTCTTCTCGCCGGCCGCCTTCAGCACGACCGTGAACTCCGTCTTCTCCTCGGCCGCCGGAGCTGCCGCGGCTGCGCCACCAGCCGCCCCACCCGCGGGTGCCGCCGCCGGCGCGGCGATCGTGACGCCGAACTTCTCCTTGAACGCGTCGATCAGTTCCGCCAGCTCGAACACCGACATGTTGCCGATGGCTTCGAGGATGTCGTCCTTACTCATTGTCTGCGTCGCCATTGTATCTCCCTAACGTCAGTTAAGAACCTGAGCCCGCGCTCGCGGCGCGCTTCTCTTTAAGAGCCTCCAGGGCGCCAACCATCGAGTACAGCAATCCGCTCAATACACCCAGGAAGCCGGCCATCGGGGCTTGGAGCGCGCCGCCCAGCTGCGCCAACAGTTGCATCTTCGAGGGCAGCGCGGCCAGCGACTTCACCTGCGCCTGTGTCACCTGCTTGCCTTCGACCAGTCCGACCTTGACCTTGGGTCTCTCGAATTCCTTGGCGAAGTCGGTCAGCACCTTCGCGGCGCCGACCGGATCCGCGCCCGCCAGCACGAGCGCCGTCGGACCGGCAAGGAACGATTCCAGGCCGCCGTCCTTCAGCTGCTGCTCGCTCAGCGCGCGGCGCGCCAGCGTGTTCTTGACCACCACATACTCGACGCCGACCGCGCGGAGGCGGCGACGCAGATCCGTGATGTGGGCCACGTCGAGGCCCGTGAAATCGGTGACGTAGATCGTCGGCGACTTGGCGACCTGCGTCGCCAGCGTCGTGACCATCTCCTGTTTCTGGGCTTTCGTGCGGTTCATACGTGGTACCCCGCCGTGTCGACCCGCACGCCCGGTCCCATCGTGCTCGAGACCGTCACCGAACGGATATAGTGACCCTTCGCCGCCGACGGCTTCGCCTTGACGATCGCATCCATGAACGCCTGCAGATTGTCGGCCAGCTGCTGCGCGGCAAACGATTTCTTGCCGATCGGCGCGTGTACGATGCCGCTCTTGTCCACGCGAAACTCGATCTTGCCCGCCTTCAGCTCCTTCACCGCTTTGGTCACGTCCATCGTGACGGTGCCCGCCTTCGGGTTCGGCATCAGCCCGCGCGGCCCGAGGATCTTTCCGAGCGCGCCCAGCTGCCCCATCACGTCGGGCGTGGCCACGATGACGTCGCTGTCCATCCAGCCTTCCTTGATCTTCTGCACGTACTCGACGCCGACGAAGTCGGCGCCGGCCGCTTCGGCCTCCTTGATCTTCTCACCCTGCGCGATCACGAGCACGCGGACCTTCTTCCCCGTGCCGTGCGGCATGGAAACCGTGCCGCGCACGATCTGATCGGCGTGCTTGGGATCGACGCCCAGGCGCACCGCGACGTCCACCGACTCGTCGAACTTCGCAAAGGCGGTTTGCTTCACCTGCTCGACGGCGCTGGCGGGCGCGTACAGCTTGCGCGGCTCGATGGTGGCGACGGCGGCTTTGTACTTCTTGCCGTGGGTGCGCATCAGCCCTCCACCACGAGGCCCATGGACCGCGCCGTGCCCGCGATCATGTTGATCGCGCCCTCGAGATCGGTCGCGTTCAGGTCCTGCATCTTCAGCTCGGCGATCTTCTTGAGCTGGGCGCGCGTGACCTTGCCGACCTTGTCCCGGTTGGAGGTCGCCGAGCCCTTCTCGATGCCCGCTTCCTTCTTGAGCAAGACCGCGGCAGGTGGGGTCTTGGTCACAAATGTGAAGGTGCGGTCCTTGTAGATCGTCACGACGACGGGCGTGACCATTCCGGCGGCGCTTCCGGTTTTCGCGTTGAACTGCTTCACGAATTCCATGATGTTGACGCCGTGGGGCCCGAGCGCCGTGCCCACCGGGGGAGCAGGGGTCGCCTGCCCGGCCGGCACCTGCAACTTCACGACTGCGGTGATTGGTTTGGCCATCGTTTCCTCTATTAGCGTCCGCTAACAGCGGACTCCCACGCATTCCGTGGTTAGTGTGCCTTCAGCTGCAGGTAATCCAACTCCACCGATGTCGGTCTTCCAAACAACGCGACCGACACCCGGACCTTGCCCTTGTCCGGCAGCACTTCCTGCACCGTCCCGCTGAAATCGGAGAACGGCCCTTCCGTGATCTCCACGACCTGGCCGACGAGAAACGGAATCGCTTCGGTCGGCTCCTCTTCCTTGGTCGCCTCTTCCACGCCGAGCAGCCGGTTGACCTCGTCCGGACGCAACGGCATCGGCAGCCGTCCGGTTCCCACGAACTTGATCACGCCCTGGATGCCGTTGATCGTGTGAATGGTTTCCTGATTCAGGTCCATCTCCACGAGCACGTACCCCGGGTAGATCTTCCGCTCGACGTTCACCTTCTTGCCGTTCTTGATCTCCACCTGCTCCTGCGTGGGGACCAGGGCCTGGCGGATCGGCTTCTCCGCCTCGAGCCGGGTATCCTCGGCGATGCGGCGCGCGATCAAATTGCGCACCTTGTTCTCGTGCCCCGCAGTCGTTTGAATCGCGTACCAGCGCAGGTCGGGCATCTAGAACAGTCTCGCCACCAGTTTCACGAACACGAACTGGAAGAACGAGTCCATCAGCCCGATCGCGATGCCCAGCACCGTGACGAAAATGACGATCACGGTCGTCGCCTTTTTCAACTCCTCAAATGTCGGCCACGTGACTTTGCGCAGCTCGTTGCGCACGTCGCGCAAGAACTGGATGAATCGAGCGATGCGGCCGCGCGGCCGGACCTCGGGGGTTCCGGCGCCGCCCCCCCCCGTCATCACCTCCGTTGCCATTACTTCGATTCCTTGTGCGCCTGCTGCTTATTGCACCGCGGGCAGAACTTCTTCCACTCCGCCCGTTCGGGGTGCTTCCGCCGGTTCTTCGTGGTGAAGTAATTCCGGCCTTTGCAGACGGTGCACTCCATGATGATGTTCTCGCGCGCCACTCTAACCTCGGGCGGTTCCGGCGGTTGGGCGGTTGGGCGGTTCGTTCTAACCGCTTACACGCCTAACCGCTCAACCGCTATTTCAGGATCTTCGTGACCACACCCGCGCCCACGGTCCGTCCGCCTTCCCGAATCGCGAACCGCAGCT
>Ga0209577_10005189_pt1 | contig 12164 bp, 9 predicted proteins | sample GraSoiAngelo_109_FD_185874 | JGI IMG/M metagenome (GOLD analysis project Ga0209577, IMG submission 185874) | Grasslands soil microbial communities from the Angelo Coastal Reserve, California, USA - 14_0903_12_20cm (SPAdes) (version 2) | ecosystem: Environmental > Terrestrial > Soil > Grasslands ... | reverse complement strand
TGAATAAGGAAATACCACCCCCAGTCAAGAGTTTCATTCTCAATCAAATAGTCAATAAATCCAAGGCAGCTATTGTTGTGGGTTTCATAGACCCTAATGGCACCCGCATATTCAGCTTTGGAAACATGTCAAAGGCTCATAATGTACCTGTAAATGGAAACACATTCTTTGATATAGGTTCTATCACAAAGACGTTTACCACCCTTCTTTTAGCCGATATGGCAACACAAGGAGTAGTTAATTTAACTGATCCAATTGAAAAATATCTGCCAGCAAGTGTAAAGGTGCCTGAGTTTAGAGGTCACAAAATAACACTTGAAAACTTGGCTTCTCACACTTCTGGTCTTCCTGAATGGCCTTCTAACATATGGCTCAATAATAAAGTCGGGGTTTTCAATCCAAATTATAATGAAGCTATGTTATACCAAGGATTATCAAATACTACCCTTACTAGAGAACCAGGTTCGGAATTTCAATATTCAAGTTTTGGAATTGGATTACTGGCCCACATACTATCACTAAAAGCCGGTCTCCCATATGAACAGCTGGTCAAACATAGAATCTTAGATGTACTTGGAATGAATGACACCAAAATTACTCTTTCACCATATGAGATTAAAAATAGATTCTCCATAGGCCACCAGGGTGGTAAAGAAATTACTACACCAACAGTACCTGAAATAATGGCAGCAGCTGGCGCATTTCGTTCAACACCTGATGATTTGTTAAAATATACATCCGCTAATTTAGGTTTCTTACATACTAAATTAGATGGCGCTATACAACTTTATCATTTGATAATACATTCGATTATACCTGCAAACCCTATGAATTATAGCGAATATGTTGCTCTAGATTGGCGAGTACTCACTAATTTTGGAACAGAAACCTTGTCTCATGAGGGAGCAATCAATGGGTGGAATGGTTTAGTTGCATTTATACCTAGCAATCAAATAGGTGTTGTATTATTATGTAGTTGTGATGCAAAGGATGTTGATATGCATAACCTTGGATTTGTACTGTTGCACCTTACAGGAGTACAAAATTTAGATTGGCGTAGTAAAAATAGTATCCATACAACTCCCGGTCTTAGTTGATACAAGATAATTTTTTATTGACAAGTTTCAACATGTTGTGTCTCCGAAGTACAACATGTTGATCCTATATATCGAAAGTGATCACAATAATTTACGATAATAAAAAATAATTATAGATAGAATTTTTTTGGTTTAGACAGCATTATAGCTAGGTAGTAGTAGTTGCATCGCTATCCAAATGTGAAGAATTATGATGGATCATGGGAACGAATGGGGTAATACTAGCATATCAGATCCCGTCCTGTTTGTCCACCACGTAACGTATACATTAGTTCCGCTTGCTGCTATTGATGTATTCTGATCTATATCATGTCCTTTATTCGGTGTACTGTACGTTCCTGAAGTAACGAACATTATGATTTATCATAAACATTGCTTACCAAACTAGAATAACAGCCTAAATACAACATGTATACGTGTTTGAAAATCTAATATATCCAGTAATTGGATTCATAGGAACCCTATTAGGACTTGAGGCAGCCTGGCACTTCACAGCATGCAAAATAACTGACACTAGACTGAAGCCATGTCTGTACAAGCAGCTAAAGCTAGCTCTAGTAACCGTATAATCATAGTGAAGGATCTATGGCGGCGAATGGGAGGGCAGGAATTTCAAAAGTACGGAATAGAGAAAAATGTCGAAAAAGGATTTGATCCTGAACGATGAACCCGACGTCATTGAGATTAGGAAAAAATGTAGGGGGTTGCTGAAATGACAGTTTGGATGACTGATAGATTTTTTGAAAGTACACAAGATATTGGGTATGGCACAGTTACCGAAAAGAAGAAACGGCCATTTTCGAAAAGAATCTTGATTATCGATGACGATCCGGATGTTACAACAACTTTTAAAGTGGGGATTGAAAACAGCAATAGTTACTCTGACGACAACAAGATAATTGAAGTCTATACATATAACGATCCTTTGACATTACTCTCAGAATTCGAATCTAATTTTTATGATCTTGTACTTATCGACATTAATCTGCCAAATATGAATGGATTTCAGCTATGCGAAAAGATATTACATCTCGATATTAATGTGAGGGTCTGCTTTATGTCTAATGGAGAAATAAATCGTGAAGCGTTAAGGGAAATTTATCCAGCTTTAAGCTTGGGATGTTTTATCAGAAAGCCAGTTACGATAGAGTACTTGGTTAAACGAATCAAGTCAGAATTGGATTAGATGATGAATGAGGTGAGATTAGGAGCTCAAACGTGTACTAGGAACAGGAGCATGTAAAGCTAATTGTTAAAATCGTTAGAAAGAATAAATTCTAAAATTCTCTTAAAAATTACCCTTCTAGTTGTAATAGAAATTATCCTAATTGTTGGCAGCTTCTGTGTGCTTGCCTATTTTCAATCTCAGCAATCATCACTAGGAAATTCAATCAATATTGCAGGCAAAAATAGATATCTGACTGCAAATCTTTTACTCCAATCTGAAAAATATCTGTATGGATTATCATCCGATACCTCACAGCTAAAGGTTGCTATGAATAGCTTGGAATCAAATATCATAGCCCTGAAACAGGGAGGGATGATTTCAGGTATAGATCTAAAACCTCTACCTTCAAACTTTTTGGATCTCTGGAACACTGCTGATGGAAAATGGAATGTTTTCAAAACCTATGTTACTAATAAACTGGTTACACCACCTCAAGCAAGAACCGCTATGGATCAGTCACTAACAAGGAAAGTATTCGAATCGATGGCATCCACCTTGGTTGACTCTTCTGATAAATTGGCTACACTACTAGGACAGCAAGCAGATAAGAATTCCCAGAATCTAATACTGATGCAAATCCTTTTTGTAATTCTGATTGTCAGTTTTATGGCGTTAATATTGTATCTTGTTGCCAGAATGCTCAGACCAATATTCGTTCTCACTCAGGCAACATCTAAAGTAGAAAGGGGGAATCTTGACGTATCAGTAGAACAAAAAGGTAGCGACGAGCTTTCTGTTCTTAGTCGATCTTTTAATTCCATGATAGCCTTCTTAAGAGACTATATTATAAAACAGGGTGATTTAACAAGGCAGCTTGAAGCAGCAAATAAAGAACTCAAACGCAAAGATCAATTAAAAGACGAGTTCATTAATATAGCAGCTCACGAGTTGCGCGCCCCTATACAGCCAATATTGGGCCTAGCAGAGATTCTTCGGTATAGAAAAAGAGATCAAGGAGACAGTGGTAATAGTAGTAGCCTCAGTAAACAAGACGACGACAAACTCCTTGACATTATCATTAGAAATGCAAAGAGGCTGCTTCGACTCGAACAGAACATCTTGGATATAGCAAGAATCGATAGCCAGTCTCTAAAGCTAGAGAAAGAAAGATTTGATTTAATTGAAAAAATACAGAATGTAATTAATGATTTTGGGAATGGCTTATCGAACGAGAAAATAGAACTCGTGTTCACACCGTCACAAAAAGAGCCAATCTTCGTTAACGCAGACAAAGTTAGAATATTTGAAGTTATTTCAAATCTATTATGTAATGCTGTTAAATTCACCAAGGAAGGAAAGGTTACGATCAACGCAGAAAAGCAAGATACCCAAGTTCTTGTGAGTATCAAAGATACTGGTTCAGGAATACAACCAGAGCTTATGTCAAAGTTATTTTCAAAATATGTTACGAATTCACCTCTAGGGACAGGGGTAGGATTGTTTATTTCTAAAGGCATCATAGAAGCTCATGGTGGTAAAATCTGGGCTGAGAATAATGCCAATGCTAAGGGTGCCACATTTACGTTTAGGCTGCCTCTGGAATGTTGATACAAAAACAAGGAGAAGAACACAAAACTCCAAGTAAAGGAGAAGAATATAGGTGATCATTCATCTTGTGGTCAACTTTTAGAAAAGGGCACATAAAATCTGACAGTCCCTTTAATGTTGGCATAAAACAAAGCCGTTAGCATCGCTTTATTTTATACTTTATCCAGAAGATATTGACATGAACATGAGGCGTGTCCAAGAAGGATTTCAATAGACGTCAGAGATAATAAATTAATCAAGTCTAGGATTAGTACTCTTGACATTATTTGTGGCCACGCCGGTCACGTTTACACTATTATGAGATACAGAACTAGGAGTATTAGCGCAAGAGTATTTGGGCAGTTATTTTGTTTTGTCCTTCTTTAATAGTAGTATATTTTGGAGTTAAAGTAAAATTCCACTTTGAATAATCACCAAGTCCACTACGACCAGTCGAGTTTGCTGGGTGATATGGCTTTATTCCATTTGCAATTACAGAGACTAGACAATTGATAGCAGTAGAATTACTGTTACCGGCAGATATTCCAGAGATCACAAGATTTTTTCCGACAGGAACTTTTTCACCCTTAGTCGGAGAAGTAATTTTTACATTATGTGCCTTTGGTTGCTTCGTAAGAGAAAGAGTAGAAAATGGTTTTATTATCACTAATAGGCGCTGAAGCTTGGCTCTTTGGGAATATTTGTGCTAATGCAGAATTGGTCAAAAGCGTAGAACCGAGAAGAAAGACAGTAAGCACTCCGACTATAGAAGGGAGTGGGAACCGTGCAGACAATCTAATTCTACATCTAACGAACTCTATCATTGTGGGTCCGCCAATAACTGACAACTTTTTGCATTCATATCATCAACATAATACTCTTTATGACTTGCTCCCCTCAAGGGAGGAACATGAAGGAGAGCTTCTATTATTCGCAGCTTGAATTAATCGATTCTTACCACGGTGCCCAAGGATTAGCTTCGCAGGTTCAGGGGATGCTATCGCAGGCAAAATCAGTAATTCCTGTAAATGCTACGTCAACTACCAAGGCGTAAACAGCTAAACTTACTTCTGACCTTTCTCAATTAAAGAGTTCTATAGATGCAAAAGACGCTAATGACAAGGTAGCAATAGGAATTTGACTGGCAGGGAAAGCATCCATTTTTCGTTCATTTCGGAACCAGCCTAACTTAGAGTCATAAACAAGATGATATATACAGAGAAATGATTACTATTCATAAAACAATTACATAGTATCTTGTGATAGAAATCAACCTAACCTCAGTTTCTCGTAAATACTTGGTTTTGATTTCATGTCTTATAAAATGAAGTACAGAGGTAGAAGTGAAATAGTCAGATTGATTTTAGAGGCAGCGAATACAGGCGAAGGAGCAAACAGGACCAGATTAATGTACAGCTCATATCTTTCGTTTAGTCAGCTGAAAGAATACGTGAGAATTCTGCAGGAAAACAGTTTGATAGATTACGAAGCTGAACGGCGTTGCTACAGAACAACAGAGAAAGGCACACGATTATTGCAGTTGCAAAATAAATTGGAACAAATCGCCCCTATTAACTATGTCAGCATAAAAAAATAGACCGATATCTAAGGTTGAATAATTACTAGCGCTTCCAAAGGGTTCGTTCTAGCCTATGGTACTGGCTTCAGCAGACCAGATTGCGAACTATGGGGTAGAAAGCATGAGAGTAACTTGTTGAGCTTTACATGATGCAGTTGCTGCCTTTTAGTTTACTATGAAACAAAGGAGAGACAAATAAGAAATCTGAAGCCATAACCACTCAACAGATTCCAAAAAATATACTTTGCCTGCAGTTGTATCTATCTGATCTAAACGAATGTATGCTCGAACAGTTGTATCTCTATGCGGAGTCCTTGGGTATTCAAAGTAACGACAAGCATCATGATGTAGAAGCAACTATGAAGACCATGGTTAAGCAACCATATGTGCATCATGTACCTATGCTTACAGGGGGTTTCGGATATGATGAGGTTCATAACTTTTACAAAAATCACTTCGTTGGGAAGATGCCAGATGATATAAAGATTGAACATATATCACGTACTGTAGGCAAGGATCAGGTTGTTGATGAACTTATTCTGAAATTTACACATGACAAACAAATTGATTATATGCTACCAGGAATAGCTCCAACTGGTAAGTATGTAGAACTTCCACACGTAGTTATAATGAAGTTTAGTGTGACAAAATATTGCATGAACATATCTATTGGGATCAAGCATAACTTTTATCCCCAGATTGGTTTCCTGGATAGTAAAATTCTGCCAATAAAAGGTATCGAGCAGTCAAGAAGACTTCAAAAATTAGTAAATGAGATTTGAAGAAAATTTAGTACTTGAACAAGCATACATCCTAAATTTGACACATCATCCCTCAACAGAGTTGGAGTATGCTTGAGACTAGGGTGTCTCTGAAGAATATCATTTGGAACGCAGAAAAGATTTTACCATCATGAACGCGATAGAATTACTCTTAAAAAATGTACTCACCTAGCATATCTAAGTTCACGATGTCTTTTATGCCAATAAAATGTATTTCGTTGTTTACAAATGATACAATCAAAAAAACCCTTCTGGTAGTCACCTCTCGTACAAGGATTATACATAGTGGATGTATATTCTGGCGCTGGGGGATATATTGTATGTCGGGTTTGACATCCAGTACATGGAATAACAACAAAATTGTTATAATCTTCATCTTGAGTACTCTTCATCGTCATTTTTTGGTGCATTTTTTACGCAAATAAGCCTTTTTTATATGATTTTCAAAATCGCGATAATAATATAAAATATATCCAATAAAAATCGTTAATTATGTAGAAAAAATATAATGCTGATCCTTCCAACCAAGGCATAAGCTTATGAGTATGACTACCAGGCTCGAAAACAATCCGGCAGAAAATGTTACATTCTAAACGTCGTTTGTAGAAAATGGCATCCGTACTATTCTATTTTCTTTACAAGAAGGACATTCAATAACATCAAAGTCTCTTCTCTAGTTAAGATATGATGCACAACAGACCAGTAAGACTAATTTTACTAATACTGCTGTGCTGTTCAGGTTCTATTTTTTTTAGTTGAATCTTTCTTGTCATCTTATTATCTGCTCGACTCGAATAAGAACTCTGAAGGAATGAATGAGCCCCAGTAGAAAAAGATGCAATAAAAGAAATAAAGAATAAAGAATAAAAATGAAGAAAAAATTATTGCTTTAGGAACTGTTGTTCTTGGGCACTGTAGAATGAATTCCACATCTTCGCTGCGTTACAACGACATGTTAACTCCTTGTTTTTTCTATCTATTAGCTGCGGTTTTTTTAATACTGGCCTGGCGGCATGTAGAAAAATCCTTACATCACAGGGTAAAATATTTCAGCAAAAGACAAAACACAATTCAACTAAACACCTTCTTAAGAATATTCAGTCAAGATGTTTTGACAGACAATGATTTATTCGTAGTAGGGATCCGTAGACGGTGTTAGCCGGACCTATTCATGATATAGTCAGACATGTGCAAATATGGTGGCTTGTCGGCGTATTCTGTGTTATAGGAGTCCTATTAGTTTGGGGAATAAGAAAGAACAGGTAGAGACATCTTCAATAAGAACTCCTAGGTTCATTGCAATTGGCGTTCTTAACCTTTTACCTCTAACAACAGGAGAGCCACATGAAATCATAGGAGCTATATTGTCATTTTGAACATTGGTCATGTGGATAAAGGCTTTCAACTGCTGTGTAAGCTTTTTAATTGATCTGATGTATCTGAGCTAACATGTATTGTGCATTGTAGCGATAGTCGAGGGTCCAAATCACGAGCCAATAGCGTCAGGCTTGTATGTTACAGGAAGCCTAGGGAATGTACGTACTAAAATACATCTAGTTTATGTTCTTGCTCGTACATCTTGCAATAGTTTAGGAACCGTTGCATCCTTTGAGAGCAATTTCCAATAGTTAATAAATTGTTCTGCCAAATATGTATCGTCATACCTTGCAATTGCTACTGTGAATTGTTCCGTATTGCCATAGTTGATATTTTCGTAAATTACTTGATTGCCATCCGTTACCAGGAAGCTGTTAAACTTGGGTATCATATTATTTTCACCGTTTGTAGGTTCGAGGCTTTTTAGCTCAAAACAATGCGATCTTATCAGCCTATTAACTGTCCTACATATTTCATCATTGGGACGAGTCCTTAAAATTGCATTCAGCCGGCTTTCGACACTGATTTGCTGTGGATTACCGTCCAAGAAATGGACGATAACTCCTTTTTCGACTTTCTCGAACATCTTCTTTGAAACGTGTGGATCATGATATCTCGAGGCGAAGTAAATTTCCTTTTTAGCGTCTTCAAGCATACGAATTACCTCAAGTATAAGACGGTTGAAATCCTTGATTATTGCAAACCCAGTTAAATTGGTCGAGTTTATAAAATTCTTCAAATTGCTACCTTTAAGAATTGCGTCTATAATTGATTCTTTACTATCTGCAGGAAAGTCCTCCCTTGTTTTCAAAATATCCATAGCTTTTAGTTGCCAGAAATTTGTTAGAGCCTCTTCAAGTGTCTTGACATGACCATTATATACCAGCGAGCCGAGGGTGGTTGTTCGATAATATGAGTCTTATGAGCACTCCACTAACCCAGCGTTGCATAAGCGTTTAAGTTTGGTATAGAACTGCTTCTTGCTTAGTTTGCCAGCGTAATTTGAGAAACAAAGTCTCCCTTGATATGCTACTTTCAATATATCTAGAGATGGTCTATCAGATAAAACGGCAAAAACTTGGTCTGCTGTCCACTGTTGTTGCAAAAGTTAACTAAATCATAAGAACTTGGCATTCTCATTTGAAACTTCCCGGCAAAAACTTGTTCTGCTCTCCATTGTTGTTGCAAAAACACTCATTCGAGTGCCTGAGATAGACTTAACGTCCTTTTTTGGCCAAAAATAAGCATTAACGCATAGGGTGACCGTAAGCACAGCTACTAACAATTCGTTGACTAAAAAAGGACATTATCGTATTACTAGGCCATAGTTTGCATATGAATTGCTAATATTCTGAGGGTCTGCATTTTTGTTAGCAATTACATTAACTGCTAAGGATTTGATACGAGAATTCAAGATCATCATGTTACCCATTTTGGGTATCAAGTTGTGAAATGCATTTTTTCGCAATAATTATCTCAAGTAACAATTAGATGTTACTTATAACATTATTTTCCCGGTTTAACTTTAATATTACTGCCAAGAATTGTAAATCTGGTTGAAAATTCTCTCTGAGGGACATGTTCCAATCACAATTCCAATAAAAGGCGATATAATACAGAATTTGCCCAACTGTTTATCAGTTGAAAACATATTACGCGTGCTGTCCGTTGATAAATCTTTAGCCCTCTTCGAAACCATTGCTCTTGGAAGCGCAGCTAGTGAGGTCCTTAGGAGCAGAATACTCCTTACCCGCAAACAATACTATTCAAGGATGTCCGCATTACTAAAGGCCGGACTGATAAAACGACAGAGTGGAGGCTATTCTATTTCTTCATTGGGTAAAATCGTTTATGATGTACAAGTGATAATTGGAAAGGCTCTCGAAGACTATTGGAAACTTGCAGCGATCGACTCTGTTCAACATCTACCTGAAATTGGACTTAATAAGATTATCGAGGTCTTAGTAGAAAGCCCAGAGATCAAAGAATCACTACTAAGAGGGCATAGAGTACGAACTGACAATAATAATAGTAACAGTAGAGGAGGAGGAGGAGGGATGGCCAAAAAGTATGCATTCAGCTAAATTTCGATACTTATCCGCTCTAGACGAGCTGCGATATTTACCAACAGTTTATCTGTCTGATCGAGCTCTTCATGACTCAATTAAAGATTCTCTTGAGACTGTTTTTAAATCATCCTCCAAAGTCTTGCTGCATAAAATGTGCTCACTTTACGGATTATCAGAAAATGAATTGCTAACAAATTATGATTTGTTTGAAAGGTCACTATATAGGATATTAGGTAAAGCTGGACAACCAATTATTGGTCGCATTAAGGCAGAGATGTTAAGATATGCTGTAATGAACGACTCAGAAATTACAGCCACTGACATTCTGGACCCGAAACTCACAGTTAGTTATGTCCTAAAGGATATTCAGGATACAGAGACCTTTGCATTCGTTCGTAACGTACCGTCGTGTCAACATATTGCTTTTCTTTACACGAATGAATTTTCTAAAAATAAAATATTGTCTGAATTTTTTCATCCCCAAATAGCAGACGATCCTGAGGCCCCTCCACTAGGTCTTATATCATTAAAAACGCCAACGAAGCTTGGTGCTAATCTTTTCAATATATCGTATGATGAATTATTGAATGAAACTACAAAGGCTAGAGCAAAAAAAAGGCTAGATGATTGGATTGGTCATGTACATTCATTCAATAAATCGCAACACCTTCCATCTAGGATAGCAGAGGAGGATGCAACTTTGTGGCTGAAGAATGGTTTTAGCCCTGAAGAGGATTTGCAAGTAGAGCACATGTTTAGTACTCATACATGTGATAACAATATGTCTATCTTGTGTGCATTCGATATTTCAAAAATTGCTGAAAGTAATATAAATTCAATGATGAGGTCAATAATTTCAGCACACGATTGTGTTATTCTTGACGAACCGCCAGCGGTATATACTAGGGCAACTAGGAGTATCAGGAATAAGGGGCCTTTCTACTAATATGGATATTTCAACGTCATCCGTAATGTGACAAGGATAGTTTCTCGCCAGGTTTCATCTCTCTCTGAATCCTTATCTTCTTGACTGATTCTTCAAAGTGCTGCATTGAAACTAATGCTTCTGAAGAATGTTTTGCTGCTTCCTCCGGGGTGGAGTACTTTGCAAGGTATTCATGCAATACCAAAGAGACTGCAGTATTAGCAACTGCTGAAACATCTGCACCACTAAATCCTTCCGTAATCTCTGCAATCCTCATTAAATCTATATCTCCACCAATCGGTTTATCTTTTGTATGTATTTCAAGAATTTTTTGCCTTGTTTTCACATCAGGTTTTGGTACGAATACAATCTTGTCGAATCGTCCTGGTCTTAATAGAGCCGCATCAATCATATCAACTCTGTTAGTTGCTGCAAGGACAACGACTCCATGAATGTCCTGCATGCCGTCCATCTCAGTGAGCAACTGAGATACTATTCTTTCAGTACTTGAATGTCCACCTCCTTCCATTCCTCCCCCTCTAGTAGGAGCAACAGAATCAATTTCATCAAAGAATATCACACATGGAGATGCTTGTCTTGCTCTCCTGAATACCTCTCTTATTCCTCTCTCCGATTCCCCAACCCACTTAGAAATCAATTCGGGTCCCTTTACACTGATAAAATTGGCTTCAGACTCTGTAGCTACAGCTTTTGCAAGCATGGTCTTACCTGTACCTGACGGTCCGTGTAGCAGAATTCCTTTTGGAACAGTATGACCCAATTCCTTGTACAAATTTGGATATCTCAATGGCCATTCTACTGCCTCCTGTAATTCACGTTTGACTTCCTCGAGACCACCTATTTCTGTCCAAGGTACATCCGGTGGTTCCAAATAGACTTCTCGCATAGCTGATGGCATTATATCCTTGAAGGAGTTGTCAAAGTCACCCATCGTTATGACTAGCTTCTCTAGTGTCTCGGGCGGGATTTTTTCGTCTTCCAAGTTAAGTTCAGGCAGCAACCTTCTCAAACATTTCATGGCTGCTTCCTTGCACAAATATTCAAGGTCCGCACCAACGAATCCATGGGCTATCGCTGCCACTCTGTCTTGGTCTACATCTGTGTCTAGCGGCATATTACGCGTGTGAATCTGTAGTATCTGCAATCTGCCACGTTTATCAGGCACCTTTATCTCAATTTCTCTGTCAAATCTACCAGGACGTCTTAATGCAGGATCGATTGCATTTGGCCTGTTAGTAGCTGCGATTACAATGACTTTACCTCTTGATTCAAGACCATCCATCACTGATAACAACTGAGAGACTACTCTCCTTTCGACTTCACCAGTTACTTCTTCTCTCTTTGGAGCAATAGAGTCAATTTCGTCTATGAATATTATCGAGGGTGCTTTTTCCCTTGCTTCCTTAAAGATTTCTCTTAGGCGTGCTTCAGATTCTCCATAGAATTTACTCATTATTTCAGGCCCGGAGATGCTGATAAAGTGGGAGTTACTTTCGCTTGCTACTGCCTTTGCCAAAAGGGTTTTACCTGTTCCAGGAGGACCATGTAAAAGTATACCT